>Ga0075111_1000643_pt1 | contig 16115 bp, 29 predicted proteins | sample AntAceMetag02UKK_FD_69787 | JGI IMG/M metagenome (GOLD analysis project Ga0075111, IMG submission 69787) | Saline lake microbial communities from Ace Lake, Antarctica - Antarctic Ace Lake Metagenome 02UKK | ecosystem: Environmental > Aquatic > Non-marine Saline and Alkaline > Saline | place... | reverse complement strand
AAGAAGAAAGATGATATGCACCGTATGGCTGAAGCAAATAAAGCATTTGCGCATTTTAGATGGTAGGGGATAGACTGTGGCTAGAAAATTTACATTAAATAACGTTAGAAATATAGGTATTGCTGCTCACATTGATGCAGGAAAAACAACTGTAACCGAACGTATTCTTTATTATACAGGTAAGAGTTATAAGATTGGTGAAGTTCATGATGGCAAAGCTGTTATGGATTGGATGGTTCAAGAGCAGGAGCGAGGTATTACAATTACTTCTGCTGCAACTACTTGTGAGTGGGATAAGAATCAGATAAATATTATAGATACACCTGGACACGTGGATTTTACTGTTGAGGTTGAAAGATCTTTACGAGTTTTGGATGGTGTTGTCGCTGTGTTTTGCGCTGTTGGTGGAGTTCAACCTCAGTCAGAAACGGTATGGCGTCAAACAACTAAGTATAATGTTCCAAGAGTAGTCTTTGTAAACAAAATGGATAGAGTGGGTGGTAATTATTTTAATGTTGTTGAAGATATTAAAAATAAATTAGATGCGACAACGGTTATATTACAGGTTCCAATAGGGCGAGAAGATCATTTTAACGGAATTATTGATGTCATTACTAAAAAAGCATATATGTGGGATGGCGATGACTTGGGGCAATCTTTTAAAGAAGTAGATATTCCAGCAGAATATGTTGAAGATGTTGATCTTTATAGAGACCAAGCGATTGAAGCTGCTGCAGAATATGATGAAGCTTTAATGGAAAAATATGTCCATGAGGAAGTTTTGACAAATGATGAAATTATAAAAGGCATTCGTATCGGTACTATTAGTGGACAATTAGTTCCATGTTTATGTGGGACTGCTTTCAAAAATAAAGGTGTCCAATTGTTATTAGATGCGGTAATAGATTATTTGCCTTCACCAGTAGATGTTCCATCTATTGTAGGTACAGACCCAAAAACTGGTGAAGAATTAGTTAGAAAAGCAAATGATAAGGAAAAATTTTCTGCCTTAGCTTTTAAGATAATGACTGACCCACATGTTGGTAAGTTAACTTATTTCAGGGTGTACTCAGGTTCATTAAAAGCGGGTTCTTATATAATGAATAGCACGAAGACTAATAAAGAAAGAGTTGGGCGCTTATTGCTTATGCATTCTAACTCAAGAGAAGAGATAGCTGAAGTATACACAGGTGATATTGTGGCTGCTATCGGTTTAAAATCAACTACAACAGGAAATACATTATGCGATGGTGATTCACCGATAATTCTTGAATCGATGGTATTCCCAGATCCTGTAATATCAGTTGCAATTGAACCAAAAACTAAGCAAGACCAAGAAAAATTATCCACTGCACTTGCAAAATTGGCTGAAGAAGATCCGACTTTTAAGGTTCATGTTGATCATGAGACTCTTCAAACAATTATTGAAGGTATGGGGGAATTGCATTTGGAAATTATCGTTGATAGACTTTTGCGAGAATTTAAAGTTGGCGCTAATGTTGGGAAACCACAAGTTGCATATAGAGAAACTATAAGAGAAGCTGTTGATCAGGAAACAAAATTTGTAAGACAATCAGGTGGTCGTGGTCAGTATGGTCATGTATGTATTAAAGTTGAACCAATGGAAGCTGGAAAAGGTTTTGAATTTGTAAATAGTATTAAAGGGGGATCAATCCCTCGAGAATATATACCTGCTGTAGAAAAAGGCATAAGAGAAGCGTTAAATAATGGTGTCATGGCTGGATATGCTTTGGTAGATATTAAAGCAACACTTTATGACGGAACATTTCATGAAGTAGATTCAAACGAGATGGCGTTTAAAATTGCCGGATCTATGGCATTAAAGGAAGCAGCATCTAAAGCAAGGCCTGTTCTTTTAGAACCGATTATGGATGTAGAAGTTGTATGTCCTGAAGATTATATGGGTGACGTAATTGGCGATCTAAATTCTCGAAGAGGTAGAATTGAGGGAATGGAGCCAGTCGGACAGAGTCAAAAAGTGAAGTGTGCGGTTCCATTATCTGAAATGTTCGGATACTCAACTGATTTAAGAAGCAAAACTCAAGGTAGAGGTGATTATACAATGCAGTTTGCACACTATGATGAGATGCCAAAAGCATTTGCGGAAGCAATTGCATCAAAAACAAAATAAGTAATAAAAAAAGAGGAGGAGAAAAAAATGGCACGAGAAAAATTTAATAGAAATAAGCCACATGTAAATGTAGGAACGGTTGGTCACGTGGATCATGGAAAGACAACTTTAACTGCAGCCCTTACGTCGGTATTAGCTAAAACAGGAGATGCTAAAAAAATTGATTATGCACAAATTGATAGTGCACCAGAAGAAAAAGCAAGAGGTATTACTATTAATACTGCACACGTTGAGTATGAAACAGCAAACAGGCACTATGCACACGTAGACTGTCCAGGTCACGCGGATTATGTAAAAAATATGATTACAGGTGCGGCGCAAATGGATGGAGCAATACTTGTTGTATCTGCTGCTGATGGTCCTATGCCTCAAACAAGAGAGCACATCCTATTATGTCGTCAGGTTAATGTTCCTTATATTGTTGTTTATATGAATAAGACAGATCAAGTTGATGACGAAGAGCTTATCGATTTAGTTGAAATGGAAATAAGAGAGTTATTAAGTAAATACGAATTTCCTGGAGATGATATTCCGATCGTAAAAGGTTCTGCTTTAAAAGCAATCGAGAATATAGACGATGCAGATGATCCAAATGTAAAATCGATACTGGAATTACTGGCACAGGTTGATTCATATATCCCAACTCCTGTAAGAGTATTGGATAAGCCATTTTTGATGCCTGTGGAAGATGTTTTCTCAATTACTGGTAGAGGGACTGTTGCAACTGGTAGAATCGAAAGAGGACAAGTACATACAGGTGATGAAGTTGAGCTAGTTGGTTTAACTGAAAAACCAAAAGTTATCGTTGTAACTGGTGTTGAAATGTTTAGAAAAACATTAGATGAAGGTTTAGCTGGAGACAATGTTGGTTTATTACTTAGAGGAATCGATAAGAAAGAAATCGAAAGAGGACAAGTATGTGCTAAAAAAGGTACAATTAATCCACACACTAAGTTTAAAGCAGAAGTATATGTATTGAAAAAAGAAGAGGGTGGAAGACATACTCCATTTTTTAAAGGTTATAGACCGCAATTTTATATGAGAACAACTGATGTAACTGGTTCAATCCAATTACCAGCTGATGTAGAAATGGTAATGCCTGGCGATAACATTAACATGGATGTTGAGTTAATCGTTCCTATTGCAATCGAAAAAGGTTTAAGATTTGCGATTCGTGAAGGTGGAAGAACTGTTGGATCTGGTGTTGTAACAGACATTATTGAATAAGAGATAGAAAGAGAGAAACGACATGAGTACTAAGAAATCTCAAGTAACAACGCAGAAACAAAAAGTTGCACAAAAAGTTAGAATTAAACTTAAAGCATATGATTATCGCGTATTAGATCAATCAAGCGAAAAAATTGTTGGAACAGCACAGCGATCAGGAGCGAAGGTTATTGGACCTGTGCCGTTACCAACGGCTAAGAGTGTGTGGTGTGTACTTAAATCACCTCACGTTAATAAAAGAGGTGGAGAACACTTTGAAATAAGAACTCATAAGAGAATTATTGATATAGTTAATCCGCCAGCATCAACTATTGATGCACTAATGCAGTTAGACCTGCCAGCTGGCGTAGATATAGAAATCAAATTAGGTTAAGAACTTAAATTAAGTAAAGGTATTGAAAAATGAAAGAACTGAATAAGGGTTTATTAGCAAAAAAGATAGGTATGACAAGAATATTCGCTGATAATGGACGAGTTATTCCGGTAACTGTTCTCGAGGCGTGTGAAAATGTTGTTGTGCAAAAGAAAAATGTAGAAAAAGATGGGTATCAAGCTTTAAAAGTTGGATATCGAGAAGTAAAAGAATCGAAGATGAGTAAGCCTGAAAAGGGACAGATGTCAGATAAGTTTTTCAAGAAAAATGCTGAAGTTCGTCTTAAGGATGATTCTAAATACAATATTGGTGATTCATTGAGCGTGAGTATGTTTGAAGAAAGTGAAAAAGTTTGCGTAACTGGCATTAGTAAAGGTAGAGGTTTTACTGGAACAGTTAAACGTTTTAATTTTAAAATTAGTCCAATGTCACATGGATCTAAAAGTCACAGACGTCAGGGTACAATCGGTGCAGGTACAGGTCAGGGAAAAGTATGGAAAGGGCATAAAATGCCTGGACATCATGGAACTGATCAGATCACAACAAAAAATTTAAAAGTAGTTAGAGTAATTGAAGAAAAAGGTCTATTGTTAGTACAAGGTGGAGTTCCTGGTGCTAATAAAGGTATCGTAAAAATATATAACTAGGATAGGAACGAGTAATGGCAAAAATTAAAGCATACAGTATTAAAGATAAGAAAGTTGGAGAAGTAAAAGCAGCCGATAAGATTTTTAAAGCTGAACAAAATGATCAATTAATCCATTTTGTTTTAAAAACAATGCTTTTAAATAAAATGAGCAAAACTGCTAGTGCAAAAGGTCGATCTGATGTAGCTGGTGGTGGAGCAAAGCCCTTTAAGCAAAAGGGAAATGGACGTGCAAGAGCAGGTACAAAAACCTCGCCCCTTTGGCGTGGTGGTGGTGTAACTTTTGGACCACAAAATGTTAAACGTAATATAAAGATTAATAAAAAAGTAAAACAAAAAGCTTTATTTACAACACTAAGTAGCAAAATTGAGCAAACAGTTGTTTTGCAAGATTGTAGTGAATACAGCAAAAGTATAACTAAAGTAAAGGATTTTGTTGGAATACTTAGCGATTTAAATGTTACCGGCAATAAAATTCTTTATGTTTCGAAAGAAATGAACGAAAGAGAACAGCTGATAGGTAACGTTAATAAATTGAAAATAAATAGTGTGTTTGGATTAAATATTCATGATATATTGAATGCTCAAACCATAATTATTGAGGACGAATCCCTTAAACAGTTAGAGGAGACATACAAAAATGGATAAGCAGATAATTGTTAAACCAATCATTACTGAAAAAAGTTCAATACTTGGAGCAGATAACAGATATGTATTTAAGGTTATCAAAAGTGCAAATAAGATTGAAATTAGAAAAGCAGTAGAATCTACATTCGGTGTAAAAGTAACAGATGTAAATACGCTAAATGTAAAAAGTAAGAAAAAACGAATGGGACGTCATGAAGGACGAACTAGTGAGTGGAAAAAAGCAATGGTAACTTTGCAAGAAGGAAATAAGATAGATAATTTTGAAAAATTAGTGTAAAGGGAATAAGATGGCTACAAGAAAATTAAAAGCAATGACTAATGGTACAAGAAATATGATTATTTCTGATTTTTCAGAAATAACATGTACAAAGCCAGAAAAATCATTATTAGCAAAAAAGAATAATAGAGCTGGACGTAATAACCAAGGAAAAATAACTGTAAGACATCGTTGTGCAGGAAATAAGAAGTTTTACAGAATAATTGATTTTAAAAGAGACAAGGATTTAATTAAAGCTAAGGTTGCTACAATTGAATATGATCCAAACAGAACTGCAAGAATAGCTTTATTGCATTACATGGATGGAGAAAAAAGGTATATATTGGCTCCAGTTGGATTAAAAGTAGGCGAAATACTAAGATCTGGTGAAGGTGTAGAAATAAAGATCGGTAATGCTTTAAAGTTAACGGATATCCCAGTAGGTACAGTCATACATAATATCGAATTATATCCAACAAAGGGTGCTCAGCTAGTGAGAAGTGCTGGTACAAGCGCACAGTTAATGGCAAAAGAAGGTAAATATGCGGTAATTCGATTAACATCTGGCGAATTAAGAAAAGTACTAATTGAATGTAAAGCAACAATTGGTCAGTTATCAAATACTGAGCATCGTAATATTAGAATTGGTAAAGCAGGAAAAATGAAACATAGAGGTAGAAGACCTCATGTTCGTGGTGCTGCTATGAATCCAAATGACCACCCTCATGGTGGTGGTGAAGGTAAAGCTCCTGCTGGAAGACCTGCTCCAGTATCTCCAACAGGTGTGCCTGCAATAGGATACAAAACAAGAAATAAAAAGAAGGCTAGCGAAAAATATATCATTAGCCGTAAGAAGAAATAGTCAACGAGGAGAATAAAAGATGGGACGATCATTAAAAAAGGGTTTATTTATTGACGATCATTTACTTAATAAAGTAAAAAAAGTTAAAGAAACTGGTGATAAGAAGATTATTAAAACATGGTCAAGACGGTCAATGATAGTACCTGACATGATTGGATTAACTATTGCTATACATAATGGGCGAAAGCATATTCCGATATTTATATCTGACAATATGATTGGGCATAAACTTGGTGAATTTGTACACACGCGGTTATATCGTGGACATACAAGTAAAAATAAATAATTAGAGGTAGAGAAATGGATGTAACAACAACTATAAAGTATGTAAGAGTATCGCCTACTAAGCTCGGCAGAGTTATGAAGGAAGTAGTTGGAAAGAATGTTGATGATGCATTGTTAATGCTAAAGTTCTTACCACAAAAAAGTGCTGGCTTTATTTATAAAGCACTACATTCTGCAAAGAGTAATGCCGTAAATAATTACCAAATGACTGAGCAAGATTTAGTTGTTAAGGAAGGTTATATTGGGCAGGCGATTATGATGAAGCGTTTCCGCCCGATGAGTAAAGGTAGAGCCGGAAAGATACAAAAGAAATTATCACATATAACAATAACATTAAATGAAGGGAGCAGATATGGGGCAGAAAACTAGTCCTATTGTATTTCGATTAGGCATTATAAAAGATTGGGAGAGTGTTTGGTACTCTGATAAGAATTATGCAGCTTTAGTATTAGAGGACAAAATAATAAGAGATATAATACTGAAGGAGTCTGAACGAGCTGGACTTTCTAGTATTAAGATTAGAAGAAAAACAAAGAATACAGAAATAACAGTAAAAGCTGCAAGGCCAGGAATCATTATTGGTAAAAGTGGAGCTGAAGCAGAACGTATTAAGGCTTTAATAATAAAAAAGACCAAGAATAAAGAAATCGCTCTTTTAGTGGTTGAAGAAAAGCAAGTTGACCTTAGTGCTCCAAATTTAGCTTATAATATTGCAAAGCAGTTAGAAAAACGTATAGCATTTAGACGAGCAATGAAGCAAGCAGTAACTAGATCGATGAGAGCAGGTGCTCAAGGCGTAAAAATTCTTTGTGCTGGTAGATTAGGTGGAGCTGAAATCGCAAGATCTGAATGGTATAGAGAAGGTAAAGTGCCATTACAAACAATAAGAGCAGATATTGATTACTCAAATTATGAAGCAAATACAATTTACGGAAAAATTGGAATTAAAGTTTGGGTATATAAAGGTGACGTTATGCCTCAGAAGAGAGTTAAGGAGGAAGTTTCGTAATGTTAATGCCTAAAAAAACTAAATTTAGAAAGCAAATGCGTGGCAGACGAAAAGGCACTGCATTTAGAGGATCTAAAATAGCATTTGGTGAATTTGCTCTGCAAGCACTAGACAATGAGTGGCTAACAGGTAGGCAAATAGAGGCTGCGAGACGAGCAATGACACGACACGTGAAAAGAGCCGGCCGAATCTGGATTAGGGTTTTCCCTGATAAGCCATTCACTAAAATACCTGCTGAAACTAGAATGGGTAAGGGTAAAGGTTCTCCAGAATATTTTGTAGCGGTTGTAAGAAAAGGTAAAATACTCTTTGAAATAGCGGATGTGCCACTGGAATTAGCTAAGGAAGCCATGAGGCTTGCAGCACATAAATTACCAATAAAAACTAAGTTCATCGAGAAGATGGAGATAGAAATATGATTACAAAATACTCAGAAATATCAAAACTAAAAAAAGAAGAAGTTTTAAAAAAAATAAGTCAAAAACAAAAGGAAATAGTTGATCTACGATTTCAGTTAGTTGCAAGTCAGGTGAAAGATCTTAAAATGGTTAAGAAACTCAAACGTGAAATTGCACAGATGAAGACTTATTTAAATACAATAGAAGGTGATAAATAATGGTAGAATCAAGACGCAATCGTAAAGTTAGGACAGGATTAGTTGTAAGTAATAAAATGGATAAGACTGTTGTTGTAAAAATTGAAAGAACGACAGTCCATCCAAGATATAAGAAAATTATTAAGCGTTCAATTCGTGTTCAAGCACATGATGAAGCAAATACAGCTAAAACAGGTGATATGGTAACAATCATGGAAACACGACCATTAAGTAAATTAAAACGATGGCGCGTAATAAATAATTAGAAGGGTAGATAGTTATGATTCAACAAGAAAGTAGATTATCAATAGCAGATAACTCAGGTGCAAAGAAAATTCTTTGTATTAGAGTACTGGGTGGCACAAGAAAGCGTTATGCGCATGTCGGTGATGTAATTGTTGGTGCTGTTAAAAGTGCGATACCAAACACGCAGATAAAGAAGGGTGAAGTTGTTAAAGCAGTTGTTGTAAGAACTAAGTCTCCTATAAGGAGAAAAGATGGTTCGATCGTAAGATTCGATGATAATGCAGCTGTTATTATTAATGACCAAGGAATTCCAAAGGGTACTAGAATATTTGGACCAATTGCAAGAGAATTAAGAGACAAAGACTATCAAAAGATTATATCTTTAGCACCAGAAGTAGTCTAATCGTAGGAGATTGAAGTGAATAAGATCAAAAAAAATGATGAAATAATAGTAGTAGCAGGTAAAGATAAGGGTAAAAAGTCAAAGGTAATGTCTGTAATACCCAAAAAAAATAAAGTACTGGTAGAGAAAGTGAATGTTGTAAAAAAGCATTCTAAACCACAACAAGGTTCTCCAGGCGGAATTATTGAAATGGAAAAACCATTAGATGTATCAAACGTAATGTTAATTTGTACTTATTGTAAAAAACCAGTAAAAGTACAGTTTGAAATTATAGAAGATAAGAAGTATAGAAAATGTAAGAGTTGCGGCGAATTAATAGATAAAAAATAATCAAGGAGTTATGAAGTGACGTCTAAAACAGTAATAGATATGAAAGATATATATAAAAATGAAGTAACAAAAAAACTTCAGGAAAAATTCAATTATAAGAATGTTCACCAGATTCCAAAAATTGAGAAGATTGTTATTAATAGAGGCTTAGGAGAAACAATTACAAATTCCAAAGCTATTCACGCAACTGTTGAAGAGTTTGAACAGTTATTTGGACAAAAGCCAGTAGTATTAAAAGCTAAAAAATCAATAGCAGGATTTAAATTACGACAAGGAATGAAGATCGGATGCAAGGTAACATTAAGAGCAGACAGAATGTACATGTTTATGAATAAATTAGTGAATGTTGTTCTACCTAAAATTAGAGATTTTAGAGGTGTATCTTTTAAAGCATTTGATAAACAGGCAAATTATACTCTAGGAATTAAAGAACAGTTGATATTTCCAGAAATTAATTATGACAAAGTTGATAAAACTAGAGGTTTTAATATTTCATTTGTAACAACTACAAATAATATTGAAGAATCACGAGAATTATTAACGTTATTAGGAATGCCTTTTAGAAGAAACTAAGGAGACAATAGATAAATGGCTAAAAGATCAATGGTAGTAAAAAATGAAAAGAAAAAGGATTCACCTATACAATATAGAAATCGATGTGGTATATGTGGACGACCAAGAGCTTTCTTAAGAAAATTCGGCATATGTAGAATATGTTTAAGAAAACTGGCATATGAAGGAAAATTGCCAGGTGTAAAAAAGTCAAGTTGGTAGAGGAGGAGTTATAGATGAGTGTTTCAGATCCAATTGCAGATATGATTTGTGTAATTAAAAATGGATATAAAGTAAAAAAAGATAGTATTGAAGTGCCTTTTTCAAGAGTAAAGATGGATATAGGTAAAATATTGAAAGAAGAAGGTTTTATTATAAATGTGGATAAGCTTGCCAATGAAGGCAAGCCAAAATTAAAAATTATCTTAAAATATGATAGAGCGGGAAGTTCAGTAATAACTGAAATGAAAAGAAATAGTAAGCCAGGTAGACGAGTATATGTTGCAAAACAAGATATACCGAAGGTAAAAAATGGATTTGGTATAGCAATTATATCAACAAACAAAGGCGTGCTAACAAATAAAAAAGCAAGAATAAATAATGTCGGCGGCGAAATCCTCTGCTCGGTATGGTAGTAAAAAGTATTAGGAGATAATAATGTCAAAAGTAGGGAAAAAACCGATTGAATTAACTGATAAAGTTACTGCAGAAGTAACTAAAGGATCTGTAAAAATTAAAGGTCCAAAAGGTGAGTTAGAAGCAGATATACATACAAATAAAATATTTGTTGAAAAAGAAGGAACTCAATTAACTGTGAAGAGAACCTGTGATGATAAAGAAGCTAAATCTTGTCATGGTTTATATGGTGCTCTTATAAGAAATATGGTTAAGGGTGTTACTGAAGGATTTGAAAAACGATTAGAATTAGTAGGTGTTGGATATAGAGCACAGAAAAATGGTAATGGTCTAAAATTATCTCTTGGTTATTCTCATCCTATTGAGTTTAAAGCAGTTGACGGAATTACAATCACACCTGAATCAGATACAAGCATTTTAATTCAAGGAATTGATAAGCAAAAGGTGGGCCAAGTTGCTGCAAATATACGTAAACTAAGAAAACCTGAGCCTTATAAAGGTAAGGGAGTTAAGTATAAAGATGAGTATATCCGAAGAAAAGCGGGTAAAGCAGGAAAGGCATAGGAGTTAAATAATGAAAAGATTCGATAAAACAATTAGAGGTACAAAAGAGAGACCCAGATTAGTTGTAACTAGAAGTCTAAGCAATGTATATGCACAAGTAATTGATGATGAAAGTGGTAATACATTAGTTGGTATATCAAGCAAAAGCCTTAAAGAAGGACGAGCTAATAAAGCGTTATCAGAAAAAGTTGGAGAGATTATTGCAGAAAAGGCAATAAAACTTGGTGTTAAACAAGTTGTTTTCGATAGAGCAGGTAAAATATTTCACGGAAGAGTGAAGGCAGTTGCTGAAGGTGCCAGAAAAAAAGGTTTAAAATTTTAAGGAGTTAATAACATAATGGAAAAAAACGCGTCAGATTACATTGAAAAAATAGTCCAAATAAGAAGAGTAACAAAAGTAGTTAAGGGTGGTAAGCGATTAGCATTTCGTGCAACGGTTGTTGTAGGAGATGGCAATGGTAATGTTGGCGTTGGTGTATCTAAAGCAAAGGAAGTACCAAGTGCAATAAGAAAAGCAATTACAGTTGCTAAGAGGCAAATGATTAGTATTAATGTTATTAATGGAACAATCGCGCATGAAGTAACTGGTAAATTAGGAGCAAGTCGAATATTTTTAAAACCAGCACCAAAAGGAACCGGTGTTATTGCTGGTGGAGTGGTTCGATTAGTTTTAGAATTAGCTGGAATTCACAATATTGTGACTAAATCTCAGGGTGCATCATCAGTAATCAATAATGCATTTGCAACTATGCAAGGATTAACTCAGTTAATGGACTTGTCAAACACAAAATCAAAACGTGGCGTAGACGTTACGGTAAGATACGTATCATAATTATATAAGGTAAAGGGTGAACGAGCATGGATTTATCGAATCAAACAGCGTATGAGAATTCAACAAAAAAACGAAAAAGAGTAGGCCGCGGAGAAGCATCAGGACAAGGTAAAACTGCGGGTAGAGGTCATAAAGGATTAAAGAGTAGAAGTGGTGGTAGTGTTAGACCGGGATTTGAAGGTGGTCAAATGCCATTATACAGAAAATTACCAAAGCTAAAGGGTTTTAAAGCATTAAAATCAAAAGATTATGAAGCTATTAGTCTTGCAAAACTTGAAAAATCAGCATCTGAAAATGTAGATATCGATTCATTAAAGAAGCAAGGATTATTAAAGAAATCTGTAAACAAGATTAAAGTTCTTGCAACAGGTGAGCTTACAAAAAAAGTAAATGTGAAGGCAAATTATTTTTCAAAGAAAGCAATTGAGCTAATTGAAAAAGCTGGTGGTAAGGCCGAGATTATAAATGGCTAATAACTATTCTGCAGTTTTCAAAATAGAAGATCTACAGAAAAAACTTTTATTTACACTAGTCATAATCTTAATATTTAGATTAGGGATATTTATACCTATATCTGGACTTGATTTAGCTGAATTGGCGAAAAAGTTTAGTGGTAATGGACTATTAGGATTTGTAAACTTATTCTCCGGTGGTGGATTTAAAAATTTCTCAATATTTGCACTTGGAATTATCCCTTACATTAATGCATCTATTATTATGCAACTTCTTACAGTTTTGTACCCATCTTTAAAAGAAATGCAAGAAGAAGGGGAGTCAGGCCGAAAGAAAGTACAACAATATACTCGTTATTTAACAATTTTAATAGCTACAATTCAATCTATTGGTATAACTGTTGGATTAAAGGGCTTAATATTACCAGGTACTAATTTTATTCCTTTTTTCATATTTGCAGTTGTCGCACTGGTTGCAGGATCTTCCATGGTAATGTGGTTAGGTGAGCTAATAACTGAAAAAGGATTAGGAAATGGTGCCAGTATATTAATATTTGTTGGTATCATTGGTGCTATGCCTGCCTATATCTCTCGAACTGTTAGTATAGTTGTGGATGGTGGTACTCATATTGGTGCTGTTTTAATTCTTATTGCAGCATTACTAGTAGTTATGGTTGGGATAGTTATTGTCCAAGAAGCCCAGCGCAATATCCCTGTCCAATATGCAAAACGAGTTGTTGGTAGAAAACTGTATGGTGGCCAAAATACCTATTTACCTATGAAAATAAATCAGGGAGGAGTAATCCCTATAATATTTGCTTCTTCGGTCTTATCTGTACCCATGATGGTTATACAATTTATACCAAGTCTTTCTTTTTTAAGTGCTTGGATAGGATACGGCACGATTTTTTATTTTGTGGCTTTTGCAGGACTTATTTTCTTTTTTACTTTTTTCTATACGGCAATAACATTTAATCCACAGGAAATAGCTGATAATATTAAAAAATATGGTGGATTCATACTTGGAATACGTCCAGGAAAACCTACTGCGGAATATTTAGATAAAGTAACGTCAAGATTAGCTTTTGTCGGGGCATCGTTTCTTGCAATTATATCGATCTTTCCAATGCTGGTTGCAAACTTAACAAAAGTAACAACTTTCCAAGGACTTGGTGGAACTGCCTTACTTATTATGGTTGGTGTCGCAATCGATATTATTCGACAAATAGAATCTATATTATTGGCAAACAAATATGATAAGTTAGTGAGGTAAGTGGGTATGAAAAAAGTACTATTATTAGGGGCACCTGGATCTGGAAAAGGAACACAAGCAAAATACATCGTTGATGAATTTGATTATAAGCATGTAGCAATGGGTGACATCTTAAGGCAGGAAGTGTCAGATAAAACAGCATTAGGGCTTGAAGCAAAAAGCTTTATGGATCAAGGAGGATTGGTTCCAGATACTGTTGTGAATAGTATCGTATTAAATAAACTTCAAAGTCTAAAAGATATTTCATATCTACTTGATGGTTTTCCTAGAACAATACCTCAAGCTGATTTTCTTGAAACAAATGGGGAGAAGTTTGACCTTGTTATTTATTTTAGTATCTCACTTGAAAGCGTATTAGATCGAATGTCTGGAAGATTAACATGCAAAGCTTGTGGAGCAAGTTTCCATAAAATGTATAATAAGCCACAAGAAGAAAATATTTGCGACAACTGTAATGCAACGCTGGTAGTTAGGGACGACGATAAGCCAGAAACAGTTAAAAAGCGATTTGAAACGTATTTAAATCAAACTCAACCATTATTAGATCATTACAAAAAACAGGACATCGTATTTGAAGTTAATGCTGAAGATGATATTAATATAATACAAGGAAAGATAAAAGATCGGATAATTGGAAAATAGTGTTTGTCAGCAATGGCAATACCTGCTAAACTAATTAACCGTTTTAGAGGATAAAAATATGGCAAAAAATGTAATAGAAGTTGAGGGAGAAGTAATTGAAGCATTACCCAATGCAGTGTTTAGAGTTAAGCTAGATGCTGGTCAGGAAATGTTAGCGCATGTATCTGGTAAAATCAGAAAACATTTTATCAGAATACTGCTTGGAGATAAGGTAAGGGTTGAGTTATCTCCGTATGATTTGAGCCGAGGAAGAATAACGTATAGGTTGAAGTAAAGGACAGAATATGAAAGTAAGAACATCAGTAAAAAAGATATGTCCAAAATGCAAAGTAATTAAGCGTTTTGGAAGAGTAATGGTAATTTGTGAAAATCCAAAACATAAACAAAGACAAGGATAAGGAAGGGAAATATGCCAAGAATATCAGGTGTTGATATACCAAGAAACAAAAGGATCGTAATAGCATTAACATATATATATGGAGTTGGTTTAACTAGCAGTAAAAAAATATGTGAATCTATTAATTTAGATGAAAATGTAAAAGGTCAGGATTTAACTGAGGGCGAAGTAGTAAAGATTAGAGATGAAATTAAAAAGTATCTTGTAGAAGGAGACTTAAGAAGGGAAGTTTCATTAAATATTAAACGTCTAATTGAAATTGGCAGTTATAGAGGTGTTAGACATAAACGAAGATTGCCAGTTAGAGGTCAAAGAACAAAAACAAACGCTAGAACTAGAAGAGGAATGAAGAGAACAGTTGCTGGCAAGAAAATAGCTGTTAAATAAAAGTAGAGGTGTAATTAAATGGTTGCAAAAAAAAGAACTGTTGTGAAAAAAAAGAAGATTAAAAAGAATGTACCAAATGGTATCGCACATATAAAATCAAATTTTAATAATACAATTATTACATTAACAGATTTAGACGGTAATGTAATCTCGAGTGGAAGTTCCGGGGTTGTTGGTTTCAAAGGATCTAAAAAAGGAACGCCATTTGCAGCTCAATCTGCAGGAGAGAAAGCAGCATTAGCAGCAAAAGAACACGGAATGATGCAGGTAGATGTATTCGTAAAGGGTCCTGGTCCTGGAAGAGAAACTGCGATTAGAGCAATACAGGCGGCAGGAATAGACGTATTATCAATAAAAGATGTAACACCAATACCGCATAATGGTTGTAGACCACCAAAAAGAAGACGTGTGTAGGTAGTTGAAAGGAGAATCGTAGAATGGGATTATACAAAGGACCATCGTGTAAATTATGTAGAAGAGAAGGTGTGAAACTCTTTCTTAAAAGCGTAAAATGTGAGACAGCAAAATGTCCACTTGGAAAAAGAAGTTATCCACCGGGACATAATGGCCCGTTATTTAGAGGAAAAATGTCGGAGTATGCTATTCGACTAAGAGAAAAGCAAAAAGCTAGAAGATTTTACTATATTAGTGAGAGTCAATTTCGTCGGTATTATGAAGTAGCTGCAAAGCAACATGGCGATACTGGAGAAGAACTGTTACAAATAGTTGAGACACGACTAGACAATATTGTGTTTCGTTCTGGCCTTGCAAGTACTAGAAGAAATGCCAGATTGATGGTTAAGCATGGGCATTTTTTAGTAAACAAGAAAAAAGTTGATATTCCTTCATATTTGATGAAAGAAAGTGATGTGATTTCAATAAGAGAAAAGTCACTTAAGAAGTTTGAAAATCAATTAGAGGTAAGTAAAACGAAAAATACTGCAAGTTGGATAACTGCTAACTATGATGCAAATGAGTATATATTTAATCAAATACCTACTCGGGAAGACATCGATGCACCAATTAATGAGCAGTTAATTATTGAGTATTATTCTAGATAAATATAATAAGGAGGCTCATCGAGTGACGTTAAATACAAAGGTTCAAGTAAATAATGAAGACAATGGCTATTACGCAAAAGTTGTAATGGATCCATTAGATAAGGGCTACGGAATTACATTAGGTAATTCAATGCGTAGAGTATTACTCAATTCATTAGAAGGTGCAGCAGTTACTGCAATTAATATTGATGGTGTGAATCATGAATTTGGAACAATCGAAGGTGTTAAGGAAGATATTTTAAATATTATTCTTAATATGAAAGGTGTCATCTTAAAGTCTCATACTG
>Ga0075111_1000639_pt1 | contig 16168 bp, 14 predicted proteins | sample AntAceMetag02UKK_FD_69787 | JGI IMG/M metagenome (GOLD analysis project Ga0075111, IMG submission 69787) | Saline lake microbial communities from Ace Lake, Antarctica - Antarctic Ace Lake Metagenome 02UKK | ecosystem: Environmental > Aquatic > Non-marine Saline and Alkaline > Saline | place... | reverse complement strand
TGTTTCGTTGATCGTATGGACAACTACGCCATGGACACTGCCTTCAAATGTTGCCGTGGCAGTAAATGCATCATTCACCTATGTATTATTTGAAGCTGATGGTAATAATTATATTTGCGTTGAGGACCTTTTAGATAAATTGACTGCTAAATTTGAATTTAAACAAGTTAAAGTGATCGAGCATATTAAAGGCTCCGAGCTTGAAGGAATTAATTATACGCATCCATTTATAAATAGAGAGTCTCCAATAATCCTTGGCCGATTTGTTTCCGCAGAAGATGGCACAGGACTTGTTCATATAGCACCAGGACACGGTCATGACGATTATGTCGTAGGGTTACAATACAAATTGCCGATTATCATGCCAGTAGATGAAGGTGGTGTGTTTACTGAAGAAGCTGGCAAATACGCAGGAATGAATGTTTTTGCTGCAAATAAAGAAATTGTCAGTGATTTAGAAGAAAGCGGAAAATTGCTGAAGATGCAGTGGATTAAGCACTCCTATCCACATTGTTGGAGATGTCGCAAGCCAGTTATCTTTAGAGCAACTGAACAATGGTTTGTTGCGATGGATAGTGATGCTAAACTTCGTGAAAAATCATTAGCTGAAATAAAAAAAACGGTTTGGTACCCTTCCTGGGGAGAAAAACGAATTAATAGCATGGTTGAAGGTCGTCCAGATTGGTGCATTTCAAGGCAGCGTTTCTGGGGTATCCCGATCCCTGTTTTTTATTGTGCTGACTGTGGTGAACCGCATTTTACAGGTGAATTTAATAAAGCAGTTGTCGAACTTGTTGCTAAAGAGGGGACAAACGCTTGGTTTAGTAAAGATGTTAAAGATATTTTGCCATCATCTTTAAAATGTGTAAAATGTGGGGCCAAGACCTTTGAAAAAGATAAGAATATTATGGATGTGTGGCTAGAGTCTGGATCGTCTCATCATTCTGTATTAGATTCAGATGATCAACTCCGCTCTCCCGCTGATTTATATGTAGAGGGTAGCGACCAGCATCGAGGCTGGTTCCAGTCTTCACTATTAACCTCAGTTGCTGCGTTTGATTGCGCACCCTATAAAGCTGTCCTGACTCATGGATTTACAATTGATGCTAAAGGCCAAAAAATGAGCAAATCCATGGGCAATGTAATCGATCCATTAAAGGTAATCAAGCAACATGGCGTTGATATTTTAAGACTTTGGGTAAGTTCGACAGATTTTAAGAATGATGTCGCACTATCTGATGGAATTATAAAACAGGTAAAAGATGCATTTTCAAAAATAAGAAACACAATGCGTTTTATGGTTAGTAACTTATATGATTTTGATATAAAAACAGATACTGTTAGTGAATATGAAAAACTGGATGCTTGGATTCTAACAAAGTTAAATCGACTAATTGATAAGGTTGATAATGCCTATCAAGTATACGATTTACATCAGATTTATCATAATGTATATAATTTTTGTGTTATAGAGTTGAGTGCTTTGTACATGGATATTCAAAAGGACAATTTATATTGCAATGAAACAGATTCTAAAAAGCGACGGTCATGTCAAACCGCTATGTTGCAGATTGTAACTGTATTAAACAAATTACTAAGTCCTATTCTTAGTTTTTCAATGGAGGACGTATACAAATACTTGCCAGGAGATAAAAAAGAATCAATTTTTTATGAAAAATTTCCGGAGAAATTAATAATTAAGAATGAAAAGCAAATAATCGAAAAATTTAATGATTTGTTCAAGTTAAGGGATGAAGTAAATAATCAACTTGAGCAAATGAGAAAAGATAAAGTGATTGGGAGTTCTTTAGAGTCAAAAGTTGAATTCCAGATGACAGAGCCAATTTCAAAAACTGATATTGAGAATGTTCTAGTAGTAAGTGAGATTATCGTAACAAAAGGGAAATCGCAATTGATTAAAGCATCAAAGGCATCTGGAGAGAAGTGTTTGCGATGTTGGAAATATGATGCCCTATCAGCTGATGGACTTTGTACTCGTTGTCAGAAAGTAGTGGGTTAAAATAAACCCGATCAAAATAATTGACTATGACTTAGTATCTCCTCTTGGTTGGGGTAAAGATACTACATGGCAAAATCTATTTCTTGATAATTATAATCCAAGATACAAGCTGGGTATCGATGAGTATCAGTTAGCCGACTATTTATTGAATAATATCAAATCAAGTATTCAAAATGTCTCTGATGAGCGGATTGCGGTGGTGGTCAGCAACAGTAAGTATAATTTCTCGAAATTTGATAATACAGAATCATTTGTTCATCAATTCTTGTCGCATAATATTAGTTCATATCTTGCATCTAAAATAGGCCCTCGTTGTCTGTCATATAATGTTGTAGCAGCTTGTGCAACTGGGCTTCTTTCTGTAATCAAAGGAGTCGAATTGCTAAATCGTAATATCGTAGATTTAGTAATTGCAGGTAGTATTGAAACCTCAAAGATCCCATTAATTGAAGCAGCCTTCGGCAATATGGGAGTATTAAGTAAGCAGAATAAAACGAAACCTTTTTCCAAAGAACGAGATGGGTTTGTTATCGGGGAGGGTGGTGCGATTCTTGTATTAAAGCGTGCGAGCGACCATGACAATCCTAAAACCCCTTGGATTAGCGGATATGCTTATGCAAATGATGCAAGTGATATCGTCGCAATAAACTCTGATGCGAAATCAATTAAGCATGTAATTCAAAAGTCGATATTAATGGCAAATATAAAAACTGTTGATTATATAAATGCTCATGGAACGGGAACTTCTTTGAATGATGAGATCGAACTTAAAGGTATTTTAGCTTCGTTCCCAGATACTTCGAACATTTATTTGAATTCCACAAAGAACTTTACCGGACATGTTCTTGGTGGGACTGGTTCCATTGAGTTAGCATTAAGTCTCCTTTCCATGACCCATCAAAAATATATCCCCAGTACCTATTTAAAGAATCCGATGGAAGCAATGGAAAAATTTTCTATGACGGGCAATCCCACATTATCAAGTATGCTTAGTTTGAATTATGGTTTTGGCGGGCATATTGCAGCAGCTGTAATTCAAAATGGAGAGACTGGTGATTAATTCTACACATATTATTATAAATACTTGTGCTTTTCGAATCCAATCGCAATTGGTATCATTAATGATAGAGATATCAATGAGTTCAAAATATTAAGGAATGTACTGTAATGGAAAAGTTTAATCGAAGAATTAGAAAATCAACAATTGTAAAGTTTTCTTTAGTTTCAATAGTTGTGGCTCTTTTTTCTATGATACTCGGTGTTTATATGGGCTTATATTTAAGTCAGTGGAAAATATTTGATCTTTTACTCACGATAATGCCTCAAAACCAAATCAATCCATCTGAAAATATTATGGTTATTGGTTTAGATGATGTAAATGGTAGTAAACGTTCGGACACTATTATGGTAATCAATATTAACAAGACGAAGAATCGAATCGGTGTATTGTCGATACCTAGAGATACCCGAGTGGAATTGCCAGCGAGAGGTTATACAAAGATTAATCATGCATATGCTTATGGTGGCACCAAACTTGTAAGAGAGACGGTCTCCAAATTTTTACAAATTCCAATTCAATACTATGCTGTATTAGATTTAAAAGGTGTTCGAAAAATAGTTGATCAAATTGGTGGTGTCGATATTGATGTTGAGAAAGATATGTATTATGTTGATAAAGCTGGCGATCTGTATATCGATTTTAAACCCGGCAAGCAGGAAATGACGGGAAAAGAAGTTGAGGGATATTTGAGATTTCGCAATGATAAACAAGGCGATATTGGGCGGATTAAACGACAACAGAAATTTCTGAAGTCGATTACAAGTAAGGTCTTATTATCTAAGCAAATCTTTAAAATTCCGCAACTGATAAAGGAACTATCCCATCATGTCGATACTAATTTGAGTGCAACGCAAATATTTAATTTAGGCTTAGATTTAAAGGATGCCGTTGAAGAGGGTAATCTTGAAGTAAATACACTGCCTGGTGCGATTGTATTAATAAACAGAGTAAGTTACTGGAAAATAGATTTGCCTGCTGCAATCAAAATGATAGATGAAACGATTCATGGTTTTTCACATGAGAATATTGTTCAAGCTGAAACAAGTACGGTTACAAGCAATTTAGGTCTAGCAAAGAAATTGACCATGAAAGAAGTGAATCAATTAATGCCAAAGGAAGATGTGAAGCACAATATATTTCAAGATACTATTACGGTTAGCGTTGAGGTGCTAAATGGTAATGGTGAAAAAGGAATGGCATCTCGGGTAGCTAGGCTTCTCAAAAATCGAGGAGTCGTTGTTCCTCGGACAGCTAATGGTGCCCATTTTAATTATCCAAATACTGTGATAGTCGACTGGAAAGGAATGTCTGTCGAATCGCTAACACTTGCTAGAGCAATTAATGTGAGCCCCCAAAATATAATAACCTACTACAAACCAAAGAAAACTCTTGATATTACAATTGTGCTTGGTAAAGATTGGGCAGAGCTTAGTAAGCCAATCGATTAAACAGAAACGTTTTCTTTTAAAAGAGAATAGATATCAGTTCTTCTGTTTATTTTAGCTTCTTTTATAACAGAGTTTCCAAAAAAATCACTTGTGTTTATATCGGCCCCGGCATCAACTAGTACTTCAACGACCTCTTTGTGGCCTTTACAGACTGCTTTCATTAGAGCTGTATCTCCGTATTTGTCTCTAGATTGTACATTAGCCCCAATATTTATTAATAACTCTACAATTTCCTTATATCCGTTGGAAGCAGCTTGAATTAATGCTGTTCGTTTATCTTTATCAGTTGTATCGATTCTTTCACCAAGCAGAATCGCTTCACGTACCGATTGTAGATTGCCGTCTGCTATTGCGTCCATTAAGAACGAGCTATCTTTATATTTGATATTATATGCAGGAACTATCGTTGCATTGATATCGTTAAGCCTTTTTGTAAGTTTTTCTAATTGTTTTTGTATATTATTCATTTTCCCCTCCTGATTTCTTCCCTTTAATAATATATCGAGCAGAAAATAAATTTATCCCAAAAAAGAATTAAATAAAAGCGATGAAAGGTGTTCTCGATCCGTAACTATTAAATCAGTTTAGTGATTGCCATGATGTATTTTACGGCTGGGAAGAGGATTATTTGTGAAATAATAAGAATACCGATGATACGAGACAGCATTAGAAAAAATACAACACTCTTAACATCTTCTGGTGGACGTTTGCCGTGAACTGCTTGGTCAGTAATCCGAGCTCCGGTTGGATCCACCATAAGCGTAAATAATATTGTGGCAATCCCGTTTACAATTCCTGAAAGTTGTATTGCGGTGGCCCTGAGTTCAGGCAAGTAAGCTCCAGCTAATAATGCCGATAAAACACCAATTGCATAAATTGATGCAACGAGCCCGTTTAGTATTAAGAATTTTTTAGGTAGATTTTTAATGCTTACATTTTTTAGCATTGATAATCTTGGTAGGGTGAAACATTTTAAAATCATAAAAATCCGTCTTGGGGACAGGATTGTGCGAAAGAACATTCTAGGTAAAGATCCGATTTCTAAAAATTTATGAATCGCAATTTGAAAGATTTTGACAAAAGTGGGTGTTAATAAAGCTGCAACGAATATACCAAGAAAGCCTGCGAATAGAATTATCCGAAATGATTGCTCTAAAAGTAGTAGTGATTCTTTTGTTCCTATCTGGACAGTCATATCGACCATTTTCCCAAGTAATGGTGCTTGAAACATGTTGCTGAGTCTTGAAACGAGCAAGGTAGACGAGACAAAAGCCATTGCGATGGCAATCTGCTTTGTTTTTAAACCGGCATAACGCATGCTATATGCAAGTGTTTCAGTGATATTAATAATAAAGGTGAAAAATCCAACGATGAGGATCGTGTTTAGGTTAAGCATTATACGTAGCGCAGGAGGTGTCAGACTCCCATACTGTGATTTCAACAAGCTTTACTTGTTTTGGTAACTCACTTTCCATTTTGTCATAAATGTATTTTGCAAGATTCTCTGATGTTGGTGAGAAATCAACGAGATTATTTAAAAATTTATGATCGAATTCGTCATGAATAATTTTAAGATGTTTTTTTAGATCTTTGAAGTCTATCAACATGCCAGATTGATCTAGCTCTTTTCCTTCTACAACAATACGAACTTTCCAAGTGTGCCCATGAAGATTTTCGCATGGTCCTGAGTAATTTGTTAGCTGATGTGCCGCTGAAAATTTGTCTTCTACTTGTAGTCTAAACATAGGACTTATTATAGCTTAATATTTCAGTCTCGCAAAACAGAAAATGTCTCATAAATAAATTTAGAATGTAAAAAAAGACCATATTTCTTAGTCAATTATCAAAAATGGTACAAAAGTACCATGAAATTTCATATAAAAGTCCCCTTTCGACCCAGTTTAATTTCTCTTATTTCGGGATTAAATATAAGTATACAAAAAAGAAAGGAGACAAACGATTTTTGACAATAAAAAAATATAACGGAGGAATAAGATGAAAAGAATAAAAAAAATATTTATCAGTACAATAGTTATAACGTGTGTTTTGGGTTCATTAACTCAAGCTACATTGTTTAGTCAACTAACAACGAAAGATAGTTGGGGCGTAGGAGTAGGTGCAACCTTTAATAAAATTCCGCTTCCACTATCTACCTTTTCTCTCCCGATATCTTACCTATATTATGAGCAAGGTGGAACTGATTTTAACATAAGATATATGGCTTTTGGTTTTGATGGGTTTATTCCGGTTCCTGGAGTAGAGATTAATAAGACATTTGGAAAAGCTCCAGTCGAATTGTCTCTAGGCGCAGGTGGGTTTGCAGATCTTCTAATAGGCGGCCATTGTGGTATTACGCTAAGAGCAGGTTTACGAATATTAGGTGAATATGAGCTTAATCTTTTTGCAATTCCATATGGAACGGCAAATTCTGTAAACTATTCTACATTTGAAGCAGCAGATGTATATAGTACAATCCAATTTCCATATTATGGCTTAATGCTTTCGAAGCACTTTGATTTTTAAGCAATGAAAATGAAATTTGGAATACTAATCACTGGACTCATTTGTTTGAATTTGGGTTTTTCAGATCTTATAGCTACGAATACTTCAGATTTGAAACTAAAAAGAAAATCTGAAGTATTCGCTGGGGGAGTCGGGTTGTTTCCCGGTTTTGGTCTGGGACATTTATATACAGGAGAGTGGGAGCGTTCTCAACCTATGCTTTTTACCCAAGGCTATGGGGCTCTTTTAGCTCTAACGACTCAATCTCCTCCCGGATTATCTGTTGCATATGGGCTTATTCTCATTGGAAAAGTCTGGGAGAGTGTCGATGCATTTAATGCTACGGCTGAGAATAATAAAAAAGTTGTGGTAAAACAGAGAGTACTGAAGAAAAATACTGCGAAACGTCCTTTCTCAAAAATTGCACTAGGTTATGGATTGCCATATGGGTTTGGTTCCGGAAGAAATTTCAGTTTTTTTCTATCAAATCAATTAGAGGTTCTTTTAGGCTTTGGTGACGGAAGTTCGTTAGGCCTGAAATATTTTTTACATAAAGATTTTGTCAATTATAATCCAGACATGGGATTATATTTCGGTATTAATTATGGTAGTTTGTATAATTCTGTAACTAGTAATTCTGGGAGTTCTTGGCAATATTATTCGTCTTCACAATTTTGGACTCGGCACATTGGAATAGGCTTGGGTATCGATTATCAAATTGATTCATTATTCTTTAATACGGCTATCATGTATCAACAACAATTAAAGCTTGATGTTTGCTATGCTTACCCCGGACAGAGTTATACATATCCGTCAGAGCTTAATGGTTTTTCATTTGTTTTCGGAATGGGGATTGCCCTGTGATAAATATAAGGATTTTTTTATACATACGTAATCATAAATTATGTATAAAGAAAACAAGGAGGCAGTAATGAAAAAAATATTTGCAGTGATTTGTATTGGCGTGATTGGTTTAAGCTTAGGGTTTGGAGAGGTTAAATATGTTAGTGATCGGAACTGGTCTCATATAATTTCAAATAATTTAAATTTATTACCAGTTGAGAGCATGAACATTAACGAGATTAATATTAGTAATGCTTTGCGTTTAGAAGAACGGTCAGAAATATTAGCAGGGGGACTTGGTCTTGTCCCAGGATTTGGTGTTGGTCATTTGTATGCGGGTGATTGGGGACGGTCGGTGCCGATGCTTATAACACAGATTGTTGGATTTTCCATTATCGCAAGTGGTGGTTCTAGTTCAGGTTCTTATTCAGGTCCAGCTCCAGTATATATCTCTGATAGAATTGGTATTAATCTCCTTGCAATTGGGCTAATTCTCCTTGGCAAAGCCTGGGAAAGTCAGGATGCATATAATACTGCTGTTGATTACAATGATCAATTATGGATTGAAAGTTTGGAAAAAAAAGTATCAAATCTGGAAACCCAATTGCAACAGTCCGCTGTAAAAAATTCTAAGGAAGAGTTGAATCAGCTTAGAACCCTAAAGGAAGAGTTGATAAAATTAAAAGAAATTACGAATCATAAAAAACATAAAAAAAATCGAGTTAGTTATGGCGATGGTTCATCAGATGGCAGCAATGATGGCAAGGAATTAGAACCGGAAGGATTTCCGTTTCAATTATAGATAGTTCTGTTGGAGTGGGGCTTGCTCTTTAATAGTGTTGATAACTTTTTGAAGATTCAAAATGAAAGAATGTGGGTGCTCGTTATGAAAAAAATATTTGCAGTGATTTGTGTGTTAGTTATTGGGATAAGTGTCGGGTTCGCAGAAGGAATTAACTCGCATGGAACAATATCAGGACGATCTCAGACAAAATTACAAGAATTGCACAAAGTTACAATAAATAACAAGATTACTTGTCCAAGGGGAAGTATTTCGAGTGGATTAGGGCCATCTTATGGAGGGGTCGGTTTTAACCTCGGAATTCGAATTGGGAAGAATCTAGAAGCATTTCTTGGTTTAGGTATTCCAGGCGCGGGAGAAAACTACGGTCTAAGATTATTGGCAAATATTTCAAATGGAAAACTTATAACTGAACGATTAGAGATTTATTCAGGAGTTGCTCTCTATAAAAATCTAGTTCATAACTGGCATCTTCATAAATATATTTCATATTCTGTAGGATTCAATTGTGTTGTAGGAGAAAAATTTTATAATTTTGAATTTTATTCTTATCAACTGCTTGATTCATATACTCCTGGTGAGTACCTTCGATCCCAGGAAATAATCGGTGTAGGAATTGCTATAGGAGCTGGGATATTTTTTGAATAATGGTTTAGATATTTCCGTTGGAGTGGGGATTGCCCTTTGATAGTATTAAGGCGTTTTCAACAGATGCAAGAGGAGTTAATCCATAAACGTGTTCTGTTTCCAATGTTAAATTCACTAGAATTACCCAAAAGTACCATAACATTTCATGTGAAATACTCCCTTTGCCCCAGGTTTTTTTTATCCATTTTGACCGATAATTAAAGTATAAAGAAAACAAGGAGGCAGTAATGAAAAAAATGTTTGCAGTAATTGGTATTGTTGTTATTTCTTTAAGTGTCGGATTTGCAGATTTTTCACTTAACCATAGGATAGATCTATTCCATGAGGAGAGAATGCAACTTAAAGCGATTCCTATTCGTAAGGATTTGCGTTTAGAAGAAAAATCAGAAATATTAGCAGGGGGGCTTGGTTTTTTCCCCGGATTTGGTATGGGTCATTCGTATTCTGGTGATTGGGACTGGTCTCATCCAATGCTGTTCACTCAAGGCTATGGTGCTCTTTTTGCCTTAACTAGTACCTCTCATCTTGGATTATCTCTTGCATATGGGTTGATTCTCATCGGGAAAGTCTGGGAGGGTATGGATGCATATAATACTGCTGTTGATTACAATGAACAATTATCGATTGCAAGGCTGGAAGAAAATATGACAGGTCCGAAAGAAGTGTCCCATCAGCTTCGTACTCAAAAGAAAGAATTGATCAAATTTAAAGAAGCTAATAATTATAAAAAAAATAGATTTAGTGTTGCCTATGGCTATGGCGCAGCGTATGGCAGTACTGATGGCCCAGGAGTTAAGATCGGAACGATTTTTGGGTCAAATATTGAAACTTCTATTGTGGGAAGATGTTCAAGTGAAACTCCAGCAGGATTTGGACTTAGATATTATTACGAGAATAAAGAGCATAGTAGCCAATTAGGTACAGGCATGTATGTGGATGTAACAACATTTATTTTTGAAAAACCTTCATTAATTTCTATCGGAATAGGATCTGTTATTGATTATTTCGGTATTTTGCTTAATGGTGAAGTGCTATATAAGTTTGCAGATAATAAAGAATATAAGGGCTTAGCTATTTCTTTTGGAGTGGAGCTTGCCCTCTGATTGTATTAATGAGCTTTCCCCAGATTCAAGAGGAGTTAATCTATAAACGTGTGCTGTTCCTAACGATAAATCCAGTAAAAGTAACCAAAAGTACCATCACATTTCATATAAAAGGCTACCTTTGACCCAGGTTTTTTTTATTCATTTTGACCGATAATATAAGTATAAAGAAAACAAGGAGGCAGTAATGGATTTTATATTAATTTTAGCAATGCTTTTTGCAATTGGGGTTGGTCATGAAGTTAGTACGGAAACAGAAACTAAAAAACCAGTAATTATTAAAGCGCAAACACAAAACATAGTGATAAGTACAAATAATATCAAGCTGACAATGGATGCAATGAGTGAGGATTTACAAAATTTAAAAGAGCCAATCAATAAAAATGAAACGGTTTCATTCTTAGGAAATAGTGGATGGGTAATGCCGACTCTATATACTGCACATATAAAAAATAAAGAATTAAATAAAATGACTGCTTTTGGAATTTGGGCTTTTGGTGTGCTTGGTATCGGTTATATGGAGAAAAATTATTTATCACCAGCATATGGTAATCAAGTAAATTGGTATTATTCTTGGAGCGTTCTTGCTGTAAATGGAAAGGTCTTACCTGTTTTTGGTATTGGATTCGATTATTTTTATGATAATTATTTTATTGGTATTGGAACTATATATTTTTTGCCAGAGATACATTTTGGAATAAAGCTAGATTTACCGAATAGTACTTCTAATGCTTCGAAAATTATAGTTGATAGAGCTAAGCCTGTAGTATTCGATAACGCTAAATCTTTAGAAAAGATTGAAATTAAAGATAATAGTTATATTCCGAAGAAAGAAAAAGGTATCGATAAAATTAAGATCGGTTTCGGTCTAGGCCTTAAATATGGGGTTTTAGGTGTTAATACTGAATATCAGATAAGCGAACACTATTCAGTTTATGGTGGGATCGGATTTATGGGAGCTAATGCTGGGATTAAATATTTTATTCAACCACATTTTAATAAAAAGGATACCGGATTCTATTTATCGATGAATTATGGATATTTTTCTTCAATGAGTTTTGGTCGTACATCTAGTTTGGAGATGATCTATGGTTGTGCTGGATACGAACTCAGCTTGTTTGATATATTTTTTCTTAGTGGAGAACTTGGTTTAGTTAAAACTATTTATAAATATAATAGAGATAAGCCGATTGAACCTCTTTATACTTGGTCAGTAGGTGTTTTTCTATAGAACTTAATTTGGTAGAATTAAAAGGTGCGATAAAAAAGGAGAATGAAATGAATAAAATAGTTAGATTAATACTGTTAGTATTATGTGTTTCCCTTGTGCAGGCGGCTGTCGGTAATTTTTATGATGATTATATTAAGGAAGAAGAAATAAAAGGCGTACAGACCTATGCCCATTCTTATTATTTAAGTCACGATGTGCCGACAGAAAAAGTAGTAATGCTTATTCATGGATATACATCGAATCCAACGGAAACGAGAGCAATGGGAGCGTATCTATTTAAACAGGGTTTTGATGTTTTTGGTGTGCGGATGAATGGACATGGTACAAGCCCAGACGATTTAAAACGTACAGAATGGGCCGAGTGGATAGTCCCGGTAAAAAAGACTTATCAATTTCTCAGAAAAGAATACAAAGAACTTTATTTGTTTGGTATCTCAACCGGTAGTTTAGCTGCGCTTAATATTGCAGCTGAAAACAAGGTTGAAGGAATTGTATGTGTGAGTACTTTTTTAAAATCTCAAACCAAATCAATTTACTTTGGCTCTTTAATATATCCAGTTAGCAAATTATTTGGTTATGACTGGGGCTATGTTGATGTTGATATCCCTAAAGAACGGCAAAATATTACGTATACACGGAATCCAATAGATGCCACAATGCAACTTTTAGATTTTTTAAATCACACTAAACGACTGTTATCAAAAGTTACAGCGCCTATTTTAATCTTACATTCATCAACAGATGATGTTGCAGCTCCTGAATCGGCTGAGTTCCTTTATGCAAACGTTAGTTCGTTAAAAAAGAAAATTGTCTGGACCGAAGATGAACATTCATTTCTAATAGATCCGAAACCGGATCTTTATAAATTGATCAACGATTTTTACAAAAAGACAGAGGACGTTATTTCAATTGATGAAATAGATACAATAAAGAATTCATCAGCAATGGTATTACCAAATTATGCGCCAGCAGTTGGTATTTCTTTAATTTCTCTGTATAACAAGAAATTTGTAGGATCTAATGATGATGAGCTAGATATCTATAGTGAGCTTTTTCAAAATGGTGATTTATATTTGGACCTTACATTGGATAATCAAGGATATAAACTAAACTATAAATTGGACTATAAAACCTATCATTTCTATGGCCTAGGGGCAAATTCGTTGTTAGCTGATCTTGACACCTATCGGCCCTTAAATCATCAGATCGGAATATTTAATACTATAAAAATAAATGATAGTTTATCCAGTGAGTTAGGGCTGGTTTATAACCATAATCAATATGTTAGCTGGACATCCGATAAAAGTTTAAATGCGTCATCTCTTATAAGCAAGAAGCATAGTCAATCGATGGGTTTGAATGCCGATTTAAAATGGGATACTTTAAATTCCATAACAAATCCAAGTTATGGTAGTTTGTATAAATTAAAGCTAGAAACATATCCTTCTTTTTTAGGAAACGAAACGGATTATTCGAAGATGAAAGGTGAATTAAAGGTTTATCGGGAAGTTTTGTCAAAGCATGTGTTGGCGTATCAAATACAAGCACAGGCTATGATGGGGGGTCCAACAGTACATGATTATCCCTATTTAGGAGACTACTATTCCGCAAGATCAATTGCATGGCAACGGTATCGAGGAAAAGTAAGCTTCTTCCATTCTTTAGAATATCGCTTTCCAACGGGTGTTTCTTTTGGAGAAATAAATGTTGATTCTAATATATACCTTGAATCTGGAAGTGTTTACAATAGCCTTTCGTCAATGTCGTTACAGAATCAATTATTGGGTTATGGATTTGGGCTGAAATTTGTTTTCCCAAGTGAGTTTATTATTGGTATTGATTCCGGGTTTTCAAATGAAGGGATGGCCTTAAACCTGGGATTTGGTCAGTCGTTTTAATTCATCGGGATTGATGTAAATTTGATGCTAGATTGATACATTTACAATAAGTGGACTTGCTGGAAATAAGGTATGGCTTGTATAATAGGCCTCATGGTTCATTTGCAACTATTTGTATATTTTATCGTACTATTTGTATCAGCTACGACTATTTCTTTGCTTCATTCGGATAAAAAACATGCGAGATATCCCTTTAGTAGTAGTTTCTTTTATTTTTATATATCGCTCACGATATTAGTTGTGGGCTTTGTTATTGCAAATTATCGACTAATAAATGTGACATTAGATCGAGGTTTGATTTCACATTTAATTGATATTTGCTTGAAAATAACAACCGTTGCGGTAATCTATACATTGCCTGTCTTTGTTATTTCAATGATTAACACTCAGAAATATTATAAAACATTAATGGGTTTAAGAATTGTTGCGATTAACGTCCTAGTATTAAATATTATTCCATATGTACTTGTTATAAATAGTCCAATTGGGACAGCATTGGCAAAGTTATCACACCATGTCCAAAGTCTTGTATTAATCTTAGTAATTCTATTTATGATTGGATTCGTTAGCCTAAATTATAAAAAATTAAAAAGAAAAGAGAGCCGATTAATTCTCGGGAGTATGCTTCTATTAGCTGTAGTTTTCAGTCCATTATTTATTGTTGATATGTATCGAAATGAATTAATGGGAATAATCCCTTATTTGCCGAAGAATTTTTGGTATACCCCTTTGTACCTTCTGGGCTGGAGTATATGTATTCTTTTAATTGATTCAAAGTATAAGACAAAAACAGGAAACATCGTGACGACAGATAATCTGCAAAGATTAGTAGAGCCATTTAGATTAACTAAAAGGGAAATAGAAGTATTATCACTAATTTTTATAGGAAAGACAGGTGCTGTAATCGCTCGAGATCTTTTTGTTTCCGAATCTACAATAAAAAAGCATACTAAAAGTATCTATAGTAAGCTAACCGTAAAAAATAAAGTGGAAGCTATCCATAAAATAAATCAACTTTCACATTAATTGAGTAATTCGCTAACTTAATTGGTTTTATCGATTTTTTTTGCTGATGGACCTTTTAACTTTTAGTATTTAACTCTATAATATGACCTGTTATGAAATTATCAATTATTATACCGACCTATAAAGAGAGTGAGAACCTAAAAGGATTAATTCCTGAGATAACATCTGTTCTTAGTTCTGCAGAAATCCCATTTAATATAAGTATTGTGGATGATAACTCCCAAGATGGCACAGAAGAGTTAATCGATGGATTTGATATGACGCATGTGAAATTAATAGTGCGGAAGGATCAAAAAGGATTATCTTCTGCGGTACATGCTGGAATTGTTCAAGCAGATGGCGACATTATTTGTTTTATGGATGCTGATTTTTCACATCCCCCGAAAGCACTTGTGGGTATGTATGAGATGATCAAAAATAAAGAGGCCGAATTAGTAGTAGGTAGTCGTTTAGTAGAAGGTGGGGGAATAGATAATTGGCCATGGCACAGAGTATTCACTTCGTTTGTTGCCAGAATGATGGCGCGACCATTGACTTCGATAACAGATATCACATCTGGTTTTTTTATGTTTAGTAAAGATGTGTATCCAAAAGAGAGTTTAAATTTAGACGGTTTTAAAATTGGATTAGAGGTAGCAGTAAAAGGAAATTACACGATATCAAAAGAATACCCAATTATTTTTGCAGACCGAAAATATGGGGAAAGTAAGCTTAGTGGTAAGGTAATGATCGAATATATCAAGCAGCTAGCTGAGTTATATGCCTTTAAATTCTTTAAAAAGAAATAGAGTTTTGCTTAGGCAAGGTCACAAATATTTTAAAATATTCCCAGTATTAATTATTTGCTTTGTTTTGTTTGTATATTTATATCATTTTGCGGATATCCCGTTTTTTCGTATGGATGAAGGCTGGGATTTGGAAGCTCCTTACCAGCTTGCTACGATAGGGAAACTTGCTTCTCCCATGTTAGAGAATGGGGGGAATCAATCTTCTTATTTTCATGTTCATCCTCCTTTTTACTATGTGTGTCTTGCTGTTGTTTTTAAATTATTTGGGTTTGGAATAGCCCAAGCGAGATTATTCTCATTATTCTTGGGGGCATTAAGTATTGGTGCTTTTATATCTTTAGTGCGACAAGTAAACTTAGATCGCAAGATATCTAAAGTTTGGATACTTGTTTTATTTTCATCGGTGCCGTTATTTTTTGTATTATCAAAAACGATACGACCAGACATTTTGATGCTTTTTCTGTACATCAGTTCTTTCCGTCTGTTAATAAAATGGTTGCAAGATAACTCTCATATAACCTTAATTTGTGGTGCCCTGGTAACGTCATTAATGATGTTAACTCATATTTATGGATTAGCGTTGTTATTTATTTGGTATTATTACATTCTTAAGAAGAAAAAAGTTGATACTTTTTTAATATATAGCATTACATTTAGTATTCCTTTTGTCCCATATTTTTTATGGATTGCAACAGACATTAATTCTTTTATTGCTCAAGTATTAGTTGCTAGAGATGTTGGCTCTGCCAATTTATGGTGGCGAATGGGGTATATTGTTAAAATACTTTTTTTTGTTTCA
>Ga0075111_1000637_pt1 | contig 16195 bp, 11 predicted proteins | sample AntAceMetag02UKK_FD_69787 | JGI IMG/M metagenome (GOLD analysis project Ga0075111, IMG submission 69787) | Saline lake microbial communities from Ace Lake, Antarctica - Antarctic Ace Lake Metagenome 02UKK | ecosystem: Environmental > Aquatic > Non-marine Saline and Alkaline > Saline | place... | reverse complement strand
TTAAAATCGCCAACATTTACAAACATATTTTCCAGTGGCATGCCGGAGCCCCATTCGGTAACATGGCCATCAAGTTCTCCATAGCACGCGTAAACTACCCTAAGAAAAGGAGGGTTTTCTTGGTCCCAGCCATGAAAAAATATTTTATACCCCGAATTGGGCCTTTTATTGACAATGCCAAGCGTAAACCGATCGGTACTTGTGAGGGCGTTTTGCAGATCTCCATCAGCCAATCCCTCAAGCATATACCTCCGCCATCCTGTTTCAAAATTCAATTTATTATCGTATTCGGCAAAGTAATAACCCTCCTCCTGTTCTGCCACAATATCCGCATGTAGATCAGCAGGAGATGAGCTTAATGGATCGAGCAATACGGGTGTAATTGCCCAATCGGGTTTATATCCTTCATAGGTAAATCCATTAAACATTACCGAATAAATTTCGGCACCATCAGGTATTGCAGAAATATTAAACGACATCCATCCGTCTTCAGGATTAGTTCCCTTAACGAGGCTGGTTTCAGTTTTTTCACTTAAGTTAGTTGTCCCGGTCCAATAATCAGCATTCTGCGGATAGCAATTTACAAAATTTGCAGCATAAGGAAAAATATTAAACACAGCCTCCTGGCCTAATGTATAATCATTGTTGCCGGGAGTTAGGCCATCCAGATAATAATAGCCATTGTACAATCCACCCCAACCCCAGTTCATATGAAAGTGGGCCAAATCACCAACAAGTTCATATCCATCCAGGTTCCAGGCGTGCGAGGCCAATGTTATCCAGTTTTCTCCTCTGTAGATCATTGGCCGGTAATTATCTATCTCATTAAAAATCTTCTCGCGCCAGGCAGAGTCAGAATATTTATACCGCTTATCGTAATACATACCGGGATCGAATTTAAAATAACGTTGCATGGCACTCATGGCACCGGTATAACCTTCGACATAAGCCCCCGAACTGCTTGTACCATAATTCATTTCCACAGCAACCCCACAATGATAAAGCAGCTTGGCCATAGGAAGCTTACTCGCAGAAGAGGAATGGGGCATGCTATCGTACGCATAAGTTGTGGCCCCAAAATCTGCCGATAAAGTTCCATAATTGTAGTGATAATAAGAATGGGAACCCTCACCCTGTACAGGATGGCTCCAATATTTCATAAGTTGCCCCATACAAACGGCAACACAGCCCACCAATGCTCCTCCGGGACAAAGCTCATTGTAAGGAAAACTTTGGTTCCAGGTGGTTTGCAACAGCGGCCCCATCTGCTGATGATCAGCCCCCCTGGTAAAATCTTTTGGTTCAATATCCAGTCTGGCCCATTCAGCAGCAACTTCAGCATTGTACACCTCAGGTTGTTCAATTGCATATTTAAGCTGTTCTTTATAACTATTAAGCACTATTTCAAGCTGTGGGGGCTGATCCTGTTCACTGTATGGTCCAGAAAAGGAATAGGCAAGTACTGGCGTTACTGCATCGGTGGCTGAAACAAGAACAAAACCGGCGTTGGGCCCACTAAAATTCAAAACATAGTAAAGTGCCGTTGATTTTTCCTCTATCAAAATTATGTCGGCAATTTTTAAATTAGATGGTATCCAGTCGCATCGCTCAATGTAGGTATTGATTGCTACCTGGCGGGCCGAATTCTCGGATATTGGATTAGCAACTAAAAATTGATTGAAGAGTAAAAGAAAAATTGTTGTGCTGAGGATGAATTGTATAGCTTTCATATCAATAAAGATTTGATTTCCAAATTGAAGAGAGAATAACAAAAATAAAGAAAATAAATGTCACATTTCACAACAATCCAACAAAAAATATACAGATCCCCCAGTCGCTGCCCTCCGAAATAATGACAAATTTCCGAGGGGCCAAAAAATACAAGCCAAAAAAACATACCCCCGCCTTGCTGGTTGTGAGATGCATAGGGTCGCGAGGCAGGTCTCAGTCGATTCACTCCATCGAGGTAACAAATGCTTTATGATGGAATGGGGAGTGAATCAGTATAAATGAACAACTCAACACTGTTCGCAAATGAACAAGCAATTATACATTAACGAACATCACTGATATTGAATATTGCCAGGAGTAAGTCATAAACCATTAAAAACCAAGCCCTAAAATCAACGGCACATTACTTGATTGTGGAACACAAATAAATCTTAACAAACCAGACAAATGAGAAGACTAATTGGAATTTCAATGATCCTGATGATCGTGACCTTTATTTCCTGCAATGTGGAAAAAGAACAATCAAATGAGGTGAAACAATACACCATCGAACAATTTATGAACAACACCAGCATTGGTGGCGGGTCATTTTCGTATGATGAGTCGCAGGTACTTCTTACCAGCAACCAATCGGGAATTTACAATGCCTACACCCTTTCGGTTAATGGCGGAATTCCTGAGCCCATCACGCATTCGGATACAAGCTCTATTTTTTCAATCCGGTTTTTTCCCGATGATAACCGCATCCTATTCAGGAGCGACAACAACGGAAATGAAGTGTATCACATTTTTATGCGCGATCTGGATGGAACCGTTAGCGACCTTACCCCTGGCGAAGAAGCACGAAGTTCGTATTTTGGTTGGAGCCGCATTGATGACGCTTTTTACTTTAGCTCCAACAAACGGGATCAACGTTTTATGGACCTGTTCAAAATGGACATTAATACCTTTGCGCCTGCATTACTTTACGAAAATACTGAAGGGCTTTCACTTGAAGGATTTTCGGCTAATGAGCGATATGTTGCCCTATCGAAGGCCATAACATCCTCTATCAATGCGTTGTTTCTATACGATCGTGAAACAAAAAAAATGACCCCAATTTCTCCTGACAATCCAAACTCAAGCTATTCATCAACTGGTTTTAGCCTTGACAACAATTACTTCTACTACCTTACTGATGAGGGGGCAGAATTTACTTACCTGATGCGGTATAATATTGAAACAGGCGAACGGAAAAAAATATATGAGGCCACCTGGAATGTAAGCTACGCCTACTTTTCGTACAACGAAAAATACCTTGTTATCGGTGTAAACGAAGATGCACGCACAAGAATATATCTGTTTGAGGCAAAAACTATGACACCTGTTGATTTCCCGGATATAGTTTCGGGAGAGATTAGCTCGGTAAGAATATCACGCAGCGAAAACATGATGAGTTTTTCGGCAGGCACTTCAAAATCAACCAGCGATTTGTATGTTTATAATTTTAAAACCGGTGATGTGAAAAAACTCACCAGTACACTTAATCCGGAAATAAATACTGATGACCTGGTTGAAGGCAAGGTTGTTCGCTATAAATCATTCGACGGTATAGATATCCCTTCGATCCTTTATATGCCACAGCAAGCTTCAAAAGCCAACAAAGTACCTGCACTTGTTTGGGTACATGGCGGCCCGGGAGGACAATCAACACTTTATTATCGCCCCTTAATCCAGTATCTTGTCAACCATGGATACGCGATAATTGCCGTGAATAACCGAGGCAGCAGTGGCTACGGAAAAACTTTTTACCGCATGGACGACCGCAACCATGGCGAAGGTGACCTGATGGATTGTATTTATGCGAAAGATTACCTTGCAGAAACCGGCCTTGTTAACCCGGATAAAATCGGAATTATAGGAGGTTCCTATGGCGGATATATGGTGATGCAAGCCCTGACTGCCGAACCCGAAGCTTTTGCGGTTGGCGTAAATTTATTTGGTGTTACCAACTGGCTGCGGACCCTGCAAAGCATTCCACCCTGGTGGGAATCCTATCGTGAAGCATTGTACCAGGAAATGGGTGACCCGGCAACGGATTCAGTGAGATTGCATAAGATTTCCCCACTCTTCCATGCAGAAAATATCGTTCGCCCAACAATGGTATTACAAGGCGCACAGGACCCGCGGGTCCTACAAGTTGAATCGGATGAAATTGTGGAAGCCGCACGCACCAATGGTGCTCCGGTTGAATATGTACTGTTTGATGATGAAGGTCACGGCTTTGTGAAAAAAGAAAATCAGATTGAAGCCAATGGGAAGATTTTGGAGTTTTTGGATAAATATCTGAAATGATTTGGAGATATGAAAATTTGATGATTTGGAAATTTGGAAATTTGGAAAAAATTGATCCAGTATTGGAGAGTCATAAAAAAATTGCCACCAATACACTAATACACCAAAGACCACAAAAGAAAGAATATCAAAAGGCAAGTTATGTGAAAATTAGAGATTTCGTGGTTTAGTGGCTAAAAAGCACTCATTTAGGTAGGCTTAAAATTCATTTACCAACTGATCGAAAATAAATAAAATACAATATCATTTTCATTAGCAAACTGCTGATAAAGCCGCATTGAAATTCTTTCGGGCGGCTTTTTTTTTGAGATAGAAGTTAGAAGGGAGAGATTAGAAATGGATAGATGGAAGAAATGGCAACTCTCGTGAACCACACAAACGCCAAACGCGAAACTTGCCTCGCCGGAGGTGGGCGCTAAACGATCACACTCAAATCCGGCATAAACCCTGTGTTCTTTTCATTTGGATAGCCACGTGGATTACAGACAATCCTGGTTTTTCCGATATAATAATCGCTGGGTGAATGCAAGTGACCATGAATCCATAATGCCGGTTGGTAGTTTAAGATCAACTCCGATAAATCGGAAGCAAATGCAGGGTTAAGGGAACTGCCCTTATAACAGTCAGGAATCGATTTTATGGAAGGGGCGTGATGGGTGACCACTACGGTTTTTTGAGTTGAAGTTTTTAAACATTGCTCCAGCCAGTAAAGCGATTCACGATGAAGCACCAGTGAATCGTTGGGATGGAATTTTGCATAGTTCCTGGTGCTGTTTCTGATTAGTTTAAAATCATTCATCCCGGCATCGGCATCCAACATAGCCAAAGGCGCTTTACCCTGAAGGTTAAAATCGGTCCATAGGGTACAGCCCAGGAACCTGACATCACCAATCACACATTCATTTTTCTCTAAGAAATAGATATCCGCATCAAATTCCATTTCCCTCATTTTAGTTACAAGCTTTGGATGGGCATGACGATAGTACTCGTGATTGCCGTTGATGTAAATTATGGGCTTGTCGGTAGCGAGGGAAGCTGCCCATTCCAAACCCTTTGTGCCAACACCGGTATCACCCGCTAAAATGATGAGATCAGCATCGGTTTGGGGAATATCGAATGCTTCGAACTCAAGATGAATATCGCTAAGAATGTGAAGTTTCATTGCTGGTTCCTGTCTTTATATGAAGCATCAAATTCATGTTTCAAAATGCCAAACCTCAGAATATCATAATACTTTCCATCTGAATATTTGGCTTGCCGTAACCGGCCTTCCATGGAAAAGCCCAGCATTTCGACCAGCTTCAAAGCGCGTTCGTTGTATTCGATCACTTCAGCCTCCAGCCTGTAAAAATTCAGTTTCCCAAAAGCATGTTCCATCATCGCTTCCAAAATCTTTAGCCCATACTTTTTACCTTGATACTCCGATTTGATAAACAAACTCATCTCCGCTTTTCGGTTAAACCACCTGATTGATTTAAAGGATACCTGCCCAATAATCTCTTTAGAATCATAAATAGTAAAATCCATACTCTCGGGCATGGGCTGGGGATACATCCATTTTTCTGTCAGAAAAGAGGCTACTTCCGGGGAGTGGGCAATTTGGAAGATTTCATCCGGGGTTTCATTAGTTTGCTCCAGCTTAATATTTCCGATGTTTATGTTCATTGCTAATGTAAATTCATAAATTCTTAAAAACCAACGTATAAAAATACAAATAATAAAGATTAAACTTCATAAAGATTGAAAAAACTATTTTGCTTATCTAATATTCAGAAAAAAACTAAAAAAATGTTTGGTATTGATAGTTGTTTTTCTACTTTTGCACTCCCAAAATTATTGAGGGTCATTTAAAAATGATATTTGTTCATTAAATAATGATTTTGGAGAGGTGGGTGAGTGGCTGAAACCACATGTTTGCTAAACATGCGTACTGAGAAATTGGTACCGGGGGTTCGAATCCCCCTCTCTCCGCCACCGCTCGCCGAAGCCGAATGCAATGAGGCGAAGGCAGGCTATTAATGAGTTCTTTTTTTGATTAGGAATTTTTATTTTACAGGCTACGGCGGACAGGTCCGCCAGCATTTTCAAATGCGAGCATAAGTTCTTTAAATACAATATCACGGGGTATAGCGTAGTCCGGTTAGCGCGCCTGCTTTGGGAGCAGGAGGTCGCAGGTTCAAATCCTGCTACCCCGACACTTTACAAGCCTTGCAAGAAATTGCAGGGCTTTTTTTATCTACATACCTAAAGTTCGGTTAGTGTGTCCCGCCCTAAAGCGGGAAGGTCGTCCGTACGGACTACCCCGACACTGACAATCAATAAACTAAGCCGTTTCACATGAAACGGCTTTTTTATTTTTAATACACATATCGTACACAAAACTGAAAGTGTACATTGGAAATAAGCGAATTTGACCGGTAGATCAGTAAATATTTATTGTGGTTCTACTGTTATTTTAGTGGAGAAAAAAAACTTGATGTTTACTAATTTAGGATATAAAGGCCAGAAGTCCGAAGTCTGAAGCCCGTAGTTAGAAGGCTTCGGTCTTCGGACTTCAGACTTCAAGCCCTTCTGAAGACATACTAGTCTTTTCCTAAGTTCATCCTTCTTTCCATTAAATTCGTGGTAGTACCTTTATTGTTAATAACAATTTTCAATTGTACCCTCCGACTAATCCCAATTCAGCCTAATACTCTCCTTAGTTAAATTGTACTATTGCCCAGTAGAAATTTAGCATTGTAATTACCCAGCCATAGTTATTGAAGCCAACATTCCTTGTCTTACGTCTTTGGCAATATTTCAAACCCTAATGAAAAAGTTAGCACTCTTTTTTACAATTTTCTGTATCAATCATAATATTAGGATTCTCCTCCCTCCACTCATTCCAATTCGCAACCCCGCTTTTAAGAATTTTAAGCTGTTTTTGATTCGCCATGATGATTAATTTACATTTTCAACCCATTCAACACCACCTTAAAACTTTCCAATCCCGCTTCAAGGTTTTCAACAATTTCCTCAGCCAGAATATCAGGATCGGGGAGGTTGTCAAGGTCGGCAAGGCTGTCGTCTTTAAGCCAGAATATATCAAGGCTTGTCTTATCTCTTGCTGTGATCTCATCATAGGTGTATTTCCTCCACCTTCCTTCCGGTTTGTCTTCCGACCAGGTCTCTTTTCGCAAATGCCTGTTTTCAGGGTGGTAGCAATCAATAAAGTCTTTCAGGTCGTCATGTTTCAGCGGATTTGTCTTTAGCGTAAAGTGCTTATTGGTTCGGAGGTCGTAAAACCACACATCTTTTGTATGAGGGTCTTTGCTTGCCGGTTTGTTGTCGAAAAAGATAATATTGGCTTTTACTCCCTGGGCGTAGAATACTCCTGTTGGAAGTCTGAGTATGGTGTGTAGGTCAGTATTCTGCATGAGTTTCTTACGAACAGTTTCTCCAGCTCCTCCTTCAAACAAAACATTGTCAGGAACCACGACAGCAGCCTTTCCAGTGGTTTTCATCAGGGTTCGGATATGCTGTACAAAGTTCAGTTGCTTGTTCGACGTAGTAGCCCAAAAGTCCTGCCGGTTGTAGTGCATATCTTCTTTAACCTGCTCTCCTTCTTCGTTGGTGATGGTCATGGAGCTTTTCTTACCGAACGGAGGATTTGTAAGCACATAATCCACTCTCTGACCGCTATCTGCCAACAGAGAGTCATTGGGCGAAATCATGCTTTCTCCGGTGATCTCCCCGATGTTGTGGAGGAACATATTCATCAGGCACAATCGCCTGGTATTGGAAACAATCTCGTTGCCTGTGAAGGTATGGTGTTTTAAGAAATCCTTTTGTTCTTTATCCAGTTGGTAATGATCAAGTATGTAATCGTAAAAGGCTAAAATAAAACCTCCGGTTCCCGATGCAGGGTCTGATAATGTTTTCATAGGTTCAGGGGCTAAACAGTCCACCATAGCCTTGATTAATGCTCTTGGCGTAAAGTATTGCCCTGCTCCGCTTTTGGTGTCCTCGGCATTCTTTTCAAGCAATCCCTCGTAAATATCACCTTTAACATCCGATCCCATAATCACCCACTGCTCTGTATTAATCATGTCGATGATCTTGTAAAGCTTGGCCGGGTCTTGAATCTTATTTTGTGACTTTACGAATATCTGCCCAAGCATACCTTTCTGCTTACCTAATTCACGCAGTAGTTTGATGTAATGCGTTTCCAGTTCACCCCCACGCTTACTACAAAGACTTTCCCAGTTGTATTCTTCCGGTATGCCAATTTCCCTGTTATACGGAGGTTTGGAATATTCATCTGCCATTTTCAGGAAGAGCAGGTAGGTGAGTTGTTCTAAATAATCGCCATAACTTACGCCATCATCCCTGAGGACGTTGCAGTACGACCAGACTTTATTGACTATTGCTGTTGATGTCATAATTTTAGTTCAAAATTTCGATTACATGTTTTCGGTAGCTGTCCCATTTTTTGTTGTTCAATAAATGGTAATTGAGTTTTAACCTTGGGCTAAATCCACGATAGATTGGGATTAAGGGTCGGTTTAATAAATTTGTATTTCCAGGAATAGGAATCATCTCCTGCTCGTATATTTCCGGCGCATCATGGCTTAACCAACCTTTATCATGAACAAGTACATCAAATAAATACTTTGAGGTCAGCAGAACAGGCACTGATTCCGGTATTTTCAATTCTTCCAGTTCAGCCCTTAACTTTTCAATCCAATATTCCTTTGCAAGCTTCTTCCAGGTTTTAAGGTTTTTAGATGTCTCATAGTTGAAGTAATTCCTACAAAGGTTTTGGACAAACACATCCTTCCATTCCAGTCCAATAGCTTTTAGTTGATTGGTATGCCGGGTAACAAAACCTTTAAATTTAGGAGGTGTATCACCCAACGCAAACACGTGGTTAAATTCATACCCATGTGTATTTGTTGGGTCGCAGCCTAAGTAGATGGCCTTTACTTCATCAGGTTGTAAATTCAGAGGGTATGGCATGGGGAAAGGCGAAATATCCATAATTTCGTCAGGATATATACTTTTTAATTCCATTATTACTTCCCTATCGCTTATCATAAGGCTTTTATTTTTGGCCTGAAAAACTTATCCATTTTTTCAAGGTTCTCCCTGAACCATTCGTGTTGTTCCTGCCATTCGCTCCGTTTGGATGTGTTGGCTGATTTTCTTAATTCAACAATCGAAACTTTTGCTTCCGGTAACTCGTTCCAATTTAGACCACCATTGAAAATTTTGCCAGCTTCATCCTCACACTGGTTTTTCAGTTTAAAGAATTGATCTTTCGCATTATTTCCACTGATGTATAGATCAATCCTAATAAAATGATCCCTAACGCTTACAATAGTTGAAAAGTGAAAATTACTTCTACCGACGGAGAAGTTCATCCAGTGCTGTGGTTGTGGCGTTTGAAACCGAAGAAATGTTCCTGTGGTTTCAAAGTATTTCCTCATGGCTTCCCAATACTCTAAATTTAATTGTTTTGTAGGTGTTAGCTCGGTAGAAGCTTTAGCAGAAGAACGAACACTTTTTGACCAGTTGTTTGGTTTTGCCACCATCTGAAACATTGGTGCTGGGAGGCTATCTCCAATTTTATAAACTTCGATCTCGATCCCAAAAAAATTGACGGTTTCTCCGGTAATATTATTTAGCCAGTCTAAAGCTGCCCGATGTTCATCTGAGAATGTTTTAGCAATCCATATTATCGTAACTGCGTCCAATCCGGCTGCATAGGTCATTAATTGCCCTAAATGATTATGATCAGTTCTTTCAAGTTGGTTTTCGATAAGTACAAACTTATCTGTGAGCGTATCTTTGCATAGTATGTCGGCGCGAAACACGCCCACGTTTTTTTCTTCCTCCTGAACTTCGAGTTCGATGCCTATGGTCTCTCCTAAAATGGCAATGTTTTCTTCCGTGGCAAGCCAGGGTGTAAAGTCAGTAGCTTCTCCTTTCCAGAGTTCCCTGATTTCGATTTTTGTAAGTCTTCCAATGGCTTTCATGTTACTTTTATTTTTCAGTCACAAATACTGTATAATACTTATCCATCCTTATCTTAATATGCTTACTTTTCAGAAGTGCTTTAGTTTCAAGGTCGGCTAACATTATTCTTGCGAGGTCACGGGCAACAGCTGTACCGCTGATTCCATTTGTTACCCTCCCATCACCAAATTCGAGGTTGAAACTGTAACTACCCCTTTTTCCCACCTTTTTAAAATAGGATTCTTTTAACTGGATTTCAGCCGGTAGTGGGTTGGATAAGGCTTGCTTAATTTGAGGTAGTGTCATTTTCCAAATGTCTTCATATTTATGGATGCTTTTTAGCTGTATTTCTTCCTCATCCATATTTATCGTCTCAATATTTTTTGCAACGCCTAAGTTGATGCCTTTGTATGCTATCGTGGCTGCTGCCTTACGCGCCCTTCTAAGATCAAAGAGATATGGGTTATCTGGGTTCTTGTCTATGTTAATCACAGGAACCACTTCGTGAATGAGATCAGTTTCCAGTTTTTCAAGCAGTTTTATGTCTCCTTTGTATTCTTGGAAGGACAATCCGAGGTTCTCCGTCATCCATTCAGTAAGTTTTACCTCTGATTCTTTATCAAATTTGAAAGCAGAAGTACGTCCGGCATCAATATCCTTCTGACCTCTTGGGATAGGGTTTAATGATAGTTTTTCACGGAGCAAAGAGCCAAATGACTTTCTCACAGTTGAACTACCTGTTTTGCCAGTAGCAAAGTGTGTATCGACATCCCTTTTCTTTTGGCTACTTTCTGTTTTTCCAATGTAAATTATCTCACCAACTTTAGGCTTGTAGCCTGGAAGAGGAAAGTTCTCCCCATAGAAAAAGAAAGCATAGATACCCGGACTATCTGAGAACTTCTCAATTTTTTCAAAGGGTGTAGCTTCATTGATTAGCTTTAGAATGATTTCATTGATCTTTTTCATTTCTTGTTTATTTTATTTTAATCCGCTCCAACAACACTTCCGCAGGTTCATCATTGGGGTCTTGTGACACAAGTTTTCCCTCAAAGGCTGTTTTTAGGACTGCCTGGCGTAAGGCTTCTGATTGTTTCAGGCTCTGGTCGATGGTTTCTTCAAGCTTATCGGCAACGGAGAGGCGGGATTCGATTTCCTGGACGATGTTGTGTTGAAGGTCGATTGGTGGATAGGTGTATTGAGCGTCCATCAATGCTCGTTTCGTTAATTTTTTCCTACCTGTTGTGCCGGTTGTTATTGGAGTAAATGGATAATACCACAGCGAGTAATTTAGATAATCAAGGTTTAATTTATGTGTATCATTAGGTTTAACAACATGGGCATGGTTATTAACCCAAGTCTTACCTGAAATTTTGTAGCAGAAAGGCTTTTGTCGTCCAGTAAATGTTTCATCTTCTACTATTAGAATTAGGTCTTCATTGAAAATGAAGTCATCAATTGTATCAACTATACCGTTAGCACCGTAATATGGAATGTCTCCTTTTCGCTTTTGTCTCTCTTTTCTGTTAACCGGTTTTCTTTGATTATCCAGACAATCAATAACATCTCCTAAATGTACTTCATCCCAACCATCTTTTGTATCAACTGAACCAAAATTATGGTCAATCATTGTTATATTACATTTCTCCCGAATAAATGATTTTTTATATTGTGAAAGCTGTGCTTTTGTCTTTTTCAGGTTGGCAATGCCCTTGTCGAGTTCGGAAAACAACTCCTCTATTTTGGCTACAATGCGGTGTTGTTCGGGGAGAGGGGGGAGGGGCAGGGTATATTCATTAAAATTTCCAATACGGATATAGTTTGTTGCTGATCCGTATTGTTTAGTATCTGTTCCTTTTTTCCAATATAACTTTAAGTGATAAAATAAAAATTTTGCAATTATTTTAATGTCGTTTATCACATACGTTCTTTGATAAGCATCGAACTCTCCTTCAAAAAAGAAAACCTCTCCAACATTAGCTCCATTACCAGGTAAAATAATACATTCCCCTGAATATCTTTTTGTGTCCGAATATGAATGTTCATAGGCACAGGTGTAGAATCTATATTTCCCCTTCTTAGTCGAATGATTTGCATCCCACTTACCTGTACTAATTTTACATATGGCGGGTAATCTAACCGAAGGCCAATAATCTTCTAAGATTAATTTCATTTTACTTCTTTCTTGAACTGGTAATCAATGATACGGGCAATAATTAATACATACTTTTAAATGCTTATTTTCAAGCATTATTACGGTTGGTTTATGTCTATTAGCTGATCTTGCTCGACCTTTATAACTTTCACTACTATCATAATCATTTACATCTCCTATCAAATAACCATCAAATAAGCATTCCTTTTCTAATCAATCAATTGAGGATCCTTTAGCATCAATTGTAATTACGGCATCAAATAAAACTTATGCCCAAAACGGAATATACCTTGCGTACTTTTTTGACTTACTTGTTGGATCATCATCTTTAATTAGTCTATCATCAATTGTATCTTTAATTATACGGGAAGCGATAGCAGCATTTCTACCATCAATTTTAAATCTATCACGAAGTGATTGGTTTGTCATCTTCTCATTAGACACATATTTAAGACAGCAATGCTGATAGCACGAACGTACTTTATCTTTTTTGTCCATCTCATTAAAAGACTTGGGTGCAAAAAGGACAGCTTTAGTGTGCTTTTCTAATGTTATAAAATCAGGGGCAGGTAATTGGAATACCTCTGAATGGAAAACCACTTTATCAATGCCACTTCCCTTCTCTTCACATATTCCAATTCTTCTCATCATAGAGGCCAATCCTTCATTGCGACTCTGATACTCATCAATAAAACGAATTGTAGTAATTAAAGGGAGCCCCGGACTCGTAATTTCTATTCTGTCAGAAAATATTTCTATCATTGGACCAGTGCCAGAAATGCTGAAATCCTGATGAATCAAGGCATTTGCAATTAATTCACGTATAGCGATCTTTGGATAAAGGTTGACCTGTTGTCGAATTGCAGATTTAATGGCTTCATTTGTCGGTAGCTGGTCAAACACGAAATCAACGAGCCCTTCAAATCCTACGGCATAACCCTTTTGACCAACTTGCTCCTTAACAGTTTTAAGCTTATTTGGCCCGTCATATAAGATTACCCTCGGAGCTTTCCTTGACAGGCTCTCAAATGTAGAAATTTTCTTCGCAAATAATAGAGCCCCAAGATTAGTTATGTTAAATTGATCTCTTGACTTTGTAATTATCTTATCATTAATCATCCTTTCAAGAACAGCACCTCTGTTTGTAGGATATGGGTGTTTAAACAATTCAAAAAATGATTGCGTATCAATAAGGTCAATAACATCATCAGCTTGGATGCCTCCTAATGCAACTTCTTTTTCAAAAACTTTTCCAGGTGCTTTTTTCCAGATTTTTCTTGCTTTTTCAGGGAACTCACGTAGTTTTCTTGTTATGCTCCCCACTCTGATGTACGCTTCATGGAAAAACTCCACAGGTTGATTTGATGTAGCCTGTATTTCAAATAGTGCAATGGGTTTATCTTCGTAGTTAAACTCAAATATTTGAAAGTCAATTCTTGGATTAAGCCGTTGAGCAATCCAATGTTCTATTTCTTCATTTCCTTTTTTCTTTTTTTTAGGCTTGAAGGTTGTTCCAACAATTGTCTGTACCTCATCCATTACACCAAAAATCAAATATCCATGTGCCTTATTTTGCAAACATGCTCCATTTGATAATGCAGAAAGACTTTGCCCAATTTCCTCAGCTGAATGGAAGTTCAACTTAAACTCCACCCATTCGCTTTCTTTAGGCTGTTTAACAAATTGTTCAAGCAGATTTACTAATTGTTGTTCGTCCATTTTGCAAATTTAAGCAACTAACACTTCATTCATTTCCTCAACAACCCCACTCATCCTATCCCCAAACAATTGATACATTCTCCCAATACCGCCATTACCATCAAAAGGTGCGGCATCCAGGTCTTCCATATCCAGGTGAATACTGGCAGCAATGTGATCTTTAATCATCCTAAGCCAACTCATTTGTTCTTCGGTAAACTTCACCACACCTTCCTGCTTTTTGAATACCCACTTCTGGAAGTTCCGGTCAACGGTTTTATCGTAAGGGGTTAAAAGTTCGTCTAATCCTGTTACCCTGCGTAAAAGAGATACCAGCGCAATCAATTCACTTTTGGGGCTTCGGGTATCTATTTTGTCCAGTAAAGCGTAGGCTCCCCAAACGTAATGCGGCGCAAGGGTGGGTTTTTGTATCTTTAGGAGTTCAAGAACGTCTTTGATCATTTTGTAAGTTAACTCACGCCTTCGGTGGGGCTGGTTGTAAAAGATGTTCAGGGCGGTAATCTCGTCCTTGTGAAGTTCGAGAAATTCCTTAAACTCTTTTACTGTCGCCTCTGCCTTTGAGGTAGCTTCTTTATCCCATCCGGCAAAGGTTACTTTATCTAAATTCACCTCATCAATCACCTGCTCGATGCTTTTACGAACATTTTCCACGTAATCAATCAGTGCAGCATTGAAAGGCTCTTTTGCCCTGTCTATCATTTGTTCTTTAACCTCTGTATCTTTTTCTTCAATCGGCTCATGAGGAGTTAGTCCATGAACGTTTCTTGTTTCGCTTTCAACTTTATCAGGGTCAAAAGGGCTAAGAAGCATGTGAGTTACCTGTTGGATGTTTTTACCCGCAAGCTCAGTAAACTTTTCTTTTTCCTGGTCACTCATTTGCTGATCTAAACGAGCGAGGCGGTTCGCCAAACTGAGATAGGTGTCTTCATCCCTGGCCCCCAACATCACCCCCTGCATTAAATCTTTTAATGGAACGCTTTTCTTCCGTTCTAAAGGTCTGCTATCGGTTTTAACGGTCTTGGTTACGCCAATAGCATCAACGATCACGAAGTGGGTTTTTGCGGTGACCGCAGAAGGGCTTACTTTTTTAAGGTCTTCGTATATTAGCGTACGGGTTCCCCTTCCTTTCATCTGTTCAAAGTAGTTCTTCGATTTTACATCACGCATGAAAAGGAGGCATTCCAGCGGTTTTACGTCCGTACCGGTAGCGATCATATCCACAGTAACTGCAATACGGGGATAGTACTCGTTACGAAACTGCGAAAGAACTGACTTGGGGTCTTCAATGGTCTTGTAGGTAACTTTTTTACAGAACTCGTTTCCCTCAGCAAATTCCTCCCGGACGATCTGGATAATATCATCTGCGTGGCTGTCTGTTTTAGCGAAAACAAGTGTTTTAGGGACTTCATCCCTACGGGGGAATATCTCCGTAAGCTTGTCCTTGAAAGTGCGTATAATATTCCTGATCTGACTCTTGTTTACAACATCCTTGTCCAGTTGCCTGGCGTTGTATTCCAAATCTTCATCAAGCTGTGTCCACCGCTTTTTTCTGGTTAGTCTGTGGCGAATATCAACGTACTCTTTAGCTTTTAATTTAGCTCCTTCTTTGGTGATTTCAGTCTCAATGGTGTAAACTTCATAGCCTACATTCACGCCATCTGCAACAGCTTCTTCGTGGGAGTATTCGCTTACCACGTTCTCGTTAAAGAAACCAAAGGTGCGTTTGTCTGGTGTCGCGGTCAGACCAATAAGATAAGCATCGAAATAATCAAGCACCTGCTTCCATAAGTTATAGATGGAACGGTGGCATTCGTCGATAACAACAAAGTCGAAAAACTCTATCGGTACACTTGGATTGTAAACCACCGGCAAAGGGTCTTTAGGTTTCCATACTGATTCGTTAGGATTGACATCCTCGGCTTCCGCTTCGATGTCCTCACCTCTTAAAATAGAGTAAAGCCTTTGGATGGTGCTGATACAAACCTGGCTGTTGGGAGGAACGTAGGATGATTGTAATCGTTGTAAAACGTATAATTCCGAAAACTTCCTGTTATCGTCCTGGGGGATGAATTTCATAAATTCCTGCTCGGCCTGTTCTCCGAGATTACGGGTATCCACAACAAAGAGGATACGCTTTGCTTTTGCAAACTTTAAAAGTCGGTAAACAAAGGTTACGGCAGTATAGGTCTTACCTGATCCGGTGGCCATCTGTATCAATGCCCTTGGGCGGTTACTTCTAAAAGAAGTTTCGAGATTATTGAT
>Ga0075111_1000636_pt1 | contig 16203 bp, 13 predicted proteins | sample AntAceMetag02UKK_FD_69787 | JGI IMG/M metagenome (GOLD analysis project Ga0075111, IMG submission 69787) | Saline lake microbial communities from Ace Lake, Antarctica - Antarctic Ace Lake Metagenome 02UKK | ecosystem: Environmental > Aquatic > Non-marine Saline and Alkaline > Saline | place... | reverse complement strand
AGGGGGAGGATGCCTCCGCACCGGCTACTGCAGTCGCTTGTGCGGCTGGTCTCCCTTCCCCTCGAGGGGAAGGGGCGGGGTTGGGGTCATAAGGATTTGGCAAAAAATACATCCACCTAAATAATTACATTTTTATAATAATTATTGAGTCCAATCTAAAAAGCCTAACCAGTAAAAAAATGCCACAAAAACACTAAAACTCAATCCCGCAAATGCGGGACACGAAATTGAATATCAAGGCATTAGTTTTAGTGAGATTTAGTGACTTTGTGCTTTAGTGGCAAAAATCCAGTTTTTAGACCGGACTCATTATTGATTTTTTATACTTTTGACGACGATTCAAATTTTGCAAAACCATAAATCGTAAGCATTATGCTAACAAAGAAAATCCTTGTAATTTATCCACAGGTCAACGATACCAAAATTGCTATCTTTCAAAACAACAGTTGGGTGTTTTTCAAAACCATCCCCTTTAAAAAGGAAGAAGCAGATAAATATGATTCGGTGATAGAGCAGGAACTCCCAAGAACCGATCAAATCCTGCAAGAATTAAAAGATAATGAAATTCAGCTTGAGAACATCCAGATTGTGATTGGAAGGGGCGGTTTGGTTAAACCAATTAAATCGGGGATTTACGAAATTAATGACAAACTGAAGGAAGACCTTGGTAAAGGTGACAGGCTTCACGAAACCAATCTTGGTGGCTTAATTGCTGACCGGATTGCCAAAATGATCCCTGATGCACGGGCATTTCTTTCCGATCCTGTTGTGGTTGATGAGTTGGCTGATATTGCCCGTGTTTCGGGGCATCCGATGTTTGAACGTAAATCGATTTTCCATGCACTGAACCATAAATTCGCGGGCCGCAATTTTGCCAAATCCATTAATAAGCAATATGAAGACCTGAACCTGATTATCGCCCACGTTGGTGAAGGAGGAATCTCAATAGGCGCACACCAACATGGAAGTGTAGTAGATGTAAACCAGGCTTACGATGGTGATGGGCCGTTTTCATATAATCGCTCAGGTAGTTTACCTTATGGCGATTTGATTGAAGTTTGTTACAGCGGAAAATACACTAAAAAAGAATTAAGGAAAATATTGATACATGAGGGTGGATTAGAGGCACATCTGGGCACCAGCAATATTAACATTATCGAAAACATGATCAAAGATGGTGATAAAAAAGCAGAGTTCATATTAAGGGCAATGGCCTACCAATTGTGCAAGGAAATTGGTGCTATGTACGTAATTCTTGAAGAGCCTTTGGATGCAATTATCTTATCGGGGAATATTTTCCAGTCTAAATTCTTTACCGAAAGGGTAAAACACCGCATCCTAAAGTTGGGCCAGGTGATTATTTCCCCCTTCGTTTCGGATATGGATGCCCTTGCCGACAGTGCAATGATGATCATGAAAGATGAGGCTGAGATATTGGTGTATGAGTAGAGAATAATGGGTATTGGGTATAAAGGGAATAAGGTTTATAGGGGAAAATAGTAGTGGTTGTGCAGGGTAAGATAGAGTGGATTATTGAGTGGTGAAGTGGTGGAATTGTTGAATAGCTGGGGGTCAGTGATATAATAAAAACAAACGCTATGCCCTAAATTCTAACATCTGTCTTCTATCATCTAATCTCTAACTTCTGCCTCACAAATAATAAATAAACAGCCGTTATTTTAGATAGCAAAATATTAAATTACAAAACACAACATTGATGACACATTGGTTGGAAGAAGCTGAACATGAAAAGCAAGATGCCCCCGAGAGGAAACAAAAGGTTAGCAGGACAATAATCCAGCAAAAAACCGAAGATATCAAACAAAATTATGAAGCCAACAAGGAGGCATATGATAATTTTATTAATGCCCTTTTTTCAGTTTGCCAACGTGCCAACAGCCTTCCTGCCGAAATGAGGGAGCCTTGGGGTATCATTGAGGCAAAAGCGAAAGAAAGTAAGATGAACAGCCACCTGTTTTCATTTCTCACCCGCGAAAGGTTCGACATGCGTGCATCCACCAAATCTTTTCCATTTATGAAATTGCAACATTACAAACACGTGAGGAAAATCATGTTTTCGGTTTCAAAAGATATGGGAATGGCCAATGTGGAAGTTTACGAAGACTATGTTGTAAAAACCAGGATGAACAAAGAGGACGGATCACAAGAAAAGACTGAAATTAATGATGGCCTTGACAGGTTTCACCTGGTTTATCACTATGCCATTGGTGAAATGAATGATCCCCTCACCCTGAAGATTTTGGATTGGCTGGCATTCAAAGAAGAGATTGATTACATGCCATTTAAAAAAGAACAGATTAAAAGACTTGGAAAAACACAATCAGCATCATAAAAAAAACGGGCATTCAGATGCCTGTTTTTTTATTCCAAGATCGGGGATTTAGTAAAAGGGCTTTGAATTTTCAGCCCTTCGATAGACAAGAAAATTTATGTCAAGAAAATATTTTGCGGTCATAGATATCCTCCCGGCTCCAATTTACATTCTTTGTTTTTCATATCACACAGTTTATGTGTGCAAATATTCAAATAATTTTAATGCTGTGGAATAGAATGCAAGAATTTGACAAACTACGCAAACTATTCCCTCCCACTAAGTTCCTTCGGTATTCTACCGTTATTGATAGATTCCGACCTTAGTCGGCGTCCAGTAATACGCTCAACCATTCGTCCTATTTCCAGTACTTTATCAATATCCAATTGGGTATCAATGCCCATTTCATCCATCATCACCACCATATCTTCTGTGGAAACAAGTCCTACATCTTTAGAATCTTTGTAATAATACGCACCAGTACCTGAAACTGGAATTCCGCTTACAAAGTTTGCAGGCTGTCCGCCGATACCGCCCATGGTCGATTCAAAATTGGTCATACCAGCTTGCAAAGCAGCCAGAACATTGGCCAGGCCCCATCCACGTGTTGTATGGAAATGTGCTATTTGTTTGTGTGGATTATCAACATTGTCGAGCAACATTGAGAAATAATCGTAAACTCTGTCCGGGGAAGCTGAGCCATCATGATCGGCATGTTCCACATCATTGGCACCAATATCGAACCAACGTTTAGTAAACTCAATGGCTTTTTTAGGATCAGTCGGTCCTTCGATGGGGCAACCCCAGATAGTACTAACAGTACCATTAACTTTTAATCCTGCATCACGTGCTTTTCCCACCCATTCCTCACTCATCTTCCAGTATTCATCCAGGGTAAGGCCTGAATTTTTTTGTTGGTGTGATTCGGAAGTGGAAACCATTAATAAAATTCTATCAGGTCCATAACCGGCAAGTTTTGCATCAATGGCACGTTGCACAGCTCTTTCACGAATGGTAATTGCTGTTAAGCTCACATCATCCAATTTGCCTTTCAATTTTTTACTGGTTCTGATCAACTTGAACAGATCATCACAATCTCTAAACTGTGGCATTCCTTTGGGGTTACCATAGTTTGAAACTTCGATGTGTTTAAATCCTGCCAGGATCAGTTGCTCCGAAAGCCAGAGTTTGGCTTCTGTGGGTATAAATTTTTCTTCGTGCTGAAAGCCATCACGCACGGTAATATCTCCGATAACTACTTTTTTTGGATAATTCATAATGTATTTTATTTTGGGTTATTTGTGTAGTTTTAATATGGTGCGTTTTGCAATTTAAAACGCTGTATTATCAATTTACCTTCTAGTTTATTTGTCACTTAACCTTCCTACTTATTGTGATTCGCCAAATGCACTTGTTTCGTAAACCTATGATCTATTCACCATCAAAGAAATCTAAATCCAATTCTTTAATTTCATAGGTAGTTTTTATTTGAACACCAACATTAAATTCATGAAGCAAATCGGCTAACTTTTTTCCATTGATCAAAATGATCATATGGTGCGCATCGTAGGCTTTCTTTATTGCTCCTTCATGAAAATTAGAAGTTGTCACAAAAATTCCTTTGCTTGTATCACCACTCATAGCTCCGATAAAGTTTCTAATATCTTTTTCTCTAACTTTATTATCGCCATATCTTTTCGCTTGGATATAGATTTTATCCAAGCCTAATTTATCTTCATTGATAATACCATCTATTCCACCATCTCCAGATTTTGGAGTTTCAATAAAATCACCGTACCCCATTTTCTTTAATAAAATCAAGATTACTTTCTCAAAATAATAAGGATCAATGTTCTTTAATTTTTCTAATAATTCAAACTTAACACTTCCTTCAATTTGTGAGAAACCAGAATCTATTAAATCCTGAGGTGTTGAATTTTTAATCTCGTTATTTGTTAGGTTCTCTTTACTTTTCTCTTCTGTATAAAAGTCTAAGAAATTATCACCACTTTCAATGTCTTTTAATTCTAATTTCTTTGATAAAGAACCAAGGCCCTTTTCCAAAATATTAACCATTCCTCGTTTCGGAAATTCGATATACCCACCCTTTTTTAAATATGATTTACCCCACGCAATCCTATTAGATATTAATACGTCACCGCTTTTAGTTTTTTGTTCTAAAAGTTCCTTTGGCAATTGAGAATAATATTTTTCAATCACTAGATTTATCAATTCTCTCGAGTGAATCACTTTCCCATTACTTAGTATTTCAAGAATTGGATTAAATGTTTCGTGAAATTTAGGTATCTCCATATTGTTAATTTAGAATCCTGCGCCTTAATTTTCAATTTGCTACACACTTAGTGATTATTCAGACATCTGCTGTAAAAATAAAAATTTCTTTTGAATTTGGAATTAGGAAAAGGCAAAAGCCTTTCAAATATTTCCTTAGCAACTCCAAGTTGCTTATGGAAAATAAAGCCCCACAAACTCATTACGCGATTCAAGACCCTTCAATCCCTACAATTTTGCCATTATTGCTTTTACCCAATTCTCGTGGGTTTAAAGGGTTAATAACACTTTCGCCTAATTTCTTTTCCAGGTCTTCGCGGGCAACTCCTGCCACAGAGCCGCCTTTTCTTGCAACATTTTTATTTTCGATAAAAGTCTTTGGCTTCTGCTTCTTCGACAGTTCAGTTGTTGATGTTTCTGCTAACATGTTTAAAACCAACTCCAGATTAGTCATGTTATCACGTCTGTTTTGTAGTATTTTCCATCTCCAGATTGCATTTTCAGTTGACTACAATTTGTAGTCAACTCACTACCTTCTTTTTTTAATCTGATTTTTAGCACACTCCAATATTTTCTAGGATTAGGACTTTCCGTCAAAATTCCAACTATATCAACTATTGAAAAATACCATTTCTCCTCTTCATCATGCCATAGCACACGAACTCTCTGGTCTTGAAATAATTTTATTGCGTTTTCTTTGGTCATATTCATTTAGCAAACTGTCAACTTCAAAGTTAGTTAATCTTACTAATAATCCATTAAGAATTCAAAATCCCTACAAACTCATCCAGAGATTCAGGGTTCTTCAAAGCATCTCTGTTTAGCACATCTTCACCATGGATGATTTTTTTAACTGCCACTTCCACCTTTTTTCCGTTTAAAGTGTAAGGAACATCTTTAACTGCTTTGATGATTGCAGGCACATGGCGCGGGCTGCATGAAGAACGGATGCTTGTCCTTAGTTTCTTTATCAGGTCATCATCAAAAACATAACCTTTAGCCAGTTTCACAAAAAGCACCACACGTTCATCACCCTCAAATTGCTGGCCCACAATCACCGAATCGGCAATTTCATCCAAATTTTCAACCACATTATAAATTTCGGCAGTCCCAATCCTAACACCGCCAGGATTCAGTGTTGCATCCGATCGGCCATACATGGTCACTCCCCCAGTTTCGCTGATCACAATATAATCGCCATGGTGCCAAATGTTGTCATAAACTTCGAAATAGGCCTTGTGGTATTTTTTACCATCGGGGTCGTTCCAAAAATAAATGGGCATTGAAGGGAATGGTGTTTTGCAAACCATCTCGCCTTTTTTACCAACCAGCGAATTACCAAAATCATCAAAACAATCCATGTTTATCCCCAATCCACTGCATTGAATTTCCCCCAGGTAAACGGGCAAAATTGGATTTCCCAGCACAAAACAAGAAACAATATCGGTACCACCTGCAATGGACGAAAGCTGCACATCTTTTTTCCATTCTCGATAAACGTACTCGAAACTTTCGTTTGTCAATGGTGAGCCCGTACTGGTAATGGCCTTTAGTTTTGGGTAATCAGAAATCTCTTTTGGAACAACGCCAGCCTCCTCCAATGAAGCAATATATTTTGCACTGGTGCCAAAAATCGTAATATCCAGTTCATCCGCCATCTTTAGCAAGGCATCCGGAGCGGGATAAAACGGGTTTCCATCAAACAAAACCAGTGTGGACCCAACTGCCAGGCTGCTGACAACCCAATTCCACATCATCCACCCGCAGGTGGTGAAATAGAATATTGTGTTATCCGTATTCAAATCACAATGCAGGCGCAATTCTTTCAGATGCTGAATTAATGTACCACCTGCTGAATGCACAATACTTTTTGGCAAACCCGTTGTACCCGACGAATACATAATATACAAAGGATGGTCGAATGGCAATTGTTCGAAGTGAAGGCCATCATTGGCTTCTGAGCCAAAGTCCTCCCATACTATCGAATTTTCAATCCTGGAAATATCCCGTTTTCCAGAATAATTTACCAATACAACTTTTTCGACTGAGGGCAGCTTTTCAAGGATACTTTTTAGCTTCTCCTGCGAATTGAATTGTCTGCCATTGTAAAAGTAGCCATCAGCCGAAAAAACCACCTTTGGCCCAATCTGCGAAAAGCGATCTAAAACACCCTTGATACCGAAGTCAGGCGATGATGAGGACCAGATGGCACCAATGGATGCGGTGGCAAGCATGGCAACTACCGTTTCGGGAAGATTGGGCATAAAACCGGCAACACGGTCGCCAACAACAACGCCCTGTTTTTTTAATCCATCAGCAACCCTGGCTACATCATCATGCAATTGATCAAAGGTCAATCTTTGCTCGGAACCATTCTCACTTCTGAAAATGATGGCTATCTTATCACCTTTGTATTTTAACAGGTTCTCGGCAAAATTCAGCCTTGCCCCCTGAAACCAATGTGCCCCGGGCATTTTCGAAATATCATCTACTACAAGTTCGTATTCCTTTGAATGGGTGATTTCAGCATACTTCCAAAATTCGCCCCAGAATAGTTCAGGGTTTTCCACACTCCAACGATGCAATGATTTATAGTCAGGTTTGGGAAGATGATACTTTTCATCCATCAGATGCAGGAAATCGTACATCTGGGATTTCCGCAGTTTATCGGGATTGGGTTGCCACAAACACTTACTCATATCAAAACACTTTAAATATTCAATTTTAAAATCTCAATAATTGTATCATATCATTAAATCAACTACCCTTTAAACTTCATTTCCCGGTGCATTCCATCACAAAAGGGTTTGTTTTTTGAATGGCCACAACGGCAGAGGTACGCCGGGTTTGATGCTTCAATTTTATTGCCCTTGGCATCTACAATTTCAAAGTCGCCTTCAATCAATATCGATCCATTATCAAAGACGGTGCATTTTGTTTTTTGTTCTTTCATCGTTATAAGGTTTTATGAAGGGTTAATGAAACTACAACGCTTTAAGCCAATTACAAAGCTTTTCGGTTGCTGTGACAATCTTCCCACAGTTTTCATTTAAAAAATTGCCATTAAAATCTTTATATTTATCACATTTGGCTTCAGCCTCTAATGCAGCCGCCCCGTCAAAATCTACATAAGCAATTCTTACTGTGAGTTCTTCGGGCTGCCGACCAAAATCACGGCCAGGTAACATGGCCACCCCGGTATCCTCCAAAATGTGGTCGCATAATTCAACGGAAGTGTAGATGTTCTTTTTGATCAATTTTTCACGGTAATGCTCAAAATTCGGGAATAGATAAAAAGCACCTTGAAACTCGGGTACTTTAACATGATGTTTTGTGAGTTTTTTGGTAACATGCTTACCGAGTGCATGTAGTATCCGGCGCGATGCCCGAAGGTATTTATCTATTTCAGGGCTACCGTCAAATGCCACAATCGCGGCATATTGTATGGGTGCAGAAGTCGCCGTGTAGGTTTCGCTGGCCACTGAGGCCATGGCATTAAGCAGCCACCGCAACGAGGGCGGGAAAGTAAACGTCCCAAGTCTCCAACCTCCAGCACCACACCACTTACTTAGCCCACTACTGATAATTGTACCTTCGGGATAAAACCTGGAGATGGATACGTGCTTATTGCTATGATTTAACAGGCCATAAATTTCATCAGATATCAAGACTACTTTATGGGCCCTGGCAACACGTGCAATTTCCTTTAATTGGGCAAGTTTATAGGTACACCCCGTTGGGTTGTTGGGGTAATTCAGAATGACTACGCGTGGCCTGTCGGGATCTGCCCGGCAGATGATCTCTAACTTTTCCGGGGTCAATAACCAGTTATCCTTTTCAAAAGTAGGCACCCAGGTTACGGGGCGGCCAATGATTTGCGCCTGTGGCGAATAAGACACCCAACTTGGTGTGGGGATCACGAGATCACCATAATATACCATTTGAAGAAGGAATATCAATTCTTTGGAGCCCGGCCCAATGATCACATCATCAGCCGTGCATTCCAGCCCATGTGCTTTACGGTTAAACCGGGCAATGGATTCACGCAAGGGCATCAATCCCCTTACGGGCAAGTAATCCTTTTGGAAGGCGTTTTTCCGCAAGGCATCAACAACAGGCTCAGGAACTGGAAAAGGCGATTGCCCCAAACCAAATTTAAAAACCTCCCGGCCCTCCCTGATCAATGCATTGCTCTTCTCATTAATCGCAAGGGTAGCAGAAACAGGCAATCCCCTTACATTAAGGTTGAGGCTTACAGGCAGGATCCCATTATTTTTTTTAGCCATGATATGTTATTTTAAAACTCTGATGAACTTTAAACAGGTTAAGATGGAATTTTGGAGTGTTGGAGTATTGGAGTAATGGAGTTATGGACATTTCGCCCAAGGAATTTTGTTTTATCATAGTTCTTTATTGCATCTTTCAAGTTTTCTGATTTTCCACATTTTCATCATCGCTGCTATCCGTTTGAAGTTCAAAAATCCTTTTTGTCAGATATAAATAAACAAAAACATCCAAAACCAGATAGTTGAACTTCAAACTTGCTTCTATCAATCATTCATCCTTCCATCTTTCCATCTTTCCATCTTTCCACTTCCTACACCCCAAGATATCTTGAAATTACCAATCGTTGAATTTCTGAAGTTCCTTCACCAATTTGGAGTAATCGCTGATCGCGGAAAATCCGTTCGATATCATAATCCTTCATCAGGCCATAGCCTCCATGTATTTGAACAGCTTCGTCGGCGACTTCGCGGGCTATTTCAGAGCAATAGAGTTTGGTCATTGCTGCTTCTTTGCCAAAAGGTTTTTTATTGTCCTTGAGCCAGCATGTCCGATAGAGGAACCAACGTGCGTGTTCAATTTTCATGGCCATATCTGCCAATTTAAATGCATTGATCTGGAACTTTGAAATGGGCTTACCAAATTGTTTGCGCTCCTGCGAATATTGCAAAGCAAGTTCAAAAGCACCCTGGGCAGCGCCAAGGCCCATTGCAGCAATCGACAACCTTCCGTTATCCAAAGTCGAAAGCATGATCTTCGATCCTTTTCCTATTTCGCCCAGCAAATTTTCTTTCGGGATACGGCAATCGTCGAAATATAACTCTGCCGTATCCGAAGCACGCCACATCATTTTGCCATGCATTGTAACGCGCTTAAAACCGGGCGTTCCTTTGTCAACAATAAAAGTTGTAAATTCCTTTTTACCATCATCGAAGGTCTTGGTAACGGCCTGCACTGCCGAGCCAATGGAGATCTCAGATGAGCCGTTGGTGATGAAAATTTTCGATCCATTGATCACCCATTCATCGCCATCAAGCACAGCAGTGGTTTTTGTGCCACGCGAATCAGATCCAGCATTGGCTTCGGTAAGTCCAAATCCCCATAAAGCTTCTCCCGTACAAAGCTGTGGCAGGTATTTCATTTTCTGTTCTTCGGTACCATAATAGTAAATTGGGCCTATACCCAGCGAATTATGGGCTGCAAGTGTTGCTGCCTGGCTACCATCCACTCGGGCAAGTTCCTCAACTGCGATGATGTATGCCAGGGTATCTAAATCCTGTCCACCATACTTTTCGGGAAGGTACATTCCAAACAATCCCAACTCGCCAATTTTGCGTGTGAGTTCGATAGAAAATTCTGCTTTTTCGTCCAACTCTTGTGCAATGGGACGGATTTCACGTTCGGCAAAATCGCGGACGGTTTCGCGGATCATGTTGTGAATTTCGGTAAGTTCAAAGTTCATATTTCAGTTTTTTATTTAAATAATGATAAAATGCGTAAATGATAAAATGATAAAATATTAAGGTACGCCTCATATGAAGTGACCCGTACAGGAATCGCCACAACACTCCATTTCTCCAACACTCCACTACTCCAATTTTTCAGCTTCCACCTCCACAAACACCACCAATGGCCGGCTTCCATCCACCATTTGGCCGGGTTTTACATTTACTTTTTCGATGATGGCATCGCGGGGTGCCACAATGCTGTTTTCCATTTTCATGGCTTCCACAATCATCAACACTTCTCCTTTCTTCACCTCGCCACCTTTCTTCACATTCACTTTAATCACCTTACCGGGCATGGGTGTGAAAATAGAATTCTGACCTTCGCCATTGGGGCTATCGATGCCGGTATAAACATCCTCCTTAATCAAGAGGTCATCTCGATGGATATTAAAAATGTGGCCGTTGCAACTAACGAAAGCATTTCCATAATTATCATGAGAAATATCGGCAGTAAAAATCCCTTCTTTGGCTTTTACAGTAATTCGATTTTCGCTCAGATGTGGAAGTTCAACAATGTAGGAGCGGTCGCCGATTGCCACTTCAGATAATCCTGATTTCGCGGGATAAACCACAACTTCATAATCTTCTTCATCCATTTTAAGTTTCAACTCAAGCCTGTCGCGCCAATAGCCAATATTTTGCCACACCGAAGATTTGGGTGACAAGTTTTTGTACTTTAAAAAGTATAAGGCGTAAGAAGCCAGGGGTGCATCTATCACAATCTGGCCACGCTTTTGCACCGAGGCTTCCACAATTTCATCCAGGTGAATATCGCAGTATTTTGTAGAAATTCTGTTTTGGATATAGTTTTCCTGCTGCAGCAATTCGATAAGAAAACGGATATTAGTTTTGATACCATGTATGATATAATCCTTGAGCACATCAATTATCTTTAGGCGGGCATGTTCGCGATCCTCTTCCCAAACGATAACTTTCGAAATCATCGGGTCGTAAAAGCTATGAACCATAGCGGCCTTGTTGGTACAAGCGTCAATCCTGACACGCCGGTTTTGGGGTTCGCGATAAAGGATCATATTACCGGGCGAGGGCAGAAAGTTGTTGGATGGATCTTCGGCATAAACCCTGCATTCGATGGCATGGCCACGTTGCACGATATCATCCTGTGAAAAACCAAGCGGGTTTCCGGCTGCCACCAGTATTTGTTCCTGCACCAGGTCGATACCAGTTACCATTTCGGTAATAGGATGCTCAACCTGGATGCGTGTATTCATCTCAAGGAAATAGAAATTCAGGTCCTTATCCACCAAGAATTCGATGGTACCGGCATTGCTGTAGCCAATTTCTTTGGTAATTTTTACAGCTGCCTCACCCATTTTCTTTCTAACTTCATCAGTAAGCGTGGGAGATGGAGATTCTTCGATGATTTTTTGATAACGTCGCTGGATGGAGCACTCACGCTCAAAAAGGTGTACAGCATTGCCAAATTTGTCGCCCATCACCTGAAACTCGATATGGCGCGGTTCCTCCACATATTTTTCGATAAACACCGTACCATCGCCAAAATAGGAAAGTGCTTCACGGGTGGTTGATTCGATTACACTTTCTATTTCACTCAAATCATTGACGATCCTCATTCCTTTCCCTCCTCCTCCGGCAGCAGCTTTCACCAAAATTGGTAATGGAATTTTGCCAGCTTCCCGGATAAGGGTTTCGGTATCGCCAACAATTCCCTGGGTAGTGGGCACGCCAATTTTTTGCACAAACTCCCTCGACTCAATCTTATTTCCCATCAATCGAATAGCGCGGGTGTTTGGCCCAATAAAAGCAATTCCAGATTCTTCGCAAGCCTTCACCAAAGCCGGGCTTTCTGAAAGGAAACCATATCCCGGATGGATGGCATCAGAACGGGTCTCACGCGCAATTTCAATAATCTTTTCTACATTCAGGTAGGTGTCACTGAGTTCCTCGTAACCCAAACAATATGCCTCATCGGCGAAAGACACATGCCACGAATCTTTGTCCACCTCAGCATAAACGGCCACGGTGCGAATGCCAAGTGCTTTTGCAGCACGCATCACCCGGATGGCAATTTCGCCACGGTTGGCGATCAATATTTTATCGAAGAGAATTTTGCTTTTGTTCATAGTTATTTATCTTCTATAGTAACTTCTATCAATTTTGAAACTATCGTTTTTTAAGAACTGTGGCAGGTTTCTGGTTGCTGGTTGCTGCATCTAGTTATTTTTAGTTTGCTGAAATCCAATCGTCTCTGAACTTTGAACTCCAAACTCCAAACTCAGAACTTTAAACTACTCCACCACCCAATTGGGTTTTCGTTTTCCTAAAAAGGCAGCCATGCCTTCCTGGCCTTCTTCGGAAGCCCGGATCTCGGCAATCATTTTCGCGGTATCTTCCAGCGCTTCATCCAGGGTGAGTTTGTTGCAAATATCGAAAATTAGATTTTTACATTGGGTCATGGCTTTTGAGCCGCTGGTGCCTAACAGTTTAATTACTGATCCCAAATATTCTTCGAGGGCATCTGCAGGCAACGACTTGTTCACCAATCTGTATTTTTCAGCTTCGGGGCCTTTGATGCGCTTACCGGTGAGCATGAGTTCTTTTGCACCATATTCGCCCACCCGCTTAGTAACATAAGGTGAAATGCACGCAGGTACAATCCCGATTTTTACTTCGCTCAACGAAAAAGTTGTATTGTCATCGGCGTAAGCAAAATCGCAGGCAGCCAACAATCCATTAGCACCACCAATGGCTGCCCCATGCACCACTGCCATTGTTGGTTTGGCACAGGTATAAATGGCGTAAAAACACTTGGAAAGATTTAGGCTCTCTTTGTAATTTTGCTCGTAGGAATATCCTGCCACACCCCGCATCCAGTTGAGGTCGGCGCCGGCACAGAAGGATTTGCCCCGTCCGCGAAGCATCACAATCCTGACATCGTCCATTTCGTTTACCTGCTGGAAAACATCCAACAACTCCGATATCATCACTTCGTTAAAGGCATTGTGAATTTCGGGGCGGTTGAGCCACACAATTCCGAGGTCACCTTTTTGTTCAAATTCGATGGTTTTATAATTATTCATTCCTATCAGTTATTTAATTCGATTACTATCTATCTTTAAAAATGACTATGTTCCCAGAAAGTCATTTATTGTCATTAGGCTTCGCCGTCAATAGCACTTCGTGCGTCATTATTTGTCATTGGGCTACGCCGTCATTTGCGCTTTGCGCGTCATTAAGTTGTCATTGGGCTGCGCCGTCATTTGCTTCGCTGTCATTTGCGCTTCGCGCGTCATTTGGTTCACTGTCATTTAGCTTTATCTATTGATTTACAACCAACGACTATCATTGGCTATCATTGACCACCAATGACTATCAATGACAACTAATGACTACCAATGACTAGTAAACTTATTTCGTTCGACACAACTCTTTACCCTGTTTTCAATTTTATTAATAATTACCTTTCTACTCCTTTACACTAAACTTCCCGGCATCCAAAATCCTTTTATTGTGATAAACCCTGTATAGGTAAAGTCCCGCCGGGTAAACTGAAGTATCCAAAATCACAGCATCATCAAAATATTCAAACTCTTCAATCTTTTGTCCGGTAACGGAAACAATTTGAATATTCAACTTTTCAATACCACTGGTTTTATCAATTTCGAAAGTCACATAATCCTTTGCCGGATTCGGAAATACTTTTGCCCTGTTTGGCTGAACGTAAGGGCTGTCTTCTACTCCGGTCCAAACCAGCCATTCATCAAACAAAACCTGTAAAGAGTCGATGGGTTCAACACCATAGGAAGTGGAAGGCACCAACAAATCGCACCAGAAATTACCCTGTAGGTCGTCAGTTTTAGCAACACGCACAAAAGCCGAAAGTGAAGAAGTCCCTTCATTTAGACAACGGGTATCAGCACCTGGAACATTAGCCCCTTGCAAAGCCGCCATTAACTTTTCGGCCAGACTACCCTGTGTGTTAAGAAATTTTATTTCCATCGAATCGAGGATGTGCTGCCCCAGAAGAATATTTCCCTGAATGGCATAATTACGTCCAACGATATGGTTTTTATAATCATCGCAAAGAACACCCGTATATGCAGCACTTCTGGGGTTTCCCAGGAGATCAAAATCAGTAATGCCGTATTGACGTTTACCTGGATTATTCTGCACATCATTGGCCACCAGCCAGTCGATGATTTCTTGTGGTGACATTCCCTCCACCATACGATTATGAGCATTTTGTTGATTTGCTGAAAGCCACCATGCCTGGGTATGGATACCGCCCCTTCCGGGAATAATATCGTTGATGATCAATACGCCTCCCTGAATGGCAGATTCATCGATGCAGGAAGCACCTGCGCCGCCAATTTCACCGGTAATGGTATCGATTGCAATGATTGAAAATGTATCCTGGGCATTGGCAGATGCCACAAATAAAGTGAAGGCAAATATTAGGTAAATGAGTTTATTCATGTTGTTTGTTTTTTCTATCCTTAAATTTCCTTGCAGAAACGTATTTTCGCCACCAAGCCACAAAATCACTAAGCTTCACTAAAGTTAAATTATTGACACTTTTCCTTTGTGGCTTTTCGTGTTTTAGAGTTTTTGTGGCATTCCTTTCACCTTCATTGGCAAAAGAATTATCCAAGCAAAATTTTCAAATTCCCAAATTATCGAATTTCCAAATTAAGCTCTACATCCTAAACACACCAAACTTTGTCTCCTCAAACTTTTTATTCAGTGAAGCAGCAATGCCCATGGCAAGAATTTTCCGGGTGTCCACCGGATCGATAATGCCATCATCCCAAATCCGGGCAGTGGAATAATAGGCTGAACCTTCTTCTTCGTACTTTTTTAGGATTTTCTCCCTGAGTTCTTCCCGGTCTTTTTCTTCCATCTCCTGCCCCCTGGCTTTCAACTGGTCTTCCTTCACCTGTATCAACACACCAGAAGCCTGCTCGCCACCCATCACCGAAATTTTTGAGTTGGGCCACATCAGGAGCAAGCGTGGGTCGTAGGCACGGCCGGCCATGGCATAATTCCCGGCACCAAATGATCCGCCAAAGACAACAGTAAACTTGGGCACCTCAGCGTTGGCCGTAGCATGGACAAACTTTGCCCCGTCGCGGGCAATTCCACCACGTTCGTATTGCTTGCCCACAATAAAACCAGTGATATTTTGAAGATAAATTATCGGTATTTTCCTAAACGCACACAACTCGATAAAGTGAGCACCTTTTAATGATGACTCAGAAAACAGGACGCCATTGTTGGCAATGATGCCCACTGGGTATCCCATGATATTGGCAAAACCCGTAACTAATGTCGGAGCATAACGAGCCTTGAATTCCTGGAAACGGCTGCCGTCAACAATCCTGGCAATGATTTCCTTGGAATCAACAGGCTTCCGTAAATCGATAGGTGCGATGCCATACAATTCTTCGGGGTCATAAAAAGGTTCTTCGATGGGCGACAGGTTGAGTACTTGCTTTTGCTTGTGCTCCAGGGTTTGAAAAATATTGCGACAAATCTGCACCGCGTGCCTGTCATTTTCCGCAAAGTGATCTGCCACACCCGAAATAGCTGTGTGTACATCGGCACCACCCAATTCTTCGGGGCTGACAACTTCGCCGGTGGCAGCTTTAACCAATGGTGGACCGCCAATAAAAATAGTCCCCTGTTTTTTAACAATGATGGTTTCGTCACTCATGGCGGGAACGTAGGCTCCGCCTGCCGTGCACGAACCCATAACAATGGCAATTTGAGGAACGCCCGCAGCCGAGAGCTTGGATTGATTATAAA
>Ga0075111_1000631_pt1 | contig 16271 bp, 12 predicted proteins | sample AntAceMetag02UKK_FD_69787 | JGI IMG/M metagenome (GOLD analysis project Ga0075111, IMG submission 69787) | Saline lake microbial communities from Ace Lake, Antarctica - Antarctic Ace Lake Metagenome 02UKK | ecosystem: Environmental > Aquatic > Non-marine Saline and Alkaline > Saline | place... | reverse complement strand
GCTTTCATATTATTAATTAAATAATTTTATCATGAAACGCACTTTTAGAATTACACTGCTTCTGGCAATGCTCGTTTGCCTTCTTCCAAACCCATTAATCTCGAATGATTTCCCTGGCGATAATCCTGGGGTTATTAATGAAAAGTTTTGGGCGATGCTCAGGAAAGTTCAATATGGTTTTTGTAATTGCTGCGGTTGGTTGGACTGGGAAAAACGTTGTATAATAAGCAGGAAAAACATTCTACATATCACCTTTAGAAATAGAGCAAGAACACAGAACAGGCAAATCATGGATCACAGCCGGTTAGCGGGCATCTGGAAAAATGAGTAGAAGAGGAAACATCCATCCATACGGACTTGCTTCGCTTCGTACGGACACCCTTAGATCGTACGAAACACTAAAAACCTTCCTGCAAGTGGGCGGCTGCGGGCCATATTTGCGGGGCGTTCTGAGGCCGCCGATATTAACAGCCTCGCCGATGGAAAGCCCCGTTCACTCGGATTTGAAATGCCCTTGATTTGCATTAGATATTTACAGAAACTAAAGTAGCTGCAATAAAATTGCAGGGTTTTAACCACTAACTAGAATATAAATCATGTACTTTTGGTAAACCTTTTCAATGCAACCTTTGATGAAATTTCGCATCTCCTACAGAAAGAATGTATAATTTTAAATAACAATGAAATATAGGATAGTATTAATTTTAGCGATTACCTCGGTGCTTCTATTAAGTTCCCGGATTGTTGTTTCGCAGATCGTGATAAACGAATTCATGGCTGCCAATTCATCAACTATATTAGATCCTGACAACAATGAAAGTGCTGACTGGATTGAGTTGTATAACAGCTCCGGTAGCAGTTTCAACCTTTCCGCATATTTTCTAAGCGACAACCTTAGCAATCCTGACAAATGGGCAATTCCGGCAGGTACCACTATTCCCGGAAATGGTTTTTTACTCATTTGGGCCGATGGCACCGACACCTTAATGCATGCTTCGTTCAAACTTAGTAGTGAAGGAGAGGAACTCGGTTTATTTAGCCCCGGTCTTAATCCTATCGATACTATTGTATTCAATGCCCAGGAAACTGATATTAGCTATGGCCGACAAACCGATGGTAGTTCCACATGGTCTTATTTCGCCCAAGCTACTCCGGGGAGTTCAAACAATACTTCTTATCCCTACTCAGGTATCACTTACTATGAGCCTTCATTTTCGATACGCGGTGGATTTTACACCGGCACCCAAAATTTGGAATTATCCAGTCTGGGTGGAACTATTCACTTTACCCTGGACGGAACCGCACCTACATTGAACGACCCGGTATATACCAATACAATCTTGTTAAACCAGTCAACTTTTGTCAGGGCAAGGATTTTTCAGACCGACTCTATTCCGGGACCTACCATTACGCATTCTTATTTTGTAAACGAAGACTATGAAAGCCGTGGATTGCCCCTTGTGTCACTGGTCACCAACCCGGATTATTTCTGGGATCCGGATTCCGGTATCTATGTTCAGGATTTTAAACCCGAATGGGAATATCCCGTGAATATAGAATTATTCGAAAACAACGGGAATAAGCGGGCAGTTTTTAGCGAACTTGCCGGTGTTAAAATCAAGGGGCTTTACAGTTGGCAATTACCCCAGAAAATGTTGGGTATCTCTTTTCGAAATGCATATGGAAAAGGCAAACTCGACTATCCCTTATTTGACGATAGAAATCAAAGTTCTTATGATGAATTTAATCTGAGGGCGGGCGGTAGCGACTGGTCATATACTTTGTTCCGGGATGGCCTTACGCAATCGTTAACACAGGAAAATGCACCTGTAGCTTATCAGGGATTCAGGCCGTGCATCGTTTTAATCAATGGGGAATATATGGGTATCCATAACATGAGATCGAGTATGGATGGGGATTATATTGAGGGGAATTTAGGTGAGGAATCCGGTACTTACGACTTGATTAATAATGATGGGGAAGTAGAGAAAGGCTCAAATACACAATTCTTAGCATTGGATGCACTTTTAAATTCGGACTTGAGCAACCAGGCCAACTTTGACCAACTTGCAGCTATTTTAGACATTGAAGATTATACTGATTATTGGATTAGTGAAATTTGGGGCGCCAATACCAGTTGGGGACATAATGTCAAATTTTGGAAACCTCAGACAGGCGGAAAATGGCAGTATCTCTTTACTGATTTCGACCGGGCTTTTACAAGTAGCACTTTATCGATAGATGAGTTTTCCGATCCCGAGGGAGGGAGTAGTTATGACTATGGACGGATCTGGATGCAACATATGTTCCAGAACCAGGACTATGCGGCATATTTCGTGCAACGGTTCAACGATCACATATATACTACTTTTCATCCTACCCGGGTAAACGAAAAAATTGATACGTTTCAAAATCCATTAATCCCGGAAATTCCTTTTCATGTAGATCGTTGGAGCGGTACCACCTCAAATTATGGCAACGGCATTGCAACAGTGGAATTCTGGGAGGAGGAGGTGCTTAACCTGAGAGGCTTTGCCCAAGAAAGGCATGCTTTTATAATGGGTGATTTACAAACAAAGTTTGGTCTGAACACGATCGCTAATTTAGGAGCTGCCTCTTACCCAAATGATGCAGGGAAAATTCGTATCAACGAGTTCATGATTCCGCACTTGCCCTGGAACGGCCCTTATTTCGAGCAAATACCATTGGAATTTACAGCCCTTCCAAACCCGGGATATAATTTTATCGGTTGGTCGGCAATCAATTCACAACAATTAATATCCCTCGAGGAATCGTGGAAATACTATGATTTAGGAACAAACCTGGGAACAAGCTGGACAGAAACTAATTTCGATGATTCTTCATGGGCGCAGGGCGATGCAGAATTAGGCTATGGTGATGGAGATGAAAACACAGTTGTTTCGTATGGCAGCAATAGTCAGGACAAGTACATTACTACTTATTTCCGGAAACAGTTTTTCTATACCGGTCAGGAAGAAGTTTTAACTGCCATTCTAAATCTCCGTAGGGATGATGGAGCTGTGGTTTACCTGAATGGGCAAGAAATTGCACGGAGCAATATGCCTTCGGGGACTATCACATATACTACCGAGGCACTTGAAATAGTGGGCGGCGATGAAGAAGAAAACCTGGTTGAATTTTTGATTGATGCCCCCCAATTAGACGACACGAATGTGATAGCTGTCGAAATCCATCAATACGATGGGCAAAGCTCAGACATCAGTTTTGATCTGGAATTTTCAGTGCAATCTGCTGCTTCGGCTATTTATTCAACATTAGCCACTTTACCCATCACCCTAAGCGGAAATGCTGGCTACATGGCACGCTTTCAATCTACAGGACAATGTATCCTTCCTTCAGAAATTACAGCAGGCACAACGCTCACCATTGACTGCTCTCCCTACCTGGCCTGGGGTGATGTGTTGGTTCCGTCCAATGTTTCTTTATCTATTGATCCGGGCGTTGAAATTTGGTTTCCTGAAGGGGCACGGTTAATTATTGAAGGCGACTTACAGGTGAATGGAACAGACTTACTTGGTGTTCTTTTTAAAGCAAATTCAGCTTATGGTGCAGGATCGTGGGGCAACCTGACATTTGAAAATTGCACTGATGTGAGCCATCTTAATTACATCGAAATTAAAGATGCGAGCAAAGGGCCGCATCCAATTCATAACAATGCTGCTATTTCAGCCTGGTATAGCGATTTGGTGATTGATCATCTGAAAATCACTGAAAATTATGACAACCCAATATTTGCCGAATACTCCGACATCACTTTAACAAATAGCCTGCTTCATTCTGGTGTGACCGGCGATTTAATCAATGTTAAATATGGCCACGCATATATTAGCGATTGTTCCTTTTTTGGTAATGATGAAATTGATTGTGATGCCATTGATTATGATGAAGTATCCGATGGGGTGATCCGAAATTCTTTTATTCAGGGTTTCTATGGGGATAACAACGATGGCATCGACCTCGGCGAAGAATGTAAGGATATCCTTATTGAAAATTGTTTTATAAACGACTGTTTTGATAAGGGCATTTCGATAGGGCAAAAATCCAATGTGCTTGTGCAGAACAGCACCATCGTGAATTGCAATATGGGAGTAGGGGCAAAAGATTTGTCAGGGGCAGAAATGGATCATATCACTTTTTACTCGAATGTTACAGCGATTGCAGCTTACGAGAAAAATGCCGGTCATGGCGGTGGAATAGTGTCTGTTATAAATTCGATTTTTTCAAATTCAAGCAACACGCCAATGCTTTTGGATTTATCATCCACGGGGATTGCTGAAAACAATATCTATGATACGGATGCGCTTTTAGGCGTAAATAATATTTGGATGAACCCTGAATTTGTAAATCCTACTAATTATAATTTTCAATTGTTACCTACATCAAGGGCCTTGGGTGCCGCACTCGATGGTGAGGACCTGGGGACACTTGACCATAGTTTTACATCCGGTGCAAAGGTCCTGATATCCGAAATCCAGTATCTTGATCCCGATAATCCAGATAAAGAATACATTAGAATTTTGAACCCTGGCCAGGATACCATCGACCTTAGTGGATACTCTGTTTCCGATGCGATCTCTTTTGTTTTTCCGGCAGGGGCCTCAATTGGGCCGTCCGAAAAAATTATGCTTGTGAGTGACCTTAGTCTTTTTATACCTGAACCGGGTACTAAATACGAATGGACATCAGGAAAATTAGCCAATGAAGGAGAAATGATTCTTTTGGCAGATAGCAATGGAATTATCATTGACCATGTTTCGTATTTGCCTGAAGCACCGTGGCCAAATATCACACAAACTGAGGATTACCTATCGCTGGTGTCCCCTGATCTTGACAACCATTTTGGATCTAACTGGGTTTTGGGAAATCTAACAACCTCTGTTGCTACCACGCAGGCTGAGAATAATCTTCAAGTTTATCCTAACCCAGTCTCAGATAATTTATACATCAGCTCGGAAGAGCTAATGTCGAGTATCCATATTTACGATATTACCGGACATTTAGTCATGGAGGAAAAACCAGAGGTGATATCCCTTAGGCTAAATGTAAGAGAATTAAAACCCGGATTGTATATGATGGTGGTTAATGGAAACAAGACAATGAAATTTATGAAACGGTAGTTCCAAGCTTATTCTGAGAATACATGAAAACCCTTCACGAGAAATATCCCCAATACAACTGGAAGCAAAACAAAGGATATCCCACTGTTGCCCATCGAAGGGCCATTACAGCGCATGGCATCACTCCATTTCACAGGTTAAGCTTTAATTTGAACGAGCAGATAAAGATGGAGTTTTGAGTTTCCTTTCACTATTCACCCTGAACAGACGCACGGCCTGAACAGACGCACGGCCGTGCGTCTCATTCCGATCACCAATCACTATTCACCACTCACTATTAATAACGTTTCCAAATTTCCACTATTTGGCTTAGGATTTTACAACATTCTCTATTTTTACACATCCTAAAAACTTGATATGGTACAAAGCTATTCCATTATAATTCCGCGAAGAAACCTGAATTATAGAAACATCATCGGATTCCATTTTCCCAGTCTTTTATTTGCGCGTATTATTATGTGGTTTGACGTGATGTTCAGCAAAAATGCAGAAGTTGATTGTATCCTGCCAAATTGGGAGGACAAAGTGAAGTGAAAGGGTTAAAATAAAGCGAATACATTACAACAACAACGTTGGCATAAATATAAATAGACTGAAATGGGAAAATCCTACAAAAAACTGACTTTAATTATTACACTAATTTTTATTTTAAGTTTAGGCTACAGCCAAACAAATGAGATAAAAGTTAAATTTATTGGAAACTGCGGTCTCTATTTGACTGACGGAAATTTAACCATTTACGTTGATTTTCCTTATAAATCAGGGGCTCACAATTATATGGAGTATGACAAATTTGAATTAGACAGTATAAAAGACAATTCAATCTTTTTATTCACCCACCGACATTCTGACCACTATGCTAAAAAGCTTATTAAAAAATTAAATCGAGATACAGGAGATACAGGACCGTTAAGCAAAATTGAAAACATTGAATGGGTTTTTGCCCCTTTTTGGCTTTATAAAAATGCGATGGTAGAAAATATCACTATCAATACTAAAATGTTTGGAATTTATCACTTATATCCTGATCAAGAAATTGGAAATGGATTTTCTGAAAATGTTCATTTCATGACAGAACAAAACGAAATTATTTCAATTCCATATTAAAAGAAAAAATACTGTTGTTAACAAAAAGTATAATGCATTTGGTAGATAGTACTAAGAATTAGAATGGTAGCAATTAATAAACATGGTAGCAAATTGAAAAATTGGAGCGTTGAAATGCCAAACGCACCATATTCAAACCGTAGTGCCCAATGCTGAAAGACAATAATATCGTGGTGCTATGAAAAAATTTGGACTGATAGAAAAAGCTATATTTGGAGATACATACCAAATTAGCTCGGAAAGATATTTCGTCACAATATCCACTCTTGTAGCATCATTATTTTTATTGATCCTTTGCTTTGCCCACATTTGTGCAGGACTTAAAATTACCCCTGTTATCCTGGCTGGAAGTAGCTCAATACTAATATTAGGCCTTTAAATATTCAGGGACTTCACCTGTCGGCAAAAAGAATGTGGTGTTTGTACCGGTGATGATCTTATAAAATTTAGCTGTATTTTACTACTTTTGAAGTTTAACCTATATTTATAATAAGTAAGATGCGTTATTGTGATTTTTTGGCAAAAACGATGTATGTTTTATTTCTATTCCTGGTGGCCCCAAAAGCTATTGCGGGTTTCTCAGATACTGTTTTAAGGAATGATGTTTTAAAACAACCTTCCATCTTATCCACACGCGGTCCGGGCCAGGAAAACTTTGATGTTAAAAAAAACATCTCCGGGAACGAAATTATCAATATCGCAAACAATGATCCTGCAGCGGCCATTCGCTGGTGTATCAAAAGCGGACAGGAATATTTTGAAACAGATCAGTTCGATCTAACCATCGACATGTATTTAAAGGGCTTGAGCATTTACGATAAGTTTTTGGATGTTCCCGGAAGCAATTTAAATAAATATAAAGGCAAAGAAACAGCGATACTACAGGGCAATTTAAAATATGGCATCGCTGAGGTGTATGCAAAACTCCAACAACATAATTTTTCCCTGGATTATTATCTTGGGGCTCAGGGCCATTTTTCACTGGCAGGGGAAGATTCGCTGCAAATGGAGGCAATTAATGGTGTGGCACTGTCCTATTTCTATCTCGAAAACTATAAGGAGGCCATGCAGTATTTTAAACTATTGCACGACATTGCCAACAAGCTTGCGGACAGCAATATGATAGCCGGTGCCTTCAACAACATTGGTTTGGTAAATATTAAAACCGGTGATTTTGTAAGTGCGAAAACCAATTTCTTAACGGCAGCCATAATGTACAACAGTATCGGGGAAACCAAAAAACAGGCTGCGGCAATCTATAATCTGGGTTTCATACAGGGACAATTGGGAAGCTACGACAGCGTAGTTGTTTATTACCTGAATGTTTTGAAACTGCTAAACAAGATCGGCGACCACGAAGGCATGGCAAAAACCCAAGTGGCCATTGCCCAGTATTATTACTCGAAAGGATGGTTTGATAAAACAGAGGAATTTTTGTTTGATGCCCTTGAAAATGCAAACATGGCCGGGGCAAACCATTTCATTATCGAAATTTATCACTATCTTTCCATGTTGTTTGCCGAACAAAACAGATTCGCCGAAGCCTTCCAATACCAGGGAAATTACCTGAGCATGCACGATAGCATGTACAACCAAAACAAGGAGAATGTTTCGGCACTGCAGCTATCCTACGAAACCAAAAAACGAGAAAGGGAAAAAATGCTGCTCAGGCAGGAAAATCAAATAGCGGAACTTAAATTGCAAAAACAGGAAAACCGCCAGGTTTACCTGATCATAATCTCTGTACTTGCCTTGCTTGCTGCAATTGTAATCTACCAGAGGTACAGGCTAAAAAAGAAAACAAATAATTTGCTGGCCGCGCAGAAACAACAACTGGAAATAATGAATGCCACCAAGGATAAGTTTTTTTCGATCATCGCCCACGATCTCAAAAACCCGTTTTACTCCATTCGCAACCTATCGGATGTTTTGTATCATGATTTTAAAAAACTGAATGAAGCGCAAAAAGATAAACTCATATCCAGCCTCAACAGATCAACCGGACATATTTCCCACTTACTCGAAAACCTCTTGCAGTGGGCCTTGTCGCAATCTGGAAAACTGAAAGTAAATTTGTCGAAATGTAACCTTGTGGAAATTATTCATGATGAGACCCAACTTGCACAGATTCATGCGGATAAAAGGGAGATCACCATAGAAAACAGCGTTTCGCCTGGACTTTTTACATACTGCGATCAACAAATGTTGGCCTTTGTTATTCGCAACCTGCTTTCCAATGCCATCAAATTCTCCAATCACGGGTCGCGTGTTACGATTTCTGCAAAAGCCCACCACGAAACTATACAGGTTTGCATCCGGGACCAGGGACAGGGTATCAGCCGTGAAAATATTTCCAAGTTATTCAGAATTGATGAAAACCCTTCCACCATCCCTGCATCAGGGCAAAAGGGCAGCGGCCTGGGCTTGATTCTGTGCAAAGATTTTATTACACGAAATAATGGGGAGATTTCGGTAGAAAGCACCCCGGGCATAGGAAGTATGTTTACTTTTACCCTCCCAATCTTTATAGATAATGAAAAAAATCAAGGTTTTTCTGGTTGACGACCATGCCACTGTCCGCGATGGCATTGCAGCATTGCTGATGGTTGAAGATGAGATTGAGGTTGCAGGTGAGGCATCTGATGAAGATTCGCTGGATAGAATTCTTTTACACCTTGTGCCTGATGTTATCCTTATGGATATTTCGCTGCCCGGCATATCAGGAATTGAGATTTCGAAAAAAATTAAGCCCACGCATCCTTCTGTAAAAATCCTTATCCTGTCGGCTGATGGCCGCGAACAAAATGTATTCGATGCACTGGGTGCCGGGGTAAATGGTTTTCTTTTGAAAGATACTGGGAAAGAAACTTTGATCAGGGCAATAAAAACGGTGTTTCGCGGCGAGCGTTTTTTTGATCCTTCAATCTCGCTAACAGTTTTGAACAGGTTAATTGATGATCAGCAAAGTGATAAGGCAACCCAAAAACTTTCTGCACGCGAGACAGAAATTCTCAAGTTTATTTCAGAAGGATTATCCCATAAACAGGTGGCGGCCAAATTATTCATTAGCAAAAGAACCGTTGATACACACGTAAACAATATTTTTCAAAAATTGAATATGCACAACAAGGCAGAGCTTGTAAAGTATGCCATTAAAAATAATATTACCAGTATTTGATCCTAATTCAATTTGTTTGTATTTCTCTTTACTTAGTGTTACTTAGTGGCCCAAGTGTCTTAGTGGTGAATATTAGCAGGTTACCACTAAGACACAAGGACACATAGAAACACTAAGTTCTTCGATGTGAAATTTGTGACATATAGATTTACCATAGTATTGGTGAAATTATTTTATCACAGTCTTTTCGATGCCGCATCTGTGGTAAAAAAATCAGTACTGTGCAATATCTGCATTAACCCGGGTCAGGAATTTGGGTAAGTATTATTACTTAGTATCTCCCGGGTTTTTCAGCACTTATGCTTATTGTTTAATCCTGCCATGCCCAATATTTTTGTAATCTAAAATAACAGATTATGAAAAACCAACATTCCATTCAAAAACCTAACAATAACAGTGTTTTTACAGACACCAGGTTTTACCTCGCATCAGCCTTGTTTTTAACCCTGTTCAACTTTGGCCTGTACGCACAAACCGGGCCTGGTGGCGTGGGAAACCGTGATGCTGAAGACAAACTTGTGCTGTGGCTTACAGCCAGCGAAGGCATTACTATGGATGCCAACAATTATGTAAGTGTCTGGAGCGATGGTTCAGGATATGGCAATGATGCACATCAGGACCTCTCCAAAAGACCGCAATACACCGAAGCTGCCATTAACGGGTTTCCGGCCCTGAACTTTGACGGGGTGAACGACCAAATGACCATCGGTGGCCATGCGAGCCTCGAACCCGATTATATTACCATTTTTGCTGTATGCAAGCGCGATCGTACCGGATGGGGCGATATTATTACCAGGCCTTACTCTGACAATAATTCGTGGAACTACCCCTACACCAGCTACACACTCAATTCTTGCTGCAGTTTCTGGGGCAGCTCCCAAAGGAAACCCTTTTCGCAGTGTGTTGTTTCGGGCGACAAAATAGTAAATTGGGATCCGCCACACGATGAAGTACCGGATGCCACACCCTATATCCACGCCATGGTTTATAATGGCCAGGGCATGGGTTCCTATCTCAACAATGCTTCTTCTCCTGGCTATGGAGATTACATTTCTGCCCCCGGCGTTTTGGATTATAATGATAATCACGCCGTTATTGCTATCGGAACGCACAGCTCCTACATAACAAGCCCACTGGCCTTCGATCATTTTTTAAAAGGCCAGCTTGCCGAAGTGGTCATTTACAATGAAGCACTTAGCGAAGTTGACCACATTATTGTAGCCAATGCTTTTGCTGCCAAATACAATATCACGATCGGATGGGATAAATATGCGGAGCAAACGGGCTTTGTATATGATGTGATTGGTATTGGGAAAGATGACGATGACCAGCATCTTGTATCGAAGGGCGGAAGTTTGTCGCTTGAAGCTGCTTCTTTTTCTGAAAATGTAAGTTATGTTTTTGCAGGGCACAACAATTTAAGCACGGCAAAAACCACGATAAATGTTCCTGTAGGCTACAACAACCGGATGGAGCGCACCTGGTATATCGCCTCAACGGGTACCTTACCATCAACGGTAACTTTGACTTTTCAGCAAGACTATGCTCCGGGACAAGATGCCGGGAATTACGGTTTGCTATTTTCGGCCAACAGCGATATGTCGGCAGCCGGCGAAGTAATGAAGGCTACATTGGTAAATGTTGCAGAAAAAACGGTAACTTTTAATGTGGATGCTGCCGGCCTGTCAAATGGATACTACACCCTTGGAAGCACAAAAAATCATTGGAACGGCCAAATCAATTCGTTATGGAATACTGCGGCAAATTGGGAAAACCATGAAATGCCAGGTTCCGGCTCCAATGTTGTGATTATTGCTAACCCGGTTGATGATCACCATGCCGAAATGAGTGATGCAGAACTTTTTACTGTTTATGATATTGTAATTGAGGATGGCGCAACCCTAACAATCGGGGCAGGAACCACGCTGGAAACCGTGGGGCAGCTCACCAACCTGGGAAACGCATCATCGCTGGTACTGGCCTCTGATGCAACGGGCTCGGGCGGTATAATACAAAACTCCGCCAATGTTGTGGCTACCATACAGCGATATCTTTCGCAAAGCAAATACCATTATATTTCGACTCCAGTTACTAATCAGGCAATTAGCCCCGAATTTATAAATACCCTCACCAATCCCTTACCCGAATCGGTTGATTTTTACAAATATGATGAACCCCAAAGTATGTGGATTAATATTAAAGATGGGGAAGGAAATTTGAACGCTTCTTTCGAAACTACTTTTGCCGATTGCCGGGGATATGCTGTGGCAAACAACGATGATGATAAAACCAGGAATTTTCAGGGCATCCTCAATACGGATGATCAAGATGTGGCTATCAGCCGTGCCCCGGGCAAAGGTCTCGAAGGCTGGAATATTGTCGGGAACCCTTTTCCGGTTCCACTGGCACTGAATGATGCAGCAGACGCGATCAACAATTTACTAACTATAAACCAAAGCGTGTTGGACGAAGAATATGGTGCAGTTTATTTTTGGGATGAGTCGGAAGATTATAACGGAACCAGCAACGATTATGTGGCCGTAAACCAGGCGAGCGAGGCTGCATTTTTAAGTGTCGGGCAGGCATTTATGGTAAAAGCCGCCGGCGATGGACTTAACTTTTCATTTGAGAAAGTGTGCAGGAAACATGGCGATGCCGATTTTTACAAAACGAAAGAAGATGATTTTTTAAGGCTCTGGTTTACACTTACTGATCCATTGGGGAACATTAATAAAACCCTACTGGCGTTTTCTGAATTTACAAGCCTGGGGCTGGATGTTGGCTACGACAGCAAAAAATTTAAAGCAAATCCCCACATTGCCTTATATTCATTGTTAGCCGACGGGAGTGAGGGGGAATTTGCAATTCAGAGTTTGCCTCTCGGTTTGTCCGAATTATCTGTACCTGTTGGGATTGAAGTACTACAACCGGGAGCCTGCCAGATACAATGTGCTGGGGCTGCTGAATTTGGTGGGGATACCGAAGTATTTTTGGTGGATAAATCCCTGAACATTTCCACTGACCTACAAAAAACCGACACTTACGAATTCTCTACACCCGGTTCATGTGTAAACCACCACAGGTTTGAAGTGTTGATTAGGAAAAACGGAGCAAGTATCCAGGATCCTGATGCTGATATGAATATCCATATCGCTTGGGAAGGAAATCAAATAAAACTTAAAAATCCTGAAAACAAGAAGCTTCGCGTGGGCATTTATAATATTACAGGACAATTGGTCATTAGCAAATCAAATATTACCAAAACAGTTTCCACTTTGGATGTAAGCGGGCTACCCCGGGGAATTTACCTTGTATCAGCATCTTCAGGACATAAGGTTTTTACCAAAAAGTTGTTGGTAAATTAATTGATCCCAGTCAGGGTGTGCTTTTTTGCCAGTCCCTTACTTTTTTAATCCTTGAAACTAAAAATGGACTTTTACAGAAAAAAATATCGTGCATTATTTCCAACCCAAAATTGCCAACACACGAAATGAAAGAAAACAGGGGAGGGTATTTGGTGCCAATCACAGACACCGCCCTTCCCATAGGGATGCCAATGGCAGAAGGACGGAGCTATTGATGTTTTTATTGTCAATTTTCATGAATTATTCAGGTTATTACCTTCCTGTAAGTGGGTGGCTGATATTTTTTTATTTATGATTGTCGATTGATGATTTGTGAGTGAAGGTTTGAGGAAGTTACAACGAAAACCCCTACTTCCCCTCGGTAAGAATCTTTTGGTAGTCGTTGGCGTGGGATGGATCAATCTCTTTGAGGATATTTACAGCTTTGGTCTTATCCATTGGTGCAGCCCCGGAAAATACATTGATAAACTCGTCACGCTTGGCATCGAAAATAAGCTGCATCAGAAAAAGCCTTGGTTTTTCGCGATGGACGCGTTGCAACATTTCCAATGCGCTTAAACATCCCTGCGTTCCCTTATCCAGGTTGCCCTGCATCTCATCAAGCCCTTTGCGGTGGTATTCGTACATGGCTTTGCGTATGTTGCTATAAGACGAATTCATCAAGTTTTCGGCTAACCAGTAGCGGTTCTTCATACTTTCAAATGCTTTCCAACCTGACTCCCTGGCACCCTGGGCAGAATTTACAATAGCCTGGGCTTTTTCAAAATATGGCGTCCCTCCCATCGGCACAAAGGAATCGAAATCCAATCCAAGATAAATATAAACATAAAATGCAACGGTTGCCATTAGGCTCGAACCATAACTTCCATCCTGGAATTCCAAAGGTTCGCCCTCCTGCCATTGAAACTGAAAATTATCGTCAACATAGTTGAGCAGGACAGTATTGTACGATGTACCATAAACCGGCCTTCTAACCACAAGGTTTATTTTCCCTTTAAATTCATCCGAAGAAATTTCCTGTGTAATCGTAATCGCGATGGTACCCTCAATGCGCTCATCAATAGTGTAACCATAGTTGGTCCACGATTTTTCATTTACAAATTCGTAAAGCCCCTTGCGCAATTCCTGGAATTTCTCGCGGTTAGTTTGTTGAATTTGTGGCGCAGAAATCTGTACGGAGATATTCAATTCCTGGGAAACTCCTATGCCGGAAAAAACAAGCAGCATCGAAACAATCAATAATAGTCGGGCAGGCCGTAAAGAAAAGTTAGTTGGTAGCATAATTATTTCAAATCAATTCAGCAATACGATCAAGGATGTCATCGGCAACTTCTGATTTGGGTTTCAAGGGATAATTGGTTTGATTACCACCTTTATCCAGAACAGTGATCTTATTGGTGGCAACACCAAAACCTGCACCCTGATCTTTTAGTGAATTAAGAACGATAAGATCGAGATTTTTATTTTGAAGTTTGATGCGGGCATGCTCAATCTCATTCTCGGTTTCCAGGGCAAAGCCCACCAACAGCTGTCCTGCTGATTTATCTTTACCAAGCGCAGCAAGAATATCCTTTGTTGGAATTAAACCTACAGAAGTCAGTTTGTTAGATTTCTTAATCTTTTCCTTTTCGGGATTTTCAGGTGTGAAATCAGCAACGGCAGCAGACATAACTGTGACATCAGATCCGGGATAATATTTTTTGCAGGCTTCGTACATCTGTTCAGCTGAAACTACATTGATCCTTTCAATTTGCGGATGTTCTATTTTTAAATGCGTAGGCCCTGATATCAGTGTTACCTTAGCACCTCTTTCGGCGGCTTTTTGTGCTAAAGCAAATCCCATTTGTCCGGAAGAAAAATTTCCGATAAAGCGCACCGGGTCGATGGCTTCGTAAGTTGGCCCTGCAGTTATCAAAAATTGCTTCCCGGAAAAAACCTGCGATTTAGCAAAGAAATCATTTAATACAGCAACGATATTTTCTGGCTCTTCCATCCTACCTGCACCACACAATCCACTGGCCAATTCACCAACCTGGGGCTCAATTAAGGTATGTCCAAAGCCAACCAGCTTCGTTACATTTTCGCTGGTTGTGGGATGCTTAAACATATCAAGATCCATGGCCGGGGCAAAAAATACCGGGCACTTTGCAGATAAATAGGTAGTGAGTAGAAGGTTGTCGGCATGGCCATGTGCCATCTTACTGATGGTAGCAGCCGAAGCCGGGGCAACAAGCATCACATCGGCCCAATTACCCATATCAACATGGCTGTTCCAAGTACCATCTTTTGCATCGAAGGGAAATGTAAAAACAGGCTTATTCGACAGCGTAGAAAGCGTGAGCGGAGTAACAAAATCGCGTGCACTTTCGGTCATCACAATCTGTACTTCAGCTCCCTCTTTAACAAGTAGCCTAACAAGAAAAGGGATCTTATAGGCAGCAATGCTACCTGTGATCCCCAACAATATTTTTTTACCCTTTAGCAAAATTGAATATTAAAATCCGGAAGTGTCTTTACCTGATTCTTTTGCAGGATTACGGAAATAAATCTGGTCGTTCAGGAATTCATGAATGGAAACCAGTGTTGATTTGGGCAAGCGCTCGTAATATTTTGCGATTTCAATCTGCTCGCGGTTTTCAAAAACTTCTTCAAGGTTATCGTTGGAAGTTGCAAACTCAGAAATCTTCTTGTTCAATTCTTCTTTGAACTCCAGGGAAATTTGATTTGCCCGTTTCGAAAGTATGGCAAGGGTTTCGTAAACATTCTCAGTATGCTCGTTAAAATCGCGCATACGGCGCGTTACGGCGGTCGAATCGGTTTTCACTTTTTTAATGTCCATATTATATGTTGTTGTTATTATTTACTGATATTAAAACGCTGAATTTTCTGTCAATTGGCTTTTCTGTCATTGAGGATGATTCTCTCAATGCCTACAGTTAGTTTTTATTACACCAATTAAATAATTGAAAATATCATTGTTGACCCGGTTTGTCTATTGAACTCTTAATGTTGGATCATCTTCCAGTTTCTCGGCAACCTTATTGCGCATTTTCTGCACTTCATCAAAATATTCGCTTTCAGGGTACAAAGATATAAAATCGAGGTAAGCCTTCACAGCTGATTCGTACCTTTCTTTTTGTTTCGCCTTGATACTCTTCATTGCGTATTGGTAATAGGCCTTAATAATCTTGTATAAAATCTCTTCTTTGTATTCGGTATCCGGATAATCTTTCAGCAAACTTTCGTATGAAACAATAGCTGCCCTGTAATCCTCCATTTTGTAATACAAGTTCCCGATATTATAGGATTTTTCCAGTAATTTCAGCCTTAATTCCTCAATGTATTCAGTAGCCTGGTCTGCCCTGTCTCCACGCGGATACCGGTTGATAAAAAGCTGAAAGGCATCAATGGCCTCGTAAGTATTGGTCTGATCGAGGCTATACCTGGGGCTATCGAGGTAAG
>Ga0075111_1000630_pt1 | contig 16284 bp, 9 predicted proteins | sample AntAceMetag02UKK_FD_69787 | JGI IMG/M metagenome (GOLD analysis project Ga0075111, IMG submission 69787) | Saline lake microbial communities from Ace Lake, Antarctica - Antarctic Ace Lake Metagenome 02UKK | ecosystem: Environmental > Aquatic > Non-marine Saline and Alkaline > Saline | place... | reverse complement strand
GGACATTCGCGCCCTGCCCGGCTTCCACGCCCTGTTCGCCCTGGAGCCGCTCCTGCGCGGCCAGCAGAAATTCAACAGCCGGCTGCACCTTTCCGAGCGCCAGCTCAACCGCACCCATGAACTGCTTCACGAGTTGCACCGGGAAATAAACACCCACAACCCAGGCTACCGCGTGATGGCAAAAGGCCTCTTTATGCAACTGGCGGTCTTCCTATCACGCTGCTACTCCGAAATGCCGAAAGCAGAATCGACCGATCTGCTGCGGCTAGGCGACGCCATTGCCCACATTGAAACGCACTACACTGAAAAAACAACCCTCGACGATCTGGCAAAAAAAGCCCACCTCTCCACCCGGCACTTCCAACGGATTTTTCAGGAATGCATCGGCCGATCACCCATTGACCACTTGATGCACGTGCGTTGCCAGCAAGCAGCAGAGTTATTGAAGGGAACCACTCGTACCATCACCGACATCGCCTTCGACTGCGGGTTTTCAGACAGCAACTATTTCACCCGTTGCTTCCGAAAAGTGATGGAACAAACCCCGAAACAATATCGACAAGATTAGGGGTTCAGTAGCTCGCGCAAGCGGAAACCGACAAGGCATACATCGTCGTCGAAGGCTCCATCCTTTGCAAACTGGCGAGCTTCATTAAGCAAGGCGGGGAAAAGGTCCCGCAAGAGCAGATCCTTGTGTTGTTGGGCCGCGGCGAGCAGGCGTTGCTCACCGAACTCTTCCTGTCCGTCTCCCGCCACTTCATATATACAGTCGGTCGAGAGTATCGCATCAAACCCGTATTCAGCCGCCCACTGCCGTGCCAGCTCAACATCTTCATCGCGGATCGCTTCCGTATCTACAGGAATAAAGGTATCGGAAAACCCAAGGGGAGTTACTTCGGCCCCCAGCCCTTTGAAGATTTCTACCAGCTGTTCGCGTCCTACGGCCGAGTGCTGATAGATGCCGATCTGTTTCCCGACCAGGCAATCGGAAGGAAACGTATTCAGATAACGATCTACATAGGTTTTAACCGCACGTTCATCTTCGGCCGGAAGAATGGCATCCGTTATAAAAGAACCATCCTCATTAAATAGAGCGTCATTCAATTCCACGATTTGTGAAGTAATGCCGGTTTCGTCGGTTTTGAGCACTTCACCAGACGCTTTATTAAATTTGATCCCGTTCCGGTCTGCCGGAATATGGCTGCCAGTCACCATGATCGCCGGACAGGAATTGTTGATGCCGTAAAGTGCCACGGCCGGACTCGGAATACGTCCACAGTTCAACGGTGCATATCCCATTTCTGCAGCAGCCTTTGCCACGGCCGCCATGATCCGACCGGTGCTCGGGCGCAAATCACCGGCAATCGCCACTTCGGTTCCCGCCTTTGTCAATTCGCCGACTTCTTCCAGATATTGGAGAAATCCGCGGGTGTAGGCATAGCAGACTAAGTCGGTCATTTCCGTGGCCAGACCACGGGCACCGCTTGTGCCGAAGGCCACGCCGGTCTGCTTCATAAGCTGTTTAATTTCGTACTTCATATTTCATTCAATGTGCTTAGACACGTTCTTCTTAGATTATTTTACGGATACCGTACTTCTGTGATTCTCAACAACGACTTCCAAACCTCGAAGGCTTGTGTTGTGTTCAAAGTCGACCTTATCTTTGCCGGTTTCATGGAAACGATCGAGGGTCATTTGCCACTGCCGTTTGCCGTCACCTCATTCTTTTGGCCCGCCTGTCCCGATCCTGCCGAAGGGGCAAACTCGACGGTCACTTTGGTTCAGGGATCGGCTTCGCCCCAAATCGCCACCCAGATGCACCGATGAGAAACACTAGGCTAAAAAAACAACACCTCATGCAGATTTTTATCCCCCCTCAGCAGCACAGAGAGCATTCAAAAAATGAACACCGGCTGCGAGTTCCTCGAACGGATCTGCCAGAACCTCTTCCTGTTCAAGGATCAGCTGGACATCACCGGCCGCGGCGAGAATCGCGGGAATATCAAGGTTGCCTTGCCCAATGATGCAGGTGCGCGGCGTTCCATCTGCGCCGACTGTATAATCGCGAATGTGCAACTGGGCGAGACGGTTACCTAGCTTGCGGCACCAGTCGAGCGGATCGCAGCCGCCATATTGCACCCAATAGATATCGAGTTGGAACTGCACGAATTGGGGATCGGTTTTTTCCAGCAGCTGTTCGAGCACGGGCGTGCCGCCGGTGCGCATGAATTCGAGATGATGATTATGATAGGTCAGCGTTTTGCCGTTTTGCGCGAAGAACGCTCCCGCACGGTTCAAATCCTCAACCAGCTTTTGAACCTGCACGGGGTCGGAAAGATCACGCCCTTCCGGGTAGGGATAGGTGATAAAACTGCTGCCGACCATTTCGGCTGTTTTCAGCGCGGCTTCGGGATGATCGAGCGCATGGATGTCGTGCATGCCGCAGATGGCAAGACCCTGGCCGTCGCACAGCTGTTTCATGGTTTCCGGTGATGGAAGGTCGGGGCTGAGATAGAGTTCGACCGCATCGAACCCAGCTTCCGCGATTTTCTCAAGCGACCCTTCCGGATCGCATGCCAGCTCGTCCCGAATGCTGTACAGATTTATTCCAACCTTCTGCATTCAATATTCCTTGTTCGACATTCGAAATTCCCAAAACAGAAATGCCTTAATCAAGGCGTTTCTGTTTTGGGCAGGAATGGCCGTATTGCATACGGCAGGGAAAGAGCTTTTTGAGCTGAACATCCTCTTTGCCTTCGATGCGGTCGATCAGACGGTGAATGCCATCGCCGATCATATCGGCAAGCGGCATGACGACGCTGGCATAGCGCGGCAGGTTGGATGATGCACTGGACGGAACCGTTTCGGTTTTACAATTCGTACACCAACCGGTCTGGACATCCGTTTCATGATAGAAAGCAATCAACTCGATCTGTTTCGGAACATCTATTCCAGCGGCTTGAAGCAGCGCCCCGAACTCTTCGGCACACGGCATGTTGGCACAAACGGCCGCCGTACTGCCGGAGGCCATAAAGTCGGCCGCATTATGAGCGGGCACATCGTCGACGATCAATTGATCGTCCGGATTGATTCCGGCCGCACGCAGGGCCTTTTCCCAGCCGGCACGGCGACGCCCAAAGATATCTTCAAACATCGGCGCAGAAACAAACGCGATTTTTTTGTGCCCGCGCTCCAATAGAGTTTTTGTTGCCAGCGCACCGCCGGCGATATCATCAGCAGCCGTCACAAATTCGTCGTCATCCTGGTAGTCGAGTGCATAGACCAGCGGCTTGGGATAGCGGTCGAGCGTATGGGCGAGCAGATCCTCGGCACTGAGGTCGCGGTTGAGCACAATCATGCCGTCCACCATTCCGAAACTCGCCAGCAGATCCATCTCGGTCACATTCTTCAACTCGGCCCCGGTCAGCAAGGTCAGGTTGTAACCCCGTTCGACGGTCGAGTTGATCAGCCCCCGCATAATTTCGTTCACAAAGCTGACGTGCTGGTCCGACAGGTCGCCTTCGCGCAGGAAAAAGGTGGGTGACGATCCCAGCACACCGATGGTTTTGGTGGATCCGGAACGCAATGCCCGCGCGGCCATACTGGGCATGTAGCCGAGTTCCCGGGCTACGCCCAGCACCTTATCCTTGGTTTTTTGGGATATTGGAATGGTTTTGTCGTTTTGGTTCAGCACCCGCGAGGCGGTGGAAACGGAAACCCCGGCGGCCTTCGCAACGCAAGTCAGGGTTGCTTTTTTGTTTTGATCATTCATGAGATCAATTTCGCGGATAACGTTATCATTCACAAGCTAAAAATAAATTCCATCCACCGACTCTTGACATAAACCCTGAATCGGAATACGTTTATTGCGTTACACAGCAAACGTTGTCTTTTATTGGACACATAACCAAATGGAGGAAACATGAGAGCATTCATCAAAGTGACACTGATAGCCGCGCTGGCGGCCCTTACCGCACAGGCAAAAGTTCTGCCTTATTCATCCGATGCCAATACGCTTCAGCTCTGGCATCTGGAGGTAGCGAGCGGGTGGTACGTCAATTCTGCAGACGCATCGACCGAACAGATCACTCCCTGGGCCGCCGGATTGCCGGATCGCGCCGCCACCGGCCCGGATGGGCTTTCGAATGCCTGTGAAATGGACACGGCCGCTACCGGTCGGATCCAGTCGCAAAACACCTTTGTGTGGACCAATCAGATGATGGGCGCAAACGGTGCCTTTACTTGGGAAATGGCGCTAAAACCGAACAAGGCCATCGATTCCAATTTGGGAGGTGCTTCCACAAAAACAGACATGATTATGGCAACGTCGGGAGCCGACATCACCCTGCAGCTCAAAATCGTTTATGCCGCAGACGGAACCGCTTCTCTTTCTCTGTATAAAGACTCCGCAGGCGAATCGGGAACCATTTCGTTTGGTCTCAATACCGGAAACTACACGACCAACGAATGGCATCATCTGGCCGTAACCTATGATGGCGCAGGAGAGGTTAAACTCTACTGGACCAATCTTTCGGACTATGACGGAACCATGTCCTTGGCTCAAACCGGCACCTGGACCACCGATTTTGACGGCGGGACACAAGTCGCACAATTTGCCGGCAATGGTGCTACCGCAAACGTGTTTGACGGAGCCATCGACGAAATCCGCATCAGCGACATTGCCCGCGCCCCGACCGCCTTCCTGCAGCAGCCGCCCCCGCTCGTTCCGTATACTGCGGATAGCGACACGCTTCAGCTTTTCCACATGGAAGAGACCTCCGCCTGGTATCAGAATGAGGTGAGTGCATCGACGATGAAAATCACACCATGGACAGCCGGTTCATCACAGCGCGATATTGCCGGCACCTCCGGAATGGGCTACGCATTCCAGACCGACCCGACCGTTGGAAACCGCCTCGAATCGGAGAGCAATGAAGTCTGGTCGGCTCAAATGATGGGGCCCGACGGCGCCTTTACCTGGGAAATGCTCCTGAAGCCGAACAAGGCCATCGATTCAAACAATGGAGGAGGCGCAGCCGATGTGGATCAAATCATGATCACAAGTGGAGCCGGCACCACCCTGCAGCTCAAAACGGTTTATGGGACTGCCGGAACCGCCAGCCTCACCCTCTACAAAACCTCAGCCGGCGAAACCCCAACCGTTCAATTTGATTTGACCGGCTCCAACTATACGCCCGGCGAGTGGCACCATCTGGCCGTAGTCTATGACGGCAATGAAAACACCGCCGGCAACATCAAAATCTACTGGACCCCGGTCGACGGATATAACGGCACAGCGACGGTGGCTAAAACCGGCACCTGGACCGAAGATTTTGACGGCGGAACGCAGAAAGTAAAATTCGCGGGAAACACCACCGCAGCCAACGTATTTGACGGCGCGGTTGATGAAATCCGCATCAGTAGCGTTGCCCGCGCCGACGACGAGTTTCTTCAGTTTTTGGTGGAAACCGTCACCGCCTTCCCGGCGGTTTCTCCCCTGCTCGGCGACAACCTGATCCCCAACGGAGATTTTGCCTCCGTATCCAGCCCAAGCCCGGCCATTCCGGCCAATGATGCATGGAACATCACCGGCACCTACGGCGACTACCATCAATTCACCAATCAGACCGCGACCCTCGTGAACTGGGCTCCCTACTATGAGGATCCGAATAGTCCGACCACGCTGGTCTCCGCAGTCGGCACGCAACATGTCATCGACGGCAACGGAGAGCTCGACGGCACCTTCTACCTCGACACCCTCATCAGCACCGACGGCGACATCACCCTCAACTCGGTGATGGACTACCGCAACGGACTGCAGCAGGAAGATATCCTCAACGGGGTCACGGTGGATGCAGGCAAGAGCTATATGCTTTTGGTCGACGCGCTCTGCCAGACCTTCGGTACGCCCGAAGCTGCAACCTTCACTGCAGCACTGACCGACGAAACGGATGCAACCATCACTGGCGCATCGCTGTCATTGGTTGGCACCAACATGCCGGCCGCCTTCGGCACCCCGCTTCAGGTAGAAATCGACGGCAGCGACCTGCTCGCTGCCACACAGGTCAATGTGCTCTTCGACAGCATCAACACCACAGCGATCCCCGGCTTCCCCGGCAGTGTTGCCACCAACGACGTGGCAAAGGGTGCCCTGGTCGCGCAGGTCAAAGTTGCATCCGTCACGCTGGCTGAAATCCTGACCGCCCTGACGGGCGATCTAAACCACGACGGGGTTGTTGATGATGCCGACATTGCCTTCGCCAACAGCTATCTCGACGGATCCGTCGACAGCGGCGACACCGCGGCAGAACGTCAAGACTACCTGATCAACCGCGGAACCAACAGCGTCGACGCGCTCGACCAGCTCAACCTGACCGAGTTCGATATCGACGGCGACGGAACCTTCGATGCCGATGACGTTACAGCAATCGACAACTTCATCCTGCCGATTATCCAGATGGGTTCTGCTGCCGGGCTGCTCAACTTCGAATGGAACAGCAGCACAGGCAAGGTGTACGACCTTGAAGCAACCGCCTCGCTGGTCACCACCAACTGGGTTGTTTACAACGACGGCAGCACGACCCACGCAGACATCGCCGCCGATCCGAGTGGCACCAACACCCTGACCGATGTTCCGGTCAACGGGGATGTGAACTTCTTCCGCATCTTAAAGAAAGATGCGCCGTAACCGGGTAGATTCAATATGAACAAAAGCTCGCAACAGCGATGCTGTTGCGGGCTTAATAAATGGATGGAATTCATGAAAACAAAACTAACACTGACCCTTCTAGCCGCAATCACATGTTCAGCGGGCATCTCATCGGCTGCCGGGGTTCTGCCCCACGCAACGGATGCCCACACGCTCCACCTGTGGCACCTGGATCAAACCGCCAACCCGCTGAGCGATTCCGCCCGTTCCCTCACCCTGTACAACTGGGGTTCCCGGGGAACCTTTGCCGTTGATTCAGTTGCAGACCTGAACAAGGCCTACGAGTCCAGCACAACAGAAAATTCGGATCTACAATCCATCGGCAGCATTGGATGGGGTGCCGGCAGCATGATGGGTGCCGATGGCGCTTTCACTTGGGAGATGGTACTGCGACCCGACGAAGCGGCGAATTCCAGCGCCGGCACCCAGATGCTCATGCTTCATAGCGGAAACAAGATGCAGCTGAAGATGAACTATGCCGCCACCGGTTATCTTTACCTGACGATGTGGGACGGTGTAAATTCCGTAACCTTGTTCAACCAGCGGCTTGACGTTGCGGCGTTAGGCATCAATCAATACGCCACCGACGAATGGTTTCATCTCGGAGTCACCTATGACGGCACCAGCGCCGGCAAAGTCTACTGGACCAAACTGGGTGACGACTACACCGGCACGGCCAATGAATTGGCCTCATTCAGCATGAGTGATTTGCTGCCGATAGCTGACGCCACTCTCTCATTTGGCGCCAAAGCGAATCTGCTCGGAAGTGGTTTTAACGGAGCAATCGACGAAATCCGGATCAGCGATATCGCCCGGGCATCCGATGAATTCCTGGCAATCCCTGAACCGGCCACGGTCGGTATGCTGGGTCTCGGCGCGCTGATCACCCTCTTCATCCGCCGCATGCGTGCCTAAGCACTTGAAAGAACCTTTTCAGGTCAAACTGAAAAACCCGACCCGCATGGGCTGGGTTTTTTTGTGCGAAGATGACCATCGGGTTTTTCGAGCGAAGATTTTAGAGGGGATTCAGGATGAACACAGAACACGGCGCAGAGCACCGTGCTACGTAAAACAACCACCGTGTACGCAACCGCACCACTCTTCCGTAGAACGGTCCTCCGGGCCGTTTTCCATCCCGCTCAGATACACGAGCACCGTGCTACGTAGAACGGTCCTCCGGGCCGTTTTCTATTGAACGCAAAAATGTGGGCGGCCCCAACTCCGCCACTTGGGCCCCTGAGCTGATCATTGAAGCCATTGAGCCGCCCCCGATGGTCAAGCTCGTCATGCTCCATTAATTAACGCTTGTGCCCGGCACAACGAAAACGACCCATCAATATTTTGCCATAATTCCGTTCCGCCCCTCCCTTGACAAACACCCTGAAACTTGATTAACTCGTTACTTAGCAATCGTTGTCATTTAGATGGAGGCAACATGCAGACAAAAAAAAGGAGAATAGAATGAAGAAATTATTAGTTATGATGCTGTTGGCAGCAGTTGCAGGAAGCGCATCGGCGGCGCTCGTCACCTTCATCGGTGACGGCAATGGGAATCGCGTAGACTGGGAAGACATTAATAACTGGCAAGAACCAGTGGGGACGCCGGCCACGGTACTGCCCGATACAGCTGACGATGTGGTGATTGCAGTGAACCAGCGATTCAATCTTCCCTTCGGTGCGGGGAATCACACAATTAACTCGCTGAACGACCTTGCGGGTGGCAGCGCATCCCTGATGAGCAGCGGGAAGATCACTGTTAATAATAATGTCACGCTGAACCAAGGCTTGGTGATGTATGGAGGTAGCGCTCTTGAATTTGGAGGAACGGCGACCGCCGATAGTTTCCAATTTGTCCACTGGCAAGCATCGCACCAAACTTCGTCCAGGGTGATTGGAAATAACCTTACTGTCGATGGTGGATTACTTCACTTTCGCTGGCAAACAGCCGGGGTTGAGGGCTCTGCCGTTTCCACCATTGATTTGTCGGGTAGCCTGACTTTTAATGCTGGTACCACTTTGAAAATCGATCTAGAGAATGCACAAGTGGGAGTAGACCAGACCGAAGGCGCCTACTTCCTTATTGGCTCCGACAACATTACCGCCACCGGAGGTTTACCGACGCTGGACTTATCGGTTGGTTGGACTGCTGAGCAGGCAGCCAATTCTTACCTATCGATTGACTCCACCAATGCTGATGCGAGCCTCCAGGGAGTTTATATCAACGTCACCAGCATTCCGGAACCGGCCACGATGGGACTGCTGGGTCTCGGTGGTTTGCTGACCCTCCTTATCCGCCGCATGCGTGCCTAAGCACTTGAAAGGACCTTTTTAGGTCAAACTGAAAAACCCGGCCCGCATGGGTCGGGTTTTTTTTGTGCGAAGATGACCATCGGGTTTTTCGAGCGAAGATTTTAGATGGGATTTAATAACGCCTGGCACTAACACGGAGGGCAAGCGTGCGCGGAGCGCCCGCTCCACCTGTAAGAATGCAAACGCGGCCTTTCCCTTCGGCAAAGAGCCACGTCCTACACGTTGGATGGGGCGGCGGGGTTTGGTTGTTTCATTTTCATGTTGTAGGACGTGCTTCTGAGGGACGAAGGGCGCGTGATGCACGCGCACGGTGCGTCTGCAAACGCGGCCTTTTGTTCCAAAAGAACCACGTCCTACACGTTAGCTGGAGCGGCGGGGTTTGGTCATTTCGTTTCCATGTTGTAGGACGTGCTTCTGAGGGACGAAGGGCGCGTGATGCACGCGCACGGTGCGTCTGCAAACGCGGCCTTTCCCTTCGGCAAAGAGCCGCGTCCTACACCTTGGTTGGGTGGCGGTGTTTGTGGATGTTGTAGGACGTGCATCTGAGGAACATAATTGGTCGCGAATAGCGATCAATTTGGCGCGTAATGATCCGAGTCGTCCTGTCATCAATCGTCCTGTCATAAATCACCCCTGCCTCTGAACATCACAGCTCGCGGGGCTGCTATACTTATGGGTAATAGAAAGCCAGCGCAGCGGGTGGTGAAAATATTCCCCTCCCCAATCTGCGTTGATCATGTAAATCCCGTCTAAAAAAACCCTTCGACAAGCTGTCGCACCGTGGCCGAGTGCAACTCGGCGATCCTTTTCCATCCGCCTTCGCGTAAAGCTACGGCGCGACAAGAAGTTTGGAACTCTGCGATCTATGCGATCTCTCGTGGCTAACAATCTTCCAAGGTTTGAAAAACAGCCTCCGGCTTTGCCGGAAACCCATCCTTTCCGATGCCGCAATAATGCCGGAACTGATAGACGCGCTCCATTTTGAGCGGTGTGCGCGGGAATGTTTTCAACGTCCCGTTTTCCAGGCCGGGCAGCCCGGCCGGGAAACGCTTCATTTCAGCAATCAGCGTGGTGCGCAGCTCATCGGATAGTGCCGATGAATCCTTGATTCGGTTGACGTGTTCGCGCGGATCTTCGTCGAGATTGAACAGCAGCTCGCCGCCGCCGTTGGCGTGAAAGATATATTTCCAGGGTCCGCGCAACGCCATGGCCCTGAAATCGAGTGTTCCCGGAGCACTGGAATACGCAAAGGCCGTTTCGCGCGGCTCCGCCCTACCCTGGAGAACGCCAAACAAATCCGCACCGTCGCGCAGTTCCAGATCCCCGGCGGCAGAAGTGAACAGTCCGAACAGATCCGATAACATGGTGACAGCATCGCAGGATGATCCGGCGTCAATCTGTCCGGGCCAGCTGATCAACATGGGTACGTGAACCGACTCCTCGAAAAAGTTTTCTTTCTGAATCGCCTGGTGGTCACCGAGAAATTCACCGTGGTCCGCCGTGAAACAGATGAACGTGTCATCGTCCACCGCATCGAGCAGTCGGCCGATGCAGGAGTCGATGTAGGAGATGGTTCCATAATAACGGGCGCGCAGCGTCCGGAAGTGCGCATTGCTCATCTCTTCGGCAAAGACAAAATAGCGGTTCCAGCGCACCCGCTCGTCCATGAAATCGATATCGTCCGGTCCGGCAACCGGATCGCGCATGCGATCGGGGTCATACATGCGGTTATAGGGTTCCGGCGGTGCAAACGGCGGATGCGGCCCCAGGAAAGAGACAAAGCCGAACCACGGACGATCATCGTCCGCGGACATCTGCTCCAGCGACCGGTCGGTCACCCAGCTTTCCGATTTGAGCTTGGCGGGAACCGGACTGAGCTGCGGCTGATAGTACATTTCGGTGCGTTCGCCGTGGTACTGCTCCACATCGCCGTATTCCGGATGTCGGCGCATGGCATTCACATAATCGTCGCCCGGCCATTCCAGATCCTCGCAGTGCAGGCGGACGTCATAACCAATATCGGTATCGGGCGACATCGCATGAAACTTGCCGATGCCGAAGGTGCGATAGCCGCGCCGCCGCATCGCCTTGGCCAGAAACTCGCCGCACCGCTCTTCCATCAAGCCTTTCCCGATGGCCGGTTCATTCTGGAAGCTGCCGGACCGCAGCGGGGAAGAACCGGTGCGGATCGCATAGCGCGCCGGCACACAGACCGGGCAATTGGAATAGGCGCGGCTCATCACCGCGCCGCGCCGCACAAGTCGGTCGAGATTCGGCGTATAGATATCCGGATTGCCCAGCTCGGCGATGGCGTCGAACCGCATCTGGTCGGTCATAATGCAAAGAATATTCGGTTTCATATCAACACCTTTCAAGCTTCCAATGTCTGGAAGAAGCCCCGAAGAAGTCGGGGTAAACCTGAGCCTTCACCCCGCGATTCTTCCACTGTTTGGAACTTTTATTTAACCGCGAAAGAACGCAATCCCCTGATCATTGAGAATTGAGTGCCACGCTCCCATCATCTCTTTCCCTTTTCTAACCCCTCAGGGGTTCGCCCCCCCAGTCACACACCAGTTACACAGAAAGAATAACGTAGGACACAACATGTTGTGCTTTTCAGAAACCAGGCATACCACATACAGGATGCATTGTACTCTCAGTTACATACCAGTCACACAGCAGTCACACAGACTATCCCCACCATGGGATATACTTCTTTTTGGTAGATTTACTCTCTGGATCAACCGGTTTAATCAATTCCTCATCGAGGGCATTCCGAAGAACTCGAGAAACCATAGAGTAATTCTTTTCCGCAACCCCCAAACGCTCTCGAAAAGAGGTATTTGTCATAAAATCACGTAAAACCCAACAGAGGCAGCTATGCTGATAGCACGCGCGAACACGATCCCTTCGAGACATATCTTTAAATTCCCGCAGAGCATACAGGGTAATTCGAGTGAAATCCGTTTCTCCTTGAAACTCTGGAGCGGGCAATTGCGCCAGTTCAATAGCTACCAGAGCCCGATCCACACCGCTACCACGCTCCTCACAAATGTTCATCTGACGCATCAGCGAGGCCAGAGCCTCATTTCGAGATTTTGGCGCATGATCGATAAAACGCCCCGTATCAACTAAAGGATTTCCGGGATTGGTGATTTCCATGCGAGTAGAAAATACTTCGACCATCGGCCCGGTTCCGGTCACAGAAAAATCCTGATGAATCAGGGCGTTCGCAATAAACTCCCTAAGAGCCACTTTTGGAAACATCTTCTGTTCAACCCGCAACGCGCCCTCAATCAATTCATTGGCGGGAAGCTGTTCATAAATAGAGTCAATCAGGCTCTCAAACCCGACGGCATACCCTTTGGTTCCCACCTGCTCTTTTTTTGCGTTGATTCGACTTTCATCCTCATAGTAAACGACTCGCAATGCTTTTCGTTTCAGCGTTGGAAAAAGATTCAGATCTTTCGCAAACAAAAGTCCACCCAAGTTGGTGATGCCATACCCCGAATCCTCTACCTGAATCACTTCGAGTTCTATCAGCTTATCAAGAATCGCGGTGCGATTGTCTGGAAGAGGAATATCAAGCAGGTCAAAAAGCGATGGATAATCGATTCTCTTGAAAACATCATCTGCACTTTGTCCGGCCACTGCGATTCCGCCCTCAAACTGGGTTGGCGGTGTTTTCTTCCAAATCTTTCGCTCTTTTTCAGAATGCTGCTTCAAAGAGTGCTTATGTTCTCCAACCCGAATGAATGCCTCGCCCGAAAATTTAACCGGTGTGTTCGTTGTGGCATCGACACGAAATAAAACAACTGGCTTTCCGTTATAGTCGTATTCATAAATACGAAAATCAACCTGCGGGGAAAGCAAACGAGCCAACCAAGGCTCAAGGCCTTCATTCCCCTTGCCCTTCGCCTCATGCGGTTTAAAACCCGTCCCGACCACTTCATGCGAACGATCATCAATCCCATAGACCAAATACCCGTGAAGTTTATCCGCCAGACAGGCTGAATTGCTGAGTGCGGAAAGATATTCACCAATCAGTTGGGGGCGATCGTTATTCTCTTTGAATTCCAGCCACTCCGTCTCCTGCGGTTCGGCCCGCAATGTGTCGATCAAATTTTTCAATGGCATTACAACGCCTCCTTAAGAAACCTGCTCCCCGATGCAGTCGGTTCCAAACATTGGAAAACATCCTGCCGATTTTTTCCAACCATTGGAAAAACAAAGTCTAGGTTTCGCAGATGCCTGCATCCGTTTCACCCAGCTGGAAGTATTTCTCGAAGAGCGAATCCAGAATGGGCAATTGGCTCACCGCTTGTCCCATGCCGCAGGATGACTTCCGCCGTTCTGAAAACAGTCGAGGAGCGGATCACCGCTGCGTTTCATTTCGGCGGCGACGAGCTTTTTCATTTTCTTCAGCGGGCTAACGGATGAGTGTGCTCAACCGATACATGCCGGGCAGCGCAATGCATTCGAGGCCGGTCGCCGTTTGGCCCACAAGCGTCATGCCGTCGGGCAGCTCAAGCGATGCATCCGCACCGGAAACGAGAACCTCCGCCGTGGTGTTCGCCGGAACCGTAAAGTTCAGTTCAAACGCACGGTCCCCGGTTTTCCAATCTACGGAAATTTTCCCATACGGTGACTCATAGGAGGTTTTTGCCCATGTGATGCCCTCGCCGGGAATCGGTGCGATGCGCACTTTTTTATATCCGGGTTCAGCGAATGAAATACCGCCCACGGTGGCCGCCATCCAGTCGCCCACCGCGCCATAGGCGTAGTGGTTGAAGGAATTCATGCCGATGCTTTCGAAGCCGTCCTCTTTAGTCCATGAGTTCCAGCGCTCCCACATCGTTGTCGCGCCCTGCAGCACCGAGTAGAGCCAGGAGGGATATTCCTGCTGAAGGAGCAGGCGGTAGGCCATATCGGTGCGGCCGAACTTTGTCAGCACCGGGCAAAGCAGTGGCGTACCGAGGAATCCGGTGGAGAGTTTCCAGTCCCGGCGTTCCAGTGCAAGAACCAGGTTCTCAACCACCCTGTCCTGAAGTGCTTCAGGAATCAGGTCAAATCCGAGGGCGAGCAGATAGGCGGTCTGCGTGTCGCCGGCCAAGCGACCCTTGGGCGAAACAAACTCATCGCAGAAGGCTTTTTTAATGTTCTCTGCAAGCGTCCGGTACTTCTCGACATCCGCATCTTTTCCTAGGACTTCCGCACTATTGGCCATCAACTGCGCGTCGTAGGCGAAGTAGGCCGTGCCGATGAGGTCTTGCGGTGTGGGCGATAAGAAGATCTCCGCGGGCGAGGTATCAATCGAGAGCCAGTCGCCGAACCCCTCAAAGGGGCGGATGAAATGGTTGCTTTCATCTTCAAGAAATTTAAGGAAGGCCGCCATGCTATCATATTGGCGCTCCAGAATCCGGGCATCGCCATAGCGCTCATAGATCACCCACGGGCAGATAATGCCGGCATCCGCCCATGCGGCGCAGCCGCCCTCGCCGAACGCGCTGCCACGCAGTATCTTTGTACTCAGCGGTGACATGGATTCGATCGGCCAATGCAATCCGTTTTTACACGCCACATCCGGCGCGACATCGGGATAGGCCCCGGTCGCTAGCTGGTCATCCGACAAATCGCAGAGCCATTTTTCAAAAAAGGTTTCTACATTGTAATTGAATGCGGCCGCACCAACGAACACCTGAGCATCGCCCGTCCAGCCGACGCGTTCGTCGCGCTGCGGACAGTCGGTCGGCACATCGAGGAAATTTCCGCGCTGCCCCCATACTATATTTAGCTGAAGGCGGTTGATCAGCGGATCGGAGCATTCGAAGGTGCCGGTCTGTTCCATATCCGTGCAGAGCACCCTCCCCGTGATGGAATCGGCATCAAAAACCACCGCGTCGTTGTCGCACACGAGTTCCACATATTGGAAACCGTGGAACGTAAAGTGCGGTTCAAAAATTTCTTCACCGCCGCCTTTGCAGATGTAGGTGTCGGTCGCTTTCGCCGTGCGCAGATTTCCGCGATACACCGAGCGGTCATCGTTGAGCCACTCGCCAAACTTGAGCGTGATTTTTGTTCCGCGCGGCGCATTCACCTTGAGGCGAACCCAACCGACCATATTCTGACCGAGATTAAATACCTTCACACCCGGTGCCGATTCATAGAGTTCCACCGTCTTGAGTTCGGCAATCCGGCGGATCGGCGGGTTCAGCTTACTGACCCGCTGCGCGCCGTTGTCTTCATAAACATGAGCCGCATGCCAGCCGCTGTCGTCATATTCCGGTAGGCTCCAGTCGCCCAGTTCTTTTCTGGCATCGTAGACTTCACCGTCATACAAATCCGCCAGAACAATAGGTCCGTCGGAGGTCACCTTCCAGTTTTCATCGGTGCACACCGTCTGCCTGGTTCCATCCGTATATTCGATCTCAAGCTGAAGCAGTAGATGCGGGTCGGTGCCATAAAACTCACGTTCCCGTTTATAGAAAAGATAACCGCAGAACCAGCCCTCGCCGAGCGACGCGCCGATGGCGTTATCGCCGGGCTGAACCAGCGTCGTTACATCATAGGTAATGACCTGCCGACGTTTGTCATAGTTCGACCATCCGGGTGCCAGCACATCTTCACCAACCCGCTCGCCGTTGATAAAAACTTCATACAGACCGCCGGCGGTCGCAACCAGGCGCGCCCGTTTCACCGCGGAGGATTCGGTCTTAAACCTCGAACGAAGGGTTGACGCGGGCATCGTCTCGCTCTCCGTGCGAGGTGTTTCGCCAATCCATTGCCCCTTCCACTCGTCACGCTGAAGAAGTCCGGTTTCAAAGGTCGCAGGCTCACTCCAATCGGACCAGTTTTCGTCCGAGTCGCGAACGCGCACCATCCAGCAATATTGGGTTTGGCTTCCGAACGTCGCACCCGCATAGCGTATGGCGTGCGACTGTGATTCCGCAACCACTCCGCTTTCCCACACGACACCGGATTCGCTCTGAACGCGAAGCTCAAAGGCGGACTGCTGAAAACGTCCGGCCTCCTCGCCGAGTTGCCAACTGAATGTAGGCTGCGGGCTATCGATCCCGAGCGGGTTAAACTGATGATTGGTTTTTAGTTTTATCGGCTTCATAATTTCTATTTCTGCGTGTTCGCTCATTTTCAAATTGCGGGGTATCAATTTAACGCAAGTTGAGGTTTGATCACCCCAAGATGTTGTGGTTTCTGCCTACGATTTCTTTATAGGTAGTTGGAGGAGATGCGGCGGCCTGCTGTAT
>Ga0075111_1000628_pt1 | contig 16308 bp, 10 predicted proteins | sample AntAceMetag02UKK_FD_69787 | JGI IMG/M metagenome (GOLD analysis project Ga0075111, IMG submission 69787) | Saline lake microbial communities from Ace Lake, Antarctica - Antarctic Ace Lake Metagenome 02UKK | ecosystem: Environmental > Aquatic > Non-marine Saline and Alkaline > Saline | place... | reverse complement strand
GGGGCAGATGCTTATTATTTTCAGAGAAAACCGGCGGGTTATCGCAAATTAGAATCCTGTGGAAACGTAATCATAAAAGACAGGGTTGAAATCGGTGCACTATGTACCATCGACCGCGGCGTATCTGGAGATACCATTATTGATGAAGGTACAAAGATGGACAACCATTGCCAGGTGGGCCATGATACTTATATTGGCAAGAATTGCCTTATCGGTGCCTTTGCCGCAATTGCAGGGGTAACCAAAATTGAAGACGACGTCATCATATGGGCAAGAGTGGCCATCAACAAAGATATAGTAATTGGAAAAGGGGCAATAATTCTTGCTGTTTCAGCGGTGGATAAAAGCATTGAGGGTGGCCTTACCTATTTTGGTGCACCGGTGATGGAAGCGCGACAGAAGTGGAAAGAAATGGCAATGATAAGAAAATTGCCGGAGATTTATAAGAAGATTTAGTTGACATGAGGCAGTCTTCAGTAGGCAGTCTTCAGTCGGCAGGCTTCAGTAGGCAGTCTTCAGTAGGCAGCTTGCCTCGCCAAAGGCGGGTCTTCATTGCAAGGTCGTTTAGTTAAACGTTATATTTGAGATCCATACGGACAAGTTTGATGATTAGCGAACGATGATTTTTGATTTGCAATTTAATAGTCCGTTTACCAATTTTCAAATTTGCCCATCACTATCTCCTACCTAGTGTCAAAAAGAAAACGCATCATTTTTCAAGTCTTTGATAAGAAGACGTCAAAGACAAGGCTTTCGATGTTTTGAAAATCAAGGAGTTTACTTTTGTAAATAACTGTTTTCAAAACGAGAGTAACGCAGTATTTGGCGTTTTCTTGCAAAGAATACCTACGGGATCAAATTGGTTTAGGATTCCTGAAGCCTGTCTTTGTGGTATAAATCGAGGGCAACAACCATGGCGAGAAAACCCCACACCGGAACTGAAGCCTTGTCGGTATCCAGGAAATTATTAAGCATACCATGGATAAAGTAGGTTACCAATGCAAGTAGCGTTATAAGGGCAAGTAGCTTCACCTCTTTATCAAGCGCATACTTATGGACTTTCAAGGCAGTATAAACGCTGAAAATCATAATCAAGAGCACCCCAACTAAACCCAGCACACCCTGTTCTGATAAAGGCCCTAAATATTCGTTGTGTGAATTCCCAAGGTCACCAGCGTTAGTACTAATAATGGTTTTTTCTTTGCTACGCTGAAATGGTGCATACACAAATTGATAAGTCCCGGGGCCCCAACCCAAAAATGGCCTTTCCTCGAACATCCTTATAGCAGCCTGCCAACGATTGATACGTTCAAGGTTTGAGGCATTGGACGAAATATTATAAATGGACTGCACATGTTCAATCATGTCTGTCGAAGAGTCCTGTTCGTTGCGCTCCAGCACCTCAAGTACCTGGTGCTGAAAACTAAAAAACATAACAATAAAAACAGAAGTTGTAATAGCAATCCATTTGAACCTTAACCTGAGCATTACGGCTGCATACACCATAAACGAAGCAATCACACTAATCCAGGCAGCCCGGCTATATGAAAGTATGAGAGCTACAACCAGAACCACGAAAAAAGCAAACGCAAAATAGCGGATTGATTTTTTGTAATGTGAATCTGCTGAAAAGCCCAGCATTACCGGAATAAAAAACGCAAGGGCAGCACCATAGGCAGTATGGTCATTATAAAAGGGGGTCATTACCCAGTGGCCGGTTTCTTCGTTAAATCCATATTTTGCATGATTGGCAACCGTGTAAATAACAACAATTATCAAGGAAATAACATACAGCCACGAAAAACGCTTGATGTTGCCAAGCTGTTTGAAAAGAATAATCCCAACAAAGTAAAACGGAACTACAAACCAGAGCCGCGCAACCAGGTATTTTAACGAAACAAGTGGGACTTCGCTGGTAAATGTTGTGACCAGCATCCAGCCAAGGCTAAAAAGGATGGCGATGGAAACAGGATGATAAACGATTTTTCGATCGTAAGGTGAGCCCGAAAAAAGCTTCAAAACAAAGATGATCAGCACACCAAACATCAATGGTTCAGTAGGCAGGGAAACCCCAAGGCCAACATCAAAACTCGTAACATTTACAGCAAGGGGTGTAAGAAAAACAATGAGCAAAATAAGTTTGTCGAGGGCAAAAATATACATGAGCAGGACAACAACAGCCACCGGCAATACAAGTGCCCAATATTGCTCCTTAAGGAAAAGAAAAACATTCAATGCTACGAATGCCAAGCTTATCCCATACACCAGGTATAATTTGATCTTTTCAGTCAAAAGTCAAGAATTAAATTTTTCTTCTGATTGATTGAAAATTCTCCAAAATCAAGATAACCACAACACCAAAAAACAGTGTAGCAATTGCTGTTAGGGCAACAATCACCCACCGTATAGGATGACTTTTCTTATCTGAAGGAAATGGCTCGGACACCACGCTTACATAGGTAATATCACGCTCGTAGTTCATCACAGCATTTTCATAGTCCATCTTTATCTTGCCATATTCTTCAACAAGATCAAAGTAGCGATCATTGTAAAATATAAACTCACCACCCTTTTCTTCAAGGTTTTTCTTCAGCTTCATCACCTCTTTTTTATTGACTTGAGAAACGTTGTTACCATCAACAGTACCTAAAAATCCACGTGCAACTTCACGCGATTGATTTGGATAATCAATCAATCCATATTCATTACGTAAAATGTAGTGTTTGCTTTCAACCTCATCAATTTCCTTTTGCTTATCTGCCAACCTATTGCCTATTATTTCCACCACCTCTTTGTATTTCAAGCGATGTGTTTCCAAAACTTTTTGGTTATAAAAATTAATGATATCGTCCACAATATCACATGCAATCTGTGGGTCAGAATCCATCACATCAATCCTAATGGATTCGTAGGGTGTTTTTGAAACACTGATGTTTGTGTTGTACTCCCCAATTAAAGCAGTTTGATAATACTTATAGGATGGGTCGATTTTATAGCGTTTTGCAAGATCGTATTTTTTAATGATCTTGTCCCTGATTTCTTTTGATTGGAAATATTGAAGCATTTGTTCACTTTCACTTTCCTCGGAATAAGGCTGAACATTGGAAGGATAAACAATGGCAAAAGATTTAAACATGGGTGTGATAAAAACCGGCCCCGAAAAAACCATAGCCAGGATCATAGCAAGCACTACAATTACCGCCAAATGTATTTTCCACTTAAACAATAGCTTTAAAATATTCATATTTGCGAAGTAACTCTCCATTTGATTTTCACTTATTTCAGTCGTTTCAGCTTTTTTTGGTTTGTTTAGTGTTTGCTTGTTTTCGGGTCTTTTTACTTCATTTTTTTTGTCCGGGACTTTCTTTTCTTTTTCAGCATCCTCAAATTCGTGACTGAGTGGCCGGGGCTGGTTTACCGGGCTGGCCTGTGCCCGAGGAGGTGGCTCGCCCGGTGGTGCCGGTTTTTCTACATCAAGTGGCAGTTTTCTATTGCTAAATGGGCTTGTTTTGAATGCGCTTAAATAATCTTTCTTCAATGGGAACAAATCCTGCACATTCTCAAGGATCAATATCAAAATCAATGTAAGCAACAATGCCGAAACGACTGTAACCAATACAATTAACCAACGAATTGGATATGATTTACGCTCGGCTTTGTAGGCCGCGTTTACAATGAATTTGGTTGGCAAAACCTCTTCGGCATCTGTTTTTGCTTCCTCGTACTTTGCCTTGAGCATGCTCAATTGTTTTTTTTCATGCTCCAGGGCATCCCTCAACGAAACATAGGGGCCACCATATTTGGATAAGATATCAATTTTTTTTTCCAGGCGATCAACAGCAGCAGTATTTCCTTTGGCCAATTCAATAGCCAACTGCTGGTTAATCATTTCACTCTGCGATTCATAATCGTTTACACCAAACTCCCTTAGTTTCGTGAGTGAATCTTCCATAAGGGAAACCTCATCCCTTAACTTGAAATATTGACCCCTCACAATCTCATAGCCCTTGAGCGACCTTTCCTTCTGCATCTCATTTTTGGTTGAGTCAAGCAAGGAAGCAATATCGTTGGCGATATCAGCGGCCATTTGAGGGTCAGTATCCAGGACTGAAATCTTTATGGCCATGAATTCAGTTCTCTTAAAAGTAATGTTACTCTCGTATTCCTCGTATAGCCTGGTAATTTTATAGCTCGAATTCTTTTCGATATCGTAATGGCCCATGAGCTGATACCTTTCGATGATACGGTCCCTGATCCGGTTTGAATGAAGTATCTGAAGCATTTGTTCGGTTTCCTCATCTTCACCAAAAGAGAGGATATCATCCTCGGCACGGGAGTTCTCTGAAAGAAGCGATTTCGAAATCGCATTTGTAGCAGCCGGATAAAGGATAACCGTGGATTTGTATTTGGGTTTAATAAAAAAGGAAGATGAAAAAATGACTGCTGCTACCAAAGCAACCAAAGTTACTATCCATAGCGGTTTTTGCCATTTGTACAAAAACAACAAAATATTTGTTGAATCGAAATTATCGTTGTCAGATTTCCTGAATACCATACCTGTACTTTATCAATAAGCGCACAAAAATAAAACTTTATCTTTACCAAGCCACAAACTAATGTATGTCTTTCTTTTTTTTTAAAAAAACAGAATTGAAAATGATGAAACCGGAAATTTTTAAAAACTGATCGCAAAACTGCGAACTTGCATTTATGTTATCCATCATTCAAGCATTCTATCATTCAAGCATTCAAGCATTCTATCATTCTATCATTCAAGCATTCAATCATTCAAGCATTCAAGCATTCTATCATTCAAGCATTCAATCATTCAAGCATTCAAGCATTCTATCATTCAATCATTCAAGCATTCAATCATTCTATCATCTTCCCCTAATACGTTTCCTTACTCTTCAATATTTGAACAAATCCCTTTAGGTTCAGTAATCCTAAACCCATTGCCAATAATAATGACGAAGCCAGCATCACTATTATATTGTACATCCAATTGTCGAATAACATGCGTGAAAAATAGCTGATAAACCACAGCCCGGCAACAAAAACTAAAATGGTAAAAAGGAACTTATAATTGATTTTGAATTTGAAAATCCACTGCACTAGTAATACCTGGACTATAGCCGTGGTAAACTGGGCTACAAGACTTGCATAGGCCGAACCTAGCGCCAAAAAACGAGGCACAAGCACCAGGTTCAAAATAAGGTTTAGCAGCATCCCACAGGCTGCAACAATATTCAAGTATTTTAAGTTTCCGTTGGCTGTAAGTAAAGTACCAAAAACATAGGTCGTTGATATCGCAATGTATCCAAACATAAGCAGCCTAAAAACATCTGAAGATTCTTGAACGTGCGCAACGTATAATAAATCCATCAGTTCGTAGCTATAAAAATGTGAGGCAAATGCAACAATAGACGATATGATGATCAGCAATGTGGCAGCCAATTTCATTACCTGCACAACCGATTCTTTGTTTTTTATCATTCTCGAAAACAACGGCAACAGCAACACCGAAAATAGGTAAGCAATCATATTGGAAGCATCCAGTAGCCTATATGCAGAAGCATAAATTCCGGCTTGCTCGTCACCAAGTTTTTCAGGCAACAAACGCTCAATCATCACTGGATCGATCCTGTTATAAAAAGTCATAAGCAATACCAGCACGGCAAAGGGGAAACTCTGTTTGATGATCATGACAAAGAATGGCATGTTCCAGTTGAGCCTTTTGAAAGATGCTTTCTTAACTACAACGACCAGTGCAATAATAGCTGTTAACAGGTAAGCTGATGTTTGGGCATATACAAACCATTCGATTTGAAAGGTAGAACTGGTGACATGTCCCCAAATCAATACACTACAGATAATAATCATCAGTACCCTGTCGAGCACCGAAAGAAAACTATCAGTCCTAAAAAGTAGCAAACCCGAAATATTCGACCGCAAATAAAGAATAAAGGAAAGCAAAAACTGGTTGAAACACAACACCACAAGCAGCGCCATTTGTTCGGCATTAAAGCCAATTAGAAATCCAAAACTCAAAGTAACAACAGTAAAAACTACAGCAAGCAACAACTTTATGATAACGATGCTGCTAAAATACTTGTTGAGCAAATGGTGGTGCTGGGCAATGTTACGGTTGTTGTAGTTGGTGATACCAAAATCGAGGAGGATATTGAAGAGAAATGAAAAGTTAAATATCACAAAATAAAACCCATAGTCCTCTGCCCCCACTATGTTTTGCACTGTTCTGTCGATACCAAGTATCCAAAACGGTTTAACCAATAGGTTCAGAAAAAGGATTAGAATTAAATTCGATAAAAATTTCTTTTTCATTCAAATGCTACTCAGTCGCGCGATCAAACTCTCTGTTAAAAATAAAAGATGGTATAATAGTCGTAATGGTTGCGTAATTAGCGCCGACAAATGCTATAAATATTCCATCGAAATTAAAAATCAATCTAATCTAACCCACTTCGATGCACTTTATTTGAAAAGTAAAATTATTTAGAGTACATCCAAACTGATATTCGAATTGCAAACCGTTAACAAACTTATTATCTTTGTTGGCTAATCTTGTAAAAAACAATGGCCCGGATAAATCCATATATCAATCTTTACCACAATTTTGGCAAAGGCCTTTATGAATGCTGGATTTTCTAATCCCGCACCCTCTTCCCCTTTTCTTTATTTCATCATTTTTCCATAATCCACTTTCACTATGAAGGGTGTTGTATTCGACATAAAACGTTTTGCCATTCACGATGGCCCGGGAATTAGAACTACTGTATTCCTTAAGGGCTGTCCTTTGCGGTGCTGGTGGTGCCACAATCCCGAAAGCCAGGATATCAAATCAGAAACTGACATTAAGCGTATCGTTCTTGACGGGATCCCATTCGAAAAGCATGAGCAAATTGGCAAGTTAATGAGTGTGGAACAAGTAATGGAAGTTTTAGAAAAGGAAACAGTTTTTTATGACGGGTCAGGTGGTGGTGTTACTTTTAGTGGTGGCGAGCCTTTGCTACAGCATAAATTCCTTTTGGAAATATTGCAGGTGCTAAGCGAAAAAGACATCCACACTGCCGTTGATACCTGCGGGCTGGCAAAGAAGGAATCATTCGAAGGAATCCTCAAATACACCGATCTATTTCTTTTCGATTTAAAACACCTTGACAAGCAGAAACACAAATTATACACAGGGGCCAATAATTCAAACATTTTGAAAAACCTGGAATTTTTGGTTAATAATGGGGCAAGGATACAAATCAGGATTCCCGTAATTGGTGGTATCAACGATTCCGATGAAGATATGAAGGCTATGCTAAATTATCTAAAAACTTTTAATGGAAAGATTAGGGATATCCACCTCCTGCCCTACCATTCGTTTGCAAAAAATAAATACAATCGATTTCAAAAGGAAAATAAACTTGAAGGATTAAAGGATTTTGACAAGAAGGATTTATTTCCAATTAAAAAGATGTTTGAAGCGGAAGGCTTTGAGGTTAAGATTGGCGGGTAAGGTATTGGGAATAAGGTATAGGGTATAAGGTATAGGGTATATCGGGGGAATAGGGTTTATAGAGGGAATAGGGTCTGGAGAGTTACTAACAGTGTATTATAAATAGAATAAAAAATATGACAGAAGAATTTGAAAATAAATTTGACTTATCAATTCCAAGAAGAAGATATTATAAAAAGTGTTGTGGATAATGGATAATTTTTTAACAAACACAAAATATCATGAACGAAAGAATAAAGAAACTAAGAGTAGAAAGCCTTGATGCAGTAAACCGCATTTCGGCTGAAAGGGCTTTATTGGTCACCGAATTCTATAAAAGTGACGAAGCCATGAAATTATCAGTTCCCATGCGTCGCGCAAAAGTCTTCGGGTACATTTTAAAACATAAGCACATTTGCATCAACGATGGCGAATTAATCGTTGGGGAACGTGGCCCCGCACCAAAGGCCACACCTACCTATCCCGAAGTTAGCTTGCATTCACTTCAGGATCTGGACATCCTGGATGTACGCGAAAAGGTCTCCTACAAAGTAGATGAGGAAACACGCAATGCTTTCCGTGATGTGATCATTCCTTTTTGGACGGGCAAAAGCAATCGTGAAAAACTCATGGCTAACATGGACCAGGAATGGCTGGATGCTTATGCAGCAGGTATGTTCACCGAATTCCAGGAGCAGCGCACACCAGGGCATACTGTGGCCGGCGATAAGATTTACCACAAAGGCATGCTCGATATTCAACGAGATATTCAGGAAGCAATAGATAAGTTGGATTTTTACAATGATCCAACTGCACTTAATAAGCGTGAACAATTAAAAGCCAATCATACCGTGGCAGAAGCTATCATCCTGTATGCAGGGCGACATGCCGCAAAATTGGATAAACTGGCACAGGTAGAAAATGATGCATCAAGAAAAGCGGAACTTTTACACATGGCTGCGATATGCCGCCATGTACCTGCAAACAAACCACGCACCTTCCATGAAGCACTGCAATATTATTGGTTCGTGCATGTTGGTGTTATCACCGAACTCAATCCCTGGGACAGTTTTAACCCAGGCCGGCTCGACAGGCATTTGTATCCATTTTATAAAAGAGAAATTGAAGCAGGAACCTTATCAAAAGAAAATGCCCTTGAAATCCTTCAGTCATTCTGGATAAAATTCAATAACCATCCTGCCCCACCAAAAGTGGGGGTAACAGCGCTCGAAAGCAATACTTACACTGATTTTGCCCTGATCAATCTTGGCGGTGTAAATCAGGATGGATCTGATGCTGTAAATGAACTGAGTTATGTTTTATTGGATGTGATTGAAGAAATGCGCATCCTGCAACCCAGCTCGATGGTTCAATTGAGCAAGAAGAATCCTGACCGTTTCATCCAACGTGCAGTCAAGATTACAAAAACTGGTTTTGGACAACCTTCAATTTTCAATACCGATGCCATTATCCAGGAGCTCGTCCGTCAGGGAAAAACCATCGAAGATGCACGCAACGGAGGTGCCAGTGGTTGCGTTGAGACTGGCGCATTTGGTACCGAAGCTTATTTCCTAACCGGTTATTTTAATCTTGCCAAAATCCTTGAAATAACCCTAAATAATGGTTTCGATCCTCGAACTAAAAAACAAATTGGCCTAAAAACAGGTGATCCAAAGAATCTCAGGACTTTCCAGGATTTGATGGATGCGTACAAATTACAGGAAAATCATTTTGTCGATATCAAAATTAAAGGGAACAATATCATCGAAAAGCTTTTTGCCGAAAACCTTCCCGTACCTTTTTTATCTTTGATCATTGATGATTGCATCCAAAACGGAAAAGATTATAACGCAGGTGGTGCACGTTACAATACCAGTTATATCCAGGGTGTGGGATTGGGCAGTCTTACCGACAGCCTCACCGCTATCAAGCACCATATTTTTGATGAGCAAACTATTTCGATGGAAGATTTTATGGTGGCTATCAATGAAAATTTTAAAGGCCATGAGGCGCTGCGTTTTAAGCTTTTGTACGAAACCCCAAAATATGGTAATGACGATGATTATGCAGATGAACAATTGAAGGAAATCTTTGAGATTTTCTACAACTCGGTAAACGGTCGGCCAACCGCCCGCGGTGGCATCTTCAGGATCAACCTACTGCCTACAACCTGTCATGTATATTTTGGCAGTGTTATCCAGGCCATGGCCGATGGTAGAAAAGCTGGAGAACCCTTATCCGAAGGCATCTCTCCTGTTCAAGGCGCCGATAAAAATGGTCCGACTGGAGTCATTAAATCTGCGTCCAAAATTGACCACATCCGTACAGGTGGAACCCTATTGAATCAAAAGTTTGCACCCGCTTTCTTTGAAGATGAAGATAGTATTGTAAAAGTTTCGCAATTGGTGAGAAGCTACTTCAGGTTGGATGGTCATCACATTCAATTTAATGTAGTTTCTGCCGACACCTTAAAGGATGCCCAAAAACATCCCGAAAAATACAAAGACCTGATTGTCCGTGTGGCCGGTTACAGCGACTATTTCAACGATCTGGGCGAAGATTTACAGAATGAAATCATCAGACGGACTGAACATGATGATATGTGATGAGTTTGGAGTTTGGAGTTCTGAGTTTGGTGAGACCTGGAAGGTTTGGCCTAATAAATCATAGAACAATTTAAATTTAAGTCCGCCTGTTTATTGAGATAAAACCTTCCAGGTCTTCAGAGTTTGGCGTTTGTCCACCATTGACATTTTTCTTTTAACAATTAACTTGTAATGGGTTCTGAGTTTCGAGTTCCGTGTTCAAAGTTTGTCCAAATGTCCATGTAGCTTGCATCTTGTAAAAAAAATAATTCCTGACGGCTAATTTCATAAAACATTGATAATGTAGTTAAAATTTCATAAAACCACAAATTATGTTCTCACAAGAAACTTACATCAACAGGCGAAAAAAACTCATGTCGGACGTGCACAGTGGCATCATCCTTTTGCTGGGCAGCAACGAAAGCCCGATGAACTATGCCGATAATACTTTCCACTTCAGGCAGGATAGTAGCTTCCTCTATTTTTTCGGACAGAAGCACCCAAATCTGGCAGCAATACTGGATACTGAATCGGGTGAAATAACTATATATGGCGATGACTACACCATCGATGACGTGGTGTGGATGGGCGTTCAACCTACCATTGCTCATCGTGCCGAAAGCTGTGGAGTAAACAAAACGGCACCCATTTCTAAGCTATCTGAAGCTTTAAATAAGGCAAAAGGTCTTGGGAGAAAAATTCACTTCCTCCCACCCTATCGTCCCGAAAATAAAATAAAACTTTTTGAGCTTTTAGGGATTACACCATCGCAACAACAAGATGCTGCTTCGCTTGAATTGGTAAAAGCAGTGATTGCACAAAGGAATTACAAGACTGCCGAAGAAGTTGCAGAAATCGAAAGAGCAGTGGACGTCACTGCCGACATGCACATTGCAGGGATGAAAATGCTCAGGCCGGGAATGCGTGAGTCGGAAGTTGCAGCTGAGATGGAACGAATAGCTATGGCCGCCGGAGGAAACATTTCTTTCCCGGTTATTGCTACCATCAATGGGCAAACGCTGCATAATCATTATCATGGAAATTATTCAGAATCCGGAAGGATGTTTCTATTGGATTGTGGAGCGGAAACTGAAATGGGTTATGCTGGCGATATGTCGAGCACCTTCCCGGTGAACAGGACATTTACTGAACGCCAAAAAGAAATTTACCTGGTTGCACTTAATTCGCACGAAGCAGCAATTAGGATGCTAAAGCCTGGCGTTCCTTTTAAAGAAGTTTATCACGAATCATCTCGCGAGATTTTAAGAGGGCTGGGACAACTCGGATTTTTCAAAGGTGATGTTGACGAAGCCGTTGCAGAAGGAGTTCATGCGATGTTTTTTCCTTGCGGATTAGGACATATGATGGGACTCGATGTGCACGACATGGAAGATTTGGGTGAGCAATATGTTGGCTATGATAACGAAGCCAAAAGTACCCAGTTCGGTGCTAAGTCACTCCGTTTGGGCAGAAAGCTGGAACCGGGATTTGTGCTTACTATTGAACCGGGCATTTACTTCATACCTGATTTGATTGACAAATGGCGCTCAGAAAAGAAATTCATGGATTTCCTGAATTATGATAAACTTGAGGAATACAAAGATTTTGGTGGCTGTCGGAATGAGGAGGATTTTCTGATTACTGAGGATGGATACAAATTACTTGGCAAGCCAATTCCAAAAACCATCGAAGATGTGGAGGCACTAAGAAATTTCTAATCAACAAAACTCAGTATAACCTGCCCCGCCTTAGCAGAGAGCTTCTGTATTGTAGTTAAGAAGATTTATAGGCGATTCCCAACAAATTTACATAAACAACACTCCACAAATCAAAATACCCTTTTTTGGACAGTATGTTGTACCGTTGAGTAACAAATGAATATTTGCGATTGTCCAAAAATCAAAATCTGTGGATGTTTACTGAAAAATCTATAGGTAATGTGTCCTGAAATTATTATTATTTCATAATTCAATAATATTTAGCCCCTACAAGCATCTTAAAAGTCCATTCCTTACGTTTCGCTACCTTTGTCCAATAGAAAAAAATGGCCATAAAGATAAAAAATCATTCTATGTTATTTGCGGTTTATTGCCCTCATGTCGAATGGAATAATGAACCTTCACGCTCAAAATCCCAACCCATTATTGTGATGAACCAAAAAACTAAGATTGAAACGCAAAACGCCGAACTCTAAACTTCCACAATGAACTGGGAAATTTACATACAAGGATTTAAATCGTTTCTTCAACTTGAGAAATCGCTGTCGAAGCATTCTGTTGAAGCCTATATCCGTGATGTTGGCAAGTTTGTAAGCTTCACCGGAGTGAATGGCTACGAAAGCCTAAAACCTGAAAAGGTAGAACTAAAACACCTTGAGGAATTTCTGACCTGGATTAATAAAATGGACCTCAGCACTACCAGCCAGGCAAGGATTATTTCGGGAATCCGCGCTTTTTACAAATACCTGCTCATCGAAGACATCATCAACCATGACCCAACTGAATTGCTGGAAGCCCCACAAACCGGCCGCAAACTGCCTGATACATTAAGTAAGGAGGAAGTTGAAAAACTGATAAATGCCATCGACCTATCGAAACCTGAAGGGGAACGAAACAAAGCCATCATCGAAACCTTGTATGGATGTGGATTACGTGTATCGGAGCTGTGCCAACTCACAATCTCGAACCTCCATTTTGACATGGGATTTATAAAAGTTGTTGGAAAGGGAAACAAGGAAAGATGGGTACCCGTGGGCAGACAGGCTGTGAATCAGATTACAAATTACATGGATTATAAACGTCCATTGATTGAACCAAAAAAGGGCAGCGAAGACATCCTGTTCCTCAATCGGCGTGGGAACAAGCTTTCGCGGGTGATGATTTTCCACATTATCAGAACCCTGGCCGAAAAGGCCGGAATTAGAAAAACCATTAGCCCGCACACAATGCGCCACTCCTTTGCAACCCATTTGGTTGAAGGCGGTGCCGACCTACGCGCAGTCCAGGAAATGCTGGGGCACGAATCCATCAATACAACCGAAATCTACACCCACTTAGACCGAAGATTTTTGAGGGAAACCATTGAGAAATTTCATCCCTGGTCGGGGAAGTGATCAGTGAAGAGTGAACAGTGAAGAGTGAACAGTGAATAGTGAATAGTGAAGAGTGAATAGTGAAGAGTAAAAAGTTGCGGATTGCGGGTTTTGAGTTGTGAGCATGACCTGGAAGGTTTTTTACTAAAAGAGCTGTATATTTTAATGAACCTGCCAATTCAATAGAAATCAAACCTTCCAGGTCTTCACTTGTACCTTTTACCGGATTTGAGCTTATTGATTAAGAGTTCCGAGTTGCGGGTTTGACTTCCAGTAGTTCGTTATGCCCACCTTGTACTTTTATCATTTTATCATTTTATCATTGCATCATTTTATCATTCCATCATTTTATCATTCCATCATTTTATCATTCCATCATTTTATCATTTTATCATTTAAGCATTGTCTCATTCAATCATTGCATCCTTGCCTCCACTAATCCGAATAATTAAACGAAAATCCTACTGCAAAGTAATATCTGAGATAGGGATCCCTGGTGTTCCTGCTTACACCGAGGCTAATTGGGCCTAAAAAACTTTTATAGGTTAATTCAACACCATATCCAATCATCGAATTGTCATCAATCAATGTTTCCATACTAAATGAATCAAGATCCTTAAGCGGAATATGTTGATAAGGCAGGAGCACATTGCCACCATATTTAAGATAGAGATTCGTAAAGAATATGTTCTGAAAAAACAAGCCAGCCATTGCGAAATTGTCCCAACTCTGTTCTGCATAGTTAAGCCCTAAAAACCTCCTGTCGATATATCTCACCCGCTGATGGCCTCCAATACTGTAGTCTTGAAACAATGCATCTGCTTCGGTAGATAAGGTCGCGCCCATGTTTAACGAGGGCATCACCTGAAATCTTTCGGCCAATTTAAAATACCTGATAACGTTAAACTGGACCTCAACATAAGGTGACGGTATTAAAGGATCGACCACCAACGAATTAAACTCACTTTCGCTAACTGGTTCGTAAATAATTGTACCAGATGAATTTTCAGGAATGTATATCGAGTCCACACCATTATCGTAAACAATTTTGTAATTGCTGTATAAATACACTTGCCCCCCGACTGACAATTCCCTGCCCTTGGTAGGATAATTCCTGTCGTTTAAGGTATTGGCTGTAAATAATATTTCCCCGGTAAAAGTATTGAACAACCCGTATTTTATTCCTTCGGGCAGAATTGAATTAAATTTCTGCTTCTGCTTGTCGCTCCTATAATTTACACCAACAGCAACACTATTGCGCAGCGATTGTGTGGAAATAAGCTTTGCCGAAATATTATTCTGGACCGAAGTTTCAACATCAGTTAACTGCCCTTCTGAATACAATGGAATTTTCTCGTTCAAATAATTATATGTGAAATTAAAAGCGTATTTCTGTTTTAAACCCATGTACTTTAAGTAATCGAAACGAAATTTCGGGCTTTCTGAAATATCTCCGGCAACGATAACACGTGAGGATTTCCCCAGTATATTCCTAATAGTGAGATTGGCAACAATCCCTATTCCGAATATATTATCGTAATGCACAGAACCTTTTAATACAGCCGGTGTCTTTTCTACAACTTTTACTATCAACATGTAGGTATTAACTTCGGGCATGGGATGCAGGGTATAAACCACTTTCTCAAAATCATTGATACCATAAATTCCCCTCACCCCCATTTCAATATCGTATCGCGAAGCGGTGTCACCACTTTCGATTTGAAGTTTCGATAAAATTAAACTGCTGGTCACAAGTTTATTTCCCTTTACCTGAATATCTCCAATCACAATAGAATCAGGGTTGAGCGAAGGAGGAATAAAATGGTCTTTGGGTTCGGCCCCTAAAGTTTTTGCCAAATCCCTGAATTTGGGCCTGGATTTTTCACCAGCCTGGTAACCTCTTTCAAGTATCTCTTCGTAGCTGCTAAAACTTGCTGTACTATAGCCGTCGAGGTCAGGTGCGACATAAATATTACACTGCTTGATTTGCTTGCTCAATTTTTCTGAACTTGGTATCATCGAAACCTGCATTAAAATGCCAGTCATAGAATTAATGTCGTAGGCCGATTGAAAACCATGGCTTACGTTAACGCCTATCACAATATCAGCACCCATTTTAAACAATTCATCCACGGGGAAATTATCGACAATACCACCATCAACTACCAGTGTAGTATCGAGATCGACGGCAGTGAAGGCCGTTGGGATTGCCATACTTCCACGCATGGCTTTTGCAAGCGATCCATCCTTAAAAATGATGGATTTACCCGTGCTAACATCAGTTGCAAGACAACGAAAAGGAATAGGGAAATCGTCGAATGAATTATACTTTTTTGCAGGCCAGGTATAGCGAGACAATAATTCGTCAAGCATCTGACCTTGAATCATCCCGGTAGGCAGTTGTAATTTCCATTGGTAAACCGGAAGTTCTATCAGGTAGCGGCTGTAATATTCTTTTTCCTCGTAGGCGATATATTGAAGCGGGATATTATTGGAGAGTACTTGTGCCCAGTCAATTTGCCTGACGATAGTATCCAACTGATCAGCGGTGTAACCAATAGCATACAGTCCACCAATAATACTGCCCATACTGGTCCCGGCAATATAATCAGGCCTGATGCCTTCTAATTCTAAAGCTTTCAACACGCCAACGTGGGCAATCCCTTTTGCCCCGCCACCGCTAAGTACAAGGCCAACTTTTGGTCGCTGCCTGGTAGTTTCAACGTTTCCCTGGGCAAATAAAATTGAGGGGATAAATAGTAATCCGAAGATCAAATATCGAAAGTCGATGGTAAAATTCATTTGTCAAAAGTAAGCAGGAACATCGAATTCTACATGGCGAAGTCACAAATTTCTACAGATAATTTTCTTATTGATTAAATATACCCCGAAATCCTGTAAAAGAACCATCCAAACCATTCGTGGAAGAGGCTATTCCATGCTATCATATTTCTGACCTTAGGAACAACATAAAATTCGAAATCTGTTCTATCGCCCAAATAAACCTGGCTTGAAACAAAGGGTACTACGGGGACTTCTTCGTCCTCGAAGCAGGCCAACGAGCGCCGCATGTGAATGCCGGATGTAATAAGCAGCGAAGTCTGACGGATCCTTTCTTCACTGAG
>Ga0075111_1000627_pt1 | contig 16326 bp, 11 predicted proteins | sample AntAceMetag02UKK_FD_69787 | JGI IMG/M metagenome (GOLD analysis project Ga0075111, IMG submission 69787) | Saline lake microbial communities from Ace Lake, Antarctica - Antarctic Ace Lake Metagenome 02UKK | ecosystem: Environmental > Aquatic > Non-marine Saline and Alkaline > Saline | place... | reverse complement strand
AAAGCAATCTCATTTAGAGTTTGCTTTTTTTGTTTTCAACCTTTCCTGTAAAAATATTTTTGCGCCAAAGATTTCACAGATTATCACTGAATTAGAAAAAGGCTGGCTCCGTGAGGGAATTATCATTATCAAGGCATATCATTACTTTGGAAAGTCTACCAATTATGGCGATACAAGGGTTTTTGCGACTGGCGATTTCAGTATTTTTCATCGTGTGGCCGAGCATAGTGGAGTCATTATAAATTTTTGGGATAACAGGCAAGACCCGGATAAACTTTTGGATATATTGAAATAGCTGCCGGACAAATGTGATAACTACAGGGCATAAAAAAAGCCGGAAACTCCAGCCAACTTTTAAAGGATCCTCTTTTCGGTGTCCTTTCTCGCGACGATGTACTCTTAACTTGGCAACCACCGCTCTATTTCTGCAAAGATTTTTCTCTTTGTTTTCTGGTGCAAAAGTAACTTAACCAGCCCAAACGAATGTTAAGCCAATGTTAAGTGTTTGGGGTGTAAGTTTTTGTTATGTCAACAGAAAAAACCTGTCAGGATATTTATGTCACCAGCTAATGCAGGCGGCCTGTTTATCCTGTCAGGTTTAAATTGTCAAATTTGCACATCAGCAAATTTCCAAATCAACTGCTAATAATTCTCCTCTTTCAGTTCGAAATAAGATTGCGGGTGCAGGCAGGCAGGGCACATTTTGGGTGCTTTTGCGCCTTCGTGCAGGTATCCGCAATTGCGGCATTTCCACACCAGTTTTTCATTGCGCTCAAATACTTTTCCTGCATCAAGGTTGTCGTAAAGCTTGCGGTATCTTTCTTCGTGTGCTTTTTCAACGCGGGCTATCATTTTAAAACAAGTTGCCACTTCGCGGAAACCTTCTTCTTCGGCAATGCGCGCAAATTCAGGATATAATTCCGTCCATTCTTCGTTCTCACCCTCGGCGGAAGCTTTCAGGTTTTCCATGGTAGTGCCAATTTTTCCGGCGGGATATGTAGCAGTAATTTCCACCATTCCCCCTTCAAGGAATTTGAAAAAGCGCTTGGCATGTTCTTTTTCATTCAGTGCAGTTTCGTCAAATATGGCTGCAATTTGTTCGAGGCCTTCCTTTTTTGCCTGTTTGGCAAAATAATCGTAGCGCATGCGGGCCTGCGATTCGCCGGCAAAAGCCTTCAGTAAATTTTGTTCGGTACGTGATCCTTTTAATGAGTCCATTTCGATAGTATTTTAAAATTATTTAATGTTAGAAAGAATGCATAAAGATACACTGATAATTTGAAAATTGGATGATTTGATAATTTGAAAATTGGATTTTTGGTTTTTACCGGGGATGGGGGTCATATGAATTTGCTAATTATAAAAACCTTCAACATACTTCTCACACATTTGAACCAAATCTATCAACCAATTGTTGATTAGGTTAACAATGAAAAAACTATTGCTATTACTTCTGCTATTATTCTCCCTGTCTGGCTCAAAAGCCCAATCCAACCTCGATTCGTTGTGGACTGTCTGGCAGGATGAAACAAGGGTCGATACCACCAGGGTAGGGGCATTGCAGGAACTTACGCAGGAAGGCTATCTCTACTCCAATACAGATAGTGCCTTCTATTTTGCCAAACTACAATTTGATTTCTCGAAAGCAAAAGGCTTGAAAAAACAGATGGCCGGAGCACTTTATTTACAAGGAATGATATTTTCTGAAAATGGTGATTATGCAAGCACATTAGCATATTATGAAAATAGTTTAGCACTCAGCAAGGAGATTGCTGACCTAAAAACCGTTGCCCGAACCTTGCGTAGTATAGGCAATATCTATGAGATTATGGGCGATTATGTATTGGCACTTGATTATTTCAAGCAGAGCCATGAGGTAAATGAAAAGCTTGGCGATAAAAATGGAGTTGCAAATACTTTAATTGATATTGGTTACATCGTTTACTACCAGGGAGAATATGGTAAAGGTAAATCCTATTTTCGAAAAGGATTAAAAATTTTCGAGGAGATTGGGGATTTGAATGGTATTGCAGGTGCCTGGCTAAGTATTGGAAATGTGAACAATAGTCAGGGTAACTATGTAGTAGCTTTGGATGATTATCAGAAAAGCCTTGCTTACTACCAAGAAATTGATGACGGTTACGGGATTGGTTTGGCATTGAATAATATTGGTAATATTTACAGTGCCCAGGATGATAATACCAGCGCATTGTATTATTACAAACAGGCTCTAACCCTTGCCATGGAAACTGGTGAAAAAGTAACTATTGCCATACCATTGAATAATGTTGGGAGTTCGTATAATGCCCTGGGTGAATACGACAGTGCCCTGGTATATTATCAGCAAAGCCTTAGCATACGATTGGAAACAGGAAATAAAAAGGGCATCGCCGAATCGTACAGGTCGATTGGGGGCTTGTATAAAGCAAAACGTGATTATGATACTGCCCTGGATTATTACAAAAAAAGCCTCGAAATAAATGAAGAAATTGGAAATAAGAATGGGGCTGCCGCATCATTCACATCAATTGGCATGGTCTATCATCAGCAAAGAGCATATAAAAAAGGAAACGCTGAATGTGAAAAAGGTAAAGCCATATACAGAGAAATAGGAAGTATTGTTGGGGAGGCATATGCTTGTGAATGCCTGTACGAAGGGCATAAAGCCATGGGCAATGGGAACAAGGCATTGGAGTATTTTGAAAAATTGCAAATTTTGGATGATAGCTTGCGCCTGGAAGATATTGCCATAAAGCTCCAGCAAATGGAATTCGACAGGCAAATGATGACAGACAGTATTGCACAAGCAGAAGAGAAACTTTATGTGCAAATGGAGCATCAGCAAGAAATGCGTACCGAAGAGAAAAGAAAAAACATCTCGCTGGGGGCCGGTGCTTTTATCCTACTCCTCGCCCTTGCTTTATTCAGTCGTTTGCGCTATATCCGCAAATCAAAAGTTCTTATCGAAAAGGAACGTGATCGCTCAGAGAATCTGTTATTGAACATACTGCCCGAAGAAATAGCCAACGAACTCAAGGAAAAAGGCAAGGCATCTGCCCGTGATTTCGACAGGGTTTCAATTTTATTTACCGACTTCAAGGGTTTTACCGAAGCATCTGCCTTGCTTAGTGCCCAGGATTTAGTAGCCGAGATAAATGCCTGTTTCGAAGCTTTTGATGGCATTGTTGGCAAGTATGGTATCGAAAAAATTAAGACCATTGGTGATGCCTACATGGCTGCCGGTGGATTGCCTGTGCCATCAAATGATTCATTGAAAAATACTGTATTGGCTGCCCTCGAAATGCAGGAATTTATCATAAAACGAAAAGCTGAAAAGGATATCCTTGGCCAGCCGGCTTTCGAAATGCGTTGTGGTATTTATACAGGGCCGGTAGTGGCTGGCATTGTCGGGGTAAAGAAGTTTCAGTACGACATTTGGGGCGATACCGTGAATACCGCTTCCCGCATGGAAAACAGTGGAAAGGTTGGCGAGGTAAACATTGGCCAGGTTAGCTACGAATTATTAAAAAATGATCCCAACTTTGTTTTTGTGAACCGCGGTAAAATTAAAGTGAAGGGAAAGGGTGATTTAAAAATGTGGTTTGTGAAAAGGGCAAATGAATAAAAAGACCTTCCAGGTTTCTCATTTAGGAACATTACAGAATTTAATAACATTGAAATTTTATTAGCAAAAACCTGGAAGGTCTCTACTACTCAACATCGTGCGGGACTGTGCTCCATCAAAAAGGCAGGGCAGTAATCTAGTGTCATGTCAAACATATTATGACGATTGAAAGTGCTCCGCACGTTTCAATGTCAATACCCTGACTTTCAATCGTGCATAGCACATTGAAAAGTCAAAATAACCCGTGAATAAACAGACTTTCCAGGTGGGGTGTTAAATCTGTATTTTACTTCTTCGTCCTATTTTTTTCATTTTCTTCGTTAACTTTCCTTTCATCTGAATATCATTTTCATAAAGATAGATTTCTCAGTCGCTGCGCTCCATCGAAATGACAAAGCTCATGAATGTCGGGTAGGGAAAGGGAAAGCGGGCGCTCTGCGCCCGCTTTCCCTTTCCCCAAACCAATGAACCACGACTTTGTCATTTCGACCGAAGGGAGAAATCTCTTTGCAAAAACCATTGAAAAAATTCAAAAAACGGAACGAAATGGTATTTTTTTTGAAAAATCTTAATGCCCAGATAAACAGAAAGATACAATTTTCAGAAAATCAATTTTTAACACCCCACCTTCCAGGTTTCTCATTTAGGAACATTACAGAATTTAATAACATTGAAATTTTATTAGCAAAAACCTGGAAGGTCTCAACTCACTATTCACTGCTCACTATTCACCATTCACCATTCACTGCTCACTATTCACCGCTCACCTTTCACCATTCACCATTCACTACTCACCATTCACTCTTCACCATTCATCCCCCTACTGCACAATCACAACCTTATTATCATATCCTTTGATCTCGATTAACCTGCCTTGCTTGCTGTCGTAACCAGGTGTAGCTGCATCCATAAATGTCTGGCTATTTTCCTTGATGTAGGTTTTTCTTTCAAGGTTGGCCGAAGGGTAGTCGATTGTGCCATACTTCATATCAACCAATAAGCGGTAAGCAATATTTTCGGGCAGGTTCAACATAAAATCACCGTATTTGTTATTGATGTCGATGTGATTAAAATCACCCGACATGCTCTCAACACGAAGCTGATCGTCATAGCCAGAGAGTGAAATATCGCCATTTACCTTTGCCAGTGCATACTCGGTGTATTTACTTTCCCTGATGGCAATAGAGCTCACCGAGCTAAACTTGTACAAATCATCGTAAGATACATCAACAACAACTTCACCGGCCGATTCTACCACGATACCCGAGTATTTACTTTTTGCCTTCACATTACCTGTGGTGGTGCAATTCAGGTCGCTGTCGTAGAACTCGATGGTAAGGCTTGTTGTTGGCCCGAAATCAAATTCGGTGTATTTTGCTGTACCTTCTACCACGCCCAATAAACCAATGATATATTTATCATCATAAGATTCGAACTGCATGTCGCCGGCAATTTCAATCTCCACTTTTGAATATTTACTTTCGATGTTGAAGTTGCCACATTTAGAAAATTCAATGTCTGAATCGTAAAGTTTGATTTCGGCTTCAGGAATAGTTTCCATGTAGGCTTTCGAGTAGCGCATGTCGAGGATGGTTTTACCACCTATCGACTTACAGTAGAGTTTACCATTGTAAATCTTAAATTCAGCTTCACCGGCAATATCCTCTATCTCAAAATCTGCATATTTAGCATCAATGCTCAGGTCGATCGTTTTAGGAATGTATAAAGTGTGTTTGACATTAAACTTTTTTAGCACAACAGTTTCCCCGGTATTAAGGTGGATTTTATTCCGGTTCATGTTGCAATTGCGCGATTCCCAGAATGTAGTGTTCACCGACCGCCTGGAGGCATTTCCTTTAAAACTGATTTCCTTCACGGCCCGCAGGGTTTCATCGATGTCTTCCTGTTTGTTGGCTTTTATTTGCAAACTCACCTGGAGTTCAACATAGTCGTTTGCCCAGGTTTTAATTTGTGTATCGAAGGATCGGGTAATGTATTCCAGTTCGCCTTCCGGATCGATGTCGGCCTCTATCCTGATTGTTTCGTCGAATTCGGCCTGGGCCATTACACCCATCGAAAACAACATTGATAATAAAAATGTTAGCGTTGTGAGCCTATAGCTCGGTGTGTTCTTGTCGGTTTTCATGGTCTTTTTGTTTTTGAATTTCCATTAGCATTCGGTCGAGGATACGCATCTTCTTTTCGTAATAATCTATCATTGCCATGATAATGCGCTCATTTTTCCCAAGTTCAACAAAATCCTGCTGGTACTCCTCGTACATCTCATCCAGGTTTTTAAGCTCCTCATTATACACCGCAATATTTTCGACATTTGCTGATGAAAGCTGCCCCAGCTCCTGCATTTTGTTGTCGATAACCAGTTGGTAATCGTTTTCCATTGTTGCAAAATTCGGGTCGATGTCGCTCAACGAAATGGTATAAACCACTTGTTCGGCTTTGAAAAACTCGTTGTAAACAAAATAGCTTGAGGATATCAGAAGCAAAATTACAGCCGCTGCCTTCCAGAAGTTCCCAAATACCGACTTTGGTTTTTGCTTCAACTCATTGCTGATGCCTTGCCAAATCAATTGGTCATCGGGTTCTTCAACATCCAGTTGTTGCCTGTTGTTTTCCAGAAATTCTTCAAACTTGCTTTTCATGGTAAACCAGTTTTTCTTTCAATAATACTTTAGCCCGTTGATACTGCGATTTTGATGTGGACTCTGAAACATTGAGCATTTGTGCAATTTCTTGATGCTTGTACCCTTCCAGAAGAAAAAGGTTGAAAACGGCCCTGGCACCATCCGGAAGTGTTTTTATGGCATCGTGAATAGCTTCGAAATCATGACTGGCGTGTAAATCCATGCGGCTGTCATCCGCCATCAAAAAAGATTGTGTGTCCAGGTCATCAAATATTTGTTTTCTCGCGTTCATAAAATTGATACAATGGTTGATAACGATGCGCTTGAGCCATGCCCCAAAAGTTGATTCTTCCCTGAAACTATCCAGCCTTTTAAATGCTGCAACAAAAGCCTCCTGCAGTACATCTTCGGCATCCATCCTGTTGGCCAGCAGGCGGACAGCGATATTGTACATGGCTTTTGAGTACAGCTTGTATAGCCGGTACTGCGACCGGGCATCACCCTGGCAGCACTTTTCAATTAACGCACGATGAATGTCGTGTTTCCCCAATTTTCTTCTTTTGTTATTAAAGACAGGATTTGACAATAAAAAGTTGGAATCGTATAGAAAATATTTTTCTGAAAGTCAGATTCTAATTGTTCCGTAACAAATTTAGTAATAATAAGTATCCAACTATAAAAGTCTACACATAGCACCAGGATCCAGTTTAGCTCCCGCTGATTTGGCTGATAAACGTAGATTTTGTTAAGCGAATAACAGAGGCATCTGTAGGAAACTTGATGATTTGGATAGATTGTTTTTAAACAAGATTCCTGTTTTATTGTTGTTTAAAATAAAAGCCATGAAAGTTACAATTCAAAGAAAAAGCGAACAAGCCACAGGGCAGTTTAATAATGGTGAAATACTTGAAAATAAACCCATCGGATTTCCTCAAGATGGTGGGCCGCAGCTACCTTATTCTAACTTGTTTTACTGGGCACATGCCTGGACAGATGTAGGAAGCCTGATTGGAAAACACCCCCATCAGGGTTTTGAAATTATGTCGATAGTATTGGAAGGCGACATTGTGCATTACGACAGTAAAAACGACAGCTGGTTCCCTTTGAACAAAGGGGATGTGCAAATTATTCGCTCCGGTTCGGGCATCAGCCATGCTGAACAAATGAACAAAGGTTCCCACATATTCCAGATTTGGTTCGATCCTGACTTGACAAAAACGCTTTCGATTGAACCCACATATGATGACTTTAACGAAGATCAATTTCCGGTTTCTGAATTTGATGGGATGAAAACCAAAACCATCAAAGGAATTGGATCGCCACTACAGATGGACACGCCGGGGATAGATATATTTGAAATCCATTTGGAATCCGGAAAGCAGGAACTAAGATTGAAGGCTGGCGATGTAGCTTCACTTTATCTTATTGATGGTAAATTAAATATTGAAGATGAGAATCTTGAAAAGGATGATTTTGTGATAATAAGTGAAACTGATTCAATATCTTTAGAAGCCACGGAAGAAACCAGATTGTTACTCATTACCTCTCCTAAAAAGTTAGAATATAAGCCATATTTGGAGTTGTATAGAAGGATGTAAAAACTGTTCAGGTTTATTGTCACATGCCTTTCTTTGATTTTTCTTGATAAGGGAAACGTGAATTTTCCTTTGAGTTTGCATTTCTAAAAAAACATCCCCTCTCCTTTTACTTGTTCCGCTTGCCGTTGGCTTGTTCCTCGCCTCCTTTCGTACTTCACGCATACAACTCGTCATATTTAGCATATAGGAACAGCCGGTTTGCACTATGGGACGAAGACAAGACGGAAGCCAATGAGGTCGATGTGATTGTGGGGTTGATCCCAGCCGGAGCCCCAAACCGTTCGGCAGCTATCAGCAGGTTGGATAATCGAGCCGCCACGACACAAATGATGAGTACTTTTTTTTGTATTAATTGGATTGCTTACGATTCCTTTTTTGAAGTAGGTTTCATAAAACTCTTCATCATCCCAATCAATACACCATTCCCACACATTGCCGCTCATGTCGTACAATCCCAAATGGTTCGGTTTTAACTGACCAACAGGGTGAAAGCTAAGCTTACTATTTTTCTCATACCAGGCATAATACTTTAACCGACTCTCTATGTTAGTCCCAGCAAATTCATTCCAATGTCCCGCCCCCCCCCAACTGGCAGCATGACCCCATTCAGCAGCGGTGGGCAATCGGAAACCTTTCACTTTGGAAATATCAATTGTAACATTTCCAGACTCATCAAGTAAATTGCCCATTTTATCGTAAGTAGGTTGATATCCTGATTTCTTATTCAAGATATTGCAGTATTCAATGGCTTCATTCCAACTTACTCCATTTATTGGGTTTTGTTCGATATCTTTAACCGGAATTTCAATTCCTGTAATTTTTACATAGTCGGCTTTCGTAACCTGATATTTGGATATATAAAAAGCACTTAGCTTAATTCTACATTCTCCAAATGCGCCAACTCTAAAATTTGACTCGTTAACAAAAACATAATTCAACATATTAAATCCTAGTTTCTCCTCAACAAACTGCAAGACCATATCCATATTTGAAAAATCGAATTCAATAGCATCTTTAAGATTATTAACACAATGGTTGGCAAGAAAAAACTCGAGTATGGATTTGTGTGCAAACTTCCAATTTCCGGACCCATCGCTTGTTAATAGCGACTTTCCGGTCACCTCATCTGGTTTAAGTTCAATATTGTTCTCTTGGGCCAGGGAAATAGCCTGTTCCTTACTTATAAACAAACCACTATTTTCTGTTCGCTTGTGGTAAATACTCAAAGCACCTTGTTGTGAGAGCTTTCTGAGGTTTTCGATAAAACCTTTTCGTTCTTTCAATGGCTTACGTTTTTCAGCTTCACGTAACAGCCATTTTTCAATAAAGGTCTCATAAATGGAATAAACGGTTTTAAAGGGCTTTTCATCATCCACCAGTAAATCGATATAACTAAGCAACATAGGCCGGACAACAAGTTTTGGTGAGTTTTTAACAATTCGAAGTGCCATTTGCTTTCTGCCCAAATTCCAGAACTGCCACCAAGGATATTTTTTATTCAGATAGATGTTTACTTCATCATTATCAAAAGGTGAGATGTAGAGTTTGTTTAATAAATAGAAACCTTTATCATCCGGCCGTTTGATCTTCAATTCATATGGATCATCTTCCTGCCCGGGAAAATATTGTGTCCGACAGGTTAATACGACATCTTTAAAATTTCTCGTGGCTTTTATGATTTTATCAAATCTTTTTCGAAAAGCCTTATCAGTTAAATTATTATCTTTTGGTATGATAAAAGGGTCTTCGTCCAAGGCATCCAAAAGTAAAATGGTATTTACAGCATCCTCTCTTTTAATTTCTTTCACCAAATCCATGGTTTCTGTGTCACCAAGCCTGAACAACTTTATTTTATCATTCCTGCCACGATACCTGTTCCAGAATGATGTGTATTTCATATACAGGTTTACCATGAATGTGGTTTTACCCATGCCGGAATCGGCAAGGATCAGGTAGAAGCGTTCACTTTCGCGTTTCTCGATGAAGGCAGTTTTAATAAAGAAGGGGATTAACCGGCTACGCGAAACAAACTGGTGTGAAAACTTTGGCTCTTCCTGTCGTGCAGGGTTGGCATTCTGGTATTGTGTGGGGATGTAGTTTTTTGTTGCGGCTTTAATGCTTTTATAATCAAACTGGGGTTTTAGATTGCGTTCAGCTATACTGTTTCTCAATCGTTTGCGCAATTTGTCGATCAACACAATCACACCCCAAGCAATGACGGCATTGATAAGTGTAGCAAAGGCAACACTTTTTTCTTCACTAATACCGGCTTGGTGCAACAACTCTCCAAAAGGTAATATTTCAACAATTGCTTTAATTACTTCATCCATGACTAGTGGAATTATCTTGATTTATAGCATAATTCATCAACTGTAACAAAACTAATAAAAATATTACAAATCCAAAACCGTTATTTTATAACTTTAGGTTTTGTAATTTCCTCATTGTATATTATTGAACGAAAAATAAGCCTGGTTGAAAACAAACTTGTGAAAGATGATTTTGCTTTGATAAGCGAAACTGATTCAATCGCAGTGGAAGCGGCGGTGGCGAGTAGGTTGTTACTCATCACCTCTCCTGATAAGTTGGATTATAAGCCATACCTGGAGTTGTACAGGAGGAGGAGGTAGCATAGTGGCTGTTAAAAGGTGATAAAACGTAATGAAATATAATTTTTTTTTCCTCCCTTCAGATTAACCCGGACAATTGATTTCAAAAAACAACAATCCCGTTCATCAAAAAAACCGGCTATAACTTTCAACAAGCTGGTCATGCAATGGTCTGTTATACGTTCGACTAATCCTAACAAGTTCTTGTATTAAATACAATTGCAATTGGGCTTCGTTGTTCATTTCATTGGTATTTATTGCATTGCCCTGCGCAAAGTAATTTAGGTTCTGGCTTGCTGAGTTATAAATGTCTTCAACCAAAGCATCACCTTTGTCTTTTGCACCCATTTTGTAGTAACACTCGACCAAATTAGCCGAAAAATAGCTCAATGGGAATTTGCTTCGTGGAAATACTTTTTGAGCTAAATCAATTACTTCTTCAGCTTTATTAGTCTCACCCAGACCAATTAATTCTTCAGCGACATCTGCAAACATTTGATTGAACCTGAAAGATTCTGCCATTTGCTTGCATGTGTGGTCTAAAAACACATTCGGGTTATTTACGTTTCCCCAAACAAAGTCCTCCATTATAAGCTTGTGCTGATGATCGGCAAAAGCTTTGCGGTCGTGTTTTATATCGTTGTTTTTGTAGGGTAACAGTCGATAAATCATCCCCTCACGATGTAAATAGTCAGCCAGGCCAATTTCCTGAAACAAGGATGGGTAAATTACATACACAGGGCGGGCCCAATTGTTATTTGCCAAAATGTCAAGAATTAATAATTCATCACGTGTCAGGTAGTTTTTATCGAAACTAAAATTGATTATTGAAGGAAGGTCTTCCTTATTAATCTGAACATATGTACTTTCATCCAGGAAGTTTTTGGCATCCACAGCTAACGATAAGTTTTTTCCCGGTAGATAATTCAAAACCTCACCGTCGGCAGTTTTAACCTGTGTCCGTGAATCGTTGTTTTTAACAAACTGCACCAGTTCTTTTACATCAATGGAACTGTCGATCCGTTGCATTATAGGGAAATACTGGTTTGTATTCATCAACAGCTCCTCATCCTTAAATGATATTGGCACGGCACCACTTCCCTGGTGCTTGTAATTCATTTGATTGCCATACCAATCTATTGGCAAAAAAGTAGTGAGCACTTGCCGCACATCAGGCCTAAACTTTTCGACCTGCTGCAGGTACCAAATTGGGTAGGTATCGTTATCTGCAGTGGTGAAAAGGATGGCATTTTGTGCGCACGAACTCAGCATGTTCTTTCCAAAATCACGGGCAGCATACCTGTTGGACCTGTCGTGATCGTCCCAGTTTTCACTCAGCATTAATCCCGGGACCAAAGCAATCAGCAACAGAGCAAGGGTCCATACGACATATGGACTCTTCAGGTTTTTCATCAATTTGAACAGAATGGCTGCCGTTCCCAAACCTATCCATAAGGCAAAAACCATAAACGACCCAACGTGTACATAATCCCTTTCACGAGGGGTAATTGGAACTTCGTTGAGGTAAACCAAAATGGCTGGGCCGGTAAACAAGAACAGGGTAAATGCTACCCAAAAATTCCGGGTGTCATTTTTCAATTGAAAAACAATGCCCAATATACCTACGAGCAGTGGAATGAGGTAATACTTGTTCTGAGACTTTTGATTTTTATAATAATCAGGTGCCCGGCTTGATTCACCGAGCCGCCAATTATCAATGAAGGAAATGCCCGAAATCCAATTGCCAAAAAACCTACCTCCATAACTTTGAGTATCGTTTTGTTTGCCAGCAAAGTTCCACATAAAGTATCTCAGGTACATGTGGCCCACCTGGTACTTCAAGAAAAACCTGAAGTTGTCGGCAAAGGTGGGCACACTGATGGTTTTTGCATTTCCGTTGGCATCTGCTACTTCAACCCTGCGCCCTTTAATTTTAGTCCACTGCTTATAAGCATCCACATGGCGTGCCTCCAAACTTGCCATTCGAGGGAATAGGCTTAATGTATTTTTGTCGTACTCATACTTTGGGTTTAATTCATCTTTAAAATATATGCCTTTATGTAGTTTGTGTGTGTATCGTTTGATTGAATTTGTTATTGGAGAATTGTAATTGTTGCCATAAATAAGAGGTCGTTGCCCGTACTGTTCACGGTTTAAATAATCAACCAGGCCAAAAATGTTCTCAACATTATTTATATCAACAAATGGATTATCGGCTGAACGAATTACTAATATGGTGAATGATGAATAGCCCATCAGCCAAAACGAGAGCAGCAGGAGGGCGAAACGAAAAACAAATTTTTTCTTTTTCCTGAAATGACGCATCAACAAAAAGATCCCTAAAGCCAATAAAAAAATAAAAGCAATTGCCCCCGAGTAAACCGGCATCTTCAACGAATTTACAAAGAGTAGGTCAGAAATGGCGGCGGCTTTTACCACACCCGGAATAATTCCGTAAACAAACAACACGATGAGCAACGCCGACATCCCAATGGTTAAAAACAGTTTTCTTGGAGTATGCTCGTAATGTTTAAAGTAAACTACCAAAGCCATTGCAGGCAGTGCCAATAAATTTAATAAATGAATGCCCACCGACAATCCCAGCAAAAAAAATATCAAAACAAGCCATCTGTTCTCCGGCCAACCTTTAGGTTCTTGCTCATATTTAATGATACACCAAACCACCAATGCCGAAAACATCGAAGATGTGGCATATACCTCGGCCTCTAAGGCTGAGAACCAAAAACTATCGCTAAATGCATAGGATAAGGCCCCAGCTATAGAAGCAATTGCTGCAATAAAATGTGCCTTATCAGTCTTGTGGAAGAGCTTTGTTTTTTGCAATAACTTGCACACAAACCAATAAATTATGTGGAAGAGAAACATCACCGTCAATGCGCTTACAACTGCCGATAATGAATTGATGGCCATGGCAACCTTTTCGGTATTTCCTGCTGCCAACAAGCTGAACAGCCGGCCTAAAAGCATATATACCGGAGCTCCGGGTGCATGCCCCACTTCCAGTTTGTAAGCACATGCAATAAACTCGCTACAATCCCAAAAACTAGCTGTTGGTTCAAGGGTGAGTAAATAAGTAATTAATGCGATAGTGAAGATTAAGCCACCTAAAATCCTTTGTTGCAAACGTATGTTCATGGTGCATTGATTTAGAATATACCATCAGTACACGCCGCTTAAAAAAGGTTCACTAAATTTATTGGAAAAATGATGCTACCACGAATATGGTGGGAGATAAAAAATGGATACTATTACTAATTTGGCAAATGCTTAAATGAGTAAATGATGCAATGCGTGAATGAATAAATGGGAGTTATAAATAGTGGGTTCATAGTCTAAGGTCAAAACTTTAAGCTATGCAAATAATCAAGTATTCATGCATTGACTTTTTGACGCATCACATGCAGTTAATAATAAAATAAGTAATAAATGTTTTGTAATCAATCAGTGTCATTAAAACAGGAATAACTAATCAGTCTGTTAAAACGCGTAATCAAATTATTCATCCCCTACGGGGAATCCCAGAAAAAGATGTTAGATTTTTTGAAATATTCCCCGTAGGGGATGAACAGTTTTTACCGGACACTAATGTAAAAAATTATAAGATTTCAAACGCATCCCAATCAAGCCCAACGGTAAATTGTTCCCTGAAAGTTTTCATTTCGTTGTAGGAAATTTGGGTGGTGATAATCTCTTCATTTCCCGGACTGGCTTGGGCCAGAACTTGACCTTTGGAATCCAGCACCATCGAATCGCCTGAATGATGAATTTGATGTCCATCTATTCCAGCACGGTTCACGCCTACAAGGTAAGCCTGGTTTTCGATGGCGCGGGCGATGAGCAAATGCTTCCATGCATAACTCCTGACTTCCGGCCAATTGGCTACATAAATCATCAGGTCGTATTCATACTGCCCGTCGGTGAATTGGTTTTTGCCCCAGACCGGAAAACGTAAGTCGTAGCAAATTTGAGGTAATATTTTCCAATCATTCAGTTTGAAAACCTTACGTTGTTGTCCGCCGGAAAATACTTTGTACTCTTCGCCCAACCTGAACAGATGACGTTTATCATAAAAATCAAAACTTCCATCGGGGTGCACCCAAAACAGGCGGTTGAAATATTTGCTATCATCATTTATCAGCACACTTCCGGTAATGACACAGTCGAGTTGCTTAGCTTTTTCCTGCATCCAGGTAAAAGTGCGGCCATCCGGTTTTTCAGCAATTTTTTGGGGATTGATGGAAAATCCTGTATTGAACATTTCCGGGAGTACAACAAGATCAGTTGGCCTGTCAATCAGTTGAAGCTTTATATTGAAGTTGGCCAGGTTGGCTTTGCAGTCTTCCCAAACCAGGTCGCTTTGAATGATGGTGATGTTTAAATCTTGCATAGTATTTCAGCAGCTTTTTTAAGGGTTTCTTCTTTTTTGGCAAAACAAAAGCGGAGTATTTTATCATCACGTCCATCATTAAAAAATGATGAGAGCGGGATTGAAGAAATTTTGTGTTCGGCAGTAAGTTGTTTTGCAAAAGCCAAATCACCTTCATCAGAAATGGCACTATAATCCAAACATTGAAAATAGGTGCCATGCGATGGGATGATTTTAAACCGTGAACCCTTAATTAAATCTACAAATAAATCGCGTTTTTGCTGATAAAATGCAGGAAGTGATTTGTAGGTATTTTCGTTAGCCAGGTATTCGGCCATGGCCATCTGGATTGGCGTATTCACTGCAAAAACCACCCACTGGTGTACTTTTCTGAATTCCTTCATCAGGTTTTCGGGGGCAAGCACATAACCAATTTTCCAACCAGTGGCATGAAATGTTTTTCCAAAAGAACCAATAGCGAGGCTGCGTTTGGCCAGTTCAGGAAAACGACAAACACTCTGGTGCTGGGTATTATCGAAGATCAAATGTTCATAAACTTCGTCGCTTAAAACGATGATATCGGAGTTGGACGTAAGTCTTTCCAACTGCAACATGTCATCCTCAGTCAAAACAGTGCCAGTTGGATTGTGTGGCGAATTGATCACAATCATGCGGGTGTGGCTGGTAATCAAGCGGGCAACCTTTTGCCAGTCGATGGTATAGCCGGGCATTTCCATTTGGGCATGTTTTACTGTCCCACCATTTATTTTTACGGCAGGAGTGTAGGAATCGTAAGCGGGATCGAAAACTATCACTTCGTCGTTGTCTTTTACAAATGTGGCAAATGCAGTAAATAGTGCCTGGGTTGCCCCAGCAGTGATATTAATTTCAGTATCCGGATTGTAAATTATGCCATGATCGTTTTCCACTTTTTTTGAAATGGCCTTACGTAACGCAGGAATACCAGGCATTGGTGCATATTGATTGTGTCCTTGGTTCATATAATAATTTACCAGGTCAATCAATTCACCTGAAATTTCAAAATCAGGAAAACCCTGTGATAGGTTCAGCGCATTATGTTCGATGGAGTATTTTGACATCACTGCAAAAATTGAGTCCCCCGAACGGGGTAATTTTGTTTTTATAGTACCGGTGTATTTCATGTGACAAAAGTAAGAAGTTTAAAGTGACTAAAGTTCATAGAGTGGGCTAAAGTGACTAAAGTTAAGAGTTGAGGATTTGAAGTTTGGAGAGACACGGAAGGTTTGGCTTGTAAAAGTGTGTTCATTTTTCATCACACCCTCGTGATTATAAGTTAAAACCTTCCAGGTCTTCAAGCTTAACGAAATCTTAATTTCAAATCTTGATGAATATAGTATTTTTGTACACTGAAAATTTAAAAACAATTGAAGATATGAAGACAATAGATGATTTGAATTTTAAAGGTTTAAACGCCATTATCAGG
>Ga0075111_1000624_pt1 | contig 16350 bp, 14 predicted proteins | sample AntAceMetag02UKK_FD_69787 | JGI IMG/M metagenome (GOLD analysis project Ga0075111, IMG submission 69787) | Saline lake microbial communities from Ace Lake, Antarctica - Antarctic Ace Lake Metagenome 02UKK | ecosystem: Environmental > Aquatic > Non-marine Saline and Alkaline > Saline | place... | reverse complement strand
TATGGTGCAAACTTTAAATTATTCGTATACTTAAAGTTTTTTCTATTTTGTCTGATAAATAGAAAACGCTTATTTCATGTATACAACATAGGTCCATATTTTTTACTCATTATGCGATTGGCAGGCATTAAAAGACTAATTTACTCAATTAGGGGAACGGTTTACTGGAAAAGTAAAGGAAAGAAAAACATACGAAGTTTCATTTGGAATCAAGCACTAAAAAAAGAAACGGTTTTGATAGCCAATAGCGAGCACAGTAAACAGTGTTTTGTTGATGCAATTAGTTCACGAAATAAGATTCAGGTCGTCTATAATCCTATTGATACTGAACGCTTCAGGTTTATTAACAATAAGGTCAATTTGAAGAGCGACTCAATAAAAGTAATATATTCCGGCAGATTAGTTAATGGTAAAAATCTTCACCTTTGGCTTGAAGTAGCTAAGTGCATGCTTATTCGTGAAAATAAGTACAAGTTTTATCTTTATGGTGAAGGTGTTTTAAGAAATGAATTGGAAAACTATTCAAAACAACTCAATATTCAAGAGCATGTAAAATTTATGGGTTTCAGCAATGAAATAGAGAAAGTCTATAATGACGCTGATCTCATGCTGTTTTTATCAGATCACGAATCATTTGGCAATGTAGCTGTGGAGTGCATACTTTGCGGTACACCAGTGATCGTTTCTTCTATTCCAAGTATGAAAGAAATATTTAGGAATTACCCTGATTTTTTAGTCGACTTGGATAATAGTACTGCTGAAAATATTATTATGAGGATGAATTCTCTGGGTTTTTTGAAGAAAAAAGCTATGAGTGCCCAAAAAGAGTTTTATGAGCGGTTTTCACTTGATACCCACCTTAATAATATCAAGGAAGTTTATAATCAAATCTAATTTTCATAACTTAATAAATCAATGAGAAAAGTATATAAGCAATTAAGAAATGTCATGTCACCCGGAGTTAATTCCGCAATTACCAAAATCATGTTTGAGGTTTTAAACAAACCGACATTGTTAAAAAAGGATGAATGTGAAAATTACGGATTTCCTGAAAAAGAAAGTGGAGGGATGATTTTATCGGCAGATTTTGAACTTGCTTGGGCACCAAGATTCTCGAAAAGAGTTTCTGATCCATTAAAGCATGCTTTGTCAAAAGCTCATCAGGAGCGTAAAAATTTCACTATGTTAGTCAAATTATTCGAGAAATATCAAGTACCAGTAACTTGGGCTACGGTAGGACATCTGTTTCTAAAAAGCAATAAGGACTTTGATTATAGTAAAATACGCCAGCTTTCTCACTTCGAAACCGAATGGACTAAGTTTACAAATGGTGATTGGTTTGACAACGTACCTCGTAGTGATTGGGAAAACGCACAGGAATGGTTTGCCCCAGACCTGATAGATTTAATAATGAAATCAAAAGTTAAACATGAAATCGCAACGCATACTTTTTCTCATATTAATTTTAGTAATCAAATTTGCCCATTTGAGGTTGCTGACGATGAAATCCTTTATTCGAAAAAAGTAATGAAGGAATACGGAATTGAGCCTAAATCTATTTGTTTTCCATTTGGAACTTATGGAAATGTTCCTGTCTTGAGAAAGCATGGTATAAAGATCTACAGAAGAAAAATACTCAGTCATCAATTGGTTTACCCCTTTTATGATGAAGATAATCTGTTGGTTACCTTATCAACGGCTGCATTTGACCGTTCAAATCCATCGTGGAGTGCGAAATATTACCAGTACAGGTTCAGGAAAGCAATAGATAAAGCGATAAGAACTAACACCATAGCCCACTTTGTTTTTCATCCTTCAATGGACCCATGGATGATCAGCAATGTAATGAAAGATGTGTTGGCTTATGCTGCAGGAAAAAGGGATGCAGGTTCTCTTTGGATCGGCACAATGGAAAATATCGCATCGCACATTGAAAGTAAGAAGTCGCCAAACCCTGCTTAATTGCCTTTACTAGGCAAAACTTTATTGTTATAAGATTCACAATTAGAGTAGCAAATTAGTGTAAAAAAACATGAGGTATGAGTCTTCAAAAAAATTTTATAAAAAAGGTAGTTAATTATTCTATTGCATATAATAGCAAATTCAAGCAGATTACCGCAATCAATAAAAGGTTGAGTATTGTCAAACAAAGAGGTGATTATAAAAAATTTCCCATCAATGATGAAACGCCTGAAATCAGGTTTTATCCAAAGTTTAAAGCCAGCGACATGAAATGGCTTGATTTTTATTATTCAGTTAATCAAAATCCTGATAGTAAATACATTTCAGGACCAATTTATAACCATATTGAATCTGTGTTAAATGATCGCTTGTTGACATACGGAATAAAAGAGAAAAATTTCTATGATAGTTTCATTAACGGAATATTCACTCCAAATACATTAGTAAGAAAAATTTTTGGCCATTATTATGACTCCAATTACAACCTCTTGGATTCGGAGAAGGTAATTAATACAGTTAATTTGTTAAATAAAATTGTTATTAAACCCTCCGTTGTGTCTGGTGGTGGCAGTTCGATTTTCTTATTTGAAAAGATAGAAGGTGTGATGCAATCAAAAAATACAAAGTTTGATCAGGGATTCTTGAAAAACTACAATAAAGACTTTGTTTTGCAGGAGTTTATTGAGCAGCATCAATTTTTCAAACAGTTCAACCCGACTTCAAACAATACCATTAGAGTATTCCTTTACCGCTCAGTTACGAATGATAAGATTCATATCTTGCACACATTATTGAGGGTAGGTGGAAAAGATAATTTTATTGATCATGATCAGTATGGTGGTACAGTGATTAACATTTGTCCTGAAAATACTTTAGGAGATCATGCCATTGATATTAATGGCAAAAAATTTAAAATTATCAACAATATAAATTTGGATAAAATTCATGAAGTCCCAAGCATGGAGGATGTGCGCAAAATGGCAATAAATATTGCCAGGCAAATTTATTATGCCAGAATAATCGCTCTTGATTTTTCTGTTGACAGGGAGTTAAAGCCACTATTATTGGAAGTAAATTGCTGGAGAAATGGAATAAATCAATATCAAATGCATAATGGATCTCTATTTAAAGAATATTCAGCCGAAATATTTGACTATTGTAAGGAAAAAGAAATGAAATATACTATATTATTCTAAATATTAATTGTCCAATTATGTCTTTTATTTAAAAATAATAATTATTAAATAGTATGAGAGATTTCTTCCTACATACCACTTTGGCAAATGAGAATAGTAACTCAAAACAAGCATTAGCATATTTTAAAGATTTGTTTCCAAAAGCGGATAATGGGGTCAGGCATTTTGATGGTTTTGACATAGCTTATTCAATTGATAACAAAAACAAACCTGAAACTATTCCGTTATGGTGTCCTGAAAAGAAAGTAAGTCTTTTTATTTCTGGACACTATGATATCCCCGAAGATTTATTAGTTCCAACTCATAAAAACCTTGTTAATGATGAGTTAATAGTTGCATTGTATGAAACGAATGGTGATATATTTTTTGAAAAGCTATCAGGCAACTTTAATGTGTTGATACATAATACTGTTGAGCAAAGTTTCAAGGTTGTTAATTCAAAACTTGGCCTTTTTCCATTGTTTTATTGCATGCGTAATAATGAACTCATGCTATCGACCAGATTAGGTGTTTTTTTAAAAATCCTCGGTACTGAGAATGTAAATTTTGCAGCAATAATGCAATACTGCCTATATAACTATCCCATTTCATCATCAACATTTATCAAAGATGTTTTCTTGATGCAATCTGGGTCTATTTTATATTTTAATCAGAATCACTTTAGTATTAAAAAGTACTGGTCAATTGAAAAAGCTTTGAATACTATGCATAATATTGTTAATTTTAAAGAAAGTACAAACCTACTGGATAGTGTACTGGACAAAATAATAGGGCGCGAGTGCAAGAAGACTGGGAGTTTGGGGTTATCATTGACTGGGGGGTGGGATGGTAGGTTGATCCTTGCTTATGCATTAAAACACCTTTCACCAGATAAAATCTTACTTTATTCACATGGAACACCTCTTAATCCGGATGTAATGCTTCCGATGGCATCTGCTAAGAAATTAAACTTTAGGTATGTCCCGATATTTCTAGATGATCAGAAATATGAAACGCAGCAAAAGCGTTGGGCTATAGATACTGTCAAGTATTCAGACGGATTGAGACAGATTAGTAGAATGCATTATCTTTATAATATGGATGTATTGAATAATGTACATGGGATAGGAAATATAATAAGTGGTATCGGAGGAAGTAACTTATTGAAAATTTCAAATTATCGTCCTTGTGATGTCTTTAACAGATTTGTTCTCGAAATTGTTGAAACAGATAATTTTAATACCACTCTGCAGGAGCACTATAATTATTGCATGAAAAATTATTCTGTACTTTTTAATAATATTGATTTCAATACATTTTTAGCTTCTTTTGATTCTGAAACTTTTCAAAATTTGCATATAATTGAAAACAAGACTGAACGCTTCATACATTTTTTAATATCTGAGATTGAAAGAAGGTATTTTGGAGCGGAGTTACAATCATATAAACATTTAATAAATAATTACAGCCCGTTTTTTGATGATGCATTTATTAGTGCTTTAGTCCAAACAGTATTTTTTAATTCCAAAGAAAAGAAGGGGTTGGTGAAAAGCCACGAAATTTCGCTTCTTTATGCAAAATTAACTAGCCGGAATAGCCCCAAATTGGCAAAAGAGCCAACTGACCGTGGGTTTTCGATGTATGATGTTGCTAAAAGATGGCGCTTCCCGGTCATGCTATTTAAATATTATCGGAGAAGGTTTTCTGAAGGTTCTTACTTGGATCATTTTAATAATAATCAATTTGTTACTTCATGGTTGAAAGAGGCTTATGATAAGATTGATATTCCGATAGATAATGTTGCTCGGTCGCATAAACTATTTATGGAAAATTATTTTTCTGCTATGACCTTTCTTCAAAATGGTAAATATAAGAATGGTGAAAAAGGATAGAACTAAAATTACGATTATCGCCAACGAAAATCCTTCGGAAGTTGATCGATGGATTGCCGCCTGCCATAAAATGAACGATAAGGTGGATTTTCAGGTGGTGAATATTACCAGAAACAACTGGCTTGAAGAAACGGTTATGTCAAAACCACAAATACTCTTGACAAAACCTGGTGGACTCACTGCACCATTCAAGCAACTTTATGATGAACGACTGACAATTCTCGTTAAGGATCTTGGTTACCTATGTTTCCCCTCACTTGATGAAGTACTAATCTACGAAAATAAGCGCTACTTTTCATATTGGCTTAAAGCTAATAAGATACCGCATCCTAAAACGGACGTATTCTATTTTAAAGAGGAGGCAATTGATTTTTTAACAAGAGCAGTTTTTCCCATTGTCGGAAAAACAAATATCGGTGCTTCCGGTAGTGGGGTGAGGGTACTGCATAATCGTAAAGAGGCAGTGGTCTATATTCATAATACGTTTTCGTTTAAAGGGGCAGCAAAACGGTCAGGGCCTAATTTAAAGAAAGGCGGATTGTTTAGACGTGGGGTGCGCTACCTGATTAATCCAAGTAAAATTGCCGGAAAATTAAAAGTTTATAAATCCAGATCGGCTGATGTGCAGAATAGTTTTGTTGTGTTGCAAGAGTATATCCAGCATGAGTTTGAATGGCGAGTAGTGAGAATTGGAGAATCGTTTTTCGCCCATAAAAAGCTTAAAATGGGTGAGAAGACCAGTGGATCATTATTAAAAAATTACGATAATCCGCCATTATCAATCCTCGATTTTGTTAAGGAAATTACCGATAGGTTTGGCTTCGTTAGCCAGGCAGTTGATATTTTTGAAACTGAACAGGGGTATCTTGTTAATGAAATGCAATGCATTTTCGGGCAGAGCGATCCATATCAAATGTTGGTGGATGGTGTTCCTGGTCGTTACACACACCAGAATAACAATTGGGTATTTGAAGCTGGCGATTTTAATACAAATGAGTCTTATGATTTGAGATTATCAGCAGCGCTGGAATTGTTGTAATATTCGTATGATGAAGGTTTTATTTGTATCAAGTGCTAATCGCAATGGAATAAGTGTTATTGTTCAAGCGCAAGGTAAGTCTCTTCAAAAGGAAGGAGTGCAGGTTGAGTATTTTAGTATTATTGGTAAGGGATATATAGGATACCTTTCTAATATCCGAAAGTTGCGAAAGGTAATAGATGAAATTAACCCTGATATTGTTCATGCGCATTACTCACTCTCTGCATTTGTCGCATCATTGGCGGGGGCAAAGCCACTAGTTGTATCTTTGATGGGCTCGGATGTCAAAGTTGGCGGTTTACTAAAAAACTTCATTAGTTTCTTTCAATGGTTTTTCAGTTGGAAGGCTATAATAGTAAAATCAGAAGACATGTATCAGAGCCTTGGAATAAGAAAAGTAGTTGTCATTCCAAATGGTGTTGATCTCAAGTTTTTTTATCCCAAAAAAGAAACTGCATTAAAGGAAGATCATAATTTCCCAGTTAAAAAATTGACTTTTCTTTTTTTAGCAAATCCCTCCAGGATAGCCAAGAACTTCCCGCTTGCGGATCAGGCCTTTAAACTGATACAAGATGATAGGGTTGAATTACAAATTGTATATAATATTGATCATGATGGTGTGCCACAGGTGATCAATGCTGCTGATGTAATCCTCCTTACCTCTCTATGGGAGGGTTCGCCTAATATTATCAAAGAAGCAATGGCGTGTAATAAACCCATCGTCTCGACCAATGTTGGTGATGTGGTGTGGCTGTTTGGTGATGAGCCAGGATATTTTCTTGCAAGCTTTGAACCTGATGATGTTGCTCTGAAAATTTTGTTGGCGTTAGATTTTGTTAAAAAGAATGGCAGTACAAAAGGAAAAGCCAGAATTGTTAAATTAGGTCTGGATAGCGAAACTGTAGCCAAACGTGTGGTTGATGTCTATAAAAAAACTCTCCGTAATGACAACTAAACCGGGAGCCATCATCATCGAAGGCCACGTACAGGGACTTTCCAACACTCGTGCGCTTGGAGAAGCAGGCATTCCGGTGTATGTTGTTGATAAAAACAAGTGTATTGCACAATACTCCCGATATTGTGAAAAGTTTTTCATATCCCCTGATTTTATAGAAGATGAATTTACCGATTTTCTAATTGATTTGGCAATCAAAGAAGAAATCAACGGATGGGTGTTGATCCCTTCCAACGATCATGCAGTTTATACGATCTCTAAATTCAAGCAAAAGCTGGAGAAATATTATAAGGTTATTACACCTGAACTTACTATTATTGATCGTATTTATGATAAAGTGCTTTTACTTGAAATGGCTCAAAAAGTTGGGGTGCCGATTCCAGTGACACAAAATTTTAAGCATGCAAATGATCAGATTTCCAGCCGGCTCACTTTCCCACTGATAACCAAAGGACGAAATGGTCTCTCTTTTTATCGGGCTATTCATAAAAAAGCGTTGCTGGCACATGATGAACAGGAACTTCGTGAGCAGCTAAAGCTGATCGAAAGCAAATATCAAGTTGATAAAACATTTACACAGAATTTGATTCCTTACGATGGGACCAACAAGACAATTTCATTCACTGCTTTTTGTATTCACGGTGAAATAAAGGCACACTGGGCAGGCGTAAAGCTGCGTGAGCACCCACTTCAATTTGGTACAGCCACATTTGCGCAAAGTATATTTTCACGGGAATGCTTTACCCAATCCATTCCATTGATCAAAGAACTCAATTATACCGGAGTTTGTGAGGTAGAATATTTACTCGACCCGCGAACAAAGCAATACAAACTTATCGAGATTAATGCACGCACCTGGTTGTGGGTAGGACTGGCCAAAGCCTGTGGTGTGGATTATGCGATGATGATTTACTGTTTTGTAAATGGAATTGATTACCAGTATCCTGATAGTTATAAAAAAGATATTTCCTGGATAAATCCATTGAGTGATACTGCCTATGCCATGGTAGCGATGCTGAAGGGTTCACTGAAATTTCAGGTGTATCTAAAATCAATTTTTTGTGGAAAGAAAGTGAATGCACTGTTTGTCTTAAATGACTTGAAGCCTGGGTTGGCCTATCTTTTCAAAATTAAATCATTTCTAAAGCAAAGATGATGGTTCCCTATTCCAGCCCCAATTTAAGGCTTGTTGATTTGATAAAGGCAATTCAGACATCTGATACTTTTGCCGAAAAAACAATAAAAGATTACTTCTCGCAACTCACCGGCAAAAAGTATATTTTAATTACCAATTCATGTCGGACAGCTCTTTACCTTGCTAATAGTGCATTAGGTAAACAAGGAGAGGTGATTACTTCGCCTCTTACTTGTAAGGTAGCCATCGATCCGATTGTTGAGTCTGGAAATGTATCCATCTTTACTGACATCAATCCGGGTGATCTAAATATGTTAGTAGATGATATCGAACATAGGATCACAAACAAGACCATTGCCATACAGGCAATTCACTTAGGTGGCGTTTCTTGCAATATGGATAGAATCAAGGTAATATCCAAAAAGCATAATTTGCCGGTTATCGAGGATTGTGCACAATCACTTGGCGCAACATATCAAGGAAAGGCTACCGGGAGCTTTGGTGATGCCGCATGTTTTTCGTTGATTAAAAATGCTTATGGCATTGGGGGTGGAGTTCTTGCAACTGATTCTCGTGAAATCTATCAAAAAGCATTGTCTGCCTGTGCTAACTTTAAAAAGCCATCCTCTCTGTTGCTACTATTCCGTATTCTCCGTAATCTCATCGAAACACAAAGAAAAAATAACTTAGGACGCATTTTATACAAGGTTTTTTTATTAGTAAAGGGCAAGAAACAAAGTTATTCATTAGTAGTGAACCAGTTGAAGCGAATTACGAATATTGAAAAAAAAATTGCTGCATATCAGATTCAAAGATATCCTGAACTACATCAAAAGCGTAAGCTTGTTGGGAAAGAGTATGTCGAATTATTGAAAGGAAATAACATGATGCTTAATGCTGACTATGATCCTGATGCCTCATCTTTTACGAAACTGTTTGTTTACCACCCTTCTATTGATAGTATTTCAAATCTGTTAGCAATAAAATCGAAAGGGATAGAGGCCATGCACCTGGAACAAAAAAGCGGCAATCCATTCCAGCCCAGGATGGTTACAAATGATTATACCCAAAGAAACAGGCTGGTTAATTACGACAAGGTTCACGATAGCATTTTATCATTACCATTGACCGAACAAATGGATTCCAGTCAAATTGAAGCCGTTGTAAAGAATCTTGAATTTCTCCAAAAGGAAGATACAGCATGAACATTCTTTTTTTATCCGGACATCCAGCCCAGGTTCATAATTTCAAAAATCTTAAAGCCGAACTTGAAAAACATGGTCATAATGTTTTTTGGCTTGCTTCCGATAAGGATATTAGTAAATATTTGCTCGATCATTATCAAATTGATTATGCCATTTTGCCAAAACCGCGAAAATCATTGGTATCAAAGTTTTGGATGCTTTGTCGCAATACCGCTTTTACATATCGCTTTATTAGCAAAAATAAAATTGATGTTGTTTTTTCAAGGGTTTCACCCTATGCGTCAATGGCTTGTTTTTTGAAAAGGAAAACACATTTTGCACTTACCGATACTGAAACGGCAGGTTTTTATGATAAGTTCTTTGGAAGGTTTGTTTCTGTTTTATTTACGGCAAAATCTTTTAAACGGCAATTACGCACGGATCAACTGCGGTACGATGGGAATATTGAGTTGTTTTACTTGCATCCCAATAGATTCAAACCCATCGGGAATGTTACTGAGCTATTGCATATTGAGCCTGAGGAAAAGTATGTGATCATGCGTTTCGTGAGTTGGCAGGCTTACCATGACAAGGGATTGTCTGGCTTTTCGAATGAGAATAAATTAAAAGCAGCTCTAGAGTTTTCGAAATATGCAAAGGTTTTCATAACCTCCGAAACACAACTACCTGCTGATCTTGAACCCTATCGCATTAAAATACCACCCGAGAAAATGCACGATGTATTGGCAAATGCTCAGTTTTTCTTTGGTGAAAGCTCTACCATGGCATCCGAAAGTGCGGTGCTTGGAACTCCCGCTATTTATCTAAACGAAAATTGGTTTGGTTCAACCGAAGAGGAAACGGAATATGGATTGTTGTATAGTTATCGGGAAAACCACAAGGATCAGCTTGCAGCAATTACAAAAGGAATTGAACTGCTCAAAGATGTTAACCTGAAAAGTTCAATGCAGATTAAAAGAAAAGAGTTTCTTAAGAATAAAATTGATGTAACTGGTTTTATGTTGTGGTTTATCGAAAACTATCCTGAGAGTTTTAAAATTATGAAAAAGAACCCGGACTATCAGTATAATTTCAGGTAACTGTTTACGGATTGAAAATCCTTATCGACATCGGCCATCCGGCACATGTACACCTTTTTAGATGTTTTGCACAGGAAATGCAGCTAAATGGGCATCAGGTTTTATTTACATGCCGTGATAAAGAGTTTGAGATTTATCTGCTTACACAATTCGGCTTTAGCTTTAAATCTTTTGGCAAAAAGTACAAATCCGGTATTGGGAAACTTTGGGGATTAATCGAATTTGATATTAAGGAATTAGTAGCAGGATTAAAATTTCGCCCGGATATTTTTGTCAGCCACGGTTCGATGTACGCTGCACACGCAGCCTTTTTTTTAAATAAACCCCACATTTCATTAGAGGATACCTTCAATTTCGAGCAGGTCAGATTGTACAAACCATTTACCAAGGCTATTCTCACTTCTGACTATGAGCACCCTTTAAAATCTGAAAAAGTGATTCGGTATGCTGGCTATCACGAGCTTGCCTATTTACATCCTAAAAGATTTACTCCTGATAAATCAGTTTTAATGGAACTTGGTGTCGGAGAGAACGAAAAATATGTCATTATCCGCTTCGTTTCCTGGAACGCCAGCCATGATTACGGCCACAAAGGCATTTCTTATGAAAACAAAATAAAAGCTGTCGATGCGTTTTCAAGACATGCAAAAGTGTTTATCTCATCAGAAAATGAGCTGCCGGAAGAATTGAAAAAATATCAATTCAAAATTGCTCCAGAGCGAATGCACGATGCTATTGCGTTTTCCTACCTTGTCTTTGGTGAAAGCTCGACCATGGCTGAAGAAGCTGCAATGCTTGGAGTTCCTTCCATTTATCTAAATAATAAAAGCACTTATTACACCCAGCACCTTGAAAAGGATTATGGATTAGTTTTTAACTTCACAGAATCCAATAGTGATCAACTTCTTGCCATCCAAAAAGGAGTGGAGCTTCTGCAACAACCCGGGATTAAAGAACAATGGCAGCAAAAAAGAGAGAAGATGCTTGTTGAGAAGATTGATGTTACCTCTTTTTTAGTTTGGTTTGTTGAGAATTATCCTGTTAGCGTGAATATTATCAGAGAAAATCCGGAGTACCAGCAAAACTTTCAATTAGGCGTAGAAAAGGCAAATCATCAAAAATCTGATTACTAAACAATGGGCTTACACCTCATTTGGTTTGATAAAGCAAATCTACAACGGAATTCATTATGGCTATGAAAAATAAATATATTTATGGTTGCTTCAATCCGGCCGGAATAAATCATTATGCAGATCATCCGGTTCTGAGTGATAGTGAACATTCATTCAGCTCTGCTCAAGCACATTTTTCAATCAATGAAAAATATAAAACAGGTATCCCGCAAAGGATTATATGGCATGAACACCTTGGTATAGTGTTGCATGGTATAGTGTTCCCCAAAGCCTGCTCACTGGATGCGTTTGCCGAGAACCCCGAGCCTGTGTTGAAACAAATCCTGGCAAAGAATATGGACGATCCGCAAAACATTCCCTACGAATTTATTAATGGATCGTATGTGGGTTTAGTTATAGATAAAAAAAATAAACTCCTTTATGCTTTTACCTGTTTTTTAAATTCCATTCCCTTATATTATTGTGTGCAGGGATCATCCATTCATATTTCAACCGATTTTAACAGACTGGCCAAAGTTTGCAATAAATCCATAGATGGCGTTACAAATGGTTTGATCGAATACTATCACCTGGGAACCAATTTATCAGAACATACGGCGATTGATGGAATATTTACTGTTCCTAAAGGTGCATACATCAAATTTGATGGCCAGCATCTTGAATGGGATTATTACTACATCCTGCCTTCCGACGAACTGAATATTTCGTTTGATGATACCGTAGATGCCTTTGCTGAACTGTGGGAAAATAACCTTAAAGCACTCGATAGCAAAACATTTAAGTTTGGCCTGGGATTTACGGGTGGGGTGGATTCGCGCCTTATCATGGCCGGGTGGCCACGCAGGGATAAATTGATTACTTTTACAGGAGGCAACCCACAAAACCCTGATTATATTCTTGCACATCACATAGCTAATAAATTGGGCCTGGCCGAAAATCATTTCCTTGAAGACTACAGACAATCTGAAAAATTAAAAGGTTACGCTGAAATACTAAAAATTACGGATAATCCATTGCTGCTGAATGCCGCCCAATTTATCGATCAATATGAGTTTCGAGAGAGAATGGGGTTTGCTTTTGAATTAACCGGGTTAACTGAATTTTTAGGTGGTGTATATCATTATACCAGTCGTTCCTCTGTAAGTGGTTTGGTAAAGGCTTCTCTACCAGTAGCAATTTCTTCAAAGTATATGAATGATGATGATTATTATTCTGCCGTTAGGTTAGGTGTTCGTGAAAATATGTTTGAGGAAGTAATTGAAAAAATTGATAATCAACAGAGAAGTATTTATAAAACATCTACAAATCAATCTGTTGATCTGTTAAAAATCCAAATAAATGCCCAGGGTGTTTTTGAAACTTTTATTGAACGTTTCCGTCATATTCACAAAATGGCTAATTTACTAACATGGAATGGTTTGCCAGGTAGGATTTATAATGAACTTATATCTCCTTCATTAAATATTGAGATGACAGATTTTACAGCGAAAATTCCGTTGAAACATCGTGATCAGCGTAAAATACTATTAACTTGGATGAAAAGATACCATCCCGATCTCTCAAAATTTGTTTTGTCAGGTTCTGTTTTTTCACCGGCTGCCCCCTGGTTGCTTCATAAGATGTTCGATCCCTATATAAAAACCCTAAATGCTTTGGGTTATAAAATCCCCTATCTGCAGTGGTATTATAACAAGCGAAAAGACCAAACCCTGCAAAATACATCTGAATTTACTCGGTTTCAGCATTGTGTATGTGGGGAATCCGAATTTTTGAAATCCACTATTTTTGGACAATTGTATGATGAATATAAAGATCACAAATTAAGAAGGTGGCGATTGTTCAACATTGCAATGCTCGAAAGGCGTATCAACCTGAATGATGAGGATTATGGGGCTTTCATTATGCGGAACTATGAAAAGGCAGTTTAGTATTATCTCTATTCTGATTTTTATCATTGCCAATTCTTTATCTGGTCAATCCTTGTCTGGTACTACCGGCTATTTTAATATTCCTTCAGCCGATTTGCAGGCGGATAAAACGGTTTATTTTGGCTTCAACAGGGCAAATAAAAAATATCAGGATTATGCTGATGGAGAATATGATATAAATATTTTTTATGGTGCGATAACATTCCTGGAATTTCTCGAATTGGGTTTGCGGTATTCTCGTCTGGATGGCTTCGATCCTCCCGGCAGAAAACAGGCGGGTGATCGGATGGCTACAGCACGCATCCGCCCTTTAAAGCAAGGCAAATATCATCCCGCTGTTTTAATTGGGTTTCAAAATTTCTTCACTACCCTTGATGGTGGCAGTGCCGCTCATTTTAACTCCAGTTATATAGTTGTAACAAAAGATTTTGAGATCAGGAGGTTGATCAAATCCATTGGTGTTTCCATAGGATATGGTTCTGATGTTCTCCGCTCTGCCGATTATCAATTTATCGGTCTATTTGGCGGCATCAGGATCGTTCCGCAACATCTTGATTTTTTGGAGTTGATGTTTGAGTATGATGCCGATAAGTGGAATGTTGGAGCACGGGTTACGGTACTAAAACACGTTAAGATTTTAGCCGGATTTGAGGGATTAGATTCCTTTTCGGGAGGCATTGCTTATCAGTTTATGTTACCCTAAGCTAATGTTTTAAATGAAAATCAAAGTTTCTTATTATCAAAATCTTGCCTGGGTTTATGTAATTTCGGTTCTGCTGCTAACCATTCTTCCGCTTAATAGCACCTCCATATCGTTAAGCGGATCATCAGTAATGTCATTTAAAACGGAACATATCCTTCACGTTTTGGCCTATGTGCCGGCTGTATTTATATTTTATGGGTTCATACTATCCTCAAAACATCGTTACAAATATTCTAAACTTTTCTCGGTTTTGTCGGCATTGTTGTTTGCCTTCCTTACCGTAGGTATCCAGTACTTTCTTTCCTATCGTGCTTTTAGCACCAATGATTTAACCGCTAATTTTATTGGGATGCTTATTGGATCATTAGTGTTGTTTTCCAATTTTAATGTAAACCAGGAAAGAGATTCATCGTTGAATAGTTCATCGAAAACTACCCCGACAGCCAACGCATCATGAAAGAAAATCCTGTTGAAACACAAAAGCAATTTTTATAATATTATTTGTTTAGTACGTTTGTTTCACTGGGTAAACCCTGATTACCAATACAACTTCAAATAAACCGCTAATGCACGCTAATCCACAGATAAATTTGAACGCTAATTTTCGCTAATGATACGCTAATTTTCGCCAAACAAAACTTTTCGCGTCTATCTGCGTGCAATCCGCGTTAATTCGCGGTCTGTCTTTTACCGCTAATTTTCGCCAAAAAAAATGCTAACAATCTGCCACTGGCATTTTAAGGCTCATCAGGCGATGGGCTACTATCATTTCTCACAAGATAGAAAACCTTGTTAGGTTGGAGGAGATGGAGTAATTCATAAACAAAATGAGCTTTCACTTTATTGGAATTCAAAATTGACTATTTTTGTGCAAAACTGATAATTATGGTTGTAACAATTAAAAAAGGCATTGGTAGAAAAAAGCTGGATGAAGCCTTAAAAAACATCAAGCACACCAAAAAGCTGGAGGCAAAACTTCACTTAGGGAAAGTTAAATGGCATGAGGATGCGCTTGCTTATCAAAAAAGGTTGAGGGATGAATGGGATTAGCCTCTTATCTGACACGAATCCACTCATCTATCTATTGGATGGCAACCATGAAGTTGCAGGATATTTGGATGAAAAACAGGTTTGGCTTTCTGTGATATCAGAACTTGAGTTGTTTGGTAAGAGAGGATTAAGAGCTTCTGAGATTGATGAAATTAACCTGTTACTGGACAGTTGTTTTATAGCTGAACTTAGCCCTCAAATAAAAGCGATAGTAAAAAAGCTTATGCAGAAGTTTACTATTAAACTTCCAGACGCAATTATTGCTGCAACAGCACTTTATTTGGATTTACCATTGCTTACGGCAGACGCTCATTTTCAGAAAATCCCTGATTTAAATTTGATATTACTTGAGTTATAATATATCAATGGACTTTACAATTAAACAATACACCCAACTCCTTCAAGCCCTGAAATCTCAGGGTTTTTTGTTTCGTACCTTTGGTGAGTACATAAGTGGTAAGCCAACAATCTCGGCTCTCAACTCTCACCACTCTCCGCTTATAATCCTTCGGCATGATGTGGATGCAAGGCCACAAAACAGCTTGCGCTTTGCACAAATACAAGCGAATCATGGCGTTAAAGGAACTTACTATTTTAGAATGGTATCCCAAAGCTATGATGAAGCGATTATTCAGGCAATAGCGAATCTCGGTCACGAGGTTGGTTACCACTACGAAACCATGGATTCATGCAAAGGAGATGTGGACAAAGCCTATGACGAATTCTGCCGTAATCTCGAAAAGCTCCGAAAACTAATATCGGTAAAAACCATCAGCATGCACGGCAGCCCGTTATCAAAATTCGATAACCGCGATATCTGGAAAAAATACGACTACAAAAAGCTGGGCATTATCGCTGAGCCTTACTTCGACATCAACTTCAACGAACTGTATTACATCACCGACACCGGCAGAAGGTGGGATGGCCATTTGTACAATGTCCGCGATAAGGCTACGAAGGAAAACCCTATTACCAATCCGGAGTTTCTTAAATTGCGTTTCAGGCATACTGAAGATATTATTCGTGCAGTAAAAGAGAGCATATTTCCAAAACAAGCCATGCTCAATTTCCATCCCCAGCGCTGGAATGATGCT
>Ga0075111_1000623_pt1 | contig 16357 bp, 14 predicted proteins | sample AntAceMetag02UKK_FD_69787 | JGI IMG/M metagenome (GOLD analysis project Ga0075111, IMG submission 69787) | Saline lake microbial communities from Ace Lake, Antarctica - Antarctic Ace Lake Metagenome 02UKK | ecosystem: Environmental > Aquatic > Non-marine Saline and Alkaline > Saline | place... | reverse complement strand
TTATTTTTTGCCTCAGAGTAGTGTTTCAAATTATCTCTTTCTAAAAAATACTTATACTTGGAAAGGTGCCCGTAACGAAAAGTTTTTAGATTTGCATGTCGATACAAAAAAATATGGGATAGATAATGCGTCTGATTATACTCGAATAGGATTATCAAGGCCTGATGATTTAATTCGTAATGTAAATGAAAAATTAAACAGTAATTTGAATACGAATTATTTTGCCTATCGTAATAAGACAACGTCGTATTTTAATATTTCTTGGCAGCTTTCTTATACTGATTATAAAAAATTGCCAAAGAATTGGTTTAAAAATTCTGCGTTTTCTATCGCAAGATTAAATTATTTGTTTAGCAAGAATTCCGGATGGACATTATCATTTAACGATAGGCGAAATCTGCTACTATTTGATCATAATTACGAGCTATACTATTCGCTTAGACGGAAAATAAATGACACATCGTCGGCTACTCGGCCAAATAGTTTAACGCTAGCTTTAAACTTCAGTAATCCTAAAATTATGCTAATGGGCTTGAATCTGAGTTTAAAAATAGGATCTAATTATAGTTTGTATGACCAGGTTTCTGCTAGTAATAATTTTAAGTTATGGCTATCTATTGGGTATAGCTATTAGAGGAGGTAGTAATGAAAAAACTGATTAAACTATTTATTTTAATGTTGATTATTTTTAATGTCGCAGTAAGCACAATGGGGGCGGAGGATGATCCGATTGTTGCGGTGAAAAATAAACTGTATGAGAAATTTAATAAGATTATGCAAGAGAATAAATACAGCGGAATAGCTTATTCGGCACTCAGGCAGGCTTTTTCTAATGAAATAACGATTGCAGAGGCTCTTGCTAGATCAAAATATGCTAAAGATAAAAAAGAGTTGAAGGGTTTTATCATTAATTTAGATATGAGTGTAGAGGATCTTGAAAAAGTTCGACAAGGGGCTCTGGAAGTCGATAAATATTTAAATAAAATGGAACAAATCTTTTTTTCTAAGTCAGAGGATCAGGGCGTTTACAAAGAAGAGGCGGCTGCTGCGACGCAAGTATTAAAGGAAAAGTTAGTTATTATTGGTGCTATAGGAATGACTTGCTTTCATCCTATAGTGGGGGGATTTAATCTGGTGCATACTATTTATAATAACCCTGTTGGGATGTTGCAGGATGAAAATGACAGAATAAATGCTCGGCAATTTGCCACTTATATGGCATCGAATGATCAATATAATGGGGCAGATGGTTATAATAATTTTAAGAATGGTTTTTTAGAGATGGATAATAAAAACCCAAGTTATTCAACTGTAAAAAAACGTGCTTTTTTTAATACTTATGGCCGAAAATATTTGGACCTAAAAGAAATGAACTATCAAACGGGGGAAGTAGATGAAACTTCGGCTCAGAAGGTATATCAAGATTTTTATCATAAGCAGGTGAGGCAAAGACGAGCTGAATTTGTTAAAGTACGAGCTGAATTAAGTAAAATGCGAGAAATGCTGCCAAAATTAATGGAAGCGTTGGAAAAGACTCCAGAGGATCATGAAGAAGAGATCGCAGAGGAGATTGAATCGCACATGAATGCATGGCTTTCTCGAATAAACAATTTATATAAAAAGATGAAACTTGATTTTTTTAATGACTTGAAAGAGCCGGTTAAAGATGAGAAAGATCTAGACAAACGTGCAAAATTAGAAAAAAAAGCGATAGCGCAGATTAAAATATTAGAAAGTTTATTGAAGCAATTGAAGGAACGTATTGCGGAGATAACTCAAACAATTCAAAAAGATGCATATAAATCTTATCGTTATAGAGATTTTACGCCGAAAGCACATTATCTGGAGGGTAATTCTCAAATAGTTAATTATATTAACCGATTAGATAACTTGCTGGGGAAACTAAATCTGGGGAGTTTTAAACCCCCCCATTTTGCATATGAATATGACGGGGGAGAATCTTATCTTCTCGAGATTACGGCTAAGGAAGCAGAATATGAAGAACGAAAAGGGCAGGTGAAAAAATATCTAAAAACAGTTAGTCGATATGTGAGCGATTCAAAATTGACGGCTATTTTAAAAAAGGCAGATGCTATTAAATATGTGAACTATATTTTTTATGATCGTGAGATCAAAAAGCTTAAAGAACAAATGAAGTCGGTTTATTTAAACCATATTGATGATTTAAGTGGTAAAAAAATTATAGCGAATTCGCTAATTAAAAGTGATTCAGCGATTGTTGCAATTTTTGATAAATCAAAAGAAAAATTAGGCCTCTATAATAATACTTTAAATTCATTGTCTTCTCTTGCAAGTGATATAAAGAAAGAGGTGCAGAGTTTTAGGAATATGTTGGACAATAGCTCGAAGTATCCTTCTTTTCATGATGCTGGTTATGAGATAGAAAAAGGGCTTAGCTCTATTTTTAGTAAAGCTTCAAATGTCTATGCTTTTGGGCAGAGATCGTTTCCTTATAAATCGGACTATATTAGTTATTTTGCAGACATTATCTCCAGAGGAGCCAGTTCTTCGTTCCAAAATAAGGTTCGTGATCGGTTGAATGCACAAGTTTTCCCGATTTTAAGTAAATTTAATCCTCGAAATAATCGTTTTTCTTTAATTGTTCAGCAAGACTTTCTAAGAGGATTTAATTATCCTTTATATGAAAATAGGGATTTGAAAATGACGCAAGCGGAAGTTGATGCAAAGCGGAAAGAATTTATGAAACAAGTTGATAAAACGATTGATATTGCAAAAGCGGAAAGATCGAGTGCAAATAAATTAATTAGTGAGTGGCCTGCTGCTAAAATAAAAATTGTGAGTTTGTATACAAATGAGATAAAAAAAGATCCCAATCTGTATTTTACTCTGCCAAGTTTTAAACGGAATGATGAGTTTATTGCTCAGGTAAAGGTGAACATTAAAAACTATTCCAGTAGTTTAGTTGAGTATAATAGTCGAACATCTAAAGCCAAGACCAGGCGACGAAAAGTGGATAAAGCAGAAAACGACCGAATACTCTTTGAAGATAGTAAAGTACGAATGCAGGAGTTGAAATCGATCTACGAGTCGGTAAAAAATATTCATAATGATTTTATTAATGCAGATAAGTATTTCCCCATTTATTTAGAGCTAAATATTGGACAGGCAAAACTAACTTACTTGTTTCTGTTTAATCGATTAACTCTTTTGGACGAGTTAAATGAACGGGCTGAATCTAACTATATACTGGGGTATCATAAAGATTTTTCTAAACAAGCATCAGATATGATCGCTAAAATTGCTGATTATTATATCGAGATTTATGCAAAAAAAGCTTATTTTAGAACGGAATTATCCAGTAAAATAATTAATGTTGATGAACTGGAAGATAATGCAGATAAACTCGATACTTCTGGGGTTAATATTTATGATATTTTATATGGAAATACTGACTCAGATAATGACGGTATTCCCGATAGTGTTGAATTGAAATTGGGGACTGATCCGATTGCAGATAGTACTGTGAGCATTATTCATAGCACGGCAACTATTACTAGTGGACAGTATTTGGATATGGCCTCTGGGGCTGTATTGGTGGGTTCTCTAATGGGTATAGGCGAATTGGCTGTGATGACAATTGGTTTTGATTGTTTCCATGGGCCAGATTTTTTGAATTTGGCTACTTTTCCAACAATGCCATTACATAGTACTTGGGGGGGGAGCGTGGAGTATATGCCGGCTATTTCTACTGTGGGTAATCGATATGCCTTAACTTGGGCTGCCTCATATTCAGTTTATGCTATTATTGATTTGTTAAGTTCTTCAGGAAGTACTGTAACTATTGAGTATTGGTATAAACCAGATGGCGGAACGTTTAGTTTATAACTGGTACTTTTACTTTAGTTGAAGGACGGCTAGGTTCAGACAATAATGGTACCTCCTGATAACGTAGAGCTAGCAGGCGAAAATGTGTCTCCTATCGGGAATAAATGTTACTAATTATTACTTCATAGCTAATAGTATGTCAGGTTGTTTGAGCTGAAGATAGCGAATACTATTTTTGAGAGCTGCCTGAAAAAAAGTTTTTGGACGGAGAGTATTGACTGATCCGGTAAAGTCGACATACTCATTATCGTTAACTTTCAATGCCCAGTGGGTATTGCCACTATTCAGGTAGGATTTGGCACACACAATAGACCCCTTCGGGATGGTCTGTTCGTCTCTAAGAGTAAAGTCTTTTTTCCGAATTGGTGGAGATTCTGACAGTCTTGCTACAGCCTGACTGTAGGTGTCCCTAATTCTATCTTTTAAAGGGATTGCAGAATTATATAAAAAATTCAGATCAATTACCCCTTTGGCACACATTACAAACCCATAGCAGTCTGCTACCCGCTGATTCTTGTTTTCCCTGATAACATTTGTTTTTATTCCAAGTAAATGATGTATTATGTCCACTAAACGATCCTTCCCCTTAGGCGTTGAAAAAGAGGCATAGCTGATATCATTGGTTTGGAATAATTCGATGCGATTATCGTATGCGAACATCGGTTGAGACATCGTCGGTCTGATAGAAGGAGGTGCTAACGGTGGCATGGTTTTTACCGGCTCTTTCTGTTGCTGACTGCTAGACTTAAGAATTTTTTTAATTAGTAGGGGCCCAATACGCGTAGGATCGAACTGGATTTTTGAGCTCTTAAATAATTGCTTTAAGCACCGGGTGGTGCTGCCTCTTCCCTTTAACCAAATTCCGTCAAAGTCTTCAGCAGAAGTTGGTATATTGTTCTTCCTGATTAAGTTATGACTTAATTCCCCGTCATTCATAAATCCAGTTTTCCAAAGGGCATATTGTATATTTTTGATTTCATAGGTGGAAAAAGGATTTTTCTGTGTCAATAACTGACTGATTAATGACTGTTCTGATGGATCGATCTTATCCATTAATTTTACATCAGATATTAGCTGCTGTTTCAATTGAGCTAAGATTACATCCGACTTGCAGTGTAGTTGTCGATAAAGAGACATCCCGTGCTTGACCCGCTTACCCGCAACCCCATCCCAAGTTCCATCAGGCTTTGTGTTGCCGGACTTGTTTAGCAATCCTAATCGGAATAGTGAGTCCTGAAGTAACTGAGTGTTTGTCAGTACTTTAACCCCCATCCCTCTTATTTTTGTTTGTTGCGGACTCTGTATATTGTTGCTTTTGTATGATGAAACCATAACTGCCCCCTTATTTAAATATAATTAGCTCTTATAAATATATCGTTCAAAATTTGAATTAATCCCATAAAATCCCATAAAAGATTTGAAAAAACAAACATGACGAAATGTAGGGATATGACTTAGATGATCATCAGGGAGGATACCATGTTTCGAGTTTTCACAACTATTTTTTGCAACAAAGTGTGTTTTTTCCCGATATATTAATAGAGGTTATAAACGAATCAATCGCATCTCCATAATAAATGTGTACATGTTTATGAGTCTAAGCATTATAAGTTAGTGAATAAAATGACTAAGGACATATAATGAAAAGAGTTAATTATAACTATAGTATTCGATCTTCAGGAGTTTCAAATCAGAAACTGAATACGAGCCAACAGCTCGGGGAATTTTTGAATAAGCTTGGAATCCTTGACAAAAAAGGGGGAATTGCTGAGCCAATCAGGTCGATAAAAATTGATCTAAATACTATGAATCATCCGAATGGTTCTCTTGCAGAATTTAACGGGAAGACAACAATATCTGTAATAGATTTATTAACCAAAGCGGCTAATAAAGAAGGCCATTTTTTTTCTATCATTTCCGGGACAAATTGGAACGAACGATTAGAACCCGAAGAACTAACATATTTTTTATCTATGTTTCTTGATTGGATTTGTTTATATCAGCAAAGTTGTAACAATTCTAGCGAAAAGTTAATGGTAAATTTATCTGTTCTTTCTAATAGCTTACATACACTATCTGACCGTGTTCTTAAGCAGAATGTATTGTCAATGGTGAGAAGCAAAGTGACTAAATTAATAGTAACTACTGATTATCCGATTGGGAAACTGCCTGCTCTCTATCAAGATAATTTTTACCAAATAAATCCTGAGCCAGACATTAAATTGGCCTTTTCATTAATGCCGGAACAACTTTCAACTGACTTGGCTAGCGTAAAAGAATCGAGGGAAAGTCTGAAAAATACAGGAAATGAAATGGTTAGGATTCTTCGATCACTAAAAAGTGTTAAGGGGAACAAACCTAAAATGTTAACTAGCTTAATCCATCAGTTTAAGGTTAAGCTAAATGAAATACCAGGCATCAAAATCTCTTGGGATGTGATAATTAATGGGGATATAAAGGTTCTTTGGGTTCCTCCTCTGGGAACCAGTGAACTGTTAACAAAAAAAATTGCTGAAGTTATGGAAGAAATAGATCCTTTTTTGAAACATATTCAAGGTCTTAAAAAGAAATTGGACTACGCCATTAAAAAAGGGTCGTTTGATAAATACAAAGAGGAAATTATTAGAGCTGTCAGCAATATATATGTGAGTGAATCAAAACAGGACAAGATTGCAAATCTTGACTCTGTTAAGTTTTTCCCTCCGATTAAGAGACTTGCAAGCAATTACAACAATTTTAGGCATTTGTTTATTGAAATTGGTATAGATATAAGTAATATTGAAGCATTGGATTCTCTAATATTTGAGGGGTTGGGAAAGGGAAAATCAATGGCCTATAGTTCTGACTTAAAACAACTACTATCATCAAGCCGTATAAGTTTTGATAAAATAAAAAGTGAAGTTGATAGTTTTCCTGACATACAAAGCAAAGTTGATGCTTTACACAAATTAGATAAATTGGCTGGGATCCTGAATGCAGAATATAAAAAATTCTCTCAAGAAGTTGCCAGTAGTTTTGTCGAAGAATTTCAACAACTGCTGAATGATATTAAAATTTATTCGAAAAATCAAGCAAAGCAATTAAGTAGTAACCTTACTCAAAATGCGGTTAATTTAGAACAAGAACTCACTCTATGCATCAAGAATATTTTTAAGGAAAACAGCGTAATTAGTCTAAGACAGTTATTACAAAAAGATTCTCTATATTGGGAAAGAGTAGAAACAAACCAGCAAAATAGGTTCGGTTTGTTCTCACTAATATCAAATAGCTTTAAAGCAAAATCCTTTGGAAAAGAAGACGTATTCTCAATCGTAAAGCGGGAGATCAATAAGCAAATTAATAGAATTTCGACAATAAGTAATGGGAGAAACATGGATACTAAGATGGCTGACCGAATAGTCATTATTAAGGCCGGCTTGCAATTACTTGATACCATCTAGTTTTAGGATAAAGATAGCGTGAGTATATCTCAGACGTTAAATTTACTAATTAATCAATCGACTAATTAGTGATGGAGTGTTGCGACTGAGCCTAGATTATATTCATTAACTGTTGAAATATTATCGGTTTAGATTATTATTAAGATTTATTTCATTATAGAATATATGTTCAACCATTAAAAATTATTTATTAACAAAGACAGTCAAATATTATACAATATTACTTATATTCAAATTAATGTAAAGTAATCACTTGAAAGGAGGGTTATCTTAAGTTTTTTACAAATATAAATAAAGGAGTCAAAATAATATGAAAAGAATTATAAGTGCATTAACACTATTATCAATGATGTTTTTATTAACTGGTTGTGGGGGCGATGGTCCTTGGATGAAAAAGGATTCAAAGAATTTTAAAAATTATACTTCAAAATTTGTTGGTGACTGGAAAATCGTTTCTTATCAGAGTGTTGTGGGAACAGAGCTTATCGGGAGTCTTATTGATCCTAGTGCGAAAATGAATGTTAACTTTGAAACGGGTAAAGTTAAAATTACACTTCCGTTAACTCAAAAAGCAATAAGCGAGCAGTTAGCTGATTGGAGAAAATGGACACCACATAAAGATATTAATGTAAGTTCATATACATTAGAACATAATGCTGGATGGCAGATTGCTTCTACGCACAGAGGGGAACCGTCTGTAGTCTATGGTCCAGGAGAAACTAGACTTAAGCTAATTGATAGCGAAGAAAGTATTTTTGTTAAAGGTTCCGGGATACCTGATATGGGCGAATTTGAAGCCAAAGAAGAGTCAAAGATTCCAATGATTAATGCTGCTTCTGGCGCTGCTAGAGGGGCTGTATCTGATGCTGCATTTAATGCAGGATCTGGCATGTTTGGTGGTGGCCTTGGTGGATTTTTAGCAGGTGCTGTTGCTGGCAAGGTTGTTGGCGATGCTGCTAGCAATGCTGCCAAAGATGTTGTTAAAGATACTATTGGTAATGTGGATCATATAAGACCATTAATGAATCCTACTGGTACTGGTACTTTTAAGATTATCTCTGATAAAAAGATCCAAATTGGTGGATATAGAGATGGTGAACCTTTTATGATTTTGGAAAAGATGTAAACTAACTTATTTAGATTTACTTAGTAAAAAAAGGCTCCTTTAATTAGGAGCCTTTTTTATTTGTCCGTCTTTAATCGTATAGAGTATATCCGCTATTTTTTTTACAGAATTATCGTGGGTTACAATAACAATAGCATGTTGATCATCATTCTTTAATTCACGAATTAACCGTATAACTTCCTGCGAATTTTTGGAATCCAAACTTCCTGTGGGTTCATCACATAGAATTAATTTAGGATCGTTTATTAATGCTCTACATACGGCGACTCGTTGTTTTTCTCCACCAGACAATTGTGAGGGTGATCTAAAGGCTAACTCTTTTATGTTTAGTCTTTCCAAGAGTACATTAGCTTTAGCGATATAATTATTTGCTTGTCTTGTTCGCTTTTGTTTTAACATGGCACTAAGACAAATGTTTTCTATAACATTAAAATCTGCTAACAACTGATAATCCTGAAAAATAAAACCGATATTATCGTTTATTAGATTTGCGAGTTTATTTGGCTTTAAGTTATAAATATCGATCTCTTCAAAAAATACGTGTCCATCCGATGGTTGTAACAGACCACCCAGCATATATAATAATGTTGATTTTCCAGCTCCCGATTCGCCGACTATTGCAGTTATCAGCTTGTTTTTAATTGAAAGATTAATGTTATTAATTATGAGTATCTCATTGTTATCATTTTTATAGGATTTATGTAGATTTTCTACAGTTAGTAATTCATTATTCATTTTTTAAAACCTCCACTGGGTCAAGTGATGCCGCTTTTCTTGCAGGGTAAATAGCTGAAATGAGCGTGATAAAGATAGAAAATAATGAAATATATACAATATTAGAAAGTTTTAGGTTTATGGGTATCTTGCTGAAACTATAAATATCTTTGGGAAATAATTCAAAGTTAAAGACCACTTCAAATACATGAAAGATAGCATCTATATTAAGACTAATAAGAATGCCAGATGACAGGCCGAAGATTAGGCCGATAATACACATAAGTATTCCTTGCATTAGGAAGATTTGCCTAATGTTATCTTTGGAAAAGCCAATCGACATTAATACTCCGATATCACGTTTTTTTTGCATGACATTCATCATTAGTGTTGTGGAAATGTTGAGGCCAGAAAGGATAATTATAATGGATAGGATGATAAGCATAATCCTTTTTTCTGTTTGTAGAACTGCGATGAGATTTTTATTTTGATCTATCCATGTGGAGAAAAAGTAACGCACATCAAACATCATAGAAAGATCATAATTAACTTGTTTTACTTTGAAATGGTCATATAGACTAATTTTAAAACCAGATACTTTTTCGTTCATTTCCAGGAGAGTTTGAGCACTTTTTATTTGGGTGTAGATTACCTTGGAATCTAGTAAGTAAACGCCAGTGCTAAAAATGCCTGCTATCTCAAATGCTTTTGAATTATAGGTTCTCATCGATGTAATGTTCAACATTTCACCAATTGATAAGTCATTTTCAGCTGCTAGTTCTTTGCCAATAATAAGAGTATTTGGTTTATTTAAAAAGTTTCCCGAAATAAGATATCGCTTGATATTTGTGACCTTTACCTCGTTGATGGGGTCGATTCCTTGAAGCAATATAAGATCTTTTTTATCTTGTATATTTAGAATAACGTTCTCTTCAACGAAGGGTGTAATGCTTTTTACATTAGGATTTTTTTTAATTTTAGAAATAATTGATTGTGGATCATCTTCTCCTTTATATTTATCAATTCTAATATGGGCAGAGGTGCCAATAATTTTTTCCTCTAAGTCTTCTTTAAATCCATCCATTACTGCTGTGACAATGATGAGAGACGCGATTGCTAAGCTTATTCCAATAATAGCTAGAAGTGCATTGAAGGCAATAAACCTATTTTGTTTTTTGGCAAAAATGTATTTAAAACTAATCCATATAAGAACAGGCTTAAACCAATTATTAATCTGTGTAGATTCCATTACTTAAGTATTTTAGCAATAAATATAATCTAATGACAGTGAAAACCTACGATATAGAAGTTAATTATGAAATGGGGTCGATTAGTAAAGGACATTAGAACCTGTTTATGGGAAGTAGATAAAGAATCGAAATCGACTTATTTATAATGCGTTGAATTCTAGTAATCTATGTTTGAAAAGGCTCCATAAATTCTTTTAGTAAATGTGTTGTGCTATAGTAAATATAATAATTAAGTAGGAGGGAGTTATCATGAAAGTTACGGCATTTAACGGAAGTCCAAAGAAATTAGGTAATACGTATTATGCATTAAAAATTGTAATGGATGAACTTGAAAAAGAGGGGATAGAAACTGAAATAATACATGTTGGTATTAAGTCAGTTCGAGGGTGCATCGCTTGTAACAAATGTGCTGAAAATAAAAATGAAAAATGTGTTCTTCCAGATGACGGTGTTAATGAGTGGGTCCAAAAAATGAAAGAATCTGATGGGGTAATTTTTGGTTCGCCAGTTCATTATGCAGCGCTTGGTGCAACAATGAAGTCCTTTTTAGATAGAGCTTTTTATGTTGCTGGTTCTAACAATAGTATGTTCAGACATAAGGTTGGTGCAGCTGTTGTTGCTGTTCGGCGTTCGGGTGGACTACCAACCTTTAATCAACTTAATAATTATATCGCTTATTCTGAAATGTTGATGCCAACGTCTAACTACTGGAATGTGATTCATGGAGCCAGTCCCGGAGAAGCGGAGCAGGATAAAGAAGGCGTTCAAATTATGAGGGTTTTAGGAAAAAATATGGCATGGCTATTGAAACTAGTCGAAAATGGTACAGGATCGGTACAGGAACCAAAACTAGAAAAAAAAGTATGGACGAGTTTTATTCGATAGATTCGACTCTTATTTAGTGCAAAATCCCTACTGAAGGAATTTTACATCTAAACTTACAGATTTACTCTCACTCATTAGTAGAATTTGGCCATCTTCAATAGTGCAAGTGAGATCCATTTGGCGTGTGACCATCGCTGCCATTGCCTGGGTATCCTTATAGGGTAGGCTGATAACGGTTAAATTCTTTTTATTTTTAAAGTTCTTTTCATTTCGTCCCCACCAACGGTCGGCATTAGAGCCATAAAGAATGAGGGTGACGTACTTAGAACGCCCGCATGCTTTGCGCACTCTATTTTCATCGATTAATCCCACTTCAATCCATCGCTCAATTTCACCAGTCAAATCCTTGATCCACAATGCTGGCTCATCTTGGTTGCCGATCCCTTTGCCAAACACTAGCCGTTCATGGGCATAAAGCGCAAAGGCGATGAGGCGAATCATCAATCTTTCATCGGTTTCAGATGAATGCTTGGCAAGAGTTAAACTATGTTGCTCATAATAATGATTATCCATGTTAGAAATGTGAAGGTCGACTTTGTGAATGGTAGAGTTAATAGCCATAGTTCAGATAGTAACATGTGTTGATCTATTTGCTAAGTGAAGAAACCGTTGAGGCACTTTCGCATGTGCTTGAGGACTGGTTTCGCGTCCATTAAAAAATTCGCTGAAAAATTTCATAACTAATGAAGGTGAATTAATTAAGGTGGTTTGTGAATTTCTTATGGTTCGCAAACTTTCAGTGATGATATTTGCATCTCGTGTATATTCAAAAACACCTGACTTAATCTGTGCTGCGTTAATTAGACAAATGATTGATCCTAATGATGAGTTTTTTGACAACATTGGGTTAATCCATTATATTAGTAAACTATGGAAGAGCATCCTGAATTACCATTCTTTGGAAGAACTAAACTTATATATAACTGGTTGCCAATGCACTCTGAGACACTCCTTGATGCTGGGTGTTCTTATGGGTACGCGACTCGTTTCTTTGCTGAAAAAGCAACTAAAACATATGGGCTAGAGCCTTCTACCAATTTCATTAATATTGCTCAAAAAAGATATCCTGATATAAATTTTCATTCTGGTGGGCTTGAAAAAACTCCTTATGAAGCTGAGCAGTTTGATACAATTGTCTTAGCAGATGTTTTTGAACATGTTCAGGATGAAATGCAAAGTTTAAATGAGCTACATAGAATATTAAAACAAAAGGGCATATTAATAATGACGGTTCCTCATAAGGGATTATTTGGTTTTCTTGATCCAGGGAATTATAGGTATTTATTTTTCGAGCTGCTTATTAAACTAAAGTTATACAAAGTTTCAAATAAATTTGTTCGTCACCGTCATTATTCACGTAGAGGGATTATAAGATTGCTAGAGAAGTCTAGTTTTAAGAACCATTTTGTTGTTAAGCGTTGTTTTCGGTCAGGGTTAGTTCTGAGCCCATTTGTATATGTGTTGGGTCTATTATTAAAAAAACTATTTGGTCAACGAATTGCAACGAGTATTAATCGTCCATTTGTAGCTATTAAACAGTGGGAATATTGGATTTCATTTGGGTTTTTAGCATATAATATAGCACTTAAAATTGAGAAAAAAACTGATACTACTAATAATTAATCCCTAAAATGACTCAGCTTATAGAAAATAATAAGTACGGTATATAGTTCTAATCTTCCTGATTTATTTTGTAGAGCCTAAGATTAACAGTGGAATGAGAGCGGAATATTAGATAATTCAACACCTTTGAGATGCCCACTTTTATCTATTTATATTTATCTAATTTTCTTATGAGTATTCGTAGCTTCTGATAATACTCATTTCCCATACTTTTTAACTTCTTGATTTTTCCTGCAGGGGGGATACCATGTTTAGGTACATTCACAATTTCACAAATTTTAATTTCAATTTTTAAAACTCGAAACATGATATCCCTATTGGAGGAAGAATTAATAGATATTGAGTGATTAAGCGAACTTGACATAATACATTTCGATGCGTAAGCTAAAGGTAAGAAAATATCTTACTATTGGAGCTTAAAATGATGGAATCGCTATATAAAACTAAACAAACAGTTTTTGCTTTTAAGGAGATCTCCTTGCTTTTGAGCGAATCAAATATCAATGCACTAAAATCAAAAATTAACTATTATGTCCGATCTGGAAAGCTAACTCAAGTTAGAAGAGGAATATATTGTTTGGAATCATATGACAAGGAAGAGCTCGCATGCAAATTGTATTCACCTACATATATTTCCTTAGAATACGTCTTGCAAAAAGAGGGAGTAATCTTTCAGTATCAGGAAACGATTACCTCTTTGTCAGGATTAACAAGGTTAGTGCTTATGGGTGAACAAAAATACTCTTATAGAAAGATTAAGCGCGACATACTATTAGACACAACAGGCGTTAAAATGTTGAATAATATCAATATCGCAACAAAAGAAAGAGCCATTCTGGATATACTATATATGAACAAAGATTACTATTTTGATAATTTAACGTCGATAAATAAGACAGCTATTAATAATATGTTGGAAAAAGTATATGAATGCAAAGCATTGACGCAAAGAGCTAAAAGGATTCTAAATGTTTAACATTAAAAAGCATAAGAGTTTATTGGTTCAAATACTAAAAGATATATATTCAGACATAAAGCTAAGCAACTCTTTAGGATTTAAAGGTGGTACCGCATTGTTATTACTTTATGATTTACCAAGGTTTTCAGTAGATTTGGATTTCAATTTGATTTGTATGGAGAATAAAGAATACGTTTATGAAAAAGTTGAAAGTATCCTATCAAAGTATGGGATCATACATGATAAAGCAGATAAGCATTTTGGCTTATTGTGTGTGCTAGATTATGGAGTTGATGAACGAAAGCTAAAATTAGATATTTCAAATAGAAGTTTTGGAGAAGAGTATGAGATTAAGAATTACCTTGGTATTACACTTAATGTTATGAAAATTGAAGATATGTTAGCCAATAAATTAGTTGCCATTACCGATAGAAAAACGTTAACGACTAGGGATGTATTTGATTGTAAATATTTAATGGAACAAAGAATTGAAATTAATCAAAACATTGTTAAAAAAAGAACCGGTTTTAGCTTGAAGGACTATTTTGAAAAATGCATCAGTGTTGTAGAAAAAATCCCGTCAAATAGAGTTTTGTTTGGTTTGGGTGAACTAATTGAAGAAGAGCTAAAGAAAGATATTAAGCAAAACCTACTCAAAGATTTTATTTTTTTTTGCAATCTCTATAAAGAATAAAACTGGTGCGTTTGATGGCGGAATACACTCCTTCCTCAGCTTTAGAAGATCGAATATTGTACAGTAATTTTTTGATTTTCACAAAGTTATTGAAAATTTGAATAATAATCAGAAATAAATTACTTATTTATCGAATGGTCATGCCAGTTATTGCATCAAAAATTTGTATTCTGCTTGAATATTTTTTTGCTTCGCATACGTATCTAAGTTGAAAAATCTTAAAAGGCCTATTAAATAGTGACTGGACTGTTTCAGGTTAGTAGCAAGTTTACTTGTATATTCTTTGTCCATAAAGTTTTCTTTTATTGCCTGAGTATCGGCTTCCATTTTGTTTAGTTCAAATATAATTTCTTGACATAAGCGATACCAAAGCTCCATTGCTACATTGACCTCTTCCTCACTTAGTTTGTCTAAAGATTTTAAAATATCTGGCCACCGGTTATCTCCATTCTCGATACTGGTTCTTCCCATTTTATGTAGTAAATCGGTATTAGGTGTTTTGGTTTTGGCATAGTCACTAATAAAATTTTGAAACGGAATAATTCCGTCATTGCGAAGACTAGCAATCGCTTTTTCTATTTCGATAGTATCGTTGACGATATCTTCAGAATCAAAAAGAAAGTCGATGTAAGCCAGTGGCATTGTAAGTAAGTTGTTTAAGTCATGACAAATATGGCCTTTTAGCTTTTGAATAATTTCTTCATTTGGGCTTAAGGAAGATTTGGCTTCTGGTATGGTCATTTCTATGGGATCGAGTTGATTGAGAAACTTAGGATCTTTTAATTGTATTACACTTAGAAAGAGACTTCGGTTGTATTCCTCGAGATCACCTTTAGAAAAGAATGGATCGATTCCTGCAGGTGACGTTATTCCTTTATTACGATAATACAAATCAGTTGCTTGCTTAATTTGCTTGAAACTTTTAGCATCATCTATTTTGCCGGTTCCAATAAAAACAATTGCCTTAGTAATGTCCATAGCGGCTAGTTTTCTAATAAAGTTAGATCCATTAAGTACCGGCATTGCTTCGTCTGTAATGATAATATCATAAGCATTATCCTTAGCCATCTTAAACGCTTCTTCACCATTACTGGCTACATCGATTAACTTATTGTTGAAGCCATTATAGACTGCAGTGCTAACAATAGATTGGCTTACAGAAGCCATATCATCAACGACAAGTATCTTTATATCTGTTTTGGGTAGCTCTGCTGCTTTTTGTTTTAATGTACGTATAAATGTTTTGTCATTAGCACCATTTATTTTTAGGAGGGAGGGCTCCATCTTTATTGCTGGAAGGATCACTTCAAATATGGTGGCATTATGTTCTCTTCTATATGCGGCTGTTCCATTAAGGGATTTAGCAATTTTTGCTACTGTAAACAACCCGAGACCTGTTCCATGTTGCTTTTGATGAGTTGCGAACTTTTCCCAAATATCCTTTTCGATCTCAGCAGGAATACCCGCACCACTATCTTGGACTTGTATAATCAAGTTGTCATTTTCTTTTGTTGCTATCAATTTTACTTTTTTTAATTCAGAACTTTCAGAAGCCTCAATCGCATTGCTAACTAGATTGACGATGATATCAGTTAGGGTTCGAGGTGCAGCAATTATTCCCCCCAGATTCTCTTCTATTTGGGTTTCAAAGCTAACCCCACTTGCCAGTGCTTGAGCTTCTTCTATTTTAATGGCAACATTAATCTCGTGTTCTATGCTAATCGCTTCTTGGATTTCGGTTCCAGTCACATCAGCATTTCGCATAATTTGCATGGAATGATCTCTTAAAGTGCGAATGTT
>Ga0075111_1000621_pt1 | contig 16392 bp, 8 predicted proteins | sample AntAceMetag02UKK_FD_69787 | JGI IMG/M metagenome (GOLD analysis project Ga0075111, IMG submission 69787) | Saline lake microbial communities from Ace Lake, Antarctica - Antarctic Ace Lake Metagenome 02UKK | ecosystem: Environmental > Aquatic > Non-marine Saline and Alkaline > Saline | place... | reverse complement strand
CATAGCAGCAATACTTCTGCCTGGTCGTTCCTGTTGCACAACTCGCTATATGTAAACACACCTCTATAACCATCGTCGGCGGCAACAACAAAAATTCCTTCACGCATGGCTTTTTGTGTTGGTGGCACCTTCCCTTCAAAATAGTCTTTTAAGCTAATCCCTGTAAAGGGTTGCGTACTATGTATTCCTCGTCCCCTGCCGTAAAATATGGTATGCACACTTTGTTCAGGTATTGAAGTAGGATTTTTTGACAGCGTTTCAAACTTTTTGTTTTCCAAATAGATATCTACAATGGGTGAGAATAATGGGTCTTTTCCCTTTTCTACTTCGAGATCTATATCGTAGGATTTAACTGTAATTTTTGTCGGGCTACTTATGTTCCTTTCTGTAATCAGGTCGCTCGAAACAACAAGTTTACTATTCACCGGCAATTCCCATAATTCGTTTGTTTTTGAGGGGACGATCCTCATCACTTTGGTCGCGATAATTATTTCGTGCAAATGGTTTGGATAAAATATTTCGCCCCAGCTTACCACAACTTTTTCGCCTTTATCATTTTCAATTTCTACAAATAAATCGATGATCGGCTTGAAATCATTTGCATTCTTTTTGTCCAGGTGGCGTTCATTTAAAATATCATAGAGCGAGTAACCATCGTAGCGAAATGCCCCAGTAAAAGTATCGCCATCTTCTCCTAATACAGTTTCTTTAACAATTACACTATGCAAAGGCATTTCCGAAAAATTTACCTCACCGGGATTTGTAATTTCTCCGACTACCTCAAGCTCATTCTTTTGCAGGGGATAGGTTTCTGCATTATCATAAAAGTCATTTGTTGCATCAACCGTGTCGGCTTCTTTTTCGGAAATCCGAGTTGATAAGTTTTCTGCGTTTTTAGTAGGTTCGTTTTTATTGGTACACGAAAAACCAATGAGAAGCATAGCGATTACTGCTAAAAAATAAACTGTTTTTGTCATAATTTTACTGCTATTTTTAAGATAATACATAAGTTCAATTATTAGTCTGTATCCAAAAGTGAGAAGTTGTAATTTAGCAAAATTAATTCAATTTGTAATATATGGGTTTTTTTTGACGAGGAGAATTATACATATGACAAGAAATGAAATAGCCACAAATCTGTGGCCAACTATTAATTAGTAAACTCATTACATATGAAACCGAAACAGCATTTGTTCATCATCATTATCAGTCTTCTAGTCCTTGCAGGTTGCCAAACCACTCCCAAAGGACCCATCCGTAAAATTGAAAATTTTGGCAGCGATTGGCATTTCAAAAAAGCAGTGGATATCCATTTTGGCACTTCACCATGGGATGATGCTGTAATTCCCCACACCATGCGTGTTGAACCTTTGGTAGTAAACAATCAGTGGCAGGGCTATGGCTGGTACAAAAAGTTTTTTGAGGTGGGCGATACCACAGGAAAAAAGTTTTTCCTCTATTTTGAAGGTGTGATGCATCAAAGTTGGGTCGCTGTAAATGGTAAGGATATTGCTGAACACGTGGGAGGTTACCTCCCGTTTACAGTTGATATTACCAGTCATTTGAAACCCAACAGTAAAAACCTGGTGAAGGTATTGGTGAACAACGAAGACAATCCTCAAATTCCACCTGGCAAACCATTGGAAACCCTCGACTTTAATTATTATGGTGGGATTTATAGGAATATTTATCTGGTAACAGCCAACGATATTTACATCACTGATGCTGTTGAAACCGGGGGTGGTGGCCTGCTGGTTCACTTTGATGAGATAGATGAAAATAAGGCTGATGGAATAATTTGGGTCCATGCGAGGAATGAGAGTTCTGTAAAGGCATCTGTTTCGTACAAAGCACTTCTTATCTCACCTGATGGAAAACGATTCGAATTTAATTCCCCGGAAACTAATCTTCTGGCAGGTGAAGCCAGGGAAATGGTTACTGGAATTACGGTCCCCCAACCTGAACTTTGGTCACTGCAAAAACCAAATTTATACACCCTCGAAATTCAATTGCTTGCTGATGGTGTAGTAGTGGATGAAATCACCGATAAAGTCGGGATACGAAAAATTGAACTGAATGAAGATGGATTTTATTTGAACGACAAGAAAACCTATATCCGCGGCACCAACCGCCACCAGGAATATCCATACATTGGTTATGCCCTTTCGGATGAGGCACAATGGAGGGATGCTGTGAAAATAAAGAACGCCGGTTTTGATTTCGTCCGTCTTTCGTACTATCCCCATGCAGATGCTTTTATGGATGCCTGTGACGAGCTTGGCCTGATGGTGATGAACTGTATCCCCGGATGGCAATTTGTGGGTGATTCAACTTTTACTGAAAATGCATTACAGGATTGCCGGGAATTAATCCGTCGCGACCGGAACCATCCCTGTGTGGTTTTTTGGGAACTATCATTGAATGAATCGGCCATGACCGAAGATTTCATGCTGCAAGCCAATCAAATTCTCGATGAAGAATTGCCTTTTGATGATGCTTACAGTGCCGGCTGGATTGACCATGAAAGTTACGATTTGTTTATCCCGGCAAGGCAACATGCGAAACCTCCTGATTACTGGAGTAATTATAAAGAAGATAAAAGAAACATCTTCATTGCCGAATATGGCGATTGGGAATACTACGCCCAGAATGCAGGTTTCAACCAAAAAGCATTTCAGGATTTAAAGGAAGACGAAAGGACCAGCCGTCAGTTAAGAGGGGCAGGCGAGAAAGCTTTGTTGCAGCAGGCCTTCAATTACCAGGAAGCGGCCAACTCCGACCGCAAAGGCAAATCAACCATCGGCGATGCCAACTGGCTGATGTTCGATTACAACCGTGGTTATGCCGACGATTTGGAATCATCAGGCATCAGCGATATTTTTAGAATTCCAAAGTTTGCATATTATTTTTACCAGAGCCAGCGGCCAGCGGAGGAGATGGTTAAATCACCGGCACAATCCGGGCCAATGGTGTATATCGCCAATTATTGGACCAACAACTCCCCAACAGATGTGCGCGTTTTCAGTAATTGTGAGGAGGTCGAGCTTTTACTTAATGGAAAATCAATTGAAAAAAAGAAAGTCGGTAGGGATAAATTTTCCTCACATCTAAGCTACCCTCCCTTTATTTTTAATTTGGAAAAGTTTGAGCCGGGTACTTTGTCTGCAAGAGGATATATTGATGGAAAGGAAGTAGCTGTTTACGAAGTTTCAACCCCTGGAAAAGCTACCCAAATTATTTTGGAAGCTGATCTTTCCGGGATTCCGATTAAAAATGACTCACCGGATATGGTGTTTGTTTATGCCAGGATTTGTGATGAAAACGGAACGACCATCCCTGATGCCGAAAATCTTGTTCAATTCATGATTGAGGGAGAAGCAGAGTTGGTTGGTGAAAATCCTGTAAAAGCGGAGGCAGGGATTGCGACGGTTCTTTTGAAAACGGAACAATTCAGCTCACCGGTAATTATCTTGGCAACTTCAGAAGGATTGAAGGAAGGGGAATTGAAATTGAGGAGCTATTAATATTAATCTCCAAATTCTATTCATAATGTCCGCGGCAGGAGGAAATATCAATTTCATAAATGAAATTTTAGAAGCGAAAATATGAATTGTTCTTTCCCAAGAAAAATACAGTCAGCTTACTTTATGAGCTTACTTTATGAGACCAAAAACCCTGTGCAGGCAACCACAGAGACACAAAGACAAAAAGAATTTCAGAACGCTAAACCAACTTCAAATTGCATGGGTCATTTATTTTTTCAGGAGTACCATTAATACACTGCCAGATGTGCGTTTCACGAAGAGCATGGCCATCAACTTGTAAACTAATTTCGTAAACGGCGATAGCTTGGTTTTGAAATAAACACCTTACATTGCGGCCTGGAATTGGCGTAGAAATCGCTGGTCGTTTTCAAAAAACAACCTCAGGTCGTTCACCTGATATTTTAGCATTGTAATTCTTTCGATGCCCATACCAAAAGCATATCCTGTATATTTATTGCTGTCGATATTACAGTTTTCGAGCACCTGTGGATCAACCATGCCGCATCCAAGAATTTCAACCCAGCCCGAATATTTGCAAATATTGCAACCCTTTCCGCCACAAATGTTACAAGAAATATCAACTTCTGCCGAAGGTTCAGTAAATGGGAAATAAGAAGGCCTGAGACGCATTTTTGTTTCTTCCCCAAATAATTCCTTTGCAAAATAATAAAGGGTTTGCTTGAGGTCGGCAAAGGAAACATTTTGGTCAACATAAAGTCCTTCAATTTGGTGGAAAATACAATGCGCCCTGGCTGATATTGCCTCGTTGCGGAATACGCGTCCCGGTGAAACTGTCCGTATCGGAGGCTGCTGGTTTTGCATCACACGCACCTGCACGGATGAAGTATGTGTACGAAGCACTATTTTTTCGTCCTTGTCGTCAATAAAAAAAGTATCCTGCATATCGCGGGCAGGGTGTTCTTCAATAAAATTGAGGGCCTCAAAATTGTGCCAGTCATCTTCTATTTCGGGGCCTTCGGAAACAGTAAAACCAATGCGGGAAAAAATATCAAGTATCTGACGGCGAACAATAGTGAGTGGGTGGCGTGAACCCAAATCAGAAAAATCGACAGGCTTGGAAAAATCTTCGTCCAGCTTTTGGCCTGAATCTGATTTACCCGACAATTCCTGCTGAACAAGGTTCAATTTTTCCTGTGCCTTATTTTTTAATTCATTTAAGGCCATGCCAACTTCTTTGCGGGCTTCGGGGGCAACATTTTTGAACTCACCAAATAAACCCGGGATAAGTCCTTTTTTGCTCAGGTATTTTATCCTGAAGTCCTCGAGTTCCTCAACAGAACCTGCCTTGAAGTTATCAATGGAATCAAATATTTCCCTGATCTTATTTTTCATTGGGATAATTTTAAAACTATTAGTCAATGATTTCGATCGTCATCTTCACATCCTCAACTGGTTTGTCGCCAGGGCCTGTTTTTACGGCAGCAATTTTATCAATCACATCAAAGCCATCTGCCACCTGTCCAAAAACGGTGTAGGCACCATCGAGATGTGGTGTTCCGCCAACATTCTCGTAAGCTTTACGCTGTTCTTCACTATAGACAACTCCGCTGCGTGCTTCCATCTGTCCGAGCATTGCATCGTTATAGACCTGACCCTGAACAATATAAAACTGTGAGCCCGATGAAGCTTTCATGGGATTAACCTGATCGCCCATCCTCGCTGCCGACAGCGCTCCTTTTTTATGATAGTACTGGGGCAGGATTTCAGCAGGAACAGTATATCCGGGATCTTGTTGGCCATTGGCATTCGATCCGCCTTGTATCATAAAATTTTCGATCACGCGGTGGAAAGGTGAACCATCGTACCATCCGTCTTCTACCAATTTAACAAAATTATCCCTGTGCTGTGGGGTTTCATTATAGAGCAAACCCTTGATGTCGCCATAATCGGTATGAATTACAAATTTTACCACTTTTTCTTGTGTAAATCCTTGGATATTAAAAAATAATGTGATTGCTGCGAATAAAAATAATCCTTTTTTCATAATTCTTAGTTTTAATAATTTTTGCAAAAAAAAGGATTTTTTATCAGAATGTCCTGATGAAGATCAAAATGAATTCTTTCGAACGATTATTCTTCTATCAAAGTAAGGGTCATTTCCAGGTCTTCAACCGGGCGGTTTTGGGCACTGGTTTTAACAGCGGCAATTTTATCGATGACTCCCATACCATCCACTACCTCACCAAACACGGTGTACTCCGTATCGAGAAAAGGAGTACCCCCTATGGTTTGATAAACTTTGATTTGCTCGGGTGTATAAAAAGCCCCGGTCCTCTTTGCCATTTGGTTCAACTCTGCATCTGTGTATCGTTTTCCCTGGACTATATAAAACTGTGAGCCAGAAGATCTTTTTTGCGGATTTACCTGGTCGGGCTGACGGGCAGCAGCAAGTGCGCCTTTTTTATGATAAAACTCAGGGGTAAATTCTGCTTCGATGGTATAGCCGGGGCCACCTTTACCGAGCCCTTGGCCAGGAGCTGCATTTTTTGAATCAGGATCACCGCCCTGGATCATAAAATCTTGCATCACCCTGTGGAAAAGTGTGCCGTTATAATATCCTTCATTTACGAGTTTAATGAAGTTGTCGCGGTGCATTGGTGTTTCGTCATAAAGTACTAAAACCATATCTCCATACTTTGTACTTACCTTTACTTTCTGTCCCTTTCTTTCAATCGGTTTTGTAGCCGTTGTGGCATTTGCTTTGTTTTTAGCAGAGCTGGTGGTAGTTTGCTCTTTCTTTGCCGTTTTAGCTTCTGGTTTCTTTTCCGTTGATTGATTATTGCATCCTACAAAGAACACGCTCAACATAATTATAAGTCCCCCCAATAAATACTTTTTCATAGTAACAAAATGTTTTCGATGTATCTGTTTTTGATCGCTAATTAATTTAATATTGTGTTAACTACAAAAAGTTGAAATTATTATGTTTCAACGGTAAATCCCGTATAGAACGGTGGAAGTTGGGTTTTTGAAGCTGGAGGTTATAAAGTTAAATGCTTGTTCAAAAAAAAGGTTAATCGTGACCCTACAAATAGCTTTTAACAATTAACAATTCACTTTTAACGATTAACTTCTTTATGCATTTTCCGTTTTTCGTTGTAGCATCTTCGGCAGAGGGGTTCATAACTTTCTGTTTCGCCCAACACCACAAGCTTGTCCCCTTCGATGGTGCGGTGCGAATATTGGGCAAGATGGCCACAATGCATACATATTGCATGTACTTTGGTAACATATTCGGCGCTGGCAAGCAAGGCCGGGATTGGGCCGAAAGGTTTGCCTGTAAAATCCATGTCGAGGCCGGCAACAATTACCCTGATGCCACTATTTGCCAATTGATTGCAAACCGAAATAAGTTCGGAGTCGAAAAATTGCGCTTCATCAACACCTACTACATCAACATCATTCACCATCAATAGGATTTGTGATGAGGATTCAACCGGCCATGAAGGAATGGAAGAAGCATCGTGCGATACAACGTTCTCTTCATCGTAGCGTACATCCACTGCTGGTTTAAAAATCTCTACCTTTTGCTTGGCGATCCTAGCTCTTTTCAAACGGCGGATGAGCTCTTCGGTTTTGCCCGAAAACATCGAACCACAAATTACTTCTATCCAACCACGGCGAGATGATGGATCTATTTTATATTCGAGAAACATGTAATATCTTTCTTTCCCGGGCCAGGCCCACATTAATAAATTTACCTAAAACCGATCAACTCATCAGTAATTATCCCAACAGGATAATGAATTGGGTTTTTCATCGTTAAAATCACGACAAAATTAAGGAATAAAAAACGCAATCCGGCATCTGAATCATATAAATCATGCAAACCTTATCAACACAAGAAAAAATAAGTAAGCTGATCAGTAAAATACAAATTGATTGGAAAAGGGCTACCGGTGAGAATCATGGGATTTCAAGAATTGATAAAGATATTCTTAGCGATGACATCAAGAAAATATACGACTTGATTTATGAACTGGACATCAGTAGTGCCCGGCAAACTGTAGCACATGTTGATGATGAAAATATCATTGAGGAAGAAAAAGTTGCCGAACCAGTTGAAATACCGGTTAACCCGGTAATTGAGGCCGAAGAACATGTACTTACTCCGAAGGAAGAAATTAATACAGTACCTGAACAAGCACCCCTTGAATTTGAAATAACCAACGTTGGGCCGGAAGAAAATGAGCCCGTTTTTGAAGAGAAGGAACTAAGCGAAGAATTGCCCAGGCAGTTTACCGATAATAATTCAAACCCTGACACAAAGGCCTCGCTCGACCTCTTTAGCGCTTCAAAAACGCTTGCCGATGTTTATCAAAATGATGAGGACAACAGTCTGGCTGCAAAAATTAAGCAAAACAAAATTGCGGATATCAAAGCTGCCATTGGTATCAACGATAAGTTTTTGTTTATCAACGAAATCTTTAAGGGTGAAATGTCAACATACAATCAGACCATAGAAGCACTCAACGGTACCAACGATTTTCATGAAGCAATTCATTACATCGATCAATTGAAATTGAGTTATGGCAGCGAAGAAAACAAACCCTCCTTCAATAAGCTTTTCGAAATCGCAAAACGAAAGTTTCATTAAAGATAATTTAAACAACTTTTTAGAAAAAATGGCTTTTTAAGAGCCCGTTTATTAAAACCCAATTCCCGTGAAAAAAACTTTTACTTCAGCACTACTTTTGTTAGCCATCTTTTCATTATTTTCCTCCTGCCTCAAACACGAAAAAGAATACCTTCAACTTGGGGAAGTTAGCTTGCAAATGACTGAAGAGTTGTCAGAGGGCCCAAGGCGTCTGCATTTCAACTTTTTTACGGTTGAGGAATACAATTGCCTCGACAATGTCATCCGTTATTCATCTTCCTCGGACCCGGAGAATATTGACATCACCCTTATTGATGTCGAAAAATCTGATTATTGTTTAACTGGCCCCGGCCCGGCCATCGAAACCCTTGACCTGGGAAGTTTTGGTATTGGGGATTACCCGGTTTCCATCAAAGTAGGAGATGCTGAAAATACAGGCTCCCTGAAAGTTACTGAAGAATCATATGTCATTGATTTTGATGATCCCCAATTATTAAACATTCCCTACGACACACTTTACCGCATTCCAGAAAATACCATCTGGGGGCTTGCCAGGTATTTTGAACCTGAAGGAGAAGAAAAAGTTGATGCTTTTCTCGATTCGTTGGAAAACATTGGGGCAGTGCCCCTTATCCTGAACCATGGGGATTATGGTTACTTTCAGGCAGATAGTGCCGGAAAAATTATCGTGCCCGATTACCTCGAATTTGAATATGCAAAATCCTTTGTTTACGATTACGATGGCACCACGTCAGAAGTGGGAAGTATTATTTCGTATTTTGCCGACGTTTACCCGCAGTACCTGTATGTTTACCTCTACAATTCCAAAGGACAGGTTTTTGAGTCAAATTAACATTAAAAAAACAAATACAATTAATTACTACCCCCACCTTCGCAAGCTACGGTGTATGAGAAATGACCATCAATGACTACAAATGACCATTAATGACTATCAATGACCATCAATGACTTTTCTTTTGAACGATATTTCAACTTTGGCAAATCTATCAATCATGTAAGTAATAGTTGGCAATAAAAGACTTAATAAAGCCTAAATTTTCAGTATGTTACAATAAAGCTAGTAACTTTGCCGCATCAAACTAACACAACTAAAATCACTTGTTTTGCTCAACTTAAATTCATTTCCAGCTGATATTAACCAATCATTATTTTTAAAAATCCTTTTAAAAACAAGCCTCTCGGGCAACCATTCCAATCCATTGGGGTCTTAGTAAATACTTTAACAATCTAAATAGATACTTTTTATGAGAAAACTTTCTACACTGCTACTCATCGCGGTATTTTTAATGTCCGGTTTTAGCCAATCTGTTACCGGAAGTGAGACCATTACTACCCACTTAAAACAAACGATTGAAAACTCTTCTACTGACGATCTTATCAGGATCAATATCACCCTCAGTGAACAATTCGACACACAAGCACTCATCCAGGAAGTAGAATCAATGAGAGTGGCAGATAGACGTGAATATGTAATGTCGGTTTTAAAGCAATTTACCAGCTTTTCGCAGGAAGGTGTTTTGGCAGAACTCAGCACACTCCAAAGGGCAAAGACTGTTGAAAAGGTTACAACTTACTGGATTGCCAATGTAATTAATTGCTATGCCGCACCTTCAGCTATTGAAGCACTTTCTAAGCGTAGCGATATTGCAAGCATCGATTATGACGAATACAGGGTCCTCCTTGACCCGAAGGAATATGAAAACCGGAAGCCGGAACAGGGCAACCTTAACGGTGGCCGGGAAATTACCTGGAATGTGTTGAAAATAAATGCCGACGATGTATGGGCACTGGGTTTTAACGGAGAAGGCATTATTGTTTCGGTAATTGATACCGGGGTAAATTACGACCATTTTGATTTAGAAGACCATGTTTGGGAAAGTGAAGAATATCCTAACCATGGCTATGATTTTGTAAACAACGACAACGATCCGATGGATGACCATGGGCACGGAACACACTGTTCGGGTACTGTTGCCGGCGATGGAACTGCAGGTTCACAAACCGGTGTTGCCCCCGGGGCAACCATCATGTGCTGTAAAGTTCTGGATTCAGGTGGCGGCGGAAGTGAAAGCGGCGTTTGGTCAGCTATCGAATTTAGTGTTGAGAATGGCGCACATGTGATGAGCCTTTCTTTGGGATGGCAACATTCATGGGGAGTAAACCGTACTGCCTGGCGCCAAGCTTTTGATGCCAGCATGGCTGCAGGTGTACTTGCTTCAGTAGCTGCCGGCAACGAAGGCCAGGACCAGGGAACCTATCCAATTCCTGATAATGTAAGGACTCCCGGCGACTTGCCTCCACCATGGCTCCACCCCGATCAAACCCTGATAGGCGGAATATCCGGAATAATTTGTATTGGTTCAACAACCAGCAGTGATGCCCTCTCAGGTTTTTCGGGCCGGGGCCCTTGCGAATGGGAAAGTGTTAATCCTTACAACGATTATGCTTACACTCCCGGAATGGGCCTTATCCGCCCCGACGTATGTGCCCCCGGTTCAAACATCAAGTCGCTGGCACATTATAGCAATACCGGCTACGAAGACGGTTGGAGTGGAACATCAATGGCTACACCTGCAAACGCAGGGATGATAGCACTGATGCTTCAGAAAAACAACACACTAAGCCCTGCTGAAATCTGTCAAACCATTGAAGAAACAGCCCACGTGCTTACTCCCGGAAAAAATAACAATACCGGTTCCGGAAGGATTAATGCCCTTGCAGCCATTGAAGCAACCTCATTGCCCGGCCCCAGTTATTATTCACACAGCATCAACGATGAATCAGGAAACAACAATGGTGAATTGGATCCTGCTGAATCTGTAATGCTTACACTTTCGATGGGTAATTTTAGTGATGAGCCAGCAGATGATATTTCCGTTGAACTCTCAACAGGATCAGAATATATTACCATAACCGACAACAGCGAATATTTCGGCAACTTCAGCATAGAAGATGTGATTGAAATTACAGATGCTTTTGCCTTTGATGTGGCCAACAATATCCCTGGTGGTGAAAACATCAAATTTATACTAACAGCTTCCAATGCTGACGAAGCCTGGGAAAGTAGTTTTGAAGTTATAGCCAATGGTGTTAACCTGATGGTGGGCAATTTTAGTATTAGTGATATAGGTGGTAATAACAATGGCAGTCTTGACCCAGGCGAAACAGCCGACATCATCGTAGAAACTTCCAACATGGGACAAATTGATGCCCCTGGTACAATGGCCATGCTCTCTACCACCAGCAACGATATTACCATCAATTCAGCCTCCTTTGACTTTGGAACGCTCGAAGCCAACGAAACTGCTACGGCAACTTTTAATATCACCGTTGATGTAGAAGCTTCAGTTGGCATTTCTGTGGAATTGATGTTTGAAGTTACTTCCGGATATTATAATCTTGAAGCTTCTTTCTTTCCAAAAATTGGCCTCATCGTCGAAGATTTTGAAACTGGTGACTTTAGCCAGTACCCATGGGAATTTGCCGGAAATGCTGATTGGACTATTGAAAGCTCAGGAGCATTTGAAGGAACATATACAGCCAAATCGGGAGCTATTCCTCATGAAGCTACAACTGAAATGAAACTTACAATTGAAGTGGCTGGACCCGACAGTATTTCCTTTTACCGCAAAGTAAGTTCCGAAGATGGATACGACTATATGGAGTTTTACATTGACAACAGTAAAAAAGATGGGTGGGCAGGTGAAGTGGCATGGGGCAGGGTTGCATATGCCGTTACCGAAGGCGAGCATACTTTCCGCTGGGTTTATGAAAAAGATGTTTATGTTGCCAATGGCGACGATTGTGCATGGGTTGATTTTATTGAACTACCTGCCGCGAACGATGGAATCATGAGTGTGAATGCCGGTGGCAATGATCAATCCTGCGTAGGAATGGATTATGAAACCAACGCATATGCCCAGAATTACAATTCCCTGATGTGGGAAACAAGTGGCAGCGGTACTTTTGATGATAACACTACCCTTGATGCTATTTATACCCCAAGTGCCGATGATTACCTTTACGGGATGGTTACACTTAGCATTACTGTTTATGGCGACGGTGGTTCGACCATGACTGCTGATATGGAGTTGAGCTTTATGCCAATGCCAATGGCTGCCGGAACAATTTCAGGTGATGATTGGGTTTGCATGGATGGGTCAAATGTTTATTCAACAGATGAAATTGATTATGCCGAATCCTATTACTGGATGCTCGACCCTGCTGAAGCCGGAGAAATTACCGGTGACGATATGATGGTAACCATTGAATGGTCTGATGCTTATCTTGGAATGGCGACTTTAACCGTTCAGGGAATGAATCCTTGCGGCGAAGGAGACTTCTCGGAGAACTTTGAAATTGAAGTGGATGATTGCACCGGGATTGATGATGTGAATTCCACATCAGGTATTTCTATTTCCCCTAATCCAAGCATTGGCACATTTACCCTGAATTTTGTAAATGATGGAACTGCTTCAACCGTGAAGATTATTAACCTTAACGGGAAAACAGTTTTTGAAACCTCCACCAACGGGCAAAACCAGGTTTTGATAAATGCCCCACAACTCGACAATGGAGTTTACTTTGTAGAAGTAAAATCGGACAACACCCGGAAAATTGAAAAATTGATCATTAATAAATAATATTTCTTTTTAAATCACTGTTCTTAAAAAGCAAGGAGGGAGCTAAACCCTCTTTGCTTGTTTCATAAAAAACAACTAAATTTATATGAAAAAGTTTTTACTATCTTTAACAACACTAGTATTTCTAAGCAGCATTGCATTTGCTGATTTTACTGAAAAAAACTACCAATTTTCAGGCCCGCAAATTTCTGAAGCGGAAGGTTTTCAAATTGTTGATTTTGAAAATGCACTTTTAACGGGTGTCTCGGGGGAGCCGATGCTTCCATATTTTAGCGTCTCGTTATTGCTGCCTCCCGGACATGCAGCCAGGGAAATCGAAATTATTCCCGGCGAAGAAGTTATTCTTGAAGGCTTTTATCAACTTTATCCTATGCAGCATTCCCAACCCATTTCTAAAGGTGGCTCGGGAATTTTTGCTTTTAAGGAAGACGTTTATCAAAAAAATGCCAGCTATCCCGAAAGTCCTGAAGGCGAACTCACCACGCAATTCCTTAATGGTTATGCTGTCGCGATGACAGCGTTTACCCCGGTGAAATACAATCCGGTAACTGGTCAGGTTTCTTATTACAAAACACTTACCATCAGGATTAACTCCGATAATGATGAAAAAGCTGAAAAAGCTTTAGAAAACCTGCATTCAGGTGCTGAAGTTTTGAAAAGGCTTACAAACCTCGCCCAAAACACTGAGGCCATCTCTGCTTATCCTGTAAAAGAAACCCGTGGCGATGATTACCAAATGATTATCATCACACCAGCACAGTTTACTGACGACTTCCAGCAGTTGGTTGATTTTTATGCACCACGCGGAATTATCGCGCAAATTGCCACTACCGAAGATATTTATTCCACCATGACCGGACAGGACAACCCCGAAAAAATCAGGAACTATATCATCCAGGAATACCAGGAGCATGGCATCCAGCACGTAACTTTGGGTGGTGATGTGGAACATGTTCCCTATCGCGGATTTTATTGCCATGTTCAATCCTCCTCGGTTTATGAAGACAGTGACATCCCTGCCGACCTATATTTCTGCGCCCTTGATGGCACATGGAATGACAATGGAAACAGCAAATGGGGAGAAATTGGCGAAGACGACCTGCTTCCCGAAATTGGCTTGGGCAGAATGTCGGTTTCAACCCAGGCTGAACTTGACGCGCTGATGAACAAAACCATCATGTACCAGGAAAGCCCTGTTTTGGGTGAACTGGACAACCCATTTTTGGTTGGCGAATGGCTTTACGACCCACCCGAAACCTACGGATCTGATTATCTCGAACTTTTGATTGGCTACCACGAAGATAATGGTTACACAACCAACGGTATCCCCGAAGATCAAAACATCGAAAAAATGTACGAAAGTGAAGGTTCATGGTCAGCAAGTGATTTGAAAAACGCGATGAACCAGGGAACTTCATTCATTCATCATGTGGGGCACGCCAATTCCAACTATACCATGAAGTTTTACAACAGCGATATTACCAATTCAAATTTCGGCCCGCTGGATGGGGTAACACATAATTATGCACTGATCTTTTCGCACGGCTGTATTTGTGGCGCTTTCGACGACAACGATTGTATTGCCGAAAAAATGATCGGTATCGATAAGATGGCAGTTGCAGTTTATATGAACTCGCGTTATGGCTGGTTTAACGAAGGCCAGACCGAAGGCCCTGCTGCCCACCTAAACCGTGAACTGGTTGATGCTTATTACGATAAAAAAGAAAGTCATCTGGGAATGGCCTACACCATGGCCCGCATCGAAACTGCACCATGGGTAACAGCACCCGGCCAGCACGAAGAAGGTGCCCTGCGCTGGAACTTCTACGACTGCAACCTGCTGGGTGATGCTGCCGTACGTTTCTGGGCTGACGAACCTACCGAAATAAGTGCAAGCTATAACCTGGAATTGCCCATGGGCGTTAGTTCAATGGAGATAACAATAAACGGAAACGGCCCGGTTGAAGGGCTGGAATGTGTTTTCATTAAAGATGATGTTTATTATGGAAAAGGCATTACTAATGCTACCGGTATGGCCGAAATTGTATTTGATGAAATGATTGAAATACCCGGCGATGCTACAATCTATGTTTCCGGATACAACTGCCAGTTGCACGAATACCCGATAACTGTTATTCCTCCAGGAACCGCTTATGTAAGTTATGTTTCTTCAACGCTTACTGATCCGGGAGGAAACAATAATGGCCTCCCAGATTATAATGAACCTGTTATGCTTACATCCACATTTGAAAACATTTCAGCAAGCCACCTGGCAGAAAGTGTATTTGTAACCATTACGTCAAGCGATGAGTATGTTACAATAACTGATGGCACTGAAGATATTGGCGATATTTTGGTAGGGGAAACTGTAGTGATAGAAGATGCCTTTGCATTCGACATTGCTGCCAATGTTTCTGATCAACATCAGATTTATTTTTCAATGCTTATTGAGTATAACGGCACTTTACTTACTAATGGTAGTTTTGCAATTACGGCCAATGCCCCACATTTGCAAATGGACAATTTTTACATCAACGATGCCGCCGGAAACAACAACGGATTGCTTGACCCAGGTGAAACTGCTGATATTGTTATCACCGCAGCTAATAATGGTGGTGCTGATGCTTATGAAGTGATGGCAATGCTTACTTCAAGCGATCAGTACATCACGGTGAATACAAGTAGCTCACAGGATATGGGTGACTTATCAGCAGGTGCTTCGCAAGACGCTGGTTTTTTAATTTCTGCCAGCGAAAATACACCGGCCGGATATACTGCCAGTATCGACATCAACTTTGAAGCGATGTATGGTATCGAGCAAAGTGATAATATCTCCTTGCCCTTTACTGATTATTGTTTCCCTGCAGCCAATTGCTCATATGGTGATGGCCTGACCGGCTTTGCCCTTGAAGATATAGATAACATGGACAATGGCTGTAGCAACGACCAGGGAATAGATGGTTATGGTGATTTCACTGATATGTCAACCGACCTGGAACCTGGTGGGACTTATACCGTCAGCTTCGAAACCGGGTACGACGACCAGCAAGTTTGCCTGTGGATCGACCTCAATAGCAACAAGACATTTGATGAAGATGAAATGCTGATCGAAGATTACAACTTGGTGAATTCAGGTCAGGTTTATGATGTGGATATTACCATTCCTCAATCAGTAAACGGTGGAATTAAATGTTTAAGGGTCCGTGCCAACTGGCAAAACTCTGCTGCCGATCCTTGTGTAGCATTCAGCTACGGCGAAACTGAAGATTATACTGTAAATATTGCCGGAGGCGTACTTGCAGTGAATGTGGTTTGCAATCCAACGGAAATTTGTGTGGGAGAAGAATCGCAAATGACAGCTTATCCAAATGGAGGTTCAGGAACTTATACTTACCAGTGGACTCCTGAAACTGGATTGAACGACCCAACTATTCAAAACCCTATGTGCACGGCAGAAGAAACAACTACTTATACTGTTGAAATCAACGATGGGACAAATACTGTTTCTTCACAAGCTACCATCACAGTACACGAACTTCCCGAAACTCCTTTCATCAACCTTGTG
>Ga0075111_1000619_pt1 | contig 16463 bp, 17 predicted proteins | sample AntAceMetag02UKK_FD_69787 | JGI IMG/M metagenome (GOLD analysis project Ga0075111, IMG submission 69787) | Saline lake microbial communities from Ace Lake, Antarctica - Antarctic Ace Lake Metagenome 02UKK | ecosystem: Environmental > Aquatic > Non-marine Saline and Alkaline > Saline | place... | reverse complement strand
TTTATTTTATGGTCTGTTGAATAGCCGGCCAGGGCCAACGAAAGAATTGCTGCAATCAAAGCGAATTTTAATGTTTTCATAGTGTCCTCCTGTTGAATTGTGAATGATGGTTAATAGGTAAATTAAATTTAGATTTATATAATCTTAAACTTGATGACACAAAGATATGCCGTGTATATGCCTTGGCCGTAGCAGAAATCAACCAGTTAAAATATTAGCTGTTTTATTTTCTGATGGAATAGTTCGCATGCAAGGCAAACAAAAAAGCCTGCCCCGAAGGGCAGGCTTCAAATAAATGAGCTGCTTACGCTTAATTGGTGAAGTGAGGGTGCTTTCCTACATTAAACCCAATGGCTTTCCAATGCGATGAATCGAAGAATGCTTTCCACTCTTTGTATTTCCCATAAATGATGTAAGTATTGTTCCTGTATCTTACACGGGCAAAATACAATCCTGTCTTTTCCTCGGAGATTAAACTCCGGTTAACCTGTTGCAAGATTTCAGTTTTAAGGCTTCTGATGTCAATTGCTTTTTCAAGCGACATTTTTGTTGTTAGTTTTTGTCTGTCCGGGCCATTGTCGGCAAACGTCATTGCTGCAAACGATACAAATGCAAGTACTAATGCGAATTTCATTGTTTTCATGCTATCCTCCTGTTTTTATGGTTTGATAATAGGGTTTAATTTTCGGATAAAGGCCGTGTACCAATTGCAGGCTTTGCTATTTTCCAACTAACCATGTTGAAGAATTGCTTCCACTCCTGGTATTTTCCATAGATTACATAATTGTTACGACCAAACCTTAGTTTGGCATAGTACAAACCTGGCTTTTCGACTGCCAAAAATCCGGCATTCAGGTGCATCATCATTTCCGAAGCCAGGGCTTTGTTGTTAAGTGCGTTTTCAAGCGAAATTTTAATATCAACCGTCTTCCTGGTTGGTTGTTCGCCTGCAAAAGTTGTTGTAGCAAGTGCTACGATTGTCATGATTAAAACTAATCTCATTGTTTTCATTGTAACCTCCTGTTTTTGTATTTATATTTATAAGACTGGGTTTCGATTATTTTTGAATATCTGAACTCAATTACATATTCTAAAACTTGACGATACAAAAGTAGGATGGCCAATAGCCCAAACCATGACGGAATGTTGCGATGATTTTTTTTGGTGGTTTTCAGCGAGGGGGAAAGAGAGGGTGATAAAGTGAAGAGGTGAAGGGGTGAAAGGGCGAGGAAGAGAGGGTGACGCAGCGACGAAGAGAGGAGGCGATGGAGCGGGGGTGACGCAGAGACGAAGGGAGGGAGGACGGGAAGAGGTGAAAGGGCGAGGAAGAGAGGGTGACACAGGGACGAAGTGAGGAGAGGACGGGAAGAGGTGAAAGGGCGAAGGGGCGACGAAGCGACAAAGCGAGAGGGTGACGCAGAGACGAAGTGAAGGGGCGAAAAAGGGACAAAGAGGGAGTGAAAACAAAAAAGCCCGGACAAGTGCCCGGGCTTTTTTATTAAATATTTGATTGGCTGATTACTCGGCCACAACTTCAAATTTTACTTCGGCTTTAATCTCCTTGTATAATTTTACTGTAGCGATGTAATTGCCCAATTCTTTAATTGAATCGTCAACATCAATCTTCCTACGGTCAACTTCGTAACCTTTCTGCTTTAGCGATTCAGCAATTTGTATCGCATTCACCGAGCCAAAGATTTTTCCTGAAGTACCAGCTTTGGCGCCAATTTTCAGTTCAACCTTTCCGAGCAACTTGGCTGAAGTTTCAGCTTCTGAACGCAATTTTTCCTCTTTAAAGGACTTTTGCTTTTGCACTTCGGAAAGCACTTTTTTGTTGGTTTCGGTAGCAAGCAATGCTTTCCCTTTTGGGATAAGATAGTTCCTGGCAAAACCATTCTTTACCTTTACTATGTCGTTCTCGTAACCGAGATTCTCAATATCTTGTTTTAAAATAACTTCCATAATTCTTCCTCCTATTTTAATAAGTCAGCAACGTAAGGCATTAGCGAAAGATGTCGGGCGCGTTTGATAGCCTGGGCAACCTTCTTTTGATATTTAGTAGATGTACCGGTGATTCGGCGTGGAAGAATTTTCCCCTGTTCGTTTACAAACTTCAAAAGGAAAGATGCATCCTTGTAATCAATATATTTAATGCCGGATTTCTTAAATCTGCAATATTTTTTCTTTTTTACGTCAACCGCAATTGGGGTGAGGTATTTAATATCTGAATTCTGTTGTGCCATTGTTCAATTTTTTAAAGGTTCGAAAATGATTATTTGGTCTCCTCTTTAGCATCTGCCTTAACTTTTGCACGTTTCTTCTCGTTGTATGCTATTGCATGCTTGTCGAGTTTCACGGTCAAAAAACGAATAATACGCTCATCACGCTTAAAAGCAACTTCCATCTCTGCAATAAATGGACCTTCAGCCCTGTATTCCATGAGGTGATAAAAACCTGTCGATTTTTTCTGGATAGGATACGCCAGCTTACGCATACCCCAAGCTTCCTCATGTACCATTTCTGCACCTTTTTCCTTAACGAATGCCTGGTACTTCTTTACCGCTTCCTTCATCTGATCTTCAGACAAAACGGGAGTTACAATGAAAACGGTTTCATACTGATTTAACATCTTGTAATTGTTTAAGTTATTAATAAATCTTATCTCATTTTTAAAAGTGGGCGCAAAGATAGGGTTATTTTGTTAAAAACAAAGGCTTGGAGATAGGATTTTTGAAAGGGATAGGCTGGATGACGGATGATCCCGAAAAGTAGAAAATTTTCAATTTTCATAACTTTTCGAGGATGCACGAAAAACAATGAAATCAGAGATTTCTGGTTTTTCGGCACTGAAGACTGAAGTCAGAAGCTGGAAGTCGGAAGTCGGAAAGCGATAGTCAGCAATGGGCAGTGCAATGTCAATAAGTTAAGATAAAGAGGTGAATTTATGATTGTCGATTAACGATTTTTAATTTAAGATGTTCCAGACTATCACCTAACAAAAAATCTCCCTATCTTTGGGATGCCTCTGGTCAAAAAATCATCATTCGTTAATCATCAATCGGAAATAAAACGCTTAACTTATTGACATTGGACTGAGGACTGAGAACCAAAAACTGAAGACTGAAGACTGATGACCGAGAACCAGTGTTGGATGTTAAGTTAGAAGGTGATAGTCAGCAATGGGCAGTGGGATGAAGTTGTGAAGTGACAATTGCGAGTTCGAAGCTTTTTGATCAGCTTATTAGATGTTTTTGCTTTTCATTTTAGGCAGAAGTTTCAACAGCAATTTTCGAACTTCGAACGGATAACAACGATACAGAAAAAGTAGATATCAATACAAAACACAAATATGAAACGCTATCTTGCGAACTCCAAACTTGTTTAACAGTTTACAAACCACTGATGACGGGTGACCGATGACTGAAGTTGGATGACCGACGACCGACGACTGAAAGAAGCCCGAGTGGATGACGGATGATTAATGATGACTGATAAACCAGGGTTTCCATCCCTTCCCGTTGGTCAGGGCTTTAATCCCTTATCTTGACGTTTAACAATTCACGATTAACTTTCAACTTTTTCCCTGTCCTGTTTACCAATCACCGATCACCAATTACCTCAACTACAGAAGTCCAAAGACCGAAGACAGAAGTCGGAATCCAGAAAACAGAAAACATACTGATCACCACTTACCGATTACCAATCACCATTTGCATACCGGTTACCGATCACCATTCACCGATCACCGATCATTCACCGTTCACCGATCACTGTTCACCGATCATTCACCGTTCACCGTTCACCGTTCACTGTTCACTGATCACCGTTCACCGATCACCGATCACCTCTCCCATAAAGCTCCACACTAAAATCATCTACCAAAATATCGTCCTGCCCCTGGTACCAGAAAAATATTTTGAGCCGGTCGTTAAAATTTGCTATTTCAGGCAAAACGGTTCCAAAGCTTATTTCGCGCCAGTACCCGGCATCATCAGCAGGCATTTCATCTACTGCCATCGACTTAAAATAATAGCCAACATCTGCACTGTCTGCCAGCGAAATTACCAGGTTCATTTCCTTAGATGAACCAGGCTCTGTTTCAAAAATTAGTGCATTTATCCGGGCATAAATATCCTTTTCACCAAATAGCGAACTATCCTGTGTAATCATCAGTGCCGAACTGTATTGCTGGTCAATATTAAGTTTTGAAACCATGCTGCCGCTGTGAGCAAGCTCTACCCCTACCCTGCCACTTGTTACCCATTGCTGCTCTTCCTTTTCAAAATCATTTTTCCAACTTCGGATAGGGGTTTCCATATTGGTTTTGTAAGGAGGAATATCTTCAAGCCCGTTAAATATGTAGCGGTATTCCTGACCAGTCCGCAAAAAAACCATCGCATACTTTTCACGGTCCATCGCATATGGATGAACAATGCCCCGGCTATATTGCCAGTTTTGAAAAATATTTAGCCCAAGCAAAAGCAAACTTAATCCTATCATCGCCTTTATCAGCCATCTTTTCCCGGTTATCCATTGAAATAGAAAAGCAAGCAACAAGGCAAACAAAGGATAAATATCAATGAACACACGTTGGCCAAAGCTATCACCATAATACCAGTTCCACCACGACGAAACCACCCAAATATACAGCAACAGAAAAACAAGCGCAGAAACACCTCTGATCCTATTGATACCCCAAAGTTGAACCAGGCCAAAAAAGGCCATAAGACATAAAGGTGTATAAATAAATAATCCCTTTTTAAAGCTAAAAAGTACCTTGAAAATTTGTGGATTTGAAAAATAAAAGCCCTCGCCGCCATAACTCCACAACAGCCAATGCCCGGTTTGTACATACCACCATATAGGCTGGATTGAAAGTAAAAGAATTCCAACCACAAGGAATACATAAGACCATCCGGAGCGGATGAATAATTTTACTGAATGAATGAAACTTCGATAATCGGGCGCGAGCATTGGCAATAGCAACACAACAATGGCATTAAGCGGCCTGATGAGCACCACTAACGCCAGGAACAATACGCTCATCAAGACATCACGCTTGCCCTGGTATTTGAAATACCCGGCCGAAAAAAACATAAAACCGGCAACAACAGCAAACGAATAAACATGTGACATGGCAGGCGCTGCCACAGTATAAACCAGTAGGTTGGTAGCAAACAAAATCAATATCAATACGAGACTGATTATCCAATTTTGAAAGCGATAAAGTTTAAGTAGTTTCTGGAGAAATACCAGCCCTATAAAAAGATAAAATAAAGCCGATAAACTGGCCATGAATTGATAAATACTACTGAATCCATCGGGTGGCACACCGGTAGCAAGGCTGATAATTGTTCCAATCAAAAAAAATGGGGCCATCATCAAGGCGACCCCTATAAAATATTTATTCACTGGTTCCCCATCTACATCAACAATAAAATTGGCTGCCTGCACAGACGGATAAACTTCCTTTTCGCGTTGAATTATACTGTCGAAACCAATTTCAGAATAAACAAATACAGAGGGCAGGTAAGCATAATATCCACGTCCATCGCTGGCAATTACTTCTTTCCAACCTTTATCTTTGGAGCAAATAAAATTCTCCCACAGACTGATGGCCAGCACCACCAAAACCATCATCCAGATAATATTTGCTGGATTGAAAAACCGCGTCTTATTGGGATTTAGTCTTGAAATCATACCAATGTTTAATCACTATTCTCAGGGTTAGGATCAGTTTTACCTTTCCTTTTAATCAGAAAAAACCGATAGATATTCACCACTTTGCTATCGCGGTTAAGCTGTGTCAGTAGCACACCAAGAATCACAATAGCCATTCCGGCAATCTTTCTCATTCCAAATATTTCATCAAGGATAAAATATGAAAATATTGCTGTAAAAACAGGGATCAGGTTTGTGAACAAGTTTGTTTTGCTGATGCCGATTTCGCGGGCTGAAATGGCAAAAAATACAAAGGCCAGTGATGAAGCAAAAATGGCCAGCAATAAAAGTGAAGAAATCAATTCGAAAGTTGGGACTACCTGTATGAAATTCTGGTAATCGAAAACAAAAAATAACGGCAGAAAGAAAATGGCCCCAATCAGGTTTTGAGTAGCGATAATCATAAACGCATCATATTTGGAAGCAAGTTTCTTGAGAAAAATAGAATAAATAACTGCCGAAAAAACCGCCATGGATAACCAGACAATACCTTCGGGTGAAGCACCCAGGGAATAATCGCGGTTTACCAGCATAAACAATACCCCGAAAAACGAAATGACCAAACCAAAGATATTAAGTTTCGTTAATCGCTCCTTCAGGATAAAATAGGCCACAATAGGCGTGAAGACAGGAATAGTAGCAATAATAACCGCTGTAACCGTGGGAGACGAATTCTTTAGGCCGTAGTTTTCGCCCAGGAAATAAAGGAAAGGATTAAACAGCGCCGACAATAAGAACAGTTTATAATCCTCGCGTTTTATTTTCTGCAAGTGCCTGAACAACCACAAACCAAGAAACATGATGGCCGATGAGATGATCAACCTTAAGAGCACTGTGGTAATGGGATCGTAGTAATTTAATACAATTTTCGACCACACAAAACTCATCCCCCAAAACAACATCGAGAGGACGACCAGGATATAGGTATAAACCGGCTTCAGTTTCAATCTTAATAAATTTATTGGGTGTGCAGATTGTATTTACCCAGCATTTTATTCCATTCGGGAGATTCGATAACACCGATTAAGGTTGGATCAATGGCATCTAATAGGTTGATGTTTGTTGACGAAAAACTAAAGTAAATCGAATTGACCCCGCTGGGGATAATGTCAGCATCCTGGTGAAGTCCTTTCGAATTGATCAAGTATGACAACAATGGACTGTCGTAGATCACTGCCTCAATTTTCTTTTCATTTAGCTCATTAATGGCTATCTCAAGTGTTTCGTAGGCAAAATATTCAATCCTGCGATCGGTCAAAAATTCAGCGGTACTCGAATTTTTGACTGTACCAACTTTTACATTATGTAAATCTTCAACCGTTGATATTGCACTTTGCAACTTATTGTAGGTTAACGCGGCCGAAATACTTGCCGTAAATCCCGAAATAATAATTACCGCCGTGAACATCCATATTATCGAAATAATCCTTCCCAGCCCTGTCTTGGGAGCTTTGTCACCATAGCCCACGGTGGTCATTGTTACTGCCGACCACCAAATGCCATCGCCAATGCCACGCCATCCTTTCTCAAAATGCTGCGGATTTTTTTTGCGTTCGACAAGCCATAAAATAAAACCAAAAATAAAAATGATAATGAACAACAAAAACACAACCTCAAAGAATTGTCTCGAGAAGAATTTCTTTAAAAAGCTAAACACCGGTGAAGCATCGCTTACAACCACGGCAATGCCCACGCTTGAAATAAAAAATGGTTGGGTAAAGCTAAACTTCTTTAACCGTTCACTGGTCACGGTAAGGGGATTTATCGATAAGTCCACTTCAGTGGTGGAAATGGCCTCAATTAAGTCGCTCAAAGTTTGATAGTTCTTGTATTTATACCTGTAACCATGTTCAAGGGCAATCTGCTCCCAAATATCAATGCTCAACCCGGTATATTGCCCATCCTCATGAATAATAAATGGTGGAGATTCGTAAATCCCGATGGTTAATACTGGCTGCTCTTGACTCTTCGATTGCCCGAATGCCGGCATTGATACAGAACCTATCAAAATAAAAAATGCAAGTAGATAATTATAAAACCTCATTGTACTAACTTTTTTGGTCGGCAAAAATAGCTGATTTATTTAAGATGTATGCATCCCGAATTCCAATACGAATAATTCCGCTATGAAACGGGCCAGTTGCAATATTGCTTATTTTTGTCAACTCCAACAAAACACTGTAATTATGCATCAACAAAAAAGCCAAATTCATTTAGCAGCTGAGCTCATTTATAACTCAAAGCACCTGGTAGCATTTACCGGGGCTGGCATCTCTGTCGAAAGTGGAATCCCACCCTTCAGGGGCAGCGAAGGGCTTTGGAGTAAATACGATCCGCAGGTACTTGAACTTGATTACTTCCATCAAAACCCAAAGGAATCATGGGAAGTCATCAAGGAGATTTTCTACGACTTTTTTGGGAAGGCCAAACCTAACGCCGCTCATCTTGCCCTGGCTAAGTTGGAAGAGATGGGTTTGTTGAAATGTGTGATCACCCAGAATATCGATAACTTGCATCAGGCTGCCGGAAACACGGTGGTGCACGAATTTCATGGCAATTCACAAAAACTTATTTGCACCTCATGTGCAAAACATTACGTGGTGGCTGATTTAAACTTTGATGCTTTACCACCACTTTGTGTAGATTGCAAGAGCCTTATCAAACCCGACTTTATTTTCTTTGGCGAAGGCATTCCACAGGTTGCGCACAACGCATCCCTAAAAGCTGCCGAAGAGGCCGATGTATTGCTCATTATTGGATCAACAGGAGAAGTGGTGCCAGCCAATCAAATTCCAATCCTTGCAAAACAAACCGGTACCAAAGTGATTGAAGTAAACCCCGAATCATCGCGATATACCGACTTTGTAACTGATATTCATTTGAAGGGAAAAGCAGGTAAGGTGATGACGGAGCTTTTGAAGGAGATTGAAGGAATGGAGTGATGGGGAGACGGAGAGACGGAGTGAAGATTCAAAAATTCAAAGATTCAAAGATTCGATGATTCAAGGATTCAAGGATTCGATGATTCAAAGTCAGGTTTTTGATATGAGATATCAGGAATGGATTAAGGAATATTGAATATCAAATAATGAACATCGAATATTGAAATAAAAGGAAATTGCATGGGTTTTAAGCCCCGACGATAACTGACAGAGTCCGACGTAGGAGTTCCTGTCAGAGTTAGATAGACTAACAGCAAAAGGAAAAATAGAAAATTATTTAAGGATTGAAATTGACTGAAGAAAATCGACACTTTATAATTGAAGAAAATGCAGGAGGGGTCAAAGATTCAAGGATTCAAAGATTCAAAGATTCAAGGATTCAAAGATACAAGGATTCAAGGATTCAAAAATTCAAAGATTCGAAGATTCATTGCTTCGCCCCGCCCGCAATTAACCTACTTACTAAATAGATTTTGAATAGAATCATATACTGTCACTAACTGGCTTCTTATTAAGAATAATAACACATGAATAAAATCAATTTAACAAAAATGCCCGGCACACTGATCATCCTAATGATCCTCTGTTTCGCCATCAACCTGAATGCACAAAAGAATCCCTACAAAAAGCAGGTCAAAGAACTCAATAAGTATTACGAAGAGGCTCGGTATAACTGGGAAGTTCCCGGTTTGGCAATCGGGATTATTAAAGACGGACAGGTGATTTTAGCAGAAGGTTACGGCCATCTGGATGTGCGCAAAGACGGCCCTGTAAACAGCAAAACTATGTTCCCCATAGCTTCCAACACCAAGGCTTTTACTGCAGCAGCGCTGGCCATTTTGGTTGATGAAGGCAAAATTTCGTGGCAGGATAAAGTCACCGACCACATTCCCTGGTTCCGACTTTATGATCCGTATGTAAGTGAAAACATGACCATACGAGATTTGCTGTGCCACCGCAGCGGATTGGCAACTTTCAGCGGCGACTTGCTTTGGTATGGCACCGATTACGACAGGGAAGAAATTATCCGCCGGGCAAGATACCTGGAGCCTGTTTATGGCTTTCGTGAACAATTTGGTTACTCTAACATAATGTACCTCACCGCCGGCGAAATAATCCCCACGGTTACCGGAAATAGCTGGGACGAATATATTGAAAAACAATTCTTTAATAAGCTTGACATGGAACGAACCATAACGACAACTACTGACCTTGAAAAATTCAGTAATGTTGCCACACCACACACCGACTTTGAAGGTGAGGTGATCGCCATCGAATACCTGAATTGGGACAATATTGCTCCTGCCGGCGCAATCATTTCCTGTGTTGATGATGTACTCAAATGGTTGGATTTGCAACTCAATCATGGGATTTACCATGGCGACACCATCTTCACTGCAAGACGAAGCAAAGAAATGTGGTCGCAAAATACTGTTTTGGGTGTAAGTAGTTTTGTTGAAGAAAATTACCCGGGTATGTTTTTTAGATCGTATGGCCTGGGTTGGGGATTGAGCAACTACAAAGGCCGCAAAGTTGTTGCCCACAGTGGTGGATATGATGGAATGATCTCGTACACATGCATGGTCCCGGAAGAAAATCTTGGATTTGTGATCCTGACCAACAAAAATTCCAGCCTGTACAACCCACTTGCCTACAAAACGCTGGATGTATTTTTGGAAGGGGAAGAAAAGGATTGGAGCGAGTTTATACTCGGTTTAATTGAAGATGGAAAAGAACGGCAGGAGGATGCAGAAGAAGAAAGGGAAGAAAGAAGGATAGAAAGGACTTCCCCCTCGCTATACCTTGAAAACTACACCGGAACTTATGGGGGAGAACTATATGGTGATGCAATAGTTGAACTAAAAAATAATGAACTTGTAGTTCAGTTGGCCCCGGCAAAAAAATTTAAAGGAACATTAAAACACTGGCACTACGATACTTTTGAGATTATTTTTGAAGCGTTCCCTTCCCTCCCACCCGGATTCTGCACTTTTATCCTTGATGCATACGGCAGAGCTACAGAAATGAAGATTGATGTCCCTAACCCTGATTTTGATTTTACAGAATTGGAGTTTCTGAAGAAGGAATAAGATCAATTTGGAAATTTGATGATTTGATGATGTGATGATGTGATGATTTGATGATTTGGAAATTTGATGATGTGAAAATTGAATAGATTAAAACTAAACAAAAACATATTTTTATTGATAGACCTTTCAAACAAACATCTAATGGTGATAAAAAAATATTTTGTAATTATTTAGGTGGATGGCTTATTTGCCAAATTCTTATGACCCCAACCCCGCCCCTTCCCCTCAAGGGGAAGGGAGACCAGCCGCACAAGCGACTGCAGTAGCCGGTGCAGTGGTATCCTCCCCCTATCTCGAGGGGGAGCCAGCCTTGCCGGCTAGGCAGGTTAGAGGGGGTCTATGATTGGAGTTGAAAGTAGCAGCTAACCAATTACAATATTTTTAGTAAAACCTGGTGTCAAAAATCAAACATTTATATTTTTGCACATCTAACATCAAAGATCGGTTAATCATCAATCGAAAATCAATATTATGATATTTTTTGATCAGAATTGAATTAAAAACGATAGTAGCTCAGTGCCGTCCATTCGGACGGGCATCCTCGAAAAATTATCAAAATCAAAGATTTTGGAATTTTCGGGATTGGTAGAGCATCCCGAAAAACAATCGGGAGGGCCGTGGACCCTTTACCATAGGGATGCCTCTGGCAGAGCCCTATTTACCGCTCATTATCGAGCTTGTGAATATAGTTTCAGGCTCTTTTTAATGTTAATTTGGTGTAACCGTAACGGATTAGTTCATATTGCCCCTGCCAGCAAAATAAACCACATATTTTAGTGGAATGAATAAGTCAATTGTAGATTAAGCCCGTAATCATCTGTTGAGGCATCTGACGAGGGGTTGCTATCATAGTTATAATACAATGATAAGCCAATCTTAAAATCATCATTTATAATACTCACCTGTGGGTTTAGGTTAAATGAAACCCTGTACCTGCTATCTCCGGTAAAGTAAGGAAGGAAATCAATATTGGAATTAACCCAAACTTTTGGGGAGGTATATTTATAAACTTTCCACACTACCTGTACTATTCCTGCCAGGTCATCAGCAATTCCACTGTCATCATAAGGGGTTTCACGGGCAACACTCAATCCTGCACCTACATAAAGCCTGTTCCAATTATTATAGGATATATCTTTAAGGCCAACGACACTTAAATCAAGCCTGAGTTTTGTCCCCAATTCAGTATTTTGAGTTGCCCCAACCACAACACCAACTGACCAGGATTTTTTCAACAGTCGTTGCATGCCCAATGCTATATCTGATTTGCTTGAGCTCAATGAATCTCCCTGGTAGGTATTGTTGTCATCCCAGGTTAAACTCAAATAGGATTTTCTCTTTCTATAATCCAGGTTTCCCGAAAAAACTATTGACCCAACATTACTTCCTTTCGAAAAGTTGGCGCCCAAACTAAAATTCCCACTTGAGCGCATCCAGAAGTTTCTTTTGATGGGATAGACCTCAACAATATCATCAACGTTTATCAATTCCCTGCCATCTGTTTTTACGATGTAAACTTTTCGGTCAACACTAGAAGTATCAAATGAGCCAAAATAAATAAGCCCATTCTTCATTTTAATTTCAAACAGTTTCGTGGATTTAATGGTATTGATTTTAACTTCTTCAAAGCTAATGGTTCCCATGCCGTCCATTTTCCATGTGGCGACACCGTAAACCATTTTTTTTAAATCACCGGTAAGCACATTCCCATTGATATGATAAACAGTATCTATCTTTTGAGAAAAACCTTTGCTATGCAAAATGAAAAATGCAAGAAAAATAAGAATGCTATGTAAATAGAATCTTTTCAACAAATTTGGCACGATCATTATTTTTTACCTGCTGCAGCTTTCTCAGCCCTCATCTTTTCTGCTTTCTTTTTTCCGATTGGAATAGTAGCCAGAACGTACAGTGATGAGTTATATGCAGGATCAAGGTCAAGATCGTTTTTATAAATATTACTCAAGCCAGCGTAATACCAAACGCCGAGTTTCCAACCCAAGTCTCCTTTCGACTTGTAACCAATACCGCCATCAACACCTCCATCAAACCATTTGTATAATCCATTGTTGCGAACCTTTTCCACAGCATCATAGTAGAGTGTGTGATCGCTTACATCTGCATTGTAAATATCATGCGTTTTAAATACCAGGCCTATCTGGGCACCGGCTTCGATGAAGATTCCGGATTTTGTTAAATACCTTATGTTAAGAGGTACATAAAAGGTATTGAATTGTTTTTCTACGTTTCCTTTTGCGACAACAAAGCCATTGTAAACCGAATCATTGATCGGCCGGTTTCCCGGATAGTCAAGAGGAATGTTTGTTCCACCAACATTCGATTTTACATAAACACCGGTAGCAGCATACCATGGTGATTTCTCTTTCAAATGGATATCGAAATAAAACCCCAATTCCCAGTTATTTTGACCCTTTGATTCATTGATTCCACGAAGGTATGAGCGGTTAAAACCGGCATTCATGCCAAATTCAACTTTTCCTGAATTAAGTTTATCACCAAAAATAAGTGATATCAACACCTGCCCCTGCACCAGTTGTATTGAAGAAAACATTATCAAAGCAATTACAGCTATTTTTCGAATTGTTTTTACCATGGTTTTATTTTTTACGCGTTAACTAATTGAATTGCTTAAGGAGGTGATTTATCAAAAAACCTAAACCCGACTAACAGTTTAAACCCATTAGGTATTTTATTTTTCAGATTTAATAGCAGCAAATTACCCCTCATTTTGCTTGTGCAAACAAAGGTGACATTCTTAATCACAGTAAGCAAATTGTTCATGGCCTAATCAATGATTGAAAGCTAAAAATACTTAACAGTAAGTATTCATTTCTTCTGATACTTAATATTAAGTTTTACATTTGTGAAGGATAAGAATTAAAAAAATGACAGTCACATTTAATTCATTCACCTAAGAATACCAGTATGATTGATTACAAGATTTTCTATCGCTTTTATGAAAAGTTTAAGAATCAGGGCTTTCAGGATATTGACCCAAAGGATACCCTTGTGTTGGAGATGGAGGAGAAATTTACTGAGACAGGTCAGTTTTTTCATATCGCTGATTTGATAGAACTAAGAATTCTCTATTTGTGTGGGAGGTGCCATAGCTATTTTGGCGTACAATGCGAAAATATGGATCCTTCGGTATATTTCGAAAATACACACTTTGAAGATCAGAAGCGCCATGCACTGGGCAGATCGAAGGTATTTAAAATGGGGGGAGATATGCTTCATGACAAAACGGAAAACTGGTATCTTTCAACGACCTTCAAAACAAAAACAAGTTCGGGAGAATATCGGGACTTACTCTACCAAATGTGCCTGATTTACACGGAAACGCCACACAAAACAGTACATTCATTTCAGGTTAATACAGACGTAACAGATTTAGTTAAAGATTTGCATGGTAGTCATTATTATGTTGGACATGACAAATCCTATTTCCGTTACCCGGACGAAAAGCTTTTAACAACCGGACATGTGTTCTCAAAACGTGAATTCGAAATAATAAAAGCCATCGCCAGAGGTTTGGAAAGTCAGGAAATCGCTAATGAATTATTCCTGAGTGTGCATACTGTAAATACCCACCGCCGGAATATCCTTACTAAAACCGGTAAGCGAACAACACACGAGCTCGTCCTTGAAATGCAGGAGCGAGGCTTGATATAAGCCTTACAGGAGTGATGGCATTGTAAAAATTAAGATCAGGGAAACGACGAATATCAGGGAAGCAACTCCAAGTAGGCTTTTTTGGCTCATCCCAGATTCGGCCACGCCAACCATACCACTAAAAAACAATACCATCGACACCAGGAGAGACAACAGGACATAATTATCAGAACGGTTGTCCGATACATTGGCAGCTTTTTTAAATTTGGCTGCCTGATCTGCATGTTTTTTTGCTTCCACCAATTCAGGAATTACATATTCTTTCATAACAAAAGGTGATGAAGGAGCATCGGGATTATTGTAGGGATCAAGCGCATTCCATTGCTCAAAAACCTCCTTAAATGATTTTGGAAAACGTTGAAACAGAAAATCAGCAAGTCTGGTATTGCTATCCGAAATAGCAGTTGAGTACTCTAAAAATAACTGCAACTCAGCAGTTTTCCGCTGTGCCCCAGCCACCTCATATTGCAAGCGAAACTGGTTTGCAGCAGTTTCATCGTCAATACGGAAATATTGCTCACCACTCCACTGGCTGGATTGAAAAACGCACCAGGCCGATAAAACCGTAGCTGTCGAAAGCAAAATGGTAGAAACGGTCTCGATCCATTTCTTGTGAGAGTTCTTCTCAAGCAACTTTAGTATGCGATCAAGTTTACCGGTCTCTATTTCATTATTGTCCACAGCATCCTTCTTCATTAATTATGGTACTTGTTTAGCTGTCACTGGTATGAGACAAATCTATCATGTTAGCAATTCAGTTGTGTCATTTATTGTCATAAGCGCTTCGCGCGTCATTTTTTACATTTAATGACTATCAATGACCACTATTGACCATTAATGACATTTAATATAAAAAAGAATTGATTTTTGCAAATCTATCAACCCCTAAACAATTACGGATTGTGCTATTGTTTTTTGGCATGATGCCATTTTACTAAAAACAATGAAAGTGAAAGAATCAGGATTACACCGGGGAAGATCAGAATCTCAATTGAACCTATATCACTTCTGGCCAGGTGTGTGATACAAAAGATCACCAGGGTTACCAGTATTGTTTCCCACAAAAGGATTTTTAATTCCATTATATTGTTGATCCTTAGCCAGCCTGGTAATTGTTCGCTGGAAACTTTATCGAACAAAAATAAACGGCCTAAACCCAAGCCAAAAATCATAAATACAAGAGCGATCATAAAAAAGTCGAGTGCTTCCAGTAAATACTGTCCGGGTGTATTTGTCTCAGATACTGTAAACCCCATCTCAACAAATGCGGCATAGCCATTAAAACTCTTTACAACACCAACTACCAGGAAAACAAGTGAGTTGATCAGTAAAAATATCACTGCAATAACAAAAACATATCGAAAATTAATGAGTGCTTTTATCATAGTATGCTCGCTTTAATTAACTTAATAGGAACATGCGAAAATTTTACTTATTTCTTCTTTTTAAAAAGAGAGGGATCCTTATATCTTTTGTTCAGGAAGATTTTTGCACCCATGTTAATGCCATACATTGTCATGTTTAAGCCGGCAATATTTCCGGTTTTTGTTTCCCCACTGAAGTTTGTACCATAAGCTGTAAAACCTACAGTTAAATCAACCGTGGGCGACACAGTAAAACCTCCGTTGATTACAGCCGTCCATGAAAAATCAGATCCGGCACCAAAGCCACCTACATCAAATCTCATCATGATGGGAACCCTCGGGTGCGGAAAATAAAGCGCGCGTAAACCGAGCACCGGATCCCAAAAAGTGGCCTTCTCCTCCACTGAAGTAGTTTCAGCAATCCCTGATACGTCAATTGTAGTTTTGAAATTATTGTAACGGAACCCCAGGTAAGGGTCGAGGATAAATTTCTTATCCATATAGTTGTGCATACCCACAATAAAGGTAACAATGTTCATTTTGAGTTCGGGCGAGGCAGTAACCTTGTCTCCAGTTTGAAATTCTTTTATCACTTCTTCTGTCCCAAGTTTTGTATAAACCCAGCCCGGTGAAGCAAAGAATTTCCCCTTCGA
>Ga0075111_1000616_pt1 | contig 16474 bp, 15 predicted proteins | sample AntAceMetag02UKK_FD_69787 | JGI IMG/M metagenome (GOLD analysis project Ga0075111, IMG submission 69787) | Saline lake microbial communities from Ace Lake, Antarctica - Antarctic Ace Lake Metagenome 02UKK | ecosystem: Environmental > Aquatic > Non-marine Saline and Alkaline > Saline | place... | reverse complement strand
AACGATAGAAAAATGGAGGTTAAAAGCGAAGTTTCGGCTGTCGGTGTACTTGACTATTCGCCCGATGGGAAATATCTGGTTTCGGGCGGACTCAGGCCGTCGCTAAGAGTATGGGATGTGGCCAATGCCAAAGGCGCGCGAATCATCCCCTTTCCCGTCGAATATGGAGTCAGTGATGTGGCCTATTCTCCAGATGGAAAGGTGATTGCAGCATCAGGTAGAAACAATATGCTGAGCGGCGATATAACAAAATTGTGGGATGCGGGTACCGGGCAGGAGATACGCACTATCGGCGGCGATTTTGGACTACAATTATCGTTTTCGCCAGATGGGAAACTTCTGTCAGGCACAGCCCAGTCTGGCAATATATTCAATATTATTTACACCACAAAATTAGCAGATACACAAACGGGCAAAGTGCTCAGGGTGTTTGATGGTTACGATCTCGGCGCTATTTCGCCCGATGGCAGGTACATCGCTCTTGTCCCTTCGATGTTCAGTTCGGACAACGAGGGCCTCAGATTGTTAGATATTAAAACAGGCCGGGAAATCTGGCACAAGACTGATCTGAGGGCAGATGCAGTGGTGTTTCCGCCAAATAGTAAGTTCATTCTTGCCTCGCGTTCTGAATTCAAGGGTATCTTGGGTAATGAGGCAGTTATATCCATTGTGTCGCTGGACATTGCAACGGGAAACCAAACAAAGGAAATTGTCAGATTTACCGTCCCTGGCACCTTTCTTTCCCATAAGAAGGAATACCAAAAAATCAACAACCTTACAGTCTCTCCTGATGGCGCACTCGTACTAAGTGGGAACATGTTCGGAGAATACAAATTATGGGATATCGCAACCGGAGCATTGATCAGGCAATTAAAGCGACCCGACGAGAAAATCATCATGGGAATGAGTCCCGCCCACGCGGCTTTTTCCCCAAACGGAAAACTCGTAGCAATTGCATCCGCCGCTTCCTTGCGACTGTTCAACGTTGCAAGCGGTGACGAAGTTGCCGCAATGATCGCTTTTGATGATGGTGAATGGCTCGTAACCACACCGAGCGGTTACTACAACTCTTCCGAAAAAGGCGATGAGTATCTGAGTGTCAGTGTTAATGGGCAGCCCTTCAGCATTTCGCAACTCCGGGAATCATTTTTCCGTCCAGACCTCGTAAAGGTTTCGCTTGCCGGCGGGTCTTTAAAGAAACTCAAAAAAGTAGCGGATGTAAAACCGCCTCCCGTTGTTGCAATAGTTGATACACCCAAAAGCATTGACAAGAATGAAACCCCCGTAACTTTAAAAATTACTGATGCCGGAGGAGGGGTTGGCGATATCAGGCTTTATCTCAACGGTTCCGCCGTTATGCTTGACAGTGCAAGAAGCGTAAACGTTGTCGCATCTAATCAGAATGAAATCTATAAAACATATACCCTGAAACTTTCCAATGGCGTGAACACAATAAGAGCCATTGCCTTTAATGCCGACAATACCATGCAGAGCACAGACGCTATTCAGGAAATAGCAGCGTCCTATCAGTCCGTTGGCAGGCCTTCACTTTACGCTCTTGTCATTGGCATCAACGAGTATAAGAATCCCAAGCTCCAGCTTAATTATGCCGTAGCAGATGCAACACTCTTTGCCGACACACTTAAAAAGGGTGCGTTGTCTCTTTTTGACAAGGTCGAAGTAAAAACACTTTCATCCAAAGAAGATACGACAAGAGAAAACATATTAAAAGAACTTAAGGCCATGCAGTCTTTAAATCCTGATGACCTGTTTGTCTTATATGTGGCGAGCCACGGCACCGTTGACGATGGAGAATATTTTCTCATCACCTCGAATGTAGGATCAACGCGGACAAAGAGACTCAAGACCGACGCTATTGGTCAGTCGGTAATCAAGGAACTTATCGGTAATATCCATGCCACAAAAAAGCTGATCATCATCGACACATGCAATGCGGGGGCTTTGGGTGATGCAATCCAGGTGGCACTCCTGACGAGAGGCATGAGCGAGGACACGGCGATGAAGATCCTGAGCCGGGCGGTGGGCTCGACCATTCTTTCGGCATCTACTTCTTTACAGGAAGCGCTGGAGGGCTATCAGGGTCATGGATTGTTTACTTACGTGCTGGCAGAAGGATTGAAAGGAAAAGCCGACAAGGGAAATACAGGGTATGTTAAGACGACAGAACTTGCAGATTATGTGGACAATGAAGTTCCTGCCTTGGCGGAGAAAATATACAAGAAAGCCCAGTATCCCACGATATCAATAAGCGGGCAGGCCTTCCCGATAGGAAAAGTGAGGTAAAATTATTATTAGCGATTAATTGCTCCACGGAAAAATGTTGATCAAACTCACTGCGCGGACAACAGGATTTCATTTCGTAATTATCAACATCTGGGCTTTTCAAAGTTATTTAGTAGTAGGTGACACCAATAACCGGCACATTCCTTTTTCCCCTCGATCACTCCTGAACAGTACGGATTGAAATCTGCTGCACAAACTTTTTCATTCAAAATCTCGACTAGCAATAAATAATAGGTAAACTTACGGTACGGGCAAGGACGTTGATAACTTGGTCGCAAGCAATGAGCCAGCTTCGAAGGGGATAAGCTTTTGGCACGACCTTTATGGATAAATACCCTGTTTGAGTTTATCATTCGATGACCGACGGACTCTTACCTTTTACAAATAAAGCAAAAGGCCGGGTTCGAAAAACCGGCTCTTGGACAGCTGATTTTTAATATCAGGATGAATCTTGACTTTATGTAACCATTATAATAGGAAAGGCAGCGGTCATCGCTGTCATGAATTTCATATCCTCTGATCCAGCATGTCCATGAAGACGAGGACGTCTTGGAAAGGGAAGGAATATGTTGTCATCTGTAAAAGAAAACCCGCTTTACGAAATAGTTAATCCTGAAAGTATCGCTTTTTTCGGAGCTTCGAATAACGTTTCCGCCATGGGTACCACTCAGCTCAATTCACTCAGAGCGCTTGGTTTTGAGGGGTCCGTCTATCCGGTACATCCCCGTGAGACGGAGGTTCAGGGGATGAAAGCATATAAGAGTGTCGAGGAGTTACCCGAGATTCCGGATCTTGCCGTACTGGTATTACCAACGAAGATTGTATGCGAGACAATGGAGGCGTGTGGAAAGAAGGGGATCAAACATGCCATAGTAGTCTCTGGAGGATTCAAAGAGTCGAGTGAAGATGGCGTTAATCTGGAAAAAAGACTCATCGAAATAGCGAACAGATACGGTATGATTTTTATAGGTCCAAACTGTCTCGGCGTAGCAAACCCCCATCATAAACTGAATACAACATTCCTCCGGTATGAGGGCAAACCCGGTTTTATCGGCATGGCTTCTCAGAGCGGCAGTTTTGTTACCCAGGTTTTCCAGTATCTCTCACAGTATGGTCTCGGATTCAGTACGGCTTTTAGCGTGGGAAACGAGGCAACTGTGGATATTGTTGATTGCATGAGATATCTCGGTTCGTGTCCCAATACACGGGTGATCGCACTCTACGTAGAGGGGATACGGAGGGGCGGAGAATTTATTGAGACTGCCCGGGCAATTATCCCGGAAAAACCAATTGTCGCCTACTATGTGGGTGGTTCGGAAACAGGTAGAAAAGCGGGGTTTTCGCATACCGGGGCAATGGCCGGGCCGGATCGTCTGTATGATGGGGTTTTCAGGCAAAGCGGGGTTATACGGGCCGATTCCGTAACGGAAATGTTCGATTATTGCTGGGTCCTTGGAAATCTGCCCAAACCGGGAGGACGTAGGGTGGTGATACAGACCCATTCCGGCGGACCGGGTGCGGAGGCAGCGGATATTTGCGGAAGGATAGGGCTTGAATTGCCGGGTTTTTCAGATGAAACTACTTCAAAACTGTCCGCCTTCATACCTCATACGGGAAGCATTCAAAATCCGGTGGATATCACTTTCAGCAAGAACTGGATGGACTTTTTTTCGGGCATCCCTAAAGCACTTCTTGAAGAAGAAAACATGGACATTCTTCTGATGTATTTTCTTCTGCCTTCGGAAATGGTGGAGCAGTCGATGGCCCTGATGGGTATGTCCAAGGAGAAGGTCGAGATTGAAAGTAAAAAATTCATTAAAATGTGTTGCGATGCCATTTCCGGAATCTTGAAAGAGCATAACAAACCGCTCGTTGGCTTTACGTACCGCAGTTTCAGGGATCATTTCATACAGGAGCTTCTCAGTCGTGGAGTTCCCATCTTCCCCGGCCCCGAACGCGCCGCCAGGGCGATAAAAGCCCTTGTCCGTTACTATGAATTACGCGAAGAAATAGTGAAAGCGGGTGGACAGGGGATTAAGGGCTGAAGAATGAATGGGAAGTTCTGTTAGGGTGACGAGAAAGATATCGGTTTTTTTCCCGAATTACGATATTCGATTTACTGGTTTGTCACTATCCAGTATTATATAAAATTATGAAAAATCGTTTGGCAAAAGATAAGTTCATCTATTTTGACAATCCGGCAACGTCCTTTCCAAAACCCACCGAAGTGATCAATGAGATGGTTAACTATATGACCCGAATCGGAGGGAATCCGGGCAGGTCGGGACATCCGCTTTCAGTAGAGGCGGAGGAAATTATCCATTCCACGCGAGTGAAGGTGTCGGAACTCTTCGGTATTTCGAATCCCGCGCATGTCATTTTTTGCGCAAACGCCACTGATGCCCTGAATCTGGCAATTCAGGGAGTTGCAGGGGAGGGATATCATGCAATCACATCCTCCATGGAGCATAATAGCGTGATGCGGCCGCTTACAGAACTGGAGCGGCAAGGAAGGATTACTCTTTCCACGGTACCCTGTTCCCGTGAAGGTATTATTGACCTGACGATTCTTCAAAAGACCATCAATCCTGAAACGCGCGTCGTAGTAATCAACCATGCCTCCAACGTGAATGGGTGCATTCAGCCCATCAGGGAGATCGGGAAACTTTGCAGGGCAAAAGGAATTATTCTTATTGCTGATTGCGCACAATCCGCCGGTGTCGCAGATATCAACATGAAGGATGATTGTATTGATCTCCTTGCATTCTCCGGACACAAAGGACTCTATGGACCAACAGGTACGGGGGGGCTTGTTATTGCCCCTAATTTTGATATCTCGCTGTTGAAGCCCCTGAAATTCGGTGGCACTGGAAGTTATTCCGATAGATTGCTGCAACCACCTTTTCTGCCTGACCGTTTTGAGAGCGGTACACTTAATGTTGCCGGAATAAGTGGGCTGCGTGCGGGAATTTCCTATATTATGGAAAGTTTTCCAGGTGGAATCGAAGGTATCAGAGAGCATAAAAAGAGACTCGTCCATTATTTTTTCGAACAGGCCGCGAAGAATGTGAAGGGCCTTATTTCTTATGCCCCTTATGAATTGATCGAAACAGGTGTCGTATCATTCAATGTCAGAAACATGCTACCCTCCGTGGTGGCAAGGGCGCTTGCAGACGAGTATGGGGTCATGAGCAGGGCGGGATTGCACTGCGCGCCGCTCGCCCATCAGACCCTGGGAACATATCCGCATGGGACTGTCCGATTTGGGTTCGGAATTTTCAATACTGAAAAAGAGGTCAAAAGAGGAGTTGAAGCGCTTGGCAGGATTGCTGACCGTGGAATAGAGGAAAGAGAAAATTAACCAGGTTTTTATCTTTGTGCTATGTTTGATGTTGACTATAAAATTCATTAGTAATAGATGGGCGCCTGCAATTGAGAATGGAGAAATCAATGAGTTTTGACAGTTTGTTTTACCCGAAAAGCGTAGCGGTAATCGGAGCCTCAGCAAAGTTTGGTGGGGGGAAGATTCCTTATTACCATATATTGAAACTAAGAGGATATAAAGGTGATCTTTATCCAGTAAATCCGAAGTATGATGAAATTGACGGTGTGAAATTTTACCAATCAATAAACGACCTTCCGGAAGGTATCGATCTGGCAATTGTTACTGCGCCGTTCAAGGAATCTCTGGAAATAATGAAGTCGGCGGCGCGGAAAAAGATAAAGTTCATACATTTCTTTACAGCCGGGTTCAGCGAGACTGGCAACAAGGATCTCGAAGAAGAGCTTCTGAATGTTGCAAAAAAGAACGGGACAAGGATCGTCGGCCCGAACTGCATCGGAATATACTGCTCCGAGTCGAGGGTAAGTTTCGGTTTCACCGTTCAGGAAAACTCATCAATGAACACAGGCTTCTTTGGCCAGTCCGGAGGGGTAACGAGCAACTTCGTTAGGGCTGCAATATCAATCCGCCTGGGCCTGAATAAGGTTGTGTCTTACGGAAACCAGATAGACATAGGGGCGGAAGACTATCTTGAGTACTTTGCAAAAGATGAAAAAATCAAGATTATTGCGGGGTATGTCGAAGACCTCAAGGACCCGCGAGCCTTCTTGAATGCCCTGGGACGCGCGACAAAAGTCAAGCCGGTTATCCTTCTCAAGGGCGGGATGACGGAAGTGGGTGCAAAGGCAGCGGCAAGTCATACCGGGGCCATGGCCAGTAATTTTCTAATCTGGTCATCGGCTATGCGCCAGCATGGAGCGATTCTCGTAGAAAATTTTGAGCAAATGATGAATATTGCCATGCTGGGAACATGCAAAAACCCGCCTCGGGGTCCACGGGTCGGCTTTATGGTAGCAGGAGGTGGAGAGGCCGTCACATTTACAGACCTGGCAGCTCTCGGGGGATTAACTCTTCCTGAACTACAGAAAGACACGCAGGAATTGATCAGTCAGAAAATAAGTGCTGTCAACACTTCTACCCCAAACCCGGTGGACCTCGGGATGTTCGGCTTCGATTTTAACGTAATGTCCCACACGATAATGGCAATGGCTCAGGACGACTGTATAGATGTTATTATTCCATTCCTTTCGGTGGACTTCATCAGCACGTTTCAGAGAGACCAGACAGATGATGGGCCGGGAATTATAATAGAAGCGGCAAAGAAAGCCGGGAAACCGGTTATTCCTATATTGTCAAAATACACGCAGGACGATATTGACATGGAAAAGACCCGGATATCCATGTTCTCTACCTTCAGGGAAGCAGGACTTCCCGTGTTTGCGACCACACAGGACTGTATCTGCTCGATCTCAAAGTATCTTGAATGGGTCAATAAGCATTGATAGAAACCGGGCGGGGACCCTGCCAGATGCTGAAAAGGGGCAGAGTCCTGCTCAGTTTAAAGTAAGCTCGTTCTTTCTGAAAAGAAAGCCCGACAGCTTTTACCTGAAAAGTTCTCTCGCTATGATCATCCGGCGTATCTCGGAAGTCCCTGCGCCGATTTCGTACAGTTTTGCATCCCGCCACAGCTTTTGAATCGGATATTCAAGGCAATAACCGTATCCGCCATGGATCTGAACGCCATCGCAGGCTACCTTTGTGGAAGCCTCGGCGGCAAAGAGAATGGCGGCGGCGGCAAGCTTGTCCAGTTCAGTTCCCTTTCCGCCCCTCTTTCCTTCCGGTCCGTCGGCGAAACGTGCTGCCCTGTAAACCAGCCCTCTCGATGCCTCCACAAGGCAGTACATGTCTGCAACCTTCTGCTGGATCATCTGAAAGTCTTTAATCGGTCTTCCGAACTGTTCCCGTTCCTTCGCATATTGAATCGAATATTCGAGGGACTGTTCCGCAATTCCGAGAGAACCTCCGGCCAGCACTATCCTTTCATACGCAAGACCGGACGTTATAACGGCAACACCGCTGTTTTCCGCGTAAAGCAGGTTTTGAGCTGGCACTTCCACATCTTCAAAGCTGAGCTCACAGGTCGGTGAACCCCTCATGCCGCATTTCTTCAACTTTTTTGATACCGTTACACCGGGTGAATCGGCCTCGATAATAAACGCGCTTATCCCGTGCGGTCCTAATTCAGGCGCCGTTTTTGCGTAGACAAGCAGAGTGTTTGCAATGCTTCCGTTTGTAATAAACATCTTTGTGCCGTTGATAATATACTTGTCACCACTTTTTTTAGCCAAAGTTCTCATTCCACCCAGGGCATCGGAACCGGCATTCGGTTCGGTAAGACATAATGCGCCGATGTGCTCACCCGTGCACATGGGCGGGAGGTATTTGTTTTTTTGCGCTTCAGTGCCGTTCTTGTGAATATTATTTGCACACAGATTCGAATGGGCGCCGTATGTCATGCCCAGGGCTGGCGATATCCTGCTCAGCTGTTCAACGGCAAGTACCTGCATCATAACGCCCTGTCCTGCTCCTCCGTATTCTTCATCAATAGTAATTCCCAGCATACCCAGTTCCCCGAGTTTCTTGAAGAAATCCTCAGGAAGCCAGTCCTCGTCGTCGATCTTCTCCTGCAGGGGGGCAATTTCCTTAACAGTCCATTTATACATGGTTTCCGCCAGCATTCGTTCCTCATTTGTTAATTCCATCATGTCCGTCTCCTTTTGTTATCTCTGATATGCTCAGGCCTTAATAGGGCAGTACATGTTGTCCCTCCGCCATTTGTTTCATCGGGAGGGTGTTCAGGATGGAGAGTAACTGCGATCCGGCCTGTCACGTTCAAAAACCAGATTGTCCCATATCAACAGAACTTGACACGGATGTCAATAATTAATTGACATCAAATATTAAGTAGTGATATATTTTTACCATTACGTAATATTAATAAGGATAAGGGTGTGCCATAACCATGAATATGGGTTCGATATTAAGAGACAAAAGAAAGAATAAAAAACTTACGCTGAAGGTTGTGGCTGAAAAGGCCGGTATTTCGGAGGGCTTTCTGTCTCAGGTCGAAAATGATGTTAATTCACCTTCGGTAGATACGCTGGTAAACATATGCAGCGCCATAGGCATCCATGCGGGCGATGTCCTTAAGCTTGCTGAAAAGCAGGAAAGATCTGTAGTAATAAAAAAAGCCGACTGGGGGGATGTTGAACTTCCGGCATCAGGTTTTGTGACAAGGCGTTTCTTGTCGCCGGAGAACAGAAGAATAATCGACAGTGCGGTAATTGCCATTGAATCGGGAGCAAGCATCCCCGCGAGGAAAAATTTGAAAAATACACAGGAGGTGCTCTGTGTTCTGAAAGGGTCGGTGGAGCTCTTCCATGGAGGAAAGATAATAAAACTCGACGAGGGCGATTCCGTCCATTACTGCTCTATCCAGCAGAGAGAAACAATCTCGAACAGGTCAAATGGGTTAGTCGTGGTTCTGTGGGTAGGCACCCTGTAAAAATCATGGCATATACCACCGGATGCCCAACCGTATTGAGGCCCGTGTGAAACTATGCGCTTTTCCCCTCCTGATAGAACGTATTGCAGAGATCGAATGTAATGATGTATGAAACAGGATTCAGCACATGGTATAATATCTGAGAATAAAAACCCAAAGCATTCACTGTCCGGTTTTCTCGTATTCCTCTTTTAGTGTCAGTTTCATAATTTTACCCACGGGTGTCAGGGGGAGCGATTCTCTGAAAACAATCTGTTTTGGGATCTTGTAATCAGCAAGATGCTCCCTGCAATGGGCCTTGAGCTCGTCTTCCGTGGTGTCCGATCCCGGCTGTGAAATGATATAGTAACGCCCGACCTCACCCAGAACCGGGTCGGGAATCCCGATCCCGGCAGCCATAAGAACTTTAGGGTGTTTGGTGAGGAGGTTTTCCACTTCCGCGGGGTAGACATTGAAGCCACCCTGCAGGTACATCTCTTTTTTTCGCCCCTTCAGGGTGATATATCCTTCTCCGTCGACATATCCCATATCGCCGGTGTGAAGCCATCCTCCGCTGTCGAAGGCCTCGGTTGTTTCTTCGGGCATTCGGAAGTACCCCCTGCACACGGCGTCACCCCTGAAACAGAGTTCTCCCGTTTCTCCGGAAGGCACCTCATTTCCTTCTGCATCCACGACCATAACTTCGAAATCTCCGATAGGCTTTCCGATGGAGCGCACCGTTGTTTCAAAATCGCTCTCCCATGGGCTCAGGACCACGGCGCCGGAGGTTTCACTCAGGCCGTAAAGATTCATGACCATCGCGTTGGGAAAGACTTCATTTATCTGTGCAAGAAGGGCCGGCTCCGCGTTAGAACCACCGGATATTGCGACACGCACGTTACTCAAATCAAGTGATAAAAAGTCTTGATACATAAAGAGAAGAGTGTAGAGCGTGGGGACCCCTCCGAAGATATTAGGTTTATAGGCAGCAGTCTGTTTTATTATATCATTCATATCGGGTTGGGGAATGAGGATGCCCGTTGCTCTTCCGATCAGACTCGAAAGTACGGCACAGGTAATTCCGCCCACATGATTGAGAGGAACAACTATGAGCATGCTGTCTTTGCTAGTCACTTTCGCGTGTTCCGCCTGGGCTATGGCCGAAGCCAGCTGGCTTTTATGCGATATGGCAGCGCCCTTGGGCTTTCCCGTCGTTCCCGAGGTATAGATGATAATTAGCAGATCATCGGGTTCGACTTTCGCTTTGGCCTCGTCCAGCAATTCACGATCAACAAGTGTCTTTAAAAGAGAACCAAAACTGATGCTTCCGGGAAAACCTCCGTCTCCGATGAAAATGAAATCAGTAACAGTAGGTATTTCAGGTCGAAAGGATTCAAAAAACTTTCCATAATCAAAATCCGTCAGGTTAGCAAGGCTGATCACCGTCCGAGCCTCGCTCTGATTTAGCATGTAATCCAGTTCCGTGTCCCGATAACGAACATTGAGCGCAACGATAATCGCACCAATTTTGGCCGCGGCAAAGTACGTGTATATCCACTCAGGCTGATTATGGGCAATGACACCGATTCGATCCCCCTTTTTGAATCCCAGATTCAAAAGACCTGATGCAACGTGGTCTGATGCGTCATCAACCTGCCTGAAGCTGATTTTCTCGCCCTTGTAGATGTACATGACTTCATCGGGCATACCCTTGCCGGCCTCGTCCAGAGCTTTCCATACCACTTGCGGATTCGCAAATTTACCCATTATCTGTTCCCCTCCTTTTTATTTAAGATACCCCGAATTGCAGGCGGGGTAATTCAATATTGCACAAGGCACTTCTTGTTACCACAAATAAACCCTCAAGATTTTCCACGGCAACGCACATCAGGGTCGCAGAGTTTGTTGTTTCCATACGATAAACCATAGATCTTAACCCAGTATTCCCCTGCCTTTAGTGCGTTATAACGTTCCTGAGCGATGATCTTTTCGGCCCACCGCTTATTTTCCTGGAAATAATCGATTATGTCGTATATCCGGTCATCTACCAGCTTTTTAAAGATGATCTTCTGGATGGAGTGGTGGTCAAATTCCAGGACATAAAAGAAACCACCCTCCGAGACCCCGCCGGTCAGTAGTGTAACCTCGCCAAAGTTGGATGGATTCAGATAGATGGTCTTTTCGCTAATCTGGAAACCCCAGTCTGCATGAATATGACCGGTCAGACAAGCCAGGACAGGGTTGTTATCGCAGAAACTGCGAAGGGCCGTGGGCCCCGGATGTTCCGAACTGCAGCACCCGGTCGTGGATGCCGTGGGCGGGCTGATGGGTTACGATCACATCGGGATTAACTGCCTTGAAGAAAGTAATCATCTCATTTCGTTTACCCCCGGCGCCGCTGTTGTCCTGATAATCCACCACATACCGTTCCGGAATGCCGGGTGTCCAGATGTTCGCCCCTCCATACCCGGCAATTTTCAACCCCTGGACATTGTGCCAGTGGAGGTGCAAGTCCCTTTCGTGCAGAGAAGTGTATTTCAGGTTCATGTCGTAGTTTCCCGGTAGTGAAAAGACGGGGGTTGTCTGCGTTATGGCCATTATATTTTCCAGCACCTTATATTTCTGCTGAAGAACGCGCCGGGCACGGATGGTGTATTGCTGATACTTTGAGCCCTTCTCTTCAATCTCTTTAGAAGTATCGGGCATGTCGACAAGTTCATCCACAAAATCATCTATCTTCATTTCCTCTTTCTTCATCCGAAAACGCAGACCGTGAAAAAAGGATTGCAGTTCGTGATAGTTGATTGCGGTATTCATGGTGTAAAAGGGGATATCTATGAGATCTCTGGCGATGATGTACAGATCGGCCACGGTTTCGGAAAGAAGAGTCTTGACTCTTTCAAAGGCTCCATGAATATCGGTGGCATAGGTCAGTCTCATATTATTTTTTTACAACTGAAACAAGTGGTTACGAAGGTCCCTGGTCCAATCTGTTAAGCATGGTGTATTTCGGTTCTTAGTTGCTCTCGCTGGCAGGCTATTTAAATAACGCTAATAACCGGGCACCGATTCTCAGATGCTTCGAGAACACACGCCCCATATAGTCCCATACACCCATATAAAAGGATGAGACCACGCTTCGAAGGTAGCTTTTTACGTCAGGATAGTCAAAGTAAAATAGCAGAGATGTCAAAAGCATGCAATCTGTCCAATATAAATTTCAAAAAAACCCTGTCAAATGACAACTGTAAAAAAACTGTTAAAAAACTGTTAAAAAGCTCTTGACAAATGCATCTTTTAGATTTAGTCTCCCACTCTTGCATTCAAGGAGGCAGGGCAGTGCTGTACTGTGCGAATGAATGTAAAGTGATATAAATAGGTTAACGCCACGCTGGCGTAGCTCAGTTGGTAGAGCAGCTGATTTGTAATCAGCAGGTCGCGGGTTCGAGTCCCATCGCCAGCTCCAGTTACCGTCAAATAGCGTGGAGGGGTTCCCGAGTGGTCAAAGGGAGCAGACTGTAAATCTGCCGGCGAAGCCTACGGAGGTTCAAATCCTCCCCCCTCCACCATTGTTTTGTAAATTTGAGGTTGCAGCAGGCGGGAGTAGCTCAGTGGCTAGAGCGTCAGCCTTCCAAGCTGAGGGTCGCGGGTTCGAACCCCGTCTCCCGCTCCATCTGTTTGATTTATCAGGGTGTGGATGAGGGAATTTTTGTCGGCCCACGTAGCTCAGTTGGTAGAGCACATCCTTGGTAAGGATGAGGTCACCAGTTCAATCCTGGTCGTGGGCTCCATTTTGGTGAAAGCGGGTTTATTGAAATGAGAGATAATGTGATACTTGCATGTGGCGAATGCAAGCAGAGAAATTACACGTCGACGAAGAACAAGCGGATAACGAAGAATCGTCTTGAAATGAAGAAATATTGCAAGTTTTGTCAGCGACATACAATACACAAAGAGACGAAATAGAATATCCGGGGTAATTTGTAGATAAGCCGGGCGGCAGGATTGTCCGGCGGTGCTGATATTACGGGGTGTGGGAATTCGAGAATGGGGCATTGTGAGGTTTCCGAGTTCTCAAATCAGGGATTTATTGATTGAAACAGGCCAGTAGCTCTAATGGCTAGAGCACCGGACTCCAAATCCGGGTGTTGGGGGTTCGAGTCCCTCCTGGCCTGCCATAATGTTTTTGTCGGGTCTGTCGAATGGAAAAGATAAAATTGTTGTTAAACCAGATCAAGCGGTTTCTGAAGGGAGCAAGGGTTGAGCTGAGAAAGGTTACATGGCCCACTCCAAAAGAGGCGCTTGCCTCGACATCTGTTGTGATAGTCGTTGTTATTATCATGTCCCTGTTCCTCGGAATAGTGGATCTCGGTCTTACCAAAATAATAAGATTGGTGCTGGGCTAAGGATATGGCGTTCAACTGGTATGTCGTTCATACGTATTCGGGTTTTGAAAACAGAGTGAAGCTCTCTTTGGAGGAGCGAGTGGTCACCTTTGGTGCGCAAGACCATTTTGCTGACATACTGATACCGGAAGAGGATGTTGTCGAGCTCAAAAAAGGTGAGAAGAAAACCTCTAAGAGAAAGTTTTTCCCCGGGTATATACTCGTAAACATGGAACTGAACGATGACACATGGCACTTAGTTAAGGATACCCCTAAAGTTACTGGATTTATAGGGATGAGGGACAAGCCGTCGCCAATATCTGATGAATCTGTCCAGTTACTGAAAACCAAGATTGATGAAGGCACATTGAAGCCCAGCCCGAAGTTTAAATTTGAGTACGGAGATCACGTGAGGATTGTAGATGGTCCCTTTACAAATTTTGATGGGACAGTTGATGAAGTCAAGCCTGAGAAGGGTAAATTGAGGGTCATAGTGAGTATTTTTGGAAGATCAACGCCTGTAGAGCTGGATTTCATACAGGTTGTCCAAAACTAAAAAAATCATGAGGTAATTTCGAAATTGGAAATAAGTAAAGGGGAATCAAATGGCTAAGAAGGTTATTGCGAGTATAAAACTTCAGGTTCAGGCCGGCAAGGCTACACCGTCTCCGCCGATTGGTCCTGCCTTGGGCCAGCACGGGGTTAACATAATGGAATTCTGCAAGGCATATAATGCCCTCACTCAGAATCAGGAGGGCATGATAATACCGGTTGTGATAACCGTATATGCTGATAAATCGTTTACCTTCATTACCAAAACACCTCCTACATCTGTTTTGTTAAAGCAGGCAGCAAAAATCGCTAAGGGTGCTGGAGATCCAAAGAGAGAAAAAGTAGGGTCGGTAACCCCAAAGCAGCTGAGGGAGATCGCGGATATAAAATATGAGGATTTGAATGCCATAGATATTGAGGGCGCTATGGCTATTGTAAAAGGTACAGCAAGGTCCATGGGCATTGAGATTGCCAAATAAATCTACTTCGGAGTTTTGTGGAGATGTCAAATAAAGGTAAGGGATACTTGAAAGAAAGAGAAAAGGTAGAGTCAGGACAGCGTTATGCACTGGCAGAGGCCGTTGAGCTTGCGTTATCGACCGCAAGGGCAAAATTTGATGAGACTGCCGAGGTTGCCATTAAACTGGGTGTAAATCCTAAACACGCAGACCAGATGGTAAGAGGAAGTGTAGTACTTCCTAATGGTCTCGGCAAGTCTGTGAGGGTTCTTGTATTCGCAAAAGGAGACAAGGAGCGAGAAGCCCTTGATGCCGGGGCCGAGTTTGCCGGTTCAGACGATCTTGTTGAAAAGATCAAGGGTGGCTGGATGGAATTTGACAGGATTGTTGCCACCCCGGATATGATGGGCAGTGTTGGAAAACTGGGCAAAATCCTTGGGCCGCGTGGCTTGATGCCCAATCCCAAGGTCGGCACTGTCACATTTGATGTAAAGAACGCTGTTGAAGAACTTAAGGCAGGGAAGGTTGAGTTCAGGGTGGAAAAGGCGGGAATTGTTCACAGCCCTGTAGGGAAGGCTTCATTCGGCGCGAGCAAGCTGATGGAAAATATTCTGGCATTGATGGAGTCTATAATGAAGCTGAAACCTGCATCCAGCAAAGGGACATACCTGAAGGCCATCTCTCTTTCCACTACCATGGGGCCTGGGGTTAAAATAGATCCGATGGATGTCAGAAATATTTTAAAGGCCGGTCAAAAATAAAATTAAGAAGTCAGAGACAGCAGGTACGGAATGTTTAAGCGAGCACCGGGTCGGCCTGCCGAGACTATGAGGAAGTTTAAGCAGTATCTTTTCCTGTATAGCGGTCTGACTTTCAGAGAATCCTGGTCGTCTTCAGACGACAGGGAGTTTTGGAATTCAAACATTGAAAGGAGGCCATGTATTGAATAGGAGTACAAAGGAACTTGTTGTTACCGAGCTTCATCAGAAGCTTAAGGAAGCGAAGCTGGCAATTCTTGCGGATTACAGTGGTATCAAGGTTAAGGATATCACCGACCTGAGAAATGGGTTGCGCAAGGCGGACAGTGAGCTAAGGGTGATAAAGAACAAACTGTTAAGTATCGCGCTGAAGGACACGGAGTTTACGCTGCTGGATGACCATCTCAAGGGTCCCAGGGCTCTCATGATGAACTTTGGAGATGTGGTTGAACCGACCAGGATACTTGTTGAATTTGCCAAAAAGAATGACATGCTTGAGATAGAAGCTGGTGTGCTGGACGGCACGCTTTTAAGCAAGGATCAGATATTGGCGCTGGCTGAATTGCCGAGCAGGGATATCCTTCTCGGAAAACTGCTTTCTGTCCTGGTTGGAGTACAGACCCAGCTCGTTACGGTGTTGAGCGCAGTCCCCAGGGGACTCGTTCAAGTTCTTGAGGCACATAGAGTAAAAAAAGAAGAGAATTAAACATACTGGAAAGGATATAGCAAAAAATGGCAACAGCAAAGAAGATTACAAAAGATGATGTTATAGGGTTTCTCGAAGGCATGACAGTTTTGGAACTGTCCGAACTGGTTAAGGAGTTGGAGGAAAAGTTTGGTGTCTCCGCAGCAGCGCCTGTGGCCGCAGTAGCAGCCGGTCCGGCAGCAGCAGCGCCAGCGGAGGAAAAAACAGAGTTTGATGTTATACTCACCGGATTTGGCGAACAGAAAATACAGGTTATCAAGGTTGCCAGGGCCGTAACAGGGCTGGGCCTCAAAGAGGCCAAGGATCTTGTTGAAGGTGTTCCAAAACCGGTTAAAGAGGGTGTGTCAAAAGAAGAGGCCGAAGAAGTAAAGGCCAAGCTGGAAGAGGTGGGAGCAAGCGCGGAGATAAAGTAAGTCAGCAAGAA
>Ga0075111_1000606_pt1 | contig 16575 bp, 10 predicted proteins | sample AntAceMetag02UKK_FD_69787 | JGI IMG/M metagenome (GOLD analysis project Ga0075111, IMG submission 69787) | Saline lake microbial communities from Ace Lake, Antarctica - Antarctic Ace Lake Metagenome 02UKK | ecosystem: Environmental > Aquatic > Non-marine Saline and Alkaline > Saline | place... | reverse complement strand
CAGTTACTACTGGTTGAAAAATATGGAGGAATTGGCTGTGCCGCTGCTATTGGCTGTTCATTGGTAATTGGGCACATTATAATAATGAACATTTATTACTTCAAAAAGCAACACATCGACATACCGAAATTTTGGATAGAAATTGGGAAAATGTCGGTTACTCCTTTTATTCTTGGAGGCATCACCTATTTAATTTTGGCTTATGTGGAGCTCAATACTGCATTGCGCCTATCAATAGGAATTTGCTTGTTTACGACTGTATATATCCCCTTGTTTTGGATGATGTCGATGAATAACTATGAGCGTGATTTACTTTACCAGCCCTTAAAAAAGTTAAGGGCAAAATTAGTATCGAAATAGGGAGAATAGACCAATACAATCCACTTAATAAGAAATGAAATATGGGATCGATTAAAGATAAAATGAAAGAGGCTTTACCAAAAAAAGTATTGTACCAGTACTATTTGAGGTCGGCAAAAAAAGCATGCCTTCCCGATTTGAAACGACGTGTACACGATAAAGTTTACAACAATTCGAAAGATGAAAAAGTAAAGCGCAATTTAACCCTAGCCTACCATATTGTAGAAAAAGGGTTGACCATGCCCGAACCTCGCCCGGGGTTTGGAAAAGCTGTTATTTTGGACTTGGGAAACACGGTTTTGGAATACGATGCCATGAAACTACCCCATACCGAATTGGAGTTTAAACAGTCGGTTTCGGTATTAAAAGAATACAACGATTTTCACAAAGAAATCGCGTTTCAATTAGACGACGGGGTACAAAAGTTGCTCGACCAAATTGAAACAAAATTTAAGAACGTTGAAGGAGAAAAACAAATTCGAATATCTAAGAATGACTATTTTTCAAGTATCAACAAACCCTTCGATCAATTTTGTAAGTCCCGGTTTTCGGTACGCAACTACACTAAGGAAGAAATTCCCCTGGAAGAATTGTACAAGTGTATTGACGTAGCTCAAAAGTCGCCCTCGTTCTGCAATCGCCAACCAAGTCGGGTACACATTGTAAAATCGGCTGAAAAAAAGGAGCAAATACTGGCCATACAAAATGGGAACAGGGGCTTTGGGCATTTAGCTGAAACCTTGCTGGTAATTACATCTTTGATCTCAACCACAAAAGATATTCACGAACGCAATGAAAATCACTTGAATGGTGGAATGTTTAGTATGACCTTACTCAATGCTTTGCATCAGAATAAAATAGGTGCATGTTCCTTAAACTGGAGTGTATCGGAGGACAAAGAAGTGAAAATGAGAAAGCTATTAAATCTTACCGAAAATGAAATACCCTTGCTTATCATTTCATGTGGTTATCTGCCTGATGAATTATCAATTGCTTCTTCGCCCCGTAAAACAGCAAAAGAAATAACAACAGATCATATTTAATCGATTCATATGAAAATAGGAATAATAACATTACCGTTTAATTGGAACTACGGAGGTATTTTACAAACCTACGCACTTCAGGTAGTCCTAAAAGAGTTAGGACACGAAGCAGTTACAATCAATCGAAACTCAGTTTTGATGTCCTTCAAAATGAAAGTGATGTCATTTGTTAGACGCTCAATTTTAAAGGTGATTTTGCGCAAAGATGTGGTGGTTCGGACCTGGCCAACAAAAGCCGAAGAAAAGCTAATCAGAAAACATACTGACCGCTTTATTAAGGAGAATGTTGCCACTACTGATTTGTTTCGTTCCGAAGCAGATTTTAAAAATATTTCAAAATACGAATTTGAAGCCTTTGTTTCTGGCAGCGACCAGGTATGGCGCCCAAAATATTCGCCCATTTTAAAGAACCAATTTTTAGGTTTTCTTGGCAACAACACCAAAACAAAACGGATTTCGTATGCTGCGTCCTTTGGCGTTGATAATTGGGAATTTGATGCAAAGAGCACTAAATCCTGCAGCCATTTAGCAAAAAAGTACAATGCAATTTCGGTACGCGAAGATTCAGCAATTGTTCAATGTAAAAAATATTTAGGAGTTGGGGCCCAGTTGGTGCTCGACCCAACTATGTTGGTTTCAAAAGAGAATTATATCGCATTGGTTAAAAAAGATGGTATTGCAAAAATGCCGGGAACTCTTTTCAATTATGTATTGGACCTTACTCCCGAGAAAGAAGAATTTATTCAGCAAGCTGCAACTAATCTTGGACTTGTTCCATTTTCGTCAACCGCTGAAGATGTTTTCCGCAATTTAGGTAGGAAACGTTTGAATGATTGCATTTTCCCTCCGGTTACGCAATGGTTAAGAGGATTTATGGATGCAGAATTTATAATTACCGATTCATTTCACGGCACTGCTTTTTCCATCATTTTTAATAAACCTTTTATTTCAATAGGAAATAAAAAAAGAGGGATAACTCGTTTTGATTCCCTTTTAAAAATAGTGGGATTGCAGGATCGTTTGATTCTCGACGTTGGTGAAGCTTCGTTGAACAAACTAAAAAATACAATTGATTTTGAAGAGGTAAATAAAAAATTAGAAGTAAAGAAAAAGGAATCCTTAGAATTTCTAAAAAGGGCTTTACAAGATTAAGAGATGATATTTTAAATCAATGAGAATGACCGGGAAATTTGATAAGCAATATGGTAGTGATTTACTAAAGAACCCACTATATCTTACTGCCCTGATTGTAGTAGTTTTAGGCTTGGGATACCTTACTGCTCAAGGCGGAATGATATCGGGGATTGGTATCATTGCAATACCTTTTTTAATTTCTTATTTGTACCTTATTTTTATGATTCCCCGGGCCGGGATAATTTCAATTTATATCCTTAACTTTATCGCAATAGGTTTAACCCGCTATATTAATGGCGTGCCGCTCGGATTAAGTATTGATGGCAACTTTATTCTTATTTATGTCGCGCTGTTTTTTTCTAGTTTTTTTAAAAATATTCCATGGAAAAATGCCAAAAACGATCTGGTTTTACTAACTGTAATTTGGTACGGATATGCATTATTTCAGTTGGTAAACCCCGAGGCTGTAAGTAAGGTTGCATGGTTTTATGCCATGCGGGGTGTTTCGTTGTATATGCTTTTTTGTATCCCGCTTATTTTTATTCTTTTTAATGATAAAAAGGATTTAAATCAATTTCTGAAAATCTGGGCTATACTTTCCATTATAGGGACCTTAAAGGGTATAATGCAAAAGTTTATGGGGGTTGATGCATGGGAGCAAGCCTGGTTAGATGCGGGGAATGCGAGTACACATATATTGTACGGGAAATTGCGTGTGTTTTCTTTTTATTCTGATGCCGGGCAGTTTGGAGCCGCCCAAGGTCTGGCCGGTGTGGTATTTCTAATTCTGGCGCTGAATGAAAAACGATCAAAAAAATTACGGGCCTTATATTTCACAACAGCAATTCTGGGACTTTATGGTCTAATAATATCAGGAACACGTGGAGCCATAGCTGTTCCGGTTCTGGGTTTCGCCCTTTATATAGTACTTATAAAGAACATTAAAGTAATGATTCTGGGAGGATTGATTGGGCTTTCGGTGCTGGTATTTTTTAAATATACTACCATCGCACAAAGCAACTACTCTATTGCCCGGATGCGGACGGCATTTAATCCAACCGAAGATGCATCGTATTTGATACGGCGTGCAAATCAAATTAAATTAAGTGGCTATTTAGCTTCTCGTCCTTTTGGGGGCGGCATTGGTTCTGCCGGAAACTGGGGACTTCGATTTACACCAAATTCCTTTTTAGCAAATACACCTACCGATAGCTGGTATGTAATGATTTGGGCTGAACAGGGAGTAGTGGGTTTAATGTTGCATTTGTTCATCTTATTCTACATTTTGCTCAAGAGTATTTATCTTATTATGTTCAAAATTAAAGACAAGGAAATACGTGCAATTATGTGTGCTTTGGCGAGTGGTTATTTTGGAATTATGGTGGCATCATACGGAAATGGCGTACTGGGGCAAATGCCAACCGGAATTATTATTTATACCAGCATGGCTTTTTTGTTTTTAGGGCCAAAACTAGAAAGAGACAAGATACAGGCACTAGAAAAAGCGGATAAAGACGCCTTACAAGTAACGACATAAAGATATCAGCATAGTAAAATCAAATCTAATTTTAAATTGAAATATACAAAAGGAAAAGATAACAAAAAACCATAAATCATGTATTACAGAAACATAGCAGACTTAAACCAGATTATATTAAAACGCTTAAGCATTTTGCCGCGCGACTTTGATTTAATTGTAGGGATTCCCCGGAGTGGCATGTTACCTGCAAATTTGCTTGCACTGTACTTAAACAAGCCTTATACCGATATCGATTCATTTTTGAATGGGCATATCTACAAAGCTGGTGAAAGGGGGCAGTTTTTTGATATTAAAAGCTTCAAAAAAGTTCTGGTTGTTGACGATAGTATTGCATCGGGTTCAGCACTTACAAAAAGCAAGGCGCGTTTAAAGGAACTCGACAATGATTTCGATTTCAGCTATTGTGTTATTTATCTTGTCCCGGGTAAGGAAAAGATGGTCGATTACTTCTTTGAGTCTGTTCCCATTCCTCGTTATTTTCAATGGAATGTATTTAACCATACTACTTTGGAAAAAGCTTGTTTCGATATTGACGGAGTATTATGTGTTGATCCAGAAGAACATCAGAATGATGACGGTGAAAAATATACTGACTTTGTGTTGAATGCACCTCCATTATATATTCCGGGGGCAAAAATTGGCACAATTGTAACCTCGCGTTTAGAGAAGTACCGAAAGGAAACTGAGAGTTGGCTAAAGAAATATAATATCAAATACAATGATCTTGTAATGATTGATCTGCCAAATATGGAGGCACGTCAAAAAGCAAATAACCATGCATCGCACAAAGCAAAAACTTACATGTCGAAACCTTATGTTTTGTTTATTGAAAGTTCATTATCGCAGGCCAATGAGATTAACCGGATCACTAAAAAACCGGTTTTATGTACCGAAAATTTTGAAATGATTTTTGAATCGCAGTCTATGGCTTACAACTTTAAAAGTGGTAAATACTTCCCGTTTCTTCGAAAATTCGCACTAAAGGTGAGAGATAAATTGAGGGCAATAAAAGCGGCATAGACTTACTTAATTTTTTGTCGTGTTGTGTTAATCGCATAAACTGTAGTGGTACAAATTAAAACGAATTAAATGGCTTCTTCAAAAAATATTGTTTGCGTCTCAAATACAACCTGGGAGGGATTTTATACAAAATCAACCGTTCAGCTCATGTCGCTACTGGCCAAATCAAACCGGGTTTTATTCGTTGAATATCCTTTCACCATAAAAGATTTGATTGCCACCTTGCTTGGAAAGGCCAGGGCACCTGTTTCACGTATGTTGGGATTGAAACCTCGGATTATTACAAAAAAAAGCACATTTAATACTGATGTTTATCAACTCATTTTACCACCTATGCTTCCCTTTGCAGCTTTTAAATCGGGAGCACTATATAATCTGTTGCTAAAACTGAATACCAATATTTATGCCCGATCAGTAAAAAGAGCGATGAAAAAATTAAGCATGGACGGGGATCCAATGTGCGTGAATGCATACAACTCAATTTACGGAAATCATTTATTGGGTAAGTTAAATGAGAAACTTCATGTGTTTTATTGTTACGATGGCCCTGATGTTCGACGATATGGCGAAAAGGCAGAAATTGCCGACCAGGAACTGGCACGCCAAGCCGATGGTTTAATTGTGACTTCCGATTTTCTTGCCGATTCGATGCGGCATTTAAGCCCTGATGTTAGTGTGGTTAAAAACGGGGTTGATTTTAAATTGTTTAATGCCCACTCCAAATCTGAACCTCGGAACACAGCAAAAAAGAAGGTTGGTTTTATTGGAAGTATCGATCATCGTTTCGATTTTGAAACTGTTGAATATTCAATTCAACAATTACCCGATTATGAATTCGAGTTTGTGGGTAACCAGATGAACAAAGAGGTGGCTGCGAAACTCGCTAAATATCCTAACGTTACCTTCTACCCTCCTGTTAAAGCGCATGAAGTACCTGCTTTGTTGCACGATTGCGATGTGGGCTTGATCCCATATTTGTGTACTGAATACACAAAAAACATTTATCCGTTAAAAATTAACGAATACCTCTCTGTGGGCGTACCGGTGGTATTAACTTCATTTGCATCCTTAAACGATTTTGATGGAATTGTATCATTTGCAAAGAATAAAGAAGAATTTTTAAAAGCTATTGTCGATGAAGCTGAAAAGGATAGTAAGGAAAGGATATTGAAAAGAATTGAATTTGCCGAAAACACATCGTGGGAAAACAGAGCTATCCTGTTCGACAAAACACTGGAGAAATATTTAGCAAATAAATAGTTGAACACGATAAATTGCAGCATATGGAAATAGTAAAAAGTATAGTAACAATAGTTGAATTTATTCTAATTATTTATTTAGGATTTGCAGCTTTGTATGTCTTCATTTTTGCCTTTGCAAGTATTTTTCCACTGCACCAAAAAACGCCGGTCAAAACAGTTCTTCGAAAGTTTGCTGTTCTAATTCCCGGATATAAAGAAGATGCGGTAATTGTTGAAGTGGCAAAAGATGCATTAAAGCAGGACTACCCGACAGGTTCGTATGACGTAGTCATTATCGCCGACTCGTTTCAACCCGAAACTATTGCGAAATTGAAAGAATTGCCCATAAAATTGGTAGAAGTATCTTTTGAGGTGAGCACCAAATCGAAAGCCTTAAATACAACTATGACCCAATTAGGCGATGCTTACGATGTTGCATTGGTTTTAGATGCTGACAACACAATGGAACCTGGCTTTATCACGAAAATTAATCAAGCTTTTGATAACGGTTTTATGGTAGTTCAGGGCCATAGGGCAGCAAAAAATGTAAACACTTCATTTGCTATTTTAGATGCAATTAGCGAAGATGTAAACAATAATATCTTCCGCAAAGGACATCGGAAACTTGGATTTTCGTCGGCATTGATTGGTTCGGGAATGGCATTCGATTATACCTTTTTTAAGGAGACTATGGCAAATGTAAAAGCTGTTGGGGGATTTGATAAGGAATTAGAACTTAAATTGCTAAAAGGAAAAAAGAAAATTGAATATGTAAACGATGCTTTGGTTTTAGACGAAAAAGTACAAAAGTCGGAAGTGTTTGCCAATCAACGAAAAAGATGGTTATCGGCACAGTTTGTATATTTTGCGCGCTATTTTTTCCCTGGCTTATTTCATTTGATATTTAAAGGAAACATCGACTTTTTCGATAAGGTATATCAAATGGTTTCTCCGCCACGTATTTTGCTTATTGGTCTGGTAACAATCATTACTGCTTTTTATGGAATGTTTGCCTGGCTGCTTCCCAATAATGATTTTTTGTATATGTCAATTAACCAATGGGGGATTGTATTTGTGTTAATGGTCCTTTCATTTATGTTTAGTATTCCGCGTAAGTTTTACAACACAAAAACATTGGTGGCCATTTTTACTTTACCCAAGGCTTTCTTTTTAATGTTTATGTCGCTTTTTAAATTAAAAAATGCCAATAAACGCTTTATTCATACCGAACACGGAGTTAATAACAAATAAATAATAGTGTATGAAAATTGGAATTGAAGGACAACGACTTTACCGCACAAAAAAACATGGGATGGACATGGTTGCGCTTGAGTTGATAAAAAACTTACAGATAATTGACAAAGAAAATGAGTACGTAGTTTTTGTTAAACCCGACGAAGATAATACCTGTATTCCTAAAACAGATAATTTTAAGATTGTAGAGTTAGGCGGAGGCCCTTACCCAACTTGGGAGCAATTTGCATTGCCCAAAGCCGCAGAGGCCGAAGGATGCGATATCTTGCATTGCACAAGTAACACCGGTCCCATCCGTTCAAAAATACCATTGATTACCATTTTGCACGATATAATATATCTTGAGAGTGTAAGCATTTTCAAGAAGGGTGGAACGTGGTACCAAAAAATTGGTAATATGTACCGACGCTGGGTAGTCCCTCCGGTTGTAAAACGAAGTAAAAGAGTGGTTACCGTTTCCAATTTCGAAAAAGAGCGTATTAAAAATTTTATGGGGCTTGGCAACAACCTGGTAGCTATTTACAATGGGGTAGGCGGGCATTTCAAAAAAATTACTGACGAAAGTGTTTTAAAAACGGCCAAAGAACAATACAACTTGCCCGATAATTTTTTGTTTTTTCTGGGAAATACCGATCCTAAAAAAAATACGCCCAATGTGTTAAAAGCATTTGCTGAATTTAACCAACAGAGCTCAGTGAAATACAAGCTTGTAATGTTGGATTATGAAGAAAAAGCACTCCAAAAAATATTAAATGATATTGGTCATCCAAAAGTCCGTGAGGATATTTTTTTAACCGGATATGTTATCAATACCGATTTGCCAGCTATTATTAATCAGTGTAAAGTATTTCTTTATCCCTCAATGCGCGAAAGTTTTGGCATCCCTATTTTGGAAGGAATGGCTTGTGGTGTCCCTGTAATCACATCTAATACCTCATCGATGCCCGAAATTGCCGGCAACGCTGCTTACATAGTTGACCCCAATAATTCGGACGAAATAAAAACAGGCATTGAAACAATTTTAGCAGATAAAGAACTTTGCAATGACTTGTGCAAAAAAGGCATTGAAAGGGCCAAAATTTTTTCGTGGAAAATTATGGCTGAACAAAACTTGAAGTTATACAATGAAGTATATAACGAATTAAATAAATCGTAAGTGAATTAAGAACATTAATTATAGAAATACACAATAACAAACTTTATAATTAAACAAATATGAAAACCTTGGAAATTGTATTTTGGGCCTCTCTTTTTATTATTTTTTATTCTTATTTGGGCTATGGTATTTTATTGTTTATAATGATAAAGCTAAGACGGTTATTAGGCATCGCAAAACCTTTTTCGGGAAACGATGATTACGAACCGGAAGTCACACTTTTTGTGGCAGCATTTAATGAAAAAGACTATGTGGACGAGAAGGTGAAGAATTCATTTTCGTTAAATTACACAAAAAAAAAAGTGCGCCATGTTTGGGTTACCGATGGCTCGGATGACGGAACTCCCGAAATGTTACGAAAATACGATGGAGTAGAAGTATATCATGTTGATGAACGCGGCGGCAAAATAGGAGCAATGAACCGTGGAATGAAATTCGTAAAAACACCAATTGTAATTTTTTCAGATGGAAATACAAACCTGGGGAAAGATTCTATCCAGGAAATTGTAAACTTATTTAAAGATCCTAAGGTTGGATGTGTTTCAGGCGAAAAACGAATAATTAATAAAGATGCTGATGCAGCTGCCGGAGCTGGTGAAGGGATTTACTGGAAATACGAATCGACCTTAAAAAAATGGGATGCTGAATTATATTCAGTTGTTGGTGCTGCAGGCGAACTTTTTGCAATTCGTACCGAACTCTGGCAAGAGGTTGAAAAAGATACATTACTTGATGATTTTATTATTTCGCTAAGGGTGGCCATGTCGGGGCATACCATTCAATACAATCCTAAAGCGTATGCCATTGAAACGGCTTCGGCAAATGTGAAAGAAGAACTTAAACGGAAAATCCGTATCTCAGCCGGTGGTATTCAATCGGTAGTTCGTATGCGTTCTTTACTTAACATATTCAAATACGGAACACTTTCGTTTCAATACATATCGCACCGTGTGTTGCGCTGGACATTAACACCTTTATTGCTCCTGTGTATTATTCCTGTAAATTTTGTTTTGGCCTACAATTCCGGAATGGATATTCACAATATTTATACCTTATTATTTTATGGGCAAATTCTTTTTTATGCTGCGGCATTGTTAGGTTGGTTTCTCGAAAATCGTAGAATAAAAATAAAGATACTTTTTATTCCATACTATTTCTTCATTATGAACCTATCGGTTTATCTGGGATTTAAAAGGTATATGAAAGGTAGCCAATCAGTTAATTGGGCGAGGGCCAAAAGAGGGGTTTAGCTTAAAAGAAATATTTCAAGATTAATTAATTCGTTTGTAGTTTATATTTCTCAAAAAGGCTCCATTTTTTGCATAAAAACAACGCAGATAGTGCAATTTGAAATCCCTGCAAATTGGATGTGTTCATGGCACATTCACATACTTATATCTTTTATTTGCATTAACTTTGTAAAAAACCTATAAAGACCTATTGGTCTAAATTACTTAAATCAAGCACTTGGATAAGGTTTTGTATTTTGATAGTAATAATTAAAGGTGTTTTACTAAAGAATAGAAAAATGAAAAATATTTTCTTCACTATGAACCTGTTCTTTCTCCTCAGTATAGGGGTTTTACAGGCACAGGAAATCATTATCAACGAGTATCAATCGTCAAACGAAACGACCATTACCGACTACGAGGGTGATAGTCCTGACTGGGTTGAATTGTACAATTTATTGGATTCAACGATCAATCTTCAGGGATGGTTTTTGTCAGATGATCCACTGAACAGATTTAAATGGCAATTTCCGGATATCCTGTTTACTTCTGAAGAATTAATGATCATTTTTGCATCAGACAAAGACACGGTTTTTCCAAATGGTGAAATTCACTCTAACTTTAAATTGGGAAATGGAAATGAAGCGGTTTTTTTGAGCCGGCCTGATAGCAGCATCTGCGATTTTACCGGAGTAACTGAAATTACCACTGACTGGTCATATGGTCGCTATCCTGATGCGTCAGAAGGTTGGTTTTATTTTCCAACCCCTACTCCCGGAGATTTCAACACAACAGAACCTATCGCTGATTTCGCCGACCCACCAGAATTTTCACATGAAGCAGGATTTTATACAGAACCATTTTATTTGGATATCTCACCGCAAAATCCCGGAGATACAATATACTATACGCTAGATGGATCAACCCCAACAAGAAATTCCTTAATTTATTCGGATTCCCTTTTTATGGATAATAAAGCCAATTCACCAAATAATTTATCACTAATTCGAACGACCCTCCCAGGCTTCCATTGGGATCCCCCTACAGGAGTTGTGTATAAATATAATGTAGTCAGGGCAAGGGTAATACAAGCCAATGCTTATCCGAGTAAAATAATTTCAGGCTCATTCATAGTTGACTCATTAGTTAATTCAAAATTTATTTATCCAGTAGTTTCATTGATTACTGATTCCACTAATTTTTTTGACGATTCAACAGGTATTTATAAAGCTGGTGTTGGAATTGATAGTACCGATTGGAACTCGGCACATTTTTCCCAACGAGGCCGTGATTAGGAACGACCAGTTCATATTGAGTTTATTGAACCAAACGGAGAACTTAAAATCCAACAAGATGCCGGAATTAGAATTCACGGCAATTTTAGCCGTACAGCAAACATAAAATCATTGAGCTTGTATGCCAGAAGCGATTATGGTGATCCTTATTTCGACTACCGGGTTTTCCCTGATTTGGATCAGAATACTTATAAGCGACTTATCCTTAGAAACACAGGGCAGGATTTTGCCTGGTGTTATATGCGAGACGTTTTTATGCAAAGCCTGGTAAAGAATTTGAATTTTGATTTGCAGGCATCCAGAATTAGTGAAGTATTCCTTAATGGAGAATATTGGGGAATTCACTATATCAGAGAAAAACAAAGCAAATATTATTTAGAAGGCAAGTACAATATTTCAACAAATGAAGTAGATATTCTTGAAAAAAGTCATGATGTAGTTGAAGGAAATGCTGTACATTACGATGCCATGATAGAATTTATTGAGGATAATGATATGAGTGACCCATCAAATTATGCCTATCTCAAAACACAAATGGACTGTTACAATTACATTAATTATGCTGCAACTAACATTTTTTACAAACAGTCCGATTGGCCACATAATAATGTTAAATATTGGAGAAAACGAATCAACAACTTCGAACCCAATGCCCCTTGCGGTCATGATGGCCGATGGAGGTGGTTTCTTTTTGATACAGACTATGGATTTGGCCGTATTGGATCTTATGATTTCGATATGATAAATAAAATCTTATATCAAACACCTGGATGGTCAACCAGGATTTTACAACACCTTGTCGGTAATGATGAACATCCAGGTAATGAAGATTTTAGAAATGAGCTTATCAACACCTTAGCAGACTTAATGAATACAAATTTTAAAACACCAAGAATGTTGACGCGAATCGATTCAATCAAATCTTTGCTATTGCCAAAAATTGAAGAGCATATGGAACGATGGAATGGGTTGAAGAATTTATCCCAATGGAATGGCCGAATTGATGTAATGATTAAGTTTGCCCAAAACAGAGCATATTATGTTAAAAAGCATATAGTAGAAAATTTCGAAACAGTTACTGACACTAATGAAGTTACACTTACTACAAACATCGATAATGGACATATCAGGATAAATAAACTAATTATTAATCACAATACATTTGGCCTTAATGACCCTTCACAACCCTACCCCTGGACAGGAACTTATTTCCAAGGCGTACCGGTTCAAATTGTTGCCATCCCAAATCCCGGCTTCAAATTTATTGAGTGGGAAGGTGTTTCTACCCAAGACACACTTATCGTTAACCTTGCAGGGGATACTACATTTACCGCGATTTTCCATTCAACGGATCCTCAATCTGGCGAAATTACTGTTAACGAAATAAACTATAACAGCCCTGCTGATTATGATGCAGGTTCCTGGTTTGAAATCCACAACCAATCTTCTAAAGAATTTCATCTGAATGGATGGCAGATACAAAATCAAAACGGCGAGATGTTTACCATCAATTCTGGAAATAAGCTGAATGCAGGTCAATTCTATATTTTTGCTTCCGACACATTGAAGTTCAAAAATGTTCACCCCGATATTCATTGCTTCGCAGGAAACTTGCCATTCTCGTTGGAAGAAACTGATGCAATAAAAATATTATCCTCAAATAACCTATTATTAGATTCGGTAAACTATCAAAACACTTCCCCCTGGCCTGAACACCCATACGGATTTGGACCAACACTGGAATTGATAAATCCTGATTCCAACAATCTTATCCCCGAAAACTGGCAGGCTAGTTATGTTATTGCCGGTACACCGGGAAGGTTAAACAGTAAGCCAAGCTCTGCTATCCGTATCAACGAATTTATGGCAGATAATGAAACGACCATCGCAGCTCCGGATGGAAACTATTCGGATTGGATTGAAATATATAACCCATTAAATATTGCCGTAGATATTGCAGGCCTGTATTTTACAGATGACCCTGATGAAAAAGACAAACATCAGGTTCCTTTGGGGAATTCGGATTCAACCTTGATGCCTCCTAACAGTTATTTGTTACTTTGGGGCGACGGTGATCCTGAAGAAGGTATTTATCATCTTGATTTTAAGCTTTCAGGTGATGGTGAGTTTGTTGGTATTTACAACCAGGATGCAGAAAGTGTGATTGATACCATCACTTTTGGTGAGCAAACTGATGATGTTTCTTACGGAAGATTTCCTGATGGAACTGGAAGTTTCATGTTTTTTGAGCAAGCCACCCCGAAAATGCCTAATGGCTTAAATCAGAGAATTGCTATTAATAAAGGATGGTCAGCTATTTCTTCCTACCTTGTTCCATGGGATGCGGATATTGAAAGCATTTTTTCACAAACTGGCGATGAACTCATTATTTTGACCAGCGAAACCGGTATTTACTGGCCGGGTCAAAATATCATTACGCTGAATAATTGGAATCCCATGGATGCATTTTTTATAAAGACCTCAGATTCGTTAAACATTGAAATCTATGCCTTAAGCAAAGCAAACAACAAAATAACACTATTGCCCGGATGGACTCTAATACCTTGTTTGGCCAGTGATATTGTTTCCATTGAGATACTAATTGAAGAAATAAGTGATGATATAACCATAATAAAAGAAGTTGCCAGCGTAAGGCTGTACTGGCCTGAAAAAAGTATTTTCACACTCCAATTTCTTGAGCCCGGCAAGGCCTATATGATTTTTGCAACTGAACAATGTGAGTTGGAGTTTCCAGGTTATCTTAAAAATTAAGACCTTATAAAAAAGCCTCTTTCGATAATATTTAGATAATTACGGCAAGATTACTTCCCCAAATTAAAATAATGTTTTACTGCTATTTCTTATCAATAAGCAATCCCTATTGTATAAAGTTTGTAGGTTAATATTTAACAAAAACAAAACTCATTAGAATTTAACAACCTCCTTGCTGAGAATAAATTTTACAACTAAAATTATTGAACTTACAAAAACCTTATCATTTTTTCAACCTTACAGACCAAATTGCATTCCTCTTTTACATTTTGCGTGATCGTTTCCTTGCATGAAATAATGGATGCCTTCCCTGCTTCAATTTTGATATCAGGGTTAGGACCGTTCAAATAAACACAAATCACACCCGCATTCACACCCAAACCCTCCTGTATGTTTTTTTTTACACTCCTGTAAATAATTTACTTTTCTCCATTTTCTCATGAATCAGAATCATTTTCCATCCAAATAATATTTTGTCAAGCCACTCACTTTTCGTTAAAAAACCAGCCAAATGTAAATTTTATTTACACTTTTATTTACAATCTAAATGCTGGCTGATAACTAATGTAAATTTTTTTTACGCCATTCATCATTACTTATACGACTTTAAAAATTGTTTATCAATACTATACCATTTAATGTAAAATTACATACATTCAAACAGGTGCTTTATGTAAACATTCCTTGCCCTACGTAAAGCCTTGACCTATATTTGTTGTGTAAACGTTAATATAATTTACAATGAAAGCAACAAAATATTTTCTATCGGGTTCTCTTCGCAATTTTTCTCTCACCTTCTATCAATGCTCAGGTTATTGCCATCAGGCATGCTATAGCTTACTAGTTAAGTTAAGCTATTTAGCCACTAGACTGTATACTATGTTGAACAAATCGCATTTTTTCCAAAACCAGCAAATACAATCGTTACAAAGATTTAGTTTCATTTTATTTTGTCTTTTTCCTATTATGGCATTTTCTGAAGGGTATTTGATCGATGCCAATTCGTCGTACTACATAAACCAGGAAACATGGGAGGATGCACCTGGTGCTGGCGATACAATTTTTATTTCTTCGGAAAGAGTACTTCCCCTAAAATTTCAATTTATAACCGGAGAACAAAATAATCCGGTAGTAGTAATAAATTATGGAGGGCAAGTAAATATTGATGGTAGGCCAAATACTTGGGGGGCTTTAACTTTTGAAAACTGCCGCTATATAAAAGTAACAGGAGAAGGAGACGAAGGTTATAAGTATGGATTTATCTTGGCAGCGCAAAGTTGTGGTTTAGCCTTTGCTGAATTAAGTTCCGATTGTGAGGCTGCATTTGTTAAGATCAGTCACGATGGTTTTTTCGGAATAATGGCCAAAAAAAATTACGACGGCAACCCACCTTCACCAATTCCTGTTTTTTCAAATCTGGTTATTCACGATTGTTTTGTTGAAAACGTAACCGAAGGAATGTACCTCGGCGAAACCAAAAGCCCGGGCATGGAGTTCAAAAACGTTCGCATTTACAACAATATTGTACGTAACACAGGCAGAGAATCGATGCAAATTGCCAACATGGTTGAAGATGTTGAAATTTATAATAATACATTACTTAATGCAGGTCTAGATGAAGAAAATTACCAAAATAACTTATTACAAATTGGAGATAATTCAGTGGCAAAGGTCTATAACAATATTATGATGGAAGCACCTGGTTGTGGAATAATATCTTTCGGAATGGGTGATAATATTTATACGAATAATTACATAAGTACGTGTAAAGGGATATTTTTAGATGAAAGGAAATTTACCAATGAGGAAGCCCCAATTGAGATAACGGCAAATTATTTTACCAATAATGTTGATATGGGCTGGGTCATTCGAAATATGAATCAGTACAATTCGCTGTTAATAGCAGATAATCTTTATGATTATGATTCTATTTTCTACAAAAACGATTCGGGAAACAACGGAAATTACACACTTGAAAACAATACAAATACAGATATTGATTCACTTCTATTTACAAATGTAGAAGAGAATGATTATTCCCTTGCCATGGGAAATCCCGCAGCTTACATGGATTTGGGTGCTCCGGGAGGACCAGAATACGGCGACACTAGCTCTTCTACCCAACCTGTTTCGAAGCAGATAATTTTAAATGCCGATATGATTGTGGACGAGGTTGAAGGAGGAAGTTTGTGGACTGCAGCTTATCTGGTTGATGAACAAGATATAGACATAGAAACAGAACATGCCACAAGCCAATCGTGGAAGCCCTATTGGAATATGGACAAAGCGCCCTATCATATTTACTTTGATTTAGGATCCGAATATGAGTTAGCTTTAATTGCTCTTCACGACATGAACGATACCAAAAACATGGAAGTATCCATTGGTAAACCCGGGAACTGGGAAAGCTTATTTATAGAACCCTGCGACAAATACAAAACCTGGAAACAACATGATGTGAATGTTATAACACGCTATGTGAGGTTTAGTATGACCGAAAGTGTTTTTGCAGCTGTTAATGAAGTACAACT
>Ga0075111_1000604_pt1 | contig 16589 bp, 19 predicted proteins | sample AntAceMetag02UKK_FD_69787 | JGI IMG/M metagenome (GOLD analysis project Ga0075111, IMG submission 69787) | Saline lake microbial communities from Ace Lake, Antarctica - Antarctic Ace Lake Metagenome 02UKK | ecosystem: Environmental > Aquatic > Non-marine Saline and Alkaline > Saline | place... | reverse complement strand
GACGAAGTTAAAGAAGCCCTTATGAATACAATACAAATGTCTCCGAATAATTTGGGACCAGAAGGTACCCAGAAAATGCTGGAAGACGCCGTAAAGGATATGTCCAAAGTAGTCACACTTGGCGTAAAATAGCAGTTCGCACTTAGCTCACGAGGTTTTGGGCAGCGTTGGTTTTCGCCCAAAACCTCGGAGTAGAAGCGTGTGCAAACCAGCGCGTACACGGCTTAGATGAGACGCTTTTTTCTACAGGATTTTCCGGGAGGTTGAAAATTTATGCTGAATCGAATATCTGGCCTGATGATTGCCCTAAGTGGCGCTATCCTGCTTTTATGGATCATTCCAAATCAAGTGGAAACGATGAGTTTTGGATTGTTGAAGCCATCGACCTTTCCTAATATTTTATCGATTATCATGATTGCTCTGGGGCTCCTGCATTTCTGCTTTCCAGCCGGAACGGCTGTATTGGAGCGAAGACTCTTGCTGCGCTTGCTCCTTATCTTTGCACTGTGTCTGTTTGCCGTTTTTCTCATGAATTTTGTCGGCTTCATCTTTGTTGCGCCAGTCCTTGTACTGATCATCATGATCCTGATCGGGGAACGGCGACCCCTATGGTTGTTGATCTCTGTTATCCTTGTACCGGTATCTTTGTGGGTTATAATAGCACAGGTATTGGAGAGGTCCTTGCCCTGAGGTAAATATTCGGGGTGGTAATAAGTACCCATGCATATGTTTTTCGGTATTCCACAGAGATATGCCGTTGATATTTATGGATTTTATTTTGAGGAATATATACTCGGGTACTTATAAATGTTTGGACAGTGCCCCATATTAGCGTATTTGGGACTGCGTAGCATACTAATGTTAGGTGAACAGGCCAAACTTAGGTGAATATGGGGTGCTGGCCGAATATTTACGCCCTGGGTTTATGATAACTTTGAAAGTCAATGTCGTACGGTTGTGAAAAAGGCAAATGCCGGAAAGTAACAAAAAAAAGACTCCGATCAGTGGCGCCCAGCGTCTGCCGAGGGTACCGTGTGCGTTACGATTGGGAGCCTCACCGCTCCGATCGGGTTTATTGTCCGGCCAAAATTTTATGGAGAAAATCATATCATGGTTGATATTACTATCATTCTTGGCGGAATAGCTGACGCATTAACTTTTATCAATTTCATATTTGTGATCCTCGGCATTGCCCTTGGTCAGTTAGTTGGCGCAATGCCCGGCATAGGGCCGGTTATGGCAATGGCTATTGCAATTCCATTTACGTTTACCTTGAGCCCCATTGTGGCGATCTCATTTCTGGTGGCAGTGAACAAGGGTGCTCTGATTGGGGGGGCCGTTCCCTCAATTTTAATCAATGTACCGGGGACGCCTGACGCGGCAATAACCGCGTTGGATGGGTATCCCATGAGCCAGCAAGGGAAGGCTATACGGGCACTTAAAATGGCAGTTTACAGTTCCGTGACCGGGGACTTTTTCAGCACTCTTACCCTAATTACCCTTGCCCCATTGATTGCCATCGCTGCTTTAAAGATGGGGCCAATTGAAATTTTTGCCCTGATGGTCTTTGCATTTTCCATCATCTCCGGTCTTGTGGGAGATTCGATGATTAAGGGCATCCTCTCTGCCGTGCTGGGGTTGATGTGCGCCACCGTCGGCCTGGATCCTCAAAACGGTACGCCTCGGTTTATTTTCGGATTTTTCCAACTTTATGACGGCTTGCCACTGGTTTCCGTTGCGCTTGGTTCCCTGGCTGTGTGCCATATTCTTCACCGATTAGCTGCTATCTCCGGAGACATCAAATCAGCGGTCAGCATCCCGAAAAATCAGAAAAAAGAAGATAATAGCATCAGCTGGGCCGAATACTGGGACTGTAAATACACGTTGCTGAAAGGATCGTTTCTCGGTGTTATTTTCGGCGCTATCCCGGGCTTGGACTCTTCGGCAGCAGCATTCATGTCATATGGTTCGGCCAAACAGGCCTCCAAAAACCCGGAGAGTTTTGGTAAAGGTAATATTCATGGCGTTGCGGCTGCAGAGTCAGCCAACAGCGCTGTGTGTGGCGCCAACCTCATCCCGATGTTCACCCTGGGTCTGCCTGGAAATGTTGCAGCCGCATTACTTATCAGCGCTTTTATCATCCATGGCATTCAACCGGGACCACTGATGTTCAAAGAGCAGGGGCAATTGGTTTACAGTATTTTTGCAACGATGATGTTTGCCAATGTCATCAATCTGATCGTTGGCCTTTTGGGGTTACACTTGTGGTCAAAGGTTGTCAATGCACCTGAATCATTAATTTACTCTTCCTCCCTGCTGCTGTGCATTGTCGGTTCCTATATTGCCACCGGCGGTTTGTTCGGAGTCGCTGTCCTGTTGCTTTTTGCCGTTATCGGATATCTGATGATTGTATTTGATTATTCGCCAATTGTTTTTATTATAGGGTATTTTCTGGGTGAAAGAATTGAACTGACACTGGGTCAAACGCTGACCATTATAGATGGTGATCCTCTGGTGCTGTTGTCTCATCCCATCGCCATACTACTGTTTGGATCGTCTCTGTTTTCCGTTTACTGGTTTAGTATTAGACCTCTCAGAAAGAAAATGTCTGAAGGGGACTGAATTGGCCACGAAGTCAGACAGATAGCAGATGAATGAAACTTCCGCCAATTTGGTTTTAGACCATCATATCATCCATATGATGATAATTAAATATGTTGCAAATACAATACATGGCCATCGGTTCGACCATTTTTTTATAACAAATTGAATTTATTGATATAAAAAAATAGTAAATAAAAAATCAAAATAAAATTTGATTTAGATTACAGTACGTTATGATGGCTATCGAACCGAGGGTACATGGTGTTGATGGTGGCTAAATTTAAACCGATTTTCAATTTGGCGAAGGTGTTGTTATTGACAAATGATTTCTGAAACAGCTATTTTTTAATGCTCTGCAACCATTGGGTTTCCATGAGAATCAATGCATCCTGCATTCCTTCAATGTGCAGTTTTGAGAGGGAGAATGCCAGGTTCGGCTGTTTTTTTGATATGGCATCATAAATGTCCACATGGTCATGATCATTGTGAATGTAAATATCTGCAGGTTTAACACTTCTGATAAAATTTTCAAGGAAATCCATGATGATGGTCGTGGTGCGGGTGTAAATGGGATTGTTGGCAATGGTGACAATGCACCGGTGAAAATCCATGTTGGATTCAAGTCGGGCGGTGTTGTTGGTGGCTTTTGCCGTTTTGTTCAGAAATATTTTTAATTGATCCAGCTGGACCGGGTCGGCTTTTACAGCCGCAAGCCTGGTCACCTCGGGCTCTATAAGCAGCCGTGCATCAATGAGATCCTTTACGGATACTTTTCCCATTTTCATCAAATCTTCCAGGTTGTCTGAAATGGAAATTCCATTGAGGTCTGTCACATAGGTGCCGCCCCGGTTTCCCCGCCGAACCTCCAGAAATCCCTGGGTCTGGAGCACTCGTAATGCCTCCCGGATAACGGGTCGGCTGACATCCATCTGCAACGAAAGCTCCGTTTCATTGGGAAGGGATTGGCCTGGAAGAATATCTTCATTGAAAATAGCGTGTTTGATCTCTTCCACCACCTGAATATAAAGGTTTTTGGCGCGGGTTGCCTTTGTTTTTATTTTTAACATCTTTGTCTCGTTGTGCATTTGATTTTGGGGCCAGGCTGTTTGAGTACATACCTGGCCTGGGGTTAAATCCGAAGGTAGGCTACCCATGAAGGGGGCGGTCATCCGCCTTCAGCGCTGCCTCCAGGGTAATTTCGGCCAGGGTGGGGTGGGAATGGATGGTGTCTGCAATATCCTTTACGGTGCAGCCCTTCTTTATAGCCAGGGTACTTTCAGCAATGAGATCTGTTGCATGGTCCCACCATGTGAACCCCAAGGACCTTTCCCGTCTCCTTGTCAGACACGATTTTGGTTTCCCCGGCCATTTCATTGATCACCTGGGTCAATGACGGTTACTTCTGTGCCCTTCTGGGCCGTCCGGACGGCGGCCACATATCCGCCGGGGCCAGCACCGATGACAATAACTTTTAATTTCATGTCCGCTCCTGTTTTCGAAATCTCATATTCGAAGGTTTAACGTAAAATAATGCCAGACTCTGTCGTTGAATGTCAATGTTTGATGTTTTTATTTAAGGTTAGACTGGCCTGGGTTGTTGTAGAGTCTGAGAAAAAATTAGAATTGCTGATAACAGTTGATAATACTTGACAGATAGATGATTAGTCTATAAGAATAAATTTAAAGTATAACGTTAAACGTTAAGTGTCAAGTGTCAATAAAAGGCTGACAGATTCAATTTTTATAAAAGAAGGATTCACAGGGGGCAACGCCCCGGATCATGGAGGAATGAATGGGATATCCAACGGTTTACCCCACAGGGGCCACAGTTTACAATCCGGACAAATGCTGGAACGGATACACGGTCTTCCAGGCCAAAAATCTCGGTGCCACCATCATTGATATGAACGGAAATGTAGTGAAGCAATTTGAAAATTTCCACGGTTTTCCCAATAAACTGCTGCCCGGCGGTAACCTCATGGGTCATACCGGACGTCGCAATGGTAAATATGGGTATCAGGACCAGAAGGATCTTGTCCAGGTGGACTGGGAGGGCAACATCACCTGGCAGTTTGACCAGTATGAGTACATTGAAGATCCCGGAGAAGAGCCTCGATGGATGGCCCGGATTCACCATGATTACCAGCGGGAGGGTAACCCTGTGGGATATTATGTGCCGGACATGGAACCCCGAGTGGATGGGGGAAACACCCTGCTTTTGTGCCATAAGAATGTGCATAATAAAAAAATCACGGATAAGATGTTGTGTGATGACACCATCATTGAGGTGAATTGGGAGGGCGATATCGTTTGGGAGTGGGTATGCAGTGAGCACTTTGATGAATACAACTTCACCGAAGAGATGAAAAACACTCTGTACCGCAATCCCAACCTCCATGCCAACATCGGTGAAGGTGTGGCAGACTGGATGCACATCAACTCCATGTCCGTGCTGGGATCCAACCGTTTTTATGATGCCGGAGACCAGCGGTTCCATCCCGACAACATCATCTGGGATGGCCGCCAGACAAACATTCTTGCCATTATCAGCAAGGAGACCGGCAAGGTGGTGTGGCAGATCGGCCCCGATTACAGCAGCAGCAAGGCACTGAGAAAAATGGGGTGGATTATCGGCCAGCATCATGCCCACATGATCCCCAGGGGGCTTCCCGGTGAAGGCAATATCCTGGTGTTTGACAATGGGGGATGGGGGGGGTATGGCGCACCCAATCCCGGCTCCCCCAAAGGGTTCAACAATGCCCTTCGAGATTGCTCCAGGGTTCTGGAAATTGATCCTGTTACCCTGGAAGTGGTGTGGAAATACACACCAGTGGAAGCCGGATTCACAGAACTTGCAGACAATTATAAATTTTACAGCGGCTATATCAGCAGTGCCCAGCGCCTGCCCAATGGAAATACCTTGATCACCGAAGGGGCAGATGGTCGCCTTTTTGAAGTGACCCCCCAGCATGAACTGGTGTGGGAATACATGAGCCCCTATTTTGTTAAAAATGCGGATTCCAACATGGTGTATCGTGCCTACAGATATCCTTACAGCTATATTCCCCAGCTGGCCCCCCCCGTGGAAACAGCCATACCCGAGGTGGATCGGACCCAGTTCCATGTTCCAGGCAGCACCGTGAAAGCGCCTGAAAATGTATCCACCTTTGGGGCAGGGGATGTGTTCAGCCCCGATGCCCAGCTGTGTATTGTTGCTGATGCCGATGAATTTGACGATTAATAATTCGCCTTTCGGGCTGGTTTTTACCTGTTCCCCCAAGTAATTCGCTTCCTTCCTCCAAAGGTGTTTTTTGACTTTTGGGGTAAGGAAGTCCGAAACATGGGGTATTGATCCAACAAGTGTGAACTGAAAAATGAAGGATATCAACGGGTCAACCCGGAAAGATGAATGAATAAGAAAAGGAAAACAGACCATGAAGACCTTGGATGAACTGATTTTTAATGAAGTGCTTCGGTATTCAAAAGAACATACCTGGGCCAGACAGGAAGGCGATGTGATGGTGGTGGGCATTTCCGATTATGCCCAGGACTAGCTGGGGGAGATCATCTATGTGGATCTTCCTGAAGAGGGTACCGTCTATGGTGCGGGAGATATGTTCGGATGCGTGGAGTCGGTGAAAACTGTGTCCGACCTTTACATGCCCGTAGCAGGCGAAGTGGTGGAGATCAATGATGCCCTTGGAGATGATCCGGGGCCGGTGAACACTTCTCCCTTTGACCAAGGCTGGATGATCAAGGTGAAGCCTGAAGATGCCGACTCGATTGCCTCATTGTTGTCAGCCGGAGAATATAAGGCGCGTCTCAAGTAAACTTTGGCACCATATGCCCTTGCCGCCGGCTGATTCAGGTGGCCGAAATTTCAACCCTGAAACGAAAAGAAAAGGAAAAATTTTCCATGGGAAACACCATTTATTCCGCCACGGGGTGTGCGCGGTGCAAGATTACAAAAAACTATATGAAGGCCAATGGCATTGACTATGAAGAATTTGATTTCAAGACCGAAGGAAAGGATGCTTTTGCCAAGTTCTATCGGGCCAATCGCAAGGAGATTTTTCGGGATAAAGATGGGGTTGAATTCCCTGTTTTCACCGATGAGAATGTGATTCGACAGGGGGTAAGTGTGGTGATTGCTTACCTCATTGCAAAGGATCGCCTGGCCGGTTTCATTGGACGCAGCCTGCTCCATGGGGAGTGGCTGGATGGCATCAATGTTTCCGTTGGAAACCCGGAAGATGCCGAAGCGCTTTTAAGTGTGATGGCCTATTTGAAAGGGGCTGGGCTGAAACTTCAGATCACCTCTGATGGCATAAACAGCGTCATCCTGGAAAAAATAGTTGAAAAGGGGCTGGCGGATCGCATCCTCATGGCGGTCAAGGGGCCTGCAGACCTTTATAATACCCTTATTGACGGTGAGGTTGACCCAGAGGATGTGAAAAAGAGCCTGGCCCTGGCCCCCCGAATTGCCGATTACCAGTTCTTTACCACCATCGCACCGGTGGTGCGAACCCCGGGAGAAAGTCCTGAAATCACCTATCTGACCCCGGAAGAGATCGGCCGGACTGCCCAGTTCATAGAAGCTGCCACCGGCAGCAAGAAACATCCCTATAGTTTAAAGCCCCATGATATAAAAGGAGACACCGACCCGCGTTTTACGTCTGTGAAGCCGTTGCCAGACAGTGCCTTTTTCAAATATCGTACCGCCGCGAGGCGATACATGGTGATGGCGGAGATTGAAAAGTAGGGCTTGACACTCTATGGGGCACTGCGGATTCGTTCATGGAATGGTACCAAATTTTCAGGAGAGGATCAGAGTTGGGTGGATCAGCGTTTCCGAATCGGCAGCAAAATAAAGGTGGTTGATGGGGTTTCCCTTGAGTTGAGAGCGGATTACGGAGAGGACTCCTGGGGCAACGATTATACCGGTGGTTTGGTTTTAAGGCCCCGGGAAATGCCTACAATATGAAAACAATACATACCTCATTGATATGGATGGAATGCTCGTTCACACTTGGCCCATCGGCGGAATGCCGGTAAAAATGCTGTCCAATGGACATCTAATAGGGTCAAAAAGAGACCGGGGTGGCAAGTCTCCGCTTGACCAGGATCCCCGCCCTGAAAATCCACTGGATTTTGCACCCTGGCATGACAATATTGAAATAGTTGAATTGGACTGGGAAGGCAATGAGGTCTGGTCATTTTCATCCTAATAATAAGGTAAGCGTTTTTCCAAACAAACGTGGCTATTCCAGAGTCATAGAAATAGACCCATTAACCTATGAAATTTTTGGAATCCTTCACAACAACTTTACACTTTTTGAAATCAATCGCTGTTTTGTAAAGGCTTCATCTAAAAAGTGTAAACTACTTTTGTGGGGATATGAAAGATGCCGAAATATCAATCATATCAAGAAGTAATTGAAATTTTTACCTTTCACCCGAAGATAGATTTTTTCAGCCCACCCCCATATTATAGTTCCGGTGATTTTTTACCCCACCGCTTCCTTGACGGCAAGTGTTGAAAGCCATTCTTTCTCAAGCATGAGCATGGCATTACAGACGTGGTTGACATGATTTCTGGTCAGGTCAACCACTTTTTTTTCATTTTTTTCTTTTATGGCCTCGTAAATAGCGGCATGGTCCTGGTCATCGTGGATACGACGATCAGAGGGTTTAAAGGCTTTGATGAAGTTTCTGGTAAAATCCAGGATGGTTTCCATGAATCTTGTGTACAAAGGGTTATTGGCCATTTCCACAATTTTTTGGTGAAATTCCACGTTAAGCTCTATGCGGCGATGGTGACCCCGGGTGGATTGGGTTTCGCTCACTATTTGCCCCAGCAGTTTTATCTGGCCTTCTGTTCCATTGACCGCAGCCAGCCTGAAAACCTCCGGTTCCATGGACAATCGCACCTGGGTGAGATCTTTTATGGATATTTTTCCCATGAGGATAAGATCTTCCAGGTTGTCGGAAAGTGAGATGGTTTTAAGATCCGTTACGTAGGTCCCCCCCCGACTTCCCCGCCTGATTTCAAGAAATCCCTGCATTTGAAGCACCCGCAGTGCCTCCCTGATCACCGGTCGACTCACCCCCATTTGAGTGGAGAGCAAATTTTCATTGGGAAGCGATTCTCCCGGCTCAAGTTCGCCTGAGAAAATTAATTTTTTAAGGGAACTGATCACTTCAATATAAAGGTTGCCGGGTCGTGCCAGGTTTTTAATTTTATTTGCCATTACTTTTCTTTTTTGCTGTTTTTGACAGTGGTGTATGGTTCGTGTTTTTCCGTTCCTTTGGGGCCGTGTCTTTTTTGAATCAGGTTTTGATTTTTTTTGAAATAACTTGACAAGCTTATAGCATCGTGTTTATAAAATGTCAAATGTAAGACATATAGAATTGTTGCTGGTTAAGGAATGATGATCTCGTAAAAAGTCCAGACCTTAACTTTAAACCACAATATAAAGTACTTTTGAGGTCATATGAAGGGTGCCGATCATCGCGTAATAGACTTCTTCGGAGGCGGGGACAGATTTGAAAATCTGCCCCCTAAGCACACTTTGTTGTGTTCGTAAGGGCATGTTGCCATGAAAAAATAAGAATTTAATCACACCCCCTTTTCCCAAGGTGATCGATGGTGTGTTTATACACCCAAATATAATGATAGAGAGTCAGATGACTATGAAAGATGAACAATTAAGAAAAGGGCTGCTCCAGGCGTTGGGAGTGGCGATTCAAGGAGAGATCCGTTTTGATGAGATCTCAAGACAACTCTACAGCACTGATGCCTCGGATTACCAGAAAGTCCCCCTGGGGGTGGTGGTTCCTGCCAATATAGATGATATTTGTACCGTTGTGGACATTGCCGGAAGATATGACGTTTCCATTATTCCCCGGGGAGGCGGTTCCAGTCTTTCGGGACAGACCGTGGGGCCTGGGATCGTCCTTGATCTTTCAAAATATCTTAACCATATTCTTGACATCAATGTGAAAGAGCAATGGGCAGATGTACAGAGCGGAGTGGTGCTGGATGTGTTGAATGCGGCCCTTGTGCCCCATGGGCTCATGGTGGGGCCGGATCCATCGTCCAGCGCTGTGGCCACCCTGGGCGGCATGACCGGTAATAACTCCACCGGATCCCACTCCATAAAATATCGCATGATTGTGGACCACGTCCATGAGGTGGATGTAGTGCTGGCCGATGGTAGCAAGGCCACCCTGGGCCCCAAAACCCCTGAGCAGGTGGCAGAACTGCTGGAACAGGCCACGGCAGAGGGAACCTTGTACCGGGGAATGCTTGAGATCTTAAATGAGTACAAAACCGACATTGAAACGGGGTACCCGGATACCTGGCGCAATGTGGCCGGATATAATCTTAAACGTTTGCTGGAGGATCAAAAGGCAGGAAAGCCTTTGAACCTTATGCCTTTGGTGGTGGGGGCGGAAGGGACGTTGGCCGCCATTACCCGTATTCGGGTGGGACTGGTGCCCCGGCCCCGGGTGGTTCGTCTCATGGTGCTTCATTTTAATGATCTGAAAACCGCCCTGGAGCGGGTGCCCTTTATCCTGGAACATGATCCATCGGCGGTGGAGCTCATGAGCCGGCCCATTCTGAAGCTGGCCCATGAAAACAGTGCCTATCGAGACACATTACATAGCTTTGTCCATGGGCTCCCCGGGGCTGTTCTCGTTGTGGAATTTGCCGGAGAAGACGAATCGTCCATTGTAAAAAGCGTTCAAGAACTTGAACAGGCCTTGATGGAAACCGGCTATGATACCCCCATGACCCATTGCATTACACCGGAAGAAATGGGCCGGGTATGGTGGGTTCGAAAATCCGTACTGGGATTGTTGATGAGCAAACCCGGAGATAACAATCGGCGGATCTGGATCATTGATGATGCCACCGTTCCCGTGGATCGCATGGTGGGATTCACCCAGGATATCCTTGAGGCGGGAAGGGAATTGGGGTTTGAGCTTAATTTTGATGCCCATGCCTCGGCAGGCTGTCTTCACATGGGGCCTGAAATCAATCTGAAAACCGTGGAGGGCCTTGCCTCCCTTGAGCGGTTGGCCCAAAAGATCATGGACATTGCCATTGCCCACAACGGTACCACCACGGGTGAGCATGGTGAGGGGTTGGCCCGGTCTTATTTTAATAAGCAGCTTTATGGAGAACGCCTCCATCAGGCCTTTGGGGAAGTTAAAGCCTTGTTTGATCCCGATAATGTATTTAACCCCCATAAAATGATTAATGCACCCAAGCCCTGGGATCCGGACTGGCTGAAATATAAACCGGGTTATTCGACCTCCCTGTCTCCTGAAAAAACATTTCTTGATTTTTCATCTCACAACGGATTCGCAGGCCTGGTGGAGATGTGCAACGGCCAGGGTGAATGCCGCTCTTGGGTAAGAGGAACCATGTGCCCCACCTTCCGGGTCAGCGGTGAAGAGATGGATTCCACAAGGGGACGTGCCAATGCCCTGAGGGCCGCCATCACCGGCAAGTTCGGCACCGAAGGCCTTGGCAGCCGTGAGCTCTACGAGGTGATGGATCTGTGTGTGGCATGCAAGGCCTGTCGCAACGAATGCTCCACCCGGGTGGACATGGCCAAGTTGAAGTTTGAGTTTCTGGCCCAGTACCAGGCCCAACATGGGGTGCCGCTGCGAAGTCGTATGATTGGGCATATGGATGTGTCCAGTCGTCTGGGAAGTCTTATGCCGGGTCTGGTTAATCTTTTTTATAAAAACAGCCTGTTCCGAGAAATTCTTGATAAAACTATTAAAGTTGACCGTCGGCGAACACTGCCGGCCATTGCCTCGGTGCCCTTTAAGCATTGGTTTAAACATCGAACAAAACCGGCTTCATTTCCCCGGGGCCCTGTTGTGCTGTGGGATGACTGTCATATCAGCTATCACCAGCCAGAACTTGGCAAAGATGCCGTACGCATTCTGGAAGCGGCCGGTTTTGAAGTCCTACTGGTGGCGGAGAGTCGTTGTTGTGGTCGTCCCTTGATCTCCAAGGGAATGCTTGACAAGGCCACAGAACATGCCCGGCACAATGTGGCAAAATTGCTGCCCCATGTCCGCCAGGGAACCCCCATTGTGGGTGTGGAACCCAGTTGCATTGCCTGTTTCCGAGACGAATACCCAGACCTTCTTAAAAATCAGGATGCCCGTATGGTGGCACAAAACAGTTTTTTCATTGAGGAGTTCATTGCAGGTCTGATATCCGAAGACGGCGTTAAATTTGCCTTTAAGCACCCGACCGACAAGCAGACGGTTATAGTACACACCCATTGCTATCAAAAAGCCCTGGGGACATCAGACCCGGTCATAACCATGCTTGAAGCCCTTCCGGAAACTGAGGTGACGATGATTGACAGTGGGTGCTGTGGCATGGCTGGCTCTTTTGGGTATGAAAAGGAGCATTACGATACCTCCATGGCCATTGGCGAGCTTTCTTTGTTTCCAGCAGTGAGAGCTGCTGCTCCCGGGGTGATGATTGCGGCACCGGGCACTTCCTGTCGGGAGCAGATCAAGGATGGTACAAAGCAGATTGCACGGCATCCCATCTCCATTTTTGCGGCGGCTTTGCGTTAAATGGTTGGATTTCGGGGACTGCTATGTTGTGGCCAAGCCCCAATTATCTGTATCCTTGAACGGGGAACCAGGTTTGCAAGGTAGTCCGTAATAGCTGAAAAGAGTGGTCTTCACACCCACCCACAGAAACTCGGCTGGTGATATTTTTGTAAATCGAAGAAGAGCGCGGAATTCTATTGGCCTTTAGAACGGCTTCAAGGGTTTCCTTTGGCTGAGAAGGTTTGGCTTGACCCTCCGGCCAGATATCCGCTGCAATGATCCTTGTAAAGTTTAAAGCAGAATCAAGACCCAGGGCCTTTGCCACATGATCATTTCGTTGCCAGATCCAGTTTTCTAATTCAGGGTCAATGACTATCACTTTAAAATTATCATCCCTCCACCCGGATTGATATAAATTGCAAGAAATATGGTCATCAATGTCCTCTGTTCCGGGAGAACCATTCCATTCTGAATCCAATACCAGGATGGCATGGGAGTGGGTTTGTAAATAGGGTTTCAGCAATTGATGGCCCCGGGTATACAGTCCGGGATCACTATCTCCCGAGGCAACGATTAAATCCTGTTTTGTATCAAAATCAAAGGCTCCACAGCCAAGACTTCGGTGGAATTGATCCCGGCACAGGAAGCCTTTAAACGCGGCTTCCATATTGGTATCCGCCAATAGGAAAATACAATCTCTCATCCCAGCACCCCCGCAGCAAACAGGGCACCCAGATCAAGCTGACCCTGCCAATTTTTTAATTGAGGATGGTTGATGCCGCTGACTACAGAGGCTGCCCCATTGTCCGCCAGACGGGCACATAGTATGTGGTCAAGCTTGCTTTGTGCCAATACAATGGGTGAGTGGGAACTGACCAGCACCTGGGAATCATAAACAGAAGAAAGTGATTGAATCACCGATTCAATGGCCCGTGGATGAATTCCGTTTTCCGGCTCCTCGGTAATGATGAGCCACGGCAGTGCATCCAGATAGGGCAGGATGGTCAGGGCTAAAATTCTTAAGGTGCCTTCTGACAATCCCGAAGAGGTGACCTCATACCCACCGTTATAGGTGAGCACAAAATATGCATGGTGATCCTCTTCCCGTTCTCTCACGTGGATGGATTTAATTTGGGGTAATGCCGTTTGAATATGATCCACCCAAAGTTGGAATCGCCCTTCATTCTTTTGTAGCGCCAGCGCAAGCCATGGTAAATTTGCCGCGTCTGGCATTATCTCTTCAGGTAACCCCGGCGGGCTGGCGGACTGTAAGAGGGATAAATTTGGCTGGTAAAACAGAATTTGGTTGTAAATCAAATCATGGAACCATGATGCGGCAGGGAAGTCATTTTCCGATTCAAACTTAACTCTTGGCAGTGCCAACAGGGTCTGGGGGACGGATATTTTTTTGGTTTTTGATAATTTTTGAGTTTCCACCCGTAGGCCACTGGGAACTCCTGCGGATCGTTTCAGGATGGTTCGCCATTGTTTTTGAGGGTGTCCCCCATGAATTCGAATGTCGTTTCTTTGCGGTTGATCCTTTTCAGAGAAAAGAAACAGATGTTCATCTGAAATCGTCAGTTCCCGTTTGTTGAATATCTCAAAACGTATTTCATATCGAATAAACCGCAGCCATTTTTTTTTTCTCTGCTGGTCATCAACGCTTACCACAGGCAGCAAGGTCTCAATAACATGATCGGGAAGTCGGGCTTCCAAAGCCATGGAAAAGTGGTCTCCCTGTCCCTGAAAAACCAGTTCGCCAAGGGATGAACATCGGGGCGGAAAATCAGCTCTTTTCAATGTAAAAACTTGTCCGACATATTGGGCTCGAAGGCATTCTCCCATTAGATTTGGGATGTCAAGAAGGCTTGTTTTTCCGGCACCATTGGCTCCCACAAGAACTGCAAAGCCGGATAAATCCAAACCCAATTTTTCAAGGCAACGATAGTTGGTGGCTTCGATTCTTGTAATCATGCGTCTCTCCTGAAGGGGGTGTTTGCTTGGTATACAATTTGTATGATTTTTGTACTATAGATAGAATTAGTGATAGGCGCAACCCAAAAGATACTATTAAAGAGAGGCATTTTAACAAAAGGCAACTTGAGAATCTTTTGGCCTTCGGAAAGACGATTTGTAGCTCCAATGAGATGGCCTAAGCGCCCCACTTGTTCCCCAATATGTGAGAAATTTTTCTGGCACTTTGGGAAACCATGGAACCGAATTTCTTAACCTCAGATCGACGGAAAGCCCCCACCAGAATCACACAGCCGATGATTTCGTTTTTGTTGTCCATCACCGGAGCGGCAAGAACGTTAATGTTGGGATTGGTGATGCCAAGATCCATTGAATAGCCATCTTTTCGGCAGGTGGCAAGTTCTTCCAGAAGATAATCCATGTCCACAGGTTCTCCGTCACCATAAAAGCAAAGGTAATCCTGGGAAAGAATTTCCTTTTGCCGATCTTCAGGCATGAAGGCAACGATGGCCTTGCCATGGGCACCATGGGTGAGATGGTGATGGGCACCCACACGGATGCGGTATCCAAAATTTTGGTTACTCTCTGCTTTGCTGATGATATAAACTTCTGATCCCGTAATCTGACCGAAGTGGGCGGAGAGCTCCGTTTCTTTGGCAAGGGCTTGTAAATGGGGAAGGATCAGATCCCGGATGTCGGTGTTATTTAAAATATTTCTGGCAAGACCCACAATGCCAAGCCCCAGGCGGTAGGTTTTGGTCTGGGGGTTCTTTTCGATGAAATCATATTCCATAAGGGTATTTAATATGGTGTATGCCTTGCTCTTATGAATTTCCAGATGGCTGCATATTTCTGTCAAGGTCAATTGCGGATTGGGAGAATCTGCCAGGCAGTTTAACAATTGTATGGTCTGATCCACTGCAGGGACTGTGGATTTGTAGCTGGATTTTTTCTCTTCTGATGTTTTTTTTTCATATTTTTTTGTAAACGTCCGGGCATCTTTCATATTCCATCGAAACCAGTTGACGCTTTTTTGAGGAGATTCCCTGAAAATAAGGGAATACTTTGAGAAAGTGTCAACCAGTGAATGAAGGATGCCAACGTCCGGGTAAAAAATGTTTATAGTTTTTTATATGAAAGAGTAGGCGTCTCTAACATTCTTTCGTATTTCGTTGTGGGTAGGCCGGGGCCAGAATACGGTCTGCCCGTGGCAGTTTTATATGAAAATGAAGTGTCAAAGTACTCTCAGCAGAGCCCCCCCGATGGGTAATAGGAACCGGCCAATTGTGCCGTCTACGGTTCCGGCCGGGCCCATTGCCCGTCGGGGGGGGGCGGCATAACACTATTTTCAATATTCGTTGTGTCCATAAGGACATGGGTGTTATAAGAAAGTCCCGGTAAATCAAGAAGAATTTTGGGGTTTTGCGAGGGGACAGATTTTTAAATTTGTCCCCGTCTCAAACCACGTCAACTGGTTTACGAAATAATTATTCTTGCATCCACAGCATAAAGGGCTTTTTCTGTTCCTTTGATGGGATTTAAGTCAATCTCTCTGATCTGGGGAAAGTCTGTGACAAGACGGCCCAGTCGCTGGAGATAATCAGATAGCATGGCGATGTCCATGCCGGCTTCTCCACGAACACCTTCAAGCACGGCATAGCTGTTGATGCCCTGGATCATATTCATGCTCTCCCGGGGGGAGAGTGGGGCCAGACCAAACTGGACATCCTTTAACACTTCCACATAAATACCGCCCAGTCCGAACATGATAAGATGCCCAAATTCTCCTTCCCGGCTTGCACCTGCTATGACTTCTGTACCCTGGATCATTGTCTGGAGCAGAGCACCCTTTGCATCGGGTATTGCCATGAGCGCATCCCATGCCTCTTTAGCTTGAGCCATATTCTGTATGCCCACCTTAACACCGCCCACATCACTTTTGTGCAATGGACCTATGACTTTCATCACCAGGGGAAACCCAATGACGTCGCAGGAAGTGGCAAGTTTTTTATCATCTCTGACCTCGCATTGTTCTGGTAATTTAAATCCACATCCCTTTATCACCTGTTCCACTGTTTCTGGCGACAGAATATCTGTCTGACCTTCAAGGGCCTTGGCAATGGCGATCTTGTCATACCCATCAAGGTCTGGCAGGGCATCTTGGGGACATTGCCATCCAGCGATTTTGGCCAGGGCCTGGGCCAGGGGGACTTCATCTGGCAGGTAAATTTTGCCAAGATCTATCATTTCTTTAATTTCCTCCCGGCAGGAGGTGATACTGCTCAACATGGGCATGATGGGAATGGGGCAGGTGTCCATGGCTTTGGCGATTTCACGATAAATTTCGATGTTGGGGGACATGCCGGAATTGCCGAGCAGAACGGCAATGACATCAATGTTGTCATCTTCTTCCCTGG
>Ga0075111_1000596_pt1 | contig 16730 bp, 19 predicted proteins | sample AntAceMetag02UKK_FD_69787 | JGI IMG/M metagenome (GOLD analysis project Ga0075111, IMG submission 69787) | Saline lake microbial communities from Ace Lake, Antarctica - Antarctic Ace Lake Metagenome 02UKK | ecosystem: Environmental > Aquatic > Non-marine Saline and Alkaline > Saline | place... | reverse complement strand
CCCTTCTTTACGACCAAAGACGAGGGCACAGGGCTGGGATTGAGTATTTGTCATACCATCGTAGATCAGCATCAGGGGAACATCAGCGTGGATTGCGGTGAAAAAAAGGGTACCCAGGTTTTGGTGACTCTCCCTGCAAAAAATACACCCCATGTGGAGCACAACCATGCCCGATGAACAGGAAAATGCCGTGCAAAAAAAAATACTCCTGGTGGATGATGACCACGATTTCCGTTGGGCAACAGGAAATGTCCTCCATGCCGCCGGATACAAGGTGGTCCATGCCCAAAACGGTGGGGAAGCCCTTGATTTCATCGAAAAGGCTGTCCCCGACCTGGTTCTCCTGGACTACCGGATGCCCGGCATGGATGGGCTCCAGGTTGCCGCTGAAATGAAAAAGAACATCTCTGCGGTGCCCATCATTATGATCACTGCCTATGCGGAAATCGATTCGGCCGTAAAGGCCATGAAGATGGGCGTATACGACTACGTGACAAAACCTGTAGACAATAACGACCTCCTCTTCACCGTCAAGAGGGCCCTTGGAAAACAGGATCTGGTGCAGGAAGTGGCGCATTTAAGGGCCGTACTCAACGAACGGGCCTCCCTGTACGAACTGATGGGAAGCAGCAAACCGGTTAAGAAACTGGTCCGGCATGTGGAAAAAGTAGGTCCCACCCGGTTTACGGTTCTGGTAGAAGGAGAGAGCGGTGCAGGCAAAGAGCTGGTAGCCCGGGCCATTCACGATCTGAGCGAGGTCAGAGACGGACCTTTTGTGGCCGTGGATTGCGGAGCTATTCCTGAATCTCTCATCGAAAGCGAATTGTTCGGTTATATGAAAGGGGCCTTTACAGGCGCCTACGGGGACAAACCCGGGCATTTTGAACTGGCTGACGGGGGAACCCTGTTTTTGGATGAAGTAGGAAATATTGCCTATCCGGTTCAGCAAAAACTTCTCCGAGCCATTCAGGAACGGGTAATACAGAGATTGGGAGCAAGAAATCCACGGCCCGTCACCGTCAGGATTGTGGCGGCCACCAACCAGTCCCTGGGAAAAGATGTGGAGTCTGGAAGATTCCGATCAGACCTCTATTTCCGTTTGAACGAGTTCTCCGTAAAAATGCCCGCCCTGAGGGAAAGAACCGAGGATATTCCTTACCTGGCCAAAAGATTCATGGACGAAGTTGAAAAGGAACTCAATAAAACGGTCGACGGCTTCTCCAAAGAGGCCCTTCTTTCTCTAAGTTCCTACCACTGGCCGGGCAACGTGCGTGAATTGAGAAACGTAATCCGCCAGGCTGTCCTCCTGTGCGAAAAAAAGACCCCTGTACAACCGCTCCACCTGACCTTCAGCTCCCATTTGATGGTCCCGGATGATTCGTCAATCCTGGCAACTTCAGGGCTGGATTATGACACCAGCAAATCCCTTAAGGAAATCGTACAATCCCTCGTGAATGCCCTGGAAATGAAGATTATCCGGGAAGCCCTGGCGGACGCCAAAGGAAATAAAAGCAAGGCAGCCAGAAAATTGGAGGTGGATTACAAGACACTGCTCAGAAAGATCAAGGCCTATGGGATTGGGTAGCGGAAGGCGGAGGACGGAAGACGGAGGTCCGTAGGTTGGGGTGAAGCATGAACCCCAACACAAAACGATGATTGAACCGGAAAAGGTTGGGGTTCGTACCTCACCCCAACCTATACAAACTGGATGTTCACATTAAAAGTGTAAACTGACAAATGAACGATGCGGAGATTTCTATTCGAATCCGAACAGAAAAAACTGCCACGCGGGAATAACCTTTGTGGTTTCCGGGATCAAATCCGGGTCCCAATCATTAAGCACGAGGGCATCTATGGCATCCGGAAACTGTTTTTTCACATTTGTCAGTCCACTCACTTCTCTTTTTGCCGTATCCACATCCTGAACGCTGTAAGACGCGTTGATAAAGTGGCGCCTGTTCGCTTCATCATAAAAAAAATCAATTTCAAATCGGTTCTTGTAATAAAAAATATCGTGGACATCCTGCTGGGTGCGAAGGTGAAGATAGATCGCATTTTCCAGCTTTTTACCCAGGTCGCGCCCTCGATTTGCCGTAAAAACCCGATTCAAACCCGTATCCACAATATAGTATTTTGAGGGATTTTGGGTTTGCACTCGCACGGATCGGGAATATTTCGAGGTGCTGAACAGAATGTATGCCTGCAGCAAATACTCAATATATTCATAAAGGGAACCTTTTGATAGGGAAATTCCCTGAGACTTCAGGTCATTGTACAATTTGTTAATACTCACAAGGCCGGATGGATTCGTCATAAAATGCTTCAATAAATATTTCAGAAGATAGTGGTTTTTTATCCCGTACTGCTCGATAAGGTCTTTATAGAGTATCAAATCAGCATATTCCTGAAGTATTTTTAACTTGATATGTTTGTCTTCCTCCATGACAACCTCGGGAAAACCACCCCATTGAAGATATTCGTGAAGGGCGTGAAGCATTCGGGCCTCGGTTGGCGTTGAATAGCGCTTGATTTCAATACCCTTGAAATTAAGACACTCACCAAACGATAGGGGAAATACCTCGTAGTGTATAGCTCTGCCCCTGAGGGTAGTCGAAATATCCAGCGATACTGCCCTGGAAGAGGAACCGGTTAAGTAAACTTGCACAGACTCCGTATCGTAAATTCGACGGATATATTTTTCCCAACCCGGAATCTGCTGAATCTCGTCTAAAAACAAGATTTTCCGTTCATTCAGTTTTTCAGGGTACAACTCATGGTAGGCCTTTAAAATAAGGTCCATTTCCGACAACTTGACGGGGAAAAGACGATCATCTTCAAAGTTGAGATAGATAATGTTTCTTTTATCCACTCCCCTGTCCACCAGGCGCTGCATAGTAAGATACAGCAGATACGTTTTTCCGCTTCTGCGAATCCCCACCACAGTTATTATTTTTTTTGAGTCAAGCGGAAGCGCAAGTTTTCTACTGAAACCCCTGGGTAAAGGCGTATCATGAAAATTCGTCAGAATATATTTAAAAATTTCCTTGTTCATAGGGAAACTATTATCATTTTTATTCCTTTATGTAAAGGAAACTTTTAAATAACCGGCAATTCTCTTTATGGGCTCTGTCTTTTTGCAAAGCACTGTGTGAGTGGCATCTTGCCACGACTTTTCGCGGCTGGAACCCACCAAACAGATCGTGGACAAGAGCCGCTCCCACAGGATATTTTTTCAAAATGAGAATTGCTTTTAAACTACCGGCAATTCTCTTTACGGGCGCAGCCTTCCCGCTTTTAAGCGGGATCTGATCGAGACAAAAACTTATGCATTCCCACGCAGAGCGTGGGAACGAGAAACCAGCAACGAGTCCTCCACCTTCTGCTCCCTGCCTACTGCCTACTGCTTTACTGCTTACTGCCCTCCGCCCTCCGTCCTCCGCTCTCCGCCTTCCGTCTTCCAAACTATGGCATTCATGCCCCAATTGGGGTGCAAATGTCCTACCCATTTCCGCCCCACACTTTCTTATCCCATACCATTCCATTGATTAAATCAAGTAAAATCAGATAGATACGATTTTCTTTCTTTTTGGCACAGGAAATGCATTGCTATTCTGTAAACATTATGAAGGGCAGGCTGAAGGAAAAATGTGGGAGAGACAGTCAAAACAGCGGATGTGTTAATCGTAGAGGATTCGGAAGAGGTTATCTGGATGATGGGGAATGTACTTGAAAACGCAGGATTCACAGTGGACGCAGTAATGACAGGAAAAGACGCGTTGGAAAGACTGAATACATCACCGGAAACCGGGCTCGTCATCCTCAACTATCGGCTCCCGGATATGAGTGGACTGACCGTGCTCAACCGCATCAAGGAAAATGGTGCAAATGTTCAGGTTATTGCCACATCCGCCATGAAGGAAGTACAGGAAAGCCTCGTTGAAGCCGGGGCTTTCGCTTTTTTGGAAAAGCCTTTTGATATCGGGGAGCTTGTCAAGCTCTGCGAAGAGGCAGTAGGTAAAAAGCAGTAGGCAGTAAGTAGTAGGCGGTAAGTAGTAGGCGGTAAGTAGTAGGCGGTAAGTAGTAGGCGGTAGGCGGTAGTGGAAGACCAACAACATAAACCATATTAAGAAAGGAGATCTCATCATGGCAATGGAAAAATCAATGGCATCTGCAAGTCTGGCTGAAGTGGTAGACAGAATTTTGGACAAAGGCGTAGTCGTAGACGCATGGGCAAGGGTTTCCCTCGTGGGTATTGAACTCCTGGCCGTAGAAGCAAGGGCTGTGGTCGCCGGTGTAGAAACGTATCTCAAATATGCAGAGGCTGTGGGACTCACAGCGACAGCTTAAGGACAGTAGGCAGAAAGCGGTAGGTAGTAAGCAGTGAAGGTAAACAGAAACAGATCATTCATTTAAGAAAGGAGATCTCATCATGGCAATGGAAAAATCAATGGCATCCGCAAGTCTGGCTGAAGTGGTCGACAGAATTTTGGACAAAGGTGTAGTCGTAGATGCATGGGCAAGAGTTTCGCTCGTGGGTATTGAACTCCTGGCCGTAGAAGCAAGGGCCGTGGTGGCCGGTGTAGAAACGTATCTCAAATATGCAGAAGCCGTGGGACTCACAGCAACAGCGTAGTTTTTTTATCAGCAAATTCCCAATCGAAGGGAGATTGCCAGATATCCTTGAGATCAGAGAGGCGTTCCGTTAACCCCTCTCCCGAAGGAAAGGATTTCATCAGGAAGTTCTTGGGCATATCTGAAATCTCCATCAGTACACTGGAAGACCGTAAACAAGTCTGACAATGCTCCCTTCAATCGTTTGAATGGATAGACCATTGTCTGAGTTATTTGCGGTTTTTTTGTTTTGCGAGGAAAAAAATAATGGTAACGGGAGAAAACTTGAGAGATTTGGCCAACAGCATCATCGATTCCTATGAAATGCGCGTAAGAACCGTGAACGGCCTGATGGAACAGGCCTATCATTTTCTGAAAAATTTTCATACGGAATTAGAGGAAATGATCGGCCAATTGAAGGACAACCTTGCAAAATCGGAAAGCCTTCGGAAAAAGGATTTTGACCGGATGATGAGCGGGCTCACGGTTAGACGATTGTCCCGGGAAGAAGAAGCGGAAACGGTTTTTCAAAATTTCCAGAAAGAAGAAAAAGAGATGATCGGCCGATTGCGAAACGTGATTGTCTCCGGGGGACAATCGAGTCTGGACGACATGGAAATCATCAAAGAAGACATCCAAAAAAGACAAAAGGAACGGGAAACCGGAATTGTCCAGGCATTGAAGCGTATTCAGATGGAGCAGGAAGAACTGAAAATGGCTCTTAAAAAATTGCTCGAAAAGGGAGAAACCGTAAAAATAAAAGATTTCAAGCTCATGCTCAAATCCCTCAGAGTCCAGCAAGGAATTCGCGACAACCAGGTCGGTCGGCTTCTCGAAGACCTTGATATGGTGAGGGAACGGGTTCAAAATCAGTGGCAGACAGCAGTAGCAGCCAATTAGTTTTCATAATTCATGCCAATCCGTGCGGAGGCATTCGACCTTCCCGCTGGATTCGCCAATACAAATTTACAGGACGTCCTTGAGGATGCGAAAGAGTGTAGCTTTACCCTCGTTTTCGTGAAACTGCTTTTCCGTGAACACGGAAATCTCAAGCATGTCTTCAAAAACATCAGAATGAAGGAGGAATGATCATGTTGGCAGATGATTTGAGAAGACTGGCGGAAGAGATTTCGGGCGCATACGAAGAACGGGTTCGAAGCATTGCGGAAACAAAAAAGGAAACAGTCGAAAAACTGGCTGTTTTCAGATCGGATTTGGAGGAATCCAATAGAGAACGGGCAAAAACCGTTCAGGCGGAACTGAAAGATATGGGAGACAACCTCAGGTCGGAATTGAATGACTTCGCTACTCAATTGGGCGACTTCAAAACGGGTCTGGATGAGGCTGAAAAAAACCGCAAGAACGAAGCGCAGGTGGAAATTTCGGACCGACAAAAATATATTGCAGGTCTCAAGGATGCCACCCTCGACCTGATCAATGACTTTGAAACAGCCAGAAAGGAAATGTGGGGAAACCTGAAATCCCAGTTGGAGGATTTCACATCAGAGCTGGCAAATTTCAGAAAAGAAATGGTTGACGCCAGCAAAGAACGTATAGAGGAGATCCGCGCTGAACTCAAGCGAATGGGGGAAAGTCTCAGATCAGAATTGGACACCTTCATGTCCGGCCTGGTGCAATTCAAGGAAACACTGGATAAAGCAGAGAAGATTCGGAAAGAAGTAGCATTGGAGGAAATAGCTGAACGCAGGGAAGATTTAAATATTGTCATCCACGGCACACGCGATCTATTGAAAGCATTTGGAAACGCACGGGGAGAAATGGCGGCAGACCTGAAGGCGCGACTCGATGCCTTCACCTCCGAGCTGGACCAATTCAAGGCGGATCTGGACCAGGCGGAAACAGAACGTCAGGAGGCCATGGGCCAAGAAATATCAGATCGCCGGGACCACATCGCCAATCTCAAAGGAGACACGCATAACCTGATCAATGACTTCGAAAATGCCAGGAAAGAAATGTGGGGCAGTTTGAAGTCCGAACTCGAAACATTCACTTCTGCTCTGACACAATTCAAAGCCGACTTGGACCAGGCGGAAACAGAACGTCAGGAAACCATGGGTGGGGAATTAAAAGAAAAAGCGGAAGAGCTCAGGGCGAACCTCAGCAACTTCAGCGCCGACCTGTCGGCCAGTGTTGCCGGTCTCATGGGGGAACTTAAAAAAGATCGCACAGAAGCAGCCGCAGCCTGGAGCGAAATCCTTTCAGCCATGAGAGGCCAGGGAGGTGGAATGGTTATAACAACCCCTGCAGCAGTGGAAACGGAAGTTGAAATAAAAACGGTTCCGGAAGCGGAAGCTGTCGAGGAAAACTTGGTGGAAGAACCCGCACCAGAAGAAGTTGAACAGCCGGTATCGGAAGAAAGTCCGGAAGAAGAATTGGTCGAAGAACCGGAAAAAGAGCTGGAAGAGGATCCGGAAGAGTCGGGCGAGAGGGAAGAAAATATCCGCGAAATATTGGATCTCCTTGAAGACAATCCCGATGGATTGAGGATGGTGGAAATTTCCGACATCCTGGGATTTGAAAATTGGCGTTCTCTGATCCCCATGATGAGGGAACTCCTGGACGCGGGCGAAATCAACAAAGTGGATTCCACATACTACGCTGCTTAATTAGCAGAAGGCAGAGAACAGAATGGGGTAGGCATAAGACGGAACAGAACGGTTTTCATCCCGTTCGCCGGATTCCGCTGATGCCTGCCGCACTCTGAACCCGAGATAGTTCGGGGAGGATGCTTCAATGACTGCAAATATAGACAAACACCACTCGGAAAATAAACTCCTTACATGTGCTTTTTGTGGGGGAGCGGGGACCGATCCCTTTGACCTTCTTTCCAAAGAATCCCTTTGTCAGGTGTGCGGGGGACAGGTCTGGGTAACCATCCGGGAACCTGCCAGGGTGTGTGCATATTGCAGTGGCACCGGGGTCCACATTCATCGGCGTCTTACATGCACGGTGTGCGGGGGAAAAGGGATGGTCACGATAAAGGAACCGGTAGTTCTCTGCCCCAATTGTGAGGGGCAGGGGGCCACATCAGGCCAATACCTCCCTTGTTTGACCTGCGGCGGCAAGGGAGTGGTTAAAAAAGAGTAAGCGGTAGGCAGGGCACGATTCTAATGGGAACAGCCGGTAAATAGTTACCGCATTTGCCCTCAATTTACTGGCATCCGGTGCAGTAATTGCGAAGGAATAAGTGAGCAGTGAGCAGTGTGCATCCTGTCTCTGCCTTCTAAAACAAAGGAGAATTTTATGTCACTCAACAGTACAACGGTTCTGGAGCCTCGCTCTCTGCCGAATTTTGTGGAAACCCCCTATGTCCAGGATTTTGCGGAAAGGGCCATGGCCTATATTGCAGCAGGATTTCCGATCCATTTCCGAGGCATCTCGGGAACCGGTAAAACCACATTAGCCATGCATGTGGCATCCATGATCGGGAGACCTGTGGTCATGATTCATGGGGACGAGGAGTTTTCCACATCGGACCTTGTGGGCGGAGAGACCGGCTTTCACAGACGCAAAGTGGTAGACAATTATATTCACACGGTCAAAAAGACCGAAGAAGACATGCAGAAAAGATGGGCCGATAATCGTCTCACTGTCGCCTGTAAAAACGGGTTTACTCTCATCTACGACGAGTTTACCCGAACGAGACCGGAAGCCAATAACGTGCTCTTATCGGTTCTTCAGGAAAGGATGCTGGATCTTCCCGCGCCGCGACAGGGGGAAGGAAACTATCTGAAGGTCCATCCGGATTTTACGGCCATATTCACCAGCAACCCGGAGGAATATGCGGGGGTTCACCGAAGCCAGGACGCCCTTCGAGACAGGATGATCACCTTGGATGTGGACTATTTCGATGAAGAGACGGAAGTTCGGATCACCGAGTTCAAATCCGGCCTCTTGAACGGAGATGCCACAAAAATCGTCCGGATTGTGAGGGGATTGCGTGAATCCGACACCTATGAGTTCGCCCCGACCATCCGGGGGTGCATCATGATCGCCAAGACACTGGTCGTCCGTGAGGCAAATGTTGACAAGGATGATCCGATTTTCAGGCGGACTTGCATGGACATTCTATCCTCTGAAACCAGTCGTATCGGAACCGCCGGGAGCCAGAAAAGGGTCAAGAAGGTCATTAACGAATTAATTGATGATATCTGTTAGTAATCAGAAGGAGATATTTCATGGGAAATGATATTCGTTCACTGGGTCACATTAAAACGCTCATGGGGATGAAGCACCGTTCTCTTCCCAAGGCGGATAGGGCAAATGATGCCGAGATCTACCTTTTGAAAAACAACCTCTCCCTGTCCAAAAAAGAACTGGCAAGCGTCACCCAACGGAAACAGGTTATTGAAACCAGGATTGAAGACATAGAAAACAGGATAGCCGAATTAGAGGAGCAGGAACTGGAAAAAAAAGCGAACATGGCTGAAGTTGGCGATACCAGAAAGATAAAGCCCAAAAGCAATATAAAGGTCATGAAAATGGATTATTAACAGTGGGGAAATTATGATCAAAGAGGGAAAATACATATACTGCATCATAAACGGAAATGAGGGCAGGAATTTCGGTCCCATTGGGATCGGAAAACGGGACGATATCGTATCCACCATAGGATACAACGACATCAGCGCGGTCATCAGCAGCTCGCCAATTACCCAATATGTGATTGACCCCGAAAATCTCACGGCCCATGAAAAGGTCATCGAGGCGGTGATGAAGGACTACACGGTTTTGCCGGTCCGTTTCTGCACCATCGCCAACAGCGCCGAGGAGGTTCGCACGTTCCTGAGAAGGCAGCATGGCGAATTCAAAGGGATGCTCCATGATCTTGACAACAAGGTGGAAATGGGACTCAAGGCACGGTGGACCCACATGGAAAAAATTTTCGAGGAAATCGGGCGAAATGATCCCGATGTGAAAGAAATCAAAACAAGGATGACAGAAAGTGGCGGGGTGGCAGACGATGAAAAAATCACCCTGGGAAAAGCAGTGAAAGCAGCCCTGGATGAAAAAAAAGAGCGAATTGCCGAAAAAATCCTGCGCCAATTCAAGCGGGTAGCCATGGATATCCATCAAAATGACGTCATAGGCGACAATATGTTTCTAAATACCGTATTCCTCATCGACAGAACAAGAGAAAAACAATTTGACTTCCTGGTGGAAGACCTGGCGGATGAATATGACAACCAGGCGGATTTCAAAGTCGTGGGACCGGCGCCCCCTTTTAATTTCGTGAGTATTGAGATGAAGCTCTAGTTGTCCTAAGTGCAATGTCCAGGTAAGCGAGCTTGCGAGACTCCGGGTAAGCGAAGACTCCAATGTCCGAGGTCTTTACCGACCGTAGACCTTGGACCTAAGACGTCGGACATCGGACGTTGAATGACAAATGACCAGTGACTAATGACCAGGTAAGCGAAGACTCCGATGACCAATAAGAGAGAAGACATGAGCCCAGACAAACAGAGTAGTAAAGTTCAACCCCTGACGCTGAAGGTAGCCGAAGCAACCGCCAAAGATGTGGGTCGTGGTATTGTTCGATTTGATCCGGCGGATTTTGGGAAGATTGGTGTCCAGGTGGGTGATGTGGTGGCTGTTGAGGCAAAACGCAGGACCGTTGCCAAAGTACTTCCTGCCTATATGGATGACCGTGGAAAGGGATTGATCCGGCTGGACGGCATCACAAGGGAAAACGCACAGGTGGGGATCGATGAAAAGGTCAGGGTCATGAAATGCGAATTTCAGCCGGCCCAAAGGATTGTGGTAACGCCGCTGACCACCATGCGTTCCTATGACACCCGCTACATCGGAAGTCTCCTTGAAGGCCTTCCCCTGATGGAAGGCGACCTGGTGCGGGCCAGGTTGATCGGATCCAGGACACAGGATTTCAAAGTGGCTGCCACAAGACCTTCCGGGGTGGTGATGATTCATCCCCAGACGGCCATGGAAATAGAGCAGAAGAAGCAACCGGGCGAAGGAAGGACCCGCATATCCTACGAAGATATCGGCGGCCTGGAAAGAGAAATCCGTCGTATAAGGGAAATGATCGAACTCCCGCTCAAATACCCCCAGATTTTTGAGCGGCTGGGTATCGACCCCCCCAAAGGCGTTCTCCTCCACGGTCCCCCGGGATGCGGAAAAACCCTCATTGCGAGGGCCGTGGCCAACGAAACGGATGCTTTTTTCAAGACCATCAGCGGCCCAGAGATCATGAACAAGTTTTACGGCCAGAGCGAGGCCAATCTCAGGAAAATCTTTGACGAAGCAACCGCCAAGGCCCCCAGCATTATCTTCCTGGACGAAATCGACGCCATTGCACCCAAGAGGGAAGACATGGGTGGAGAAAAGCAGGTCGAAAAGAGGGTCGTAGCCCAGTTACTGGCTCTCTTGGATGGACTTTCCTCCAGGGGTCAAGTCATCGTCATCGGCGCCACCAATATCCCCAACGTACTTGACCCGGCCCTGCGAAGGCCTGGCCGTTTTGATCGGGAGATAGAGATCGGCATTCCGGATATGAACGGACGGCTGATTATTCTGGATGTTCACACAAGGGGTATGCCGCTGGCGGATGACGTGGATCTCACCCGCATTGCCGAGATGACCCACGGATTCGTGGGCGCTGACCTGGAAGCCCTTTCGAGAGAGGCGGCCATGGCCACGCTTCGAAAAATCTTTCCCCGAATCGACTTTGAGCTCGAAGAGATTCCCTACGAAACCATCATGAAACTCCAGGTGTCGATGGATGATTTCAGGGAAGCTCTCAGGGAAGTGGAACCCTCTGCAATCCGTGAGGTCTTTACGGAAGTTCCGGATGTGAAATGGACCGATGTGGGCGGGCTGGAAGATGCCAAACGGATTCTCAAGGAAACCATTGAGTGGCCACTGAAATATGATGATCTGTTCAAACAGGCCAGCACCACGCCGTCCAAAGGCATCCTGCTCTACGGCCCTCCCGGCACGGGAAAAACCCTGCTGGCCAAGGCGGTGGCATCTGAATCCGAGGTCAATTTCATCTCCGTAAAAGGTCCTGAACTCATGAGCAAATGGGTGGGGGAGAGCGAAAAAGGGGTCAGGGAAGTCTTCAAAAAGGCCAAGCAGGCGTCTCCCTGTATTATCTTTTTCGATGAAATAGACAGTGTGATACCCAAAAGAGGTTCTGATTCCGCTTCCGGTGTAGCAGACCGCGTGATCAGCCAGTTCCTGACAGAACTGGACGGCATAGAGGAACTGAAAGGAATTGTGGTCCTTGCAGCCACAAACCGGCAGGATATGATTGACGGGGCCCTTTTGAGGGCAGGAAGATTCGATTTCCACCTTGAAATTCCATTACCTGATATGGCCGCGAGGCTGGAAATCCTGCATGTCCACACCAGGGAGAAACCTCTGGAGAAATCCGTTAACCTGAAAAAGATCGCCGAGGCTGGAGAAGGGCTTGTTGGGGCAGACCTGGAATCCATATGCAGAAAAGCCGCCATGGGGGCGATCAGGGAGTTCATTGAAGCGGGGAAAGAGGATTATTCTGATTTTGTTATCTCAGAAAGGCATTTTGACGCAGCCCTTAAAGAGATCAACAAGCCCTGATTCGCCTGGAGGAACGCCATGAAAGAGGAAGGGAGAACCATTTACGGCTTCATAGAAGGGGATGAATCTCGCCGATTCGGTCCCTTAGGAATAGACGGCAGGGAAGTGTACACCCTGTCATTTGAGGGGATTTCCGCCCTTGTGAGCACCCTGCCTCACAAAGGATTTGACGATCTTCCCAAAGAAACCCTCCTGCGCAACCTGACAGTCTACCAGTCGGTCATCGAACAGGTGATGAACGAACACCCCGTGATCCCCCTAAAATTCGGGAGCCTGTTAGAGGGGGATGAGGCGGTAATCTATATCCTGAGACGGGGAAAAGAAGCCATTGTTCAAAACCTGAAGGAAATGGAAGGCAGGATTGAACTGGATGTGGCGGCCTTCTGGCCGGACTTGAAGGCCGTATTAGCTGAAATTGGACAAACCGACGAGATCAAAGCTCTCAAAGAAGACGCAGCAGGCAAATCTGAAGAAGACGTTTTGAAAATGCAGATCAGGGCCGGAAAACAGGTGAAGACCCTACTGGATCAAAAACGCGAAGCCTGCCAATCGGAAATCATGGCTCCCCTGCTGGAAATCGCGGAAAAGCACTGCATCCATTCCCTCATGGACGACAGCATGATCATGAACACGGCTTTCCTGGTCCAGAGGGAAAATGCGTCCCGGTTGGAGGAAATTGTCAAGGACCTGGATAGCCGATATGAGGACCGGATAACCTTTCGCATCATCGGTCCCATGCCCCCCTATAGTTTTCGGACGTTTGAGATCAAAACCGTAGACTACGAACCATTAGACGAGGCACGAAAAATTCTTCAGCTGAAAGAAAAAGCCACTCAACTGGAAATTCGAGACAATTACTGGCAACTGACAAAAAAATTCCACCCCGACAAATTCCCGGGAGATCGGGAAGCCCAGAAGCATTTCGAAAAAATCAATCAAGCCTACAAGCTGGTAAATGACTATTGTCAAGACACTTCCTGTTCTTTCCTGGAAAAGGACGTAAAAGGTTGGGCATCGATAACAGCAGTCGCCAATTAGAGAGAAGGAAATAATTTAATGGCCCTGGAAGAACAAGGACAATACATATACGCCATCATCAAAACGGACAGGGAAACGGACCTTGACCTGACCGCCATCGGCGACGAAAATAATAAGGTATACACTGTTGTGCAGGACGGCATTGGTGCCGTTGTCAGCAACTCTTCTGTTACACAATACCCGGTCACCCGTGCCAATACGATGGTCCATCAGAAAGTCATGGAAACGGTGATGAAAGACTATCCCATGCTCCCGGTGCGATTCGGCACGGTCAGTGAAGGTTTGGGTCCAATCCGTGAAAAGCTCCTGGCAGAAAGAGGACCGGAGTTGATCGATACTCTGGCCTACATGCACAATAAGGTTGAACTGGGCCTCAAGGCCATCTGGAAAGACATAAAACCCGTATTCGACGAAATAGCCGTCAAAAACAAGGACATCGGTCGGCTTCGCGACCAACTGATGAAACGGCGAGGCGGCGCCCAACGGGACCAGGTCCGTCTCGGAGAAATGGTGAAAAACGCCTTTGAGGCCTGGAAAGAAGAGAAAGAACAATCGATTCTGGACCCCTTTGAAACACTCTGGGTGGAAAAAAAGCTGAACAACCATTTCGGAGACCAGATGCTCACAAACGCCGCTTTTCTGGTGGAAAAGGAAAAGGAAAAAGCTTTCGATGTTGCCGTGGAAAAGGTCGCCGAACAGCATGCTGGAAAAATGACGCTGAAATATGTGGGGCCCATCCCTCCCTGTAATTTCGTTGAGATAGTGGTGAAATGGTGACGAAATGGCCTTCATACTAGACGACATCCTTTTTTCACCCCTTAAACTGACCATTTGGCTGGGTCAAAAATTGAGGGATGCTGCCTACAACGAAATGACGGATGAATCCAAAATTCACGAAGGCCTGCTGCATCTCCAGATGCAATTTGAAATGGATGAAATCACAGAGGAAGAATATGAAAAACAGGAAACCCGCCTCATGGAACAACTTGAGATGATCCGAAAGATGAAGGAAGAGGAAAAGGAACTTTGAAATGTAGCATAGGCACATAAGGAGACAAAAAATGGCTATAGGCATGGCGAAAATCGTCAAAACTGCTCGATCCGAACTGAATTCCCTCACGGGCCTGGACGTTTCATCAACCATCGAGGTGGTAAAAGAAGACGATGAATGGCGGGTCGTCCTTGAGGTAGTCGAAAAACACTCTATTCCGGAAGGTATGGATATACTGGCCTCCTACGAAACTCGTTTGGACGGGGAAGGCGGTATGCTGGAATTTCGACGCACCGGCATGAGAAGACGGATCGATACCGAATGGACATCCGAGTAGGAGAATATTTTATGGTTTCAGGAAGCGAAATGAAGGCGCTGAAAACCGTGGAGAAGGAAAACGGTGAAACGACTACACGTCTAATAAGCCAACAGCTTAGGATTGACCCTTCCTATGCAAGAGTCCTGTGCATGAAACTGATCAAGAGTGAACACCTCGCACAGGAAACCCATGCCCGTTTCAGCATCACGTTAAAGGGGAAAAAGGCGCTGGGCTGGCCCCATGAAGATGGACTGCTTAAGGCCAAACAAGCGATCCCATTCAAAAAAATCCACAGGGAAGAATTCCAGTGGCAGTCTTTCAGAGCGGTTGGGACGAACCATAACCGAACCTCAAACGGTTTTCTTAAGCCCGGGCAGGATGAAGTGGGTTGGAACGCCATAAGCTATGGGAACGGCGCCACCCGTTTTGGAAGAGGTAATGGAGCGGGTCAGGCATCTCCCATCAACGAAAAAACCCATTCATGCGGCTATTGCGGGGGAACCGGGAAAAAGGAAAAGGGCGCAAAATGCCCTGTCTGCCGTGGAAATGGTAACGTAAGCATCTTTCCCCCGGCCCTTCCATGCGCCTTCTGCAGGGGAAAGGGTGTAGAACGACGCACCGGACGGCTTTGCTCGGTATGCCGGGGCAAAGGCATTGTTTCAGTTCAACTGCCTATTGCTTCATGCAGCCACTGTCAAGGATCCGGGGTCGAGCAGGGAACAGGCTTGAATTGCCTCAAATGCGGAGGCAAGGGCGTTGTTCATGTAAGGGGGAAAGGGGCGTAAAGAAGAGGCCTGACTGAAGGTTCTGATTGCCCGGGATTTTCCATTATGGGAGAAACGCTATGAAAAAAGATACAGATCCGTTTCGGATTGATGTTTTTAAGCACTCCAGGAGAACCCGGGTGGTTGCCGAACTTCCCGGTTTTCACGAAGAAGATATCCGGCTTGACCTGATAGATGATCTGCTCAGTATTTTCGCTACCCACGGTAACAAGGCCTGCTACCGAATAGTAACGCTGGGGCGGAACACCGAAAAAATCATTGGAAAGGTATTCAACGGAAGCATCCTGGAAGTCACTTTATGTTGATGCCACCGTTGAGCCACTTCTTCTTCCTGTATGTCTCCAAACCTACATAAGGTGCCGGGGCCCAGACATAAAAACAGGATGTACCTGCTTGATCATCCAGGAACTTCCGGGAAAGGAAAGGAACAAATATGGCCTTAGAACCATCGAGAGAAAGTGGCGCCGGTTTAGCAGACGTCATTGACAGGCTTCTGGATAAAGGTCTGGTTATCAACGCGGACATCATGGTATCGGTGGTCGGCGTAGAACTGCTGGGCATAAAAATCAGGGCTGCGCTTGCATCCTTCGAGACCGCTGCAAAATACGGTTTGGAGTTTCCATCGGGGACGACCCTACAAACACCCGCCTGGGAGGAAGCCCTCATCACCAAGGAGCACTGCCCCCAGTGCGAAAAAAGAGTCGTACTCGAAGATCTCATTACTACCGGATGTCCCTGGTGCGGATGGATCAGCGCCAAGGCAAAACCGCTGGAAGCGGTTACTAATGTCCAAGGTCCAGAGTAGGTTGGGGTGAGGTACGAACCCCAACATTTTCCGGTTTATCATCGTTTTGTGTTGGGGTTCATGCTTCACCCCAACCTACGGACTACGGACCTTCTACTGATTTTGTGAGGCTAATAGCTAACGGCTAACCGCTGATATGATTGTCAGGTATTATTCATTGGCTAACCGCCTACCGCGCACTGCCGGCCGCACACCAGCTTTTGGCCTTGGACTTCTGACATCGGACTCCGGACAGAATTCATGCCCATAGATATAGACGAAAAAAATCTCAAGCACGGTGTCCTTGGTCTGGTGGTGGCCCTGGTAGAAATCATCAAGGACGCACTCAGGCTCCAGGCCCTCAGGAGAATGGAGGGCGGAACCCTGACGGAAGAGGAAACCAATCGGTTAGGCGAAGCCTTGATGGATCTAGACACGGCGATTGAAGAAATGAAAATTGAGCAGGGGATCACCGAATCGGTCAAATCTGTCAGGGATGGATTGGACAATATAGTGGATGAGCTGCTGGATAAGATCACTAACCCGGAACGGTGGGAAAAACAGTAGACAGTAGACAGTAGGCAGTAGGCAGAAATTACTAAC
>Ga0075111_1000595_pt1 | contig 16737 bp, 11 predicted proteins | sample AntAceMetag02UKK_FD_69787 | JGI IMG/M metagenome (GOLD analysis project Ga0075111, IMG submission 69787) | Saline lake microbial communities from Ace Lake, Antarctica - Antarctic Ace Lake Metagenome 02UKK | ecosystem: Environmental > Aquatic > Non-marine Saline and Alkaline > Saline | place... | reverse complement strand
AGGGCATATTCGCTATAAGCTGTGGTGAAAATTACTTTTGGAGGGTTTGTGAGCGACTTTACAAAATCCATCCCGCTAAGGTCGGGCATGTTTATGTCAACAAACATCAAATCAACCTGATTATTCTCCAAAAAAGGTATAGCATCTATAGCATTTTCGAAGGCCTTCACCAATTCCAGGAAGGGTGTTTTGCTAATGTAGCCGGTCATTTGTTTCAAGGCCAGGGGTTCATCATCTATGGCAATGCATCGTATCATACCGGCAAAGATAGTTTAATAGCAAATTCATTTTCATTTTCTGAAATATCAAAAGTATAATTTCCGGCATACAACAAATCGAGCCGCTGGCGTGTATTTTTCAGGCCTATGCCATTGGAGGGGCCATTTGTATCATTTACCTGTTTACTGTTCGCGATATCGAAGTTCAGCCAACCATCAGCCACTGAAAGGTTTATCCGGATAAATGAGGGATGTTTGTAGCTGATGCCATGCTTGAATGCATTTTCGATGAGTGACGTGAAGAGTAAGGGAGGTATGGTTTTATCGGGCAAATTCTCGGGAATAGCTACTTCAATTTCTACCTTATCAGTAAACCTCAGTTTCATTAGGTTGATGTAACTCCTGATAAATTCAATTTCCTTTTTCAGTGGCGTTTGTTCCGCTTCTGATTCGTACAAGAGGTGCCGCATCAATTTTGATAGTTTGATGATGGAATCCTTGGCCTCCTCAGTATCAATATCAATTAATGAATGGATGTTATTGAGCGTATTCATAAAAAAATGCGGGCTCACCTGGTTGCGCAGGAATGCCAATTGGTTTTGTACATTTTCTTTTTCTAATACGGTTTTTTCCTGTTCCAGTTTCGACCAGCGTGAAATCATCCGTAAGCCGGTATCAAATCCTATCACCAAAATTGAAATGATGAAGGTATTCAGGAAGGGAGGGAAATTTATTGGATTTCGGGGTGGTAGTTGCTGCCCAAAACCTCCGGGATGTGGCCCAATATTTTGACCTTGTAACGGAGGTGGTTGCTGGTGTCCGGGGAAAGGGGCCCGTTCTGGGTTCAACTGACCACTTCCTTCGATTAAAAAGGTTGAGACAGAAAAGGTACACAACAAAACGATGACTGAAATTAGATAGGGCAGTTTCTTATTCCTGAACAAAAATAAAGGGGACAGTAACAAATGATTGACCATAAAGAGCAGGAAAAATGGCAATACCCCCAGCCAGGCTGCGAACACGTTACTCCAGATAATGCTGTCGTCGCCCTGAAACATCAACACAGGAGCTGCAAATACAAAAAGCCAAATTGTAAATACAATAAGCGCTTCGGTGTATTTTATGAGGCCTTTTCTGATTTTCATTAAGTGAAATGTATGAAATTTTTACTTTCTTTATTGGTTTACTTTCAGAGGTTAATCTAATTGAATTTAAGTTAGATTATGAATCCCTGCCTGCCGGCAAGGCTGGCTCTACGAGGATTTTTGATTTTGTTATGGAGCCTTTGTTACAATTCTGAAACCTCTACGAGGTATAAAACATTCCGCTAAACCTCTCTCTAATGTCCGTAGGACATTCATAATTGTAGAACTAATGTTTAGCGGTCAATTCCCAACCCCGTAGGGGTTGCATAATCCAATGTTTCAATCCATAATTACATTGCGGAACAACAATATTTTTTGAAGGGATGCAAGCCCCGAAGGGGATGGCGGCCCTAAAGCCCCCCTCTAACTCCCCCTTCCTGTCCGCCGCTTCGCTTTGGCAGGTGGAGAGGGGGAGGATTCCACCGCACTGTTCTCAGTGGTGGCTTGTGCGTCGGCACTCCCTTCCCCTGCAGGGGAAGGGCTGGGGATGGGGTTCATTACTCCCCAGCCCTCAGCAATTTAACCGTCCTGTATTCACCATCCGAAGAAATCCTGCAAATCCAAATGCCTTCAGATAAACCTGAAGTCTCAATGGTCAGCTCATGCCTTCCGGCAGAATAATTTTCAGCTTCTGTAGCAGTTACCTTTTGCCCCAAAAGGTTATGTAATTCCACGGTAACGGCTGAAGAGTTATCAAGCTCAAACGCTATTTGAAGTTTGTTGGCAAAAGGGTTTGGAAAGGCAGTTATTGAAAGATCGGTAAGCTGTGCCACATCATCAATAGCCGTATAAAAAGAAATATTTTCCATTCCGAATGTTGGCTGCATCAACTCAAAATCACCAGTACCATTCGGAAACCTGCCGGTAGTTGTGTCGGTAATTTGTTCGCCAAAGCTGATTTCATCCACCACTGCAAGACTTGGCTCGGAAAGGATGATTGTTTCGCCTGATTTAGATAACTTGAAATTCGCGTGCAGTCCCTCTTGCTCATCATCATCATCGGCCCAAACAATCAGGTATCCCCCTGCAGCAATAGCGGTATCAGGAAAAGTCCATAGATTGGGTTCGGCGACATCATCAGATAAATACACACCTAACATCACGAGTTCAGCATCTCCGTTGTTATATAATTCAATCCAGTCATCGTATTCTCCATCCTGATCGGTAACGGTAGTTTCATTGTCGGCCATAAACTCGTTAATTACCAAATCGTCGTATTGCCCACTTGAAAAAGTCGTGTTTTCGATACCAAAAGTTGGAGGCATTGCAATGAAATCACCTGTTCCATTAGGGTATCTACCTGTAGAAATGTCATTAATTTGATCGCCGTAGGTATATTCATCCACGATATTTAAATCGGGGTCGGAAAATAAAATGGTCCCGTCTGTTTGTGCCAGGATAAAATTGGCATGCAAACCTTCCTGTGCAACATCATTATCGGCCCACACAATTAAGTATTCCCCTGCTCCAATGGTTGTATCAGGAAATGCCCACATACCGGGAAGGGATGCATCGTTGGATAAATACACTCCAATCATGGCAAGTCCTTCTGTTCCATTATTGTAAATTTCGATCCATTCATCGTATTCACCATCCTGATCCATGACTGTGGGTTCATTGTCGGCTAAAAATTCATTAATTGCCAGGACATTATAATTTACTGACGTGGACATACTGTTTTCATACCCAAAAGTTGGTGGCATGAGTACAAAATCACCAGTTCCATTTGGAAACCTTCCCGTGGTGGTATCTGTAATTTGCTCACCAAAACTAACTTCATCCAATACCTGAAGATTTGCATCAGAAAGAATGATGGCCTCGCCTGATTTTGACAGTTTGAAATTGGCATGTAATCCTTCCTGTTCTTCATCGTTGTCAGCCCACACAATCAGGTAGCCTCCTGCAGTTATTGATGTATCAGGAAATATCCACTGATCGAGTTGCGCTGCATCGTCGCTCAAGTACATGCCTTCAAGATTAATACTTTCAGCACCGTTATTGTAAAATTCAATCCAGTCGTCGTAATCGCCATCCTGGTCTGTTACGGTAGATTCATTGTCGGCCATAAATTCGTTAATCACCATATCGCTGGTAACCGAAAGTGTGTAAAACTCATATTCGGCCTTTTCGGGAGAAAAAGCAACGGCATCATCATTTTCAGCATAGATGTAATATTGTATCCCTGCATTTCCTATAATTATTGAGGTACCAAAAACTCCATCATCGGCAGCACCATCGTTATGTGTCCCATCATCAAACATTTCAGTTTTATCGAAAACAGCCGTGAAGCCCTGTCTCCATGAAAGAAAGACCTGGTTAGAATACTCAACTTCTGTGGTAAACCAAACTTCTGAATTTGGGGAAGGTGTTTCAGGTGTATAAGCGATATTTGAAATTTCGGGTTGCTGTGCCTCGAATTGTGATAATCCCGATAAGTAGCTCGCCCTTGTTTCCATTAGTTGAGTAATTCCAATGACTGCATTAGGACCTCCGCCAACAGAAGAATTAACGTTGCTTATAAAGTTTGAATAGCTGTACAATTTATTAGGGTCAGCCTGTATATCGGCATCAATAATATCCTGTATTTCATAAGCTCTTGTTTCATACCAGCCGTTCGAGAAATTCTCTTCGAGCATGGTTTTATAGTGTGCCACGTACATTTTACTGTAAGTATCGTTACTCAGGATTTTACTGATGATCGGATGATCGCTGCTGCTTAGATTATTAAAAGGGTTAAAGGTTTGTAAACCATAAGTATTAAGGTTTCCACCGCCCTGCAAACTTCTGAATACACCGAAGCTCTCATTCAAATCCCAGGGAATAGGATTAAAACGACCGTTTTCATCTTTAAAAATATAGTAGTTCTGCGGGTTATTGATAGGCCCGTCGAGGTTAACCAGTAAATTCGCGAAAGCCAAAAACCACAGGTGCCTATCGATGTTCAGTATCTGGTCAACATATTCAGTATGATTGTCCAAAGTATCAAGAAATTGAACCAGCTCATTCCAACCGATATCTGATTCAAGGGCATAATAATTAAAATAATCACTTGAATCCGTACCAAAATATTCCCATACACTTCCCGACGGTGGCCCACCACCTGAACCTATTTCGCCTTTGACCCTTGCACCCTCATCGGTATTGAGATGGGTGCGCATGAAAAACTTATCTACATCCTGCACGCTGGTGTAAAGTCCAATGAGGTTTCCATTGACATACACGTTGGCATAGTTTGCCTGGCTGGCAGGAAAGTACTTCCTCGCAATTTCATAACCCAGGGCCTCACGTATCATGCTGGGATCCTTAGCTCCATTTGCCAGTTTCAGAGTGCCATAACCTTCAATCTCCTGATCATCGATGATGTAGTCGAGCTTGATGTTGAATGGGTTTTTAACCTGATTTGCATTGTAGGTGCTATTGCCTTTGTAGCGCACTCCCACGCTATCAAAAAATTGTTCGTTAATAGTTACCGTTCCCATAAGGCGTTCTTCATCTCCGGCATTGGCCATCTGATCAAGCAAGTAATCCCAGTTGGATTCTTCAAATTCGATCTCGATGGTGTTGACAGTGTTCATGTCGTAAAAATTTTGGCTGAATGCGGAATTCACAATTCCGAAAACCAAAATAAAAAGTAGTTGTAGCGTTCTCATAGTTTATTTAATCGTTTGTAAATTTGTAAAAATATCATACAAAGGAAAACATAAATTATTTTCTCATAAACAATTATCAATGATGAGGGTGATTTTATCTACGAATGGCTGGATTTTCTAAACAATGGTAGTCAGCTTGACACCCTTGCGTGATTATCTAAAGATATTACAATCATCTATATGAAATTAATATGACAGGAAGTATTTTATTCATGATATTTATTTTAAGCTTGTTTTATAATTTCATGACACAAAAGAAAGGGCAGATGTTGGCAGCTAAAAATTAAATCTACAGAAAGACAATATCCCGACAAAGAACTTCAAATGCCAGACTGACATCCGGGCATTAAAGTACCAGTGGCTTAATCTTTGATTAGGAGTTGCGGATTTCAACCAAATATATACTATGCAGGCCGAAGAAAAAAAGAGATTTTTAAGCAGTATCATATTCCCAACTTTACTTGTAGCCGCCATGTGGCTGGTGAAGGTTGCCGAATTGGCTTTTGATACCCGGTTTACTATTTTAGGTATCTTGCCCAGGGAAGTTTCGGGCCTGACGGGAATTATCACTGCCCCCTTCATTCATGGCGACCTTGCCCATTTGTCAGCCAACTCGATCCCTATTTGGGTGTTGACCAGCATGTTGTTTTATTTTTACTGGCCAATTGCCTGGAAAACATTTTTTATGATCTATATCATTACCGGTGTGTGGGTTTGGTTTTGGGGAAGGGAATCGTACCACATCGGGGCCAGCGGGGTAGTTTACGGGCTTGCTTCATTTTTGTTTTTCAGCGGACTTATCAGAAAGGACAATCGTTTACTGGCCATCACATTTCTAGTAGCGTTTTTGTATGGAAGCCTGGTATGGGGTATTTTTCCGGAAATATTTCCTGAGAAAAACATTTCATGGGAATCTCACTTAATGGGATTGCTTTCAGGAGTTGTCCTGGCATACTATTACAAAGGTGAAGGCCCGCAGCGCAAGAAATACAGTTGGGACCTTGAGGAAGAAGAGGATGATGAAGATGATGAAAATGCTTACTGGAACAAGCCACTGAAGAAGCCGATAAAAAAACCTCAGATAAAAGATCAGGAAAAAAGAGGACCTTTCGAGATCAATTATGTTTATAAAGAAAAGGCTAAGGAGGGTGGTGAAGGTGATCGGTGATCGGTGATCGGTGATTTGTGAGTGGTGATTGGTGGTGATCGGTAATCGGTAATTGGTAACCGGAGATCAATAGACTACAGCCTAAATTTCTCAAAGTAAAATTTTCAGGTTATTTCCTGCTCGCACTATTATGGTTGGAAATAATCTGTACTCCCTAAATTAGGAATAAATTATGTGCACTTATTGCGCTTGCGAAAATCGGTGTTGAATGATATTGATGCTAATTGTATTTTTACTTTTATCCGGCAATATGAACTCAGAGTATCTTCATGTGATAAACAGGCATCAATTTATACGCCCTCCAATCCACAGGATCATTATTATTCGAGTTTATCTTTCAAGTATTTTTCAGCCATCCTAAAATGTTGGTTGTTCAGGGCATAAACCAATGTATCATAGGTGATATCGCTTTCGTTATCATGCTGAAGTTTAATTATTGGTGGATTTTTATAATTAAGCCAGGGTGAGCTGGCAACCTGAAATCTAATTTTTTCTTCAATGTCATCTTTTGTTAATGGCTTATCAAATTTCAAGCTGATCTTAAACTCTTCCATGCCATCGGGTGTTTTGATGCCCGAAATTAAATTTTGGCTGAGCATGGAATTGGGGATTTTAGTTGTTTGTCCGTTGTCAGAATTTATTTCGATATGGGTAAGATGCACTGATTTAACCTGTCCCGAAATATCTCCAATTTTAATATAATCGTCTTTATTTAAATCGTTTTGTGCCCTGAAAACAGCACCTGAAAACACATCCTTGAAAATAAACCAGGCGAACATTCCGATAACGATAAACACTAGGCCAACCATGATGTATGGGTATGTCGCTTTATCATTAAACTTGGTTGCTACAGCCCAAAAGACAAAGACAATCCAAACAATAATTTCAATTAAAGGAAACAACATTTGTACTCTTTTCAAGAATGGGTATCTGTGGATGAACTTCTTCAAGGAAAACCCGGCAATTTTTAGGATTGCTAATATTGCCATGCCAATTACTAATACTGTTAAAGTTTTCATATCTGTGGGTAATGAATAATAATTAAAACTGTTTTAAACCAACCCTTTGCGTTTAATCACTTTTCTAACATAAGGCTCAATATACGGGTTGATAAGTAAAATCCTATCGCTGCGTTCTTCAATTAAGCCCCTTCTCAACAGTGAGTTTACAATCCTCTCAGTAATATGCGCTTCGTGGCCAAGAACCCTCTCAAGTTTATGGTATGGCATGCGTTTGTGAAGCGCCAATTGCACCAGTACTATAATCGAGTTATCGTCAAGGTTTTCGATGGCTTGAAGATCGATGCCCCTGGGAGATTTGATATGGATTGTCCCCGCTGACACTTTTTGGATTTCGTTCAACCATTGATATAAAACAGTTCCCGGGTTTCCATCCGATTGATCGAAATACTTATTGAAGAGCCTGGCAAGTCCAATTTCTGAAATCTTCTCCTCTTCTTTCTTATCGATCCTAAATTTCAACCCACTTGACCGGTGCCTGCACATCACCATTTCCTTGAGTTCTTCCGAATTGAGCGGCTGACATTCAATGATGCTGATAAAATTATTTTCCATATTGATCATTCCATTGATCAGTTCATAAGCAAAAGGGTTCATATTGATAATAAACAGGCACTTATAATCGAACCTGCCAATTAGCTGTAGGATCAGCTTAACGATTTCAAAACCTTGTTCCGATCTTTCCCACCAGAGTTCGAGGTCGTGAATAACTACGACTGAGCCATTAGGAAGGGTATCGAAGATCTCGTTGATTTCGGTGGTCAGGCTGGTAGATTTCATGAGCTGAATCCTGAAATCTTCCCGTGACACAGAGCCTCCCGGCATTGGGAAAATATGATGTATTTTGTCCTCGTTAAAATAGGTCTTGGTAACGTACCTCGACAAAGCTGTCTTTCCGGCATTGCGTTCGCCCAGGAGCATAATGCCCCCCTTTACCCCGGCTTTAAACCGGTTGATTGCCTTCTCGAACTGCGCCTCTTCAATGTCTTTGCTTATCCAGAAATCATCTACAATACTTGATCTGCCGCTAAAGAGGTTCTTATAATAATGGGGCAAGGCTTTTAGTACCTCAGTACTAGGGCTTACTTTTTCGACAAGATCCAGGATTTTTTCATTTTTGGATGATTGGTCTTTGCGGTCCATTAACTGCTTGGCCAACAACACACCCTCGCTTCTTGAATAGAGCAATTGGGCAGATTTATGCTTAATCAAGTTTTTAATGTAATAATAAGAAAGATTGAATGTTGATTTAACGAATTTGCCCTGGCTGTCGATACTAAAACCTGAATATTCATCAACGCTGTCTTTAATACGAAATGAGGAGAGTGCGTCGAAAGTTTCTTCGAGTGTTACACTTAAAGCCGGGATCAGGTTTCGCTTAAGCTCAATGATTTTTTCCTCCTGTCGTGTGAGTTTGGCAATCGTTTCTTTTTTTATCTGATCAATAACAGCCTGCCTTCCATCCGTTACCATACTTGTGTTTTCGAGGTTAAAGCGGGTGAGGCTCAGGAGGTCTTTCAAAACGTAAATACTGCCTTTGAGGGATTCAACCGTTTTTCCCAACAAATCGTTTACCGATCCAATCAAACGGGTTTCAAGGACATATCCCGTAATTTTACGGATGGGGATAGTTACTACCTCTACATTACCACCATTCCCCGATTTGTCAGTACTGTCTGGGTTTTCGGCAAGCGTGAGGCTTTCGGGCAATTCATTTTCGAGCTTCCTAAACTCAGTGGTGGCAGTTTCAAATTCATCAATAAAATGAAAAAATTCTTCTGCCGATGCTATCGAAAGCTTTAGATCCTGAACACCAACCAAGTCTTCATCGATAAGGTCAAGTTTGCTCTTTACATCTGCCAGCTTTTTGAGCAAGCCTGTTTCAATATCCTGGATAACCACAGTTTCGATTTCGTTGAGCTTGTCTTTGATCCTGTTTTTATAGGATTGCATCAACACATCCAGGTAGATTTTGTTGAAATAGTTAGATGCATCGTTGTGCCATAATTCCGAAAAAGAGGTAATTTGAAGCAGGACAGATTTATCGAATTTTTTACCTCTACGCCTTCTCGAAACAATCGTGTTTACATCAATTTTTTCAAGATCCCGGGCCATCCCCTGCAGGGTTTTCCTATATTCCACGAAAAGCCTATTCCGGTTAAGCTCTTCAAGTTCTGTGATTTCCAATTCGATGGCCGAAATTTCCTCAAGGAATGAATTCTCAAATTCATCAATTTCTTCTACAGAAAGTTCTTTGGCAAGTATCTTTTTCTCGAGCACCTCCAATTCTTCTTCGGTGGAAAGAAACAGGGGCCTTAACTGCGAAAAGATGGCCTCCAGCTCACTGTAAAACTTATATAACAATTCGTTTAGGAAATAATACCTGGTGCTTTTGAGGTAATAAGAAGCTACCGTTTTATATTTAAATTTTACCGGGATGGTTGTTTTAGAGAAGGGGTGCATTATCTTTTTTCGGATTTTAAACAATCTTGAAGCAGCCAGATCTGCTTTCTGGACTTTAAAATCTTCTTTATCAAAATTCATCGTAAGGTAGTGTGGGAATTTTGCCAAATCCTGTTCAAGCCTGCCGATATACCAAATTATACCATCGGTGAGGGCATTCTTTTGAACGATAAGTTTTTCGTTGAGCAGCTTCTCCAGGGTCCTTTTTGCATGAAAGTAGAAATCGTTTTTTGTTTTTACCAGTGCCCGGTTCCTGCGGTAGGAGTCATCAAATTTCAATACCTTGTTAAGGTTATCAGAAATATTTCCGTACAGTGGTTTTAGCTCATTAAAAAAACTTCGGCTTTTATCATAGCATGGAATAAAGGTTTTTGAGTAGAGTAGTTCGAGAACTTTCTGGCCGTTTGCATCAATTTTTATTATATCATTATTGATAACATGATGTTTCGTGAGGGTTATCGGGGGCAGTGCCAACACGGAGTCGATGGCAGGTTGGGGTTCTTTTTGGGCAAGGTCAATTCCAATGTTGTTTTCTTCAAATTGGGGGCTTGCTTGTATCAACAGCAACGAGCCGAGGTTTTGTTTAAGTGCATTTATTTCACAATAAAAATCATTAAACTTTCGATTTGTAAGATTGGAAACGCCCAAAATTGTCAGGTCCGTATCTGCTGATTCCTTTTTAATAATGTCGGCCCAGGCGTAGGCATCAATGCTGTTGTTGATCACCTTGATCTCTACATTCATCCTGTACCGGTCGATGATTTCACTGAGGGATTTGTGTGCTTTTTCTATATATGTCTTATGGTCGATAGAAATAAGCAAACGGACTTTGGCATCTTTCCAATCGCCCGAGGAGGTTAAATGACGGATGATGGTTAGGGCAAACGATAGGTTGCGCCCACTGCCCCTCCACCAAATATCAATGGTTCCATAATCCCCATAACCGCGTTTTTGATCATAATTCAAAAGGATCGAACTGAGGCTGTTTTTTTCAAATACATTAACAAGCTTTTCAAACTGATCCTTTTGTTCAGTTTTTTTACTCCAACCCATAAATACAGTATTGGGTTCAACACCGGTGAATCCATATACCCTCACAATTTCGTCCATGCCCGAATAAATATCAGGGCAGATATGCCTGTTGAAAACCAATTCTTTTTGGTTCACCAACCTTTTAATCCTGCGATGTTGCTTTAACAGCTGATCTTGGTTGACCACGTCGAGTTCAAAACCTGTTATCATCCCCAGGTTACCGGCGAGTGCGTTTCCCAGGTCAACAAGGTGTGGCCGTTCGGTATCGCCTCCCGAAAACATAATGATGTTTGGCCGCCAGTTGCGTGCCTGAATTTGGCTCTTATTCAGCCTTTGTATGCCATTTTTTACCAACGAAGCCCAAACACTGCTCCAGGCATCACCTCCTTCAAGCGAAAGCTGTCTTCGCTTTAAGAATAAAAATAGCAAACCCAGGATGACAATGGCACCCAGCAAAGCAACAAAATCAAGCTGGATCATCACCAGGATACACGCTGCTGCACCTATGAGGCTTATCCACACCGGCGTTTTAAACGAAGGCCTGAAATCGGCACTCGTGGCCGCTTCAAATGCAGCGCTCATGTTAAGGAAACCATAAGTGGTGATGAAGAAAATGGATACAATGCGTGCTATAACATCCAAGTCACCAATTAAAATACCTGCTTCAGCAATGAGGAAAGTGAGCAGTATCGCATTTCTTGGTTCGTTTGAAGCACCGTGTCCTTTAGCAAAAAACCGGGGTGTAATTTTATCGGTTGCCGTTGCCTGGAGGATACGTGGAGCTGCCAGGATACTTCCAAGTGCGGATGATAAGGTTGCACCCCAAATACCTGCAACAACCAGTTGTGGCATCCATGAAATATTGAGCAGTACATTGGGGTCGTTGGCCAGTACATCGCCCTGAACAGTATAACTCAGGAAGAAAATTAGAATAATGTAAACAACCAGTCCGAGGGCAATGGCAGCGATGGTGCCGCCCGGGATTGACTTTTTAGGGTCCTTCAAGTCTCCCGACATCGACACCCCGGCCTCAAATCCGGTAACTGCCGGAAAAAAAATCCCAAACAACACCATCAATGGAACCGCAGAGTCTTTGCTTACAAGGTGAGGAACAGCAGGTGTAAACTCGTGATGCCCAAAAAATATAGAAAGTAACGACAGCACAATGGCAGTCATAATCAGGTATTGGGCCTTAATGGCCAGGGAAGTGCTGATAAAAGTAATGATGGTAACAGAAATTAAAATAATACTTCCTGCTATCCTTATATTTTCGATGTTGATTGGGAAACCCCAGTAACCAAGGAAACTCTCGGCAAAACCAATTAAATACAAGCTCACGCTAAACGACAATCCTACAAAAAGAGCCAGGCCAAGTGTACCTCCGATGGGTAGCCCCAAACTTCGCGAAATGATATAATAGGTACCACCGGCTTTTACTTTTTTATCCGTGGCAATAGAAGATACACTCAAACCGGTACTGATTGAAATGATATGCGCGATTACAACAATGCCAATGGTAGCCCACAATCCGGCTTCACCAATGATCATCGGCAAACGCATGTACATAATCACCCCGAGGATGGTCAGGATAGATGGGGTGAACACCCCTCCAAAAGTCCCGAACTTATTTGATTTGGCCATAATAATTAGATTTTGTAATTAACAAAAGTAATCAGATTAGACTGTATTTTGCGAAATGGTCACATTGAAATATTGGTCCTGGTACTTTGTGATACTATTTTCCCTAAAAGAAATCATTAAAAGTTAATGAATGTTAATATGTTAAATGGCACTTGCTGTTTAAAAATGTATTTACAATACATTTGACCCCACTAAGTATTAATGCAATGCCTATGGTAATTAATTAGAGTCTGTCTTTAAACTCAAATTTTGGTCCTTTATCTATAAATCACAATATCAAAATCTCAATGTTCAAAACCGTTTCAGACTTTTGAAATTTGTGTATTGCTGCTTTAATTTTAGAATTCGGTGAATTTATGGTCGGACACTAATTAATGTTCGTCTTTTTAGTTGTGTTGTGAAATTTGAATTGCCTTGGGTTTTCCTAATGGATGCCTATGGCATAACCCAAGGATCAAATTGAGTGCTTAAAAAACCCCCGCGGGGGTGTGTGTTTTTACATCTATTTTCCCTGGGCTAAAGCCCAGGGCAACGCAAAAACACCAACTTTATGGACACGCACAAATTAATGACACACCAATTAAATGCTCGTAATTCGAAAATACTTTCAAGGTTTCCGATCTTCACGACCAACGCTCATTTTTAAGGACTTGTATAAACATCTCCTAAATGCCCGGAACAGTATTTAAATAAAAACATTTCATAAATGTGACCTAAAAGGATTTTTCCGTCTAACAAATAAATATCATAATTAATAATTGAAGCCTGTAACATATACTGATGTTGAGCTAATTGAAAAGCTAACTAAGGAAGCAGACAATAAATGGTTTGGTATGCTCTACGACAGGTATGCCTCAAAGGTATATAACAAATGTATTACATTAACCCACGACACCGAAGTAGCTAAAGATCTTACACATGATATTTTTATTAAGGCTTTTGCAAGTATTAGCTCTTTTAAAGGAAAATCAACATTTTTTACGTGGATCTATGCCATCACATACAACACATGCATTGACTATCTTAGAAAATCGAATATGTATGTTGATACACCGATCGATGATAAAAATATGCCTGCAAGTAACGATGAGATAGATGACGGTGAACTGATGCGGGTGGAACTTGACAGGCTAAAAAAGCTTCTTAAAGATATTTCAACGGACGACACAATAATCTTGTTCATGAAATACCAGGATGGGATGACCATTAAGGACATAGGAGAGGTTTTTCAAATTGGGGAAAGTGCAGCAAAAATGAGGGTTAACAGGGCAAAAAAGAAGCTTATTGATTTATACAACAAGAGATACAGGCACAGTATTTATTATTAAACAAAAGTACCATGAAGGACTGTGAAAAAAATCCATTTAAAAAAATCCATATTGATCGTGAAGTCCCTGAGGAAATCAAGATTAGTGTTATGAAGAATATTACTTTGATTCGGTTGTTTGGTGAGATAACCGATCTCTTTAGTGTGAAAATGGGTAGAACGGCAATGGAGTTACTGAAAAGGGGTAAAAACAATAATTTTTAAATATATAAATTATGGAATCATTAATAAACTGGACCAGTGTTTTTTTTGAATCATTCAAGTCTTTCGGTAAGCAAATAATGAGTGCATTACCAGGAATAATTGGGGCAATATTACTTATCCTTTTAGGGTGGCTTGTAGCACGATTAATTGCACGGCTAATTACCAAATTATTGAAAGCTTTAAAATTTAACGAGCTGGTAAACAAATTAAATGCTATCGGGATTTTGAAACACTTAAACGTTTCTATAAGTCCTTCAGAAATAGTAGGGAAGTTTGTTTTTTGGATAATCTTTTTACTGTTTGTAGTAACAGCTACAGAAACACTTGGCTGGAGTGTGGTGGCAAGTGAAATTACTAGCTTAATCAGGTTTATACCTAATTTGTTTATTGGGATTATTATTTTCATAATAGGGTTGTACATAGCCAACTTCATCAAATCACTGATTAATGCGTCGTTTAGCTCATTAGGTATTACAAGTGGGAAAATAATCAGCGAAATTGCTTTCTACATTATCATGGTTGTTGTCTCGCTGACTGCATTGAAACAAACAGGTATAAATACCAGTTTTATTGATAATAACATAACAATCGTTGTTGCTATTTTAGTAGGTGCATTTGCGCTCTCTTTTGCAATATCATCAAAAGTAGTACTACAAAATATCCTCGCTGGATTCTATAGTAAAAATAACTTCAGTGTTGGCCAAAAAATTAAGGTCGCCGATGTTTCAGGGATAGTAGAAAAAATTGACTCAACTCATTTAGTACTTAACTGTGATAACAAGAAAACTGTGTTCCCTGTGAGCATACTTCTTACCGAAAAGGTTGAAATTATTGATGAACCTGATGTGGAACACAAATAGGTGATGTTTTTTATTCAGACGAAGCCGGGTATCTATCACGCTCTATTTATTGTAATAAATCATAAGCTCTATAACATTATTAAATAATATGATGAAGCCTTCAAGTTTGGAGACAAAAATCTGGAAATTAGGTCAAGTTGGGGGCCTTGTTAGAAAAACATTATATCTAATTTTCATCTCCATTCTATTTCCCCTGGAATTACTGTCGAAACGGGTAAAAACTATATCATCGTACTGAGTGCCCCTTTTGATGTTTGGGGCTAAAATGCAGGCAAAAATGCAGGGGTTTCTTTGGCATTGACCCTTACTTTTGATTAGCTTTAAATTGAATATGAATAAACTTAATGACTAAAATATTAATAGAAATATGAAACGTATGTACAAATTTACAATCCTGCTAAGCCTTCTTGTTTTTGTATCCTGCCAAGGCCTCACAAATAAAAATAATAGTGCGGTGACCAATGACCAGGCAAATACGGGGGTGGACTCATCAATTACCCAGCAATTAACATCTAAACCGGATAAAGACAAGGCTGAAGCCAAGTCAAAGAAAAAAGAGACCAATGTAAATCAGAAACAAAGCGGAAAAAGTAATAAATACAACTTGAGGAAATACGACAATGTAACACAGTTTTATAGCCGGATAGCCGGGCCGGCAACATCAATTTGCATGGACAACAATGTTCCCCCGGCTTCGATACTTGCCATTGCCGGCCTCGAATCGGGTTGGAACCAGGGTTACATTGGAAGGATTACCGGGAACATCCTTAGCCTGGGCACAAGGGGGGGCGATACTGAATTGCCGGCATTATATTTACCCCGCCTGAAGGAAACCAATAAAATTTTATTTGATTCCCTGGTAATATCAAAATACCCTCCCGATGAACTTGATTGGGAAAACAGGCCGCCATGCCTAAAAAAAGATTACAGGCCGGATCCCTGGGCCGGAACAACTCACAGGCTTGCCTATTTTAAAAACCATCCCGACGAAAAGGCCCAGGCACATGTCGAAAACCTAAATGACTTTGTTACAGTTTTTATTTCGCGAAGCAGTAGGATTAAAGCATACAGGGATGCCCGTCATTTGATGGATAGCCTGGTTGCTGCAAAAGGAAAAGATATTTTACTGCAGGAAGAAACAGCTATAATGTTTGTAAATGAAATAGGTGGGAAACCCAATTCCTTCAATTACCGCTCAACCTGGCCGGTAAAGGTTACCACAATAATCAAAAATGCCGGGCTTGCCGATTTAACCACAGAAATGTTCAATTCTGACAAGGATTTTTATGAGGTATGGTAAAACTCCCACGAAATATAACCCAACTTCTATACTTACTTTTATTGTTAATTTCAGTCTCTGTTATCTTTTTTTCATTAGGAGCCTACTTTTCTCGGTGTGAGGTGTTGAAAACAGTAGAGAATAAGGATTTGGCGAAAGCAAATTTGGTGAATAGAAACCTTTTGGAAGCATTTTCAATTAATCATCCAGGGGATTTTCTGCTTATTGATAAGGCTTCAAAAAAGCTGTCCGTGTTTGTTGATTACAAGAAAATCAATTCATACCTGGTAACAATTGGCCGTGCGGCAGGCAATAAAAAAGCGTCCGGTGACAACCGTACCCCTGAAGGCATATTTATTGTAAAATCGATAGATAACTCGTCCAACTGGGTTTACGATTATTATAATGACACACTCGGACCCATACCGGGAGCCTATGGCCCATGGTTTATCCGCCTTACTGTACCCGGGTTTAACGGGATAGGGATTCATGGCTTTTACCATGACAATGCCCTGGGGGAAAGGGCAAGCCATGGCTGCGTAAGGTTGAACAATGATCAACTTGAGGATATTGTCCAATTTGTTGATCCGGGAATGCCGGTAATAATACTGCCCGGCGAGAAAGACTTATCAATTAATAAAACGAATGTATGGTATCCTAAATAATTAGTGTTCGTCTATAAAGCCCAACTTCTGCGTTGTTGCTCAAAATCCAAATCCTCATCCCGTACG
>Ga0075111_1000592_pt1 | contig 16813 bp, 18 predicted proteins | sample AntAceMetag02UKK_FD_69787 | JGI IMG/M metagenome (GOLD analysis project Ga0075111, IMG submission 69787) | Saline lake microbial communities from Ace Lake, Antarctica - Antarctic Ace Lake Metagenome 02UKK | ecosystem: Environmental > Aquatic > Non-marine Saline and Alkaline > Saline | place... | reverse complement strand
GATGAATAATTGAAAATAAAGGACCTAAGACAAAGATTGACGTAAAGAGAGTATATAGGGTAACAATAATCTTATGCTTACCCCTTTTTACTTCTCTTAATGTGTTGTCTATTTTCATCACTGATTCTAATTCTTCGGTGTTACTCATTTTTTGTTGAGTGAGAAGGTAGAGTGAGAGGATGATTAGTGCAATAATAATAGAGATCAGTGCAAGAGCAGATGCTCCATTCACATCCCCTATCATACGAGCCCTCTGGTAAATTTCTACTTCAATGGTAGTAAACTTAGGGCCTCCTCCTAGTACTAATAAAATAGCAAAACTTGAAAAACAAAAAAGGAATACAAGTGCTGAAGCACTAATAATTGCAGGAAGGAGACGAGGGAGCGTAATCGTTGTAAAGACTTTTCTTCGTGAGGCTCCAAGGGTCGCCGCTGCAAGAGCCGTTTGACGTGGCATATGGGCCCAGAAGGTGGAGACTATAGAAAGAACTATTGGAAAATTGTAGAACGTATGAGCGAGAATAATAGCACTAAAGGTGTACAGTATTTGTATAGGAGGGCTTTCTAGTCTAAATAAAGCTACTAAAAGAGAATTAAGAATTCCTTTATTCCCATAGAAAATTACAAACCCTAGAACAACTAAAATAGAAGGAAGTATAAAAGGAATAGAACTAATTGCCTTAATGAGCCTTTTCCCTCTAAAAGAATAATTGGCTAAAAGATAGGCACCAGGGAGCCCTATAATGAGGGCTCCAATGGTGGAAATTGCTGCTTGCATTATAGTGAATGAGATTACTCGCAAAATATAGGGATCTTTAAGTAATTCGATAAAGACACTAAATGAAACCCTGTTGTTCTCATCAATAAATGCTTTCGATAATACGATGACAAGTGGAATGAAAAATAAGAACGTGAGAATCAAAAGGGCTGGAGTACTCAAATTACGATAAAATCGTGATGTATTAAGAATTGATGTCTTTTGATTATCTCTACTTCTTATACTCACTTACTCATTACCTCAACCCACTCTTTTATCCATGTATCACGAGAAGTGTTAATGACCTCGTGATCTAAAGATATAATTTCTTTTGGTTCTTGTATTGTAGCAAATTCTGGTGGAAGAATCACACTTTTATTTGCTGGATACATAATATTTGCTACAGCAATATCTAATTGTGCGTCGGTGAGGAGAAAATCAACAAATTTCTTTGCATTTTCTTGTTGGCTACTGCTTTTAACAATTCCAACACCTTCGATGGCAACATAGTTACCCTCTTCAAATACTGTTGATTTGTACCTATCACTCTTTTCATACATTAGGTGATACACAGGGGAAGTAATATACGAGAGAACTAGCGGAGCTTCCCCTTCAGTAAATAATCCATATCCACTAGACCATCCATCTGCAATGGTAAGGATATTATCTTTTACCTCTTTCCACCAAATGAGGTAATCATCTCCATAAACTTTTACTGTCCACTCTAATAATCCCATTCCAACACTACTTGTTCTTGGATCCATAATAATAATGCTTCTTTTAAACGTAGGGTCGAGTAAGTCCTCTAACGAAGTTGGGGGATTCTCTATAGATTCACTGTCGTAGTTAAAAGAGTAAGAGGCATAATTAAAAGGAAGGAGGGAATGAGTTTTATCAAATTGAAGATTTAGTGGAATTTCCTCTAAAACAGGAGACTCATAGGGGAGAAAAAGGCCTGAGAGAAGAGTTTTTGATAATAGTTCATGACTAATTCCAATGACAACATCGGCTTTTGGTGAATTCTTTTCAAGTTCAAGCTTTGTTAATAGCTCTCCACCATTACCAACAGATACAAGATTAACCTTGATTCCTGTTGCCTCTTCAAAACGGGGTACGACAATAGGACCGGGTCCCCATTCACTCACAAATGAGTCATAGGCGTAGACAGTGAGGATTTCACTATCTACATTTTCTTGGTTTCCAGAAGCAAAACCAACTGATAAGCACAGTACAGAGAGAACAAGAGAGCTAAGTATTTTTCGGAGTTTCACCTTACATACCTCCATAAATGTATTTCTGTCTGTGGGGATTTATAGATTTGAGTTTACGAGGCTTCCCTTCGCTAGCATTACCTAGAGCAGGTTCAACGGGTGTAATCTCAGGCCAAATATTTTGACCACCCCTAGACATGTAAGAATATAGGAGAACAATTACTCTCTGTCAAGCAACCCTAACTCTTTTGCATTATGTTTTATAACAGAAAGAATACTATTTGTCATAAAAGGCCCTGGGAAATTGAGTAGTTCTACATATTCTCTTCCCTCTTTGCTAAAAGCCATACCACCGGGTGAGTGATAATTATCAATAATAGTGGAGAAGGTAAGTTTCTCAATCTCACTAACATCACTCATAGTGATCTCTTTTGGTCCAAAGGTTGCAACAATTGTATATCCTAAAGAGCTAATAAAAGGAATTTGATGGAACTGAACTATCACCCTTTTTTCATCTTCACTTAAGGAAGATACATGTTTTCTCAATTCAGCAAACAGTGAGTTAAGTTGTACTAACCACTCATTTGCTTCACTTTCACTCGATAAGAGTTTAGATATTCTCATCACGTTTTCTCTCAAGAGTTCAGGACTATTTCCCGTATTCACTTTTTCTATTTTTTTATCATTAATGTTAGCAGCGCTCACCAGCTTTTTTATGAATCCTTCATAACCCGCCCAAAAGAGAAGGTCAGCATCTGTTGCTGTGATAATATCTTTTGGAGAGAAATCATACTCTGGTGGATGCTTTAATGTTATGGGTGCTAAGGTGGTGACATTTTTCGCACCAGCTGCTTCTACAATAGATGCTACCCACGAGGTACTTGCAATAATGGTTGGCCCCATTGGAGAGTCCCCTGCGTAGGATTCATACCGTGAAACTTGAGAATAATCATCAATTGATTCATGCTGACCTTCAGCAAATAATGAATTACTCATTCCTAATATAATCATTGTGATGATCAATAAGAATAGATTGCTTTTTATAGAATGCCTTGTTTTTGATACCATACGATACTCCTAATACACGGTGTATTTTTTTACTAAATGTGCGCTAATAAATACAATAATTAAAATTACGGTTGCACTAAGTGCACTTGATGCTCCGATTGGGAGACTAAAAAAGAGGGCGATAAGAAACCCACTTAATGAAGTGAGAAATCCAAAGAGAGAAGTGAGGATAAGAGTTTGGAAAAAGTTTCTTGAAATTCGTAACGCAGCAACTGCAGGTAAAAATAGTAAAGCATCAACTAACAGAGCTCCAACAAGCTTTAATGCAGTTGCAACACTGAAACCAAGAATAATGAAAATAAGATTCATTATCATCTTTACAGGAACTCCTAGTACCTGGGCAAGTTCAGGGTTTAATAAAATCAATTGTACTTCTCTATACATTATCGTGAAAAAAAGAATGACTATGATACCTAGGGCAATTGTAAGGGATAGGTCAACTCTATTCATCAGTAAAATGTTTCCAGCAAAGATATCAAACACTTCCATTGCAGGAACATTTGTTGCAGAAAGAATAACAAAAGCACCAGCTAAGGATCCTGTCATAAAAACGGCACCAACACTACTTGCTTTCTCTTTCTTCTCTCGAGTGATAAGTCCCATAACAAGGGAAATTGAGACAACAAACACATAGGCAAACAATGTGGGAGAGAGATTAAACGCTAATGCAATAGCTGCTCCAAAAAGGCCCACATGCATGAGAGTGAACCTCATAGTCATAAGGTGTAGAGGAATGATGATAACTCCCACCAGAGAGAGCGTAGAGCCAGCAAAGAGCATTGCAATGAAGGCATGGAAGATGATGGGGATACGAAGGGCTTCAATAAGAGTATTCATCTGGCCTTCACCTCAACTAATGAGTGGTTTTCTAATTCAAATACTCTTTCAATTTGTTCTTTATTTACACTATCATGGGAGATTAGGAGCATAGTAAATTGTAACTCTTTTTGTAGTTGATCGAGAAGTGCGATAATTTCTTTCTTTGATTCTTTGTCGAGGTATGTGGTGGGCTCATCAAGGAGAAGGAGGGTGGGGGTTCGAATGATTGCTCGAGCAATTGCTACTTTTTGTCTCTCTCCCCCCGATAAAGTTCGTACATCTTTATGGCTATAGTGTTCCATTGCTACCATTTTTAGGGCGTTTCTTGCCTTCTCTTTGTCTTCTTTTGAACTTCTTTTTAGATAAGAGAATGTTTTCCCCCACAATCCAAGTAATACACTCTCTTCTACTTCTGTTGCTATTTCTGGTTGCATTTGAATTTGAGGAAGATATGAGATTTCTTTATGAATTGCTGCATATGAGTTCTTTTCACTCATCTTTTTTCCACAAAATATAATTTCCCCTTTAGTTGGACGTATCTGGTGGGTAAGCAATGAAAGGAGAGTTGTTTTTCCAGCTCCATTTTCTCCAATGATCATTCCCTTTTCCCCTCTGTTTAGGGTAAATGAGATGTTCTCTAGAATTGGCTCTTTTCGATCATAGGAAAAACTTACATCATGAAAAGTGAGGACTTCTTGAGTATTTACCATGTGAGTTCCTCAACCATTATATCGGGGGCCACAATAGAAATTTTACCAACGACGTGTTGGCTTTTCATTACTTCAAAAGCCCATTGTTTTATCTCTTTGGCCTTCCCATGGACTACCAATATTTTTAATACAATATTTTCTTTAATATGTGATTGTAGGTTTGTTAGAATTGTAATTGATGGATATGGTGCAATCGGTACTCTTTCTATAGCTGTTCCCGCTTTATATAGTAATGATATCACTGTAGTAACTAGACTATCATCATTCTCACTTTTTAGTTCACTAAGCATTTCATGAATCATGTGACGAATTGTGTGAGATCTATTTGGAAAATTATAGTCATGGGTATATGTATCGAGCATATCTACAAGTTCTTTATCCATTGAAACACCAAAACGAACTAATTCTGACATAGAGGTTTCTCCTAATATTATTGGTATAGTAACACGATTAATGAAAAAGATGCTACGTAAGTAGAGTATAAATTTCTTATATTGTCTTCTTCATCGTTATGATGGGAGGAAAGATTGACCTATAGCATTGTTGCTATTAGAATTTAGATATGGAAAGCTTAGTAACGACACACACATTAGAAAATATTGATTCAAGAAGTATTAATGACTTTACGATTCATCCACTCCTTCTTATGGAACATGCTGGGGTAAAAGGGTTCCACCTCTTTGTAGAACAAACAGAAAAAGCCTATTTGCCTCATCATCGTCTTCTCTTTGTCGTAGGTGGGGGAAATAATGGGGGTGATACTCTTGTTATGGCAAGAGAAGCATACTTGCTAGGAATAAAGCACATACAGATTCTTTTAGTGGGAACTCATATCTCTAATGCCTGTAATCATCATCGCTCTATTTGTCGTAAGATTGGACTTGAGATGCATGAAATATCTTTCTCTAATAATACGATTGACGATAAAAGTAACGAGATGTTAACTCAAGCAGATTTTATATTTGATGGGATTAGTGGAACAGGGCTGAGGGGAAAGATGAATGAGTCGATGGCCCTTTTAGTCTCTTCAATAAAAATAGTTCATGATAAAGGGGCCTATGTTGTTAGTGTCGATATTCCTTCTGGTTGTTCAGATACAATTTCACCAACACAACCACATATCATTTGTGATCTTAGTATCACGTTTGGTCTTCAAAAAAGCGCTACGTATCATCCTATGAGCCGCTCTTCTTATGGGAAGGTGGTAAAGGTAAATCCCTCTTTTCCTCTCTCTCTTCTAGAGAATGCTCCTAAAAGTGCACTTCTTGCTACTATTGATGATGTATTATTAAAAAAGAATGTTGATAGTGATTATAAGAATAAAAGGGGCCATTTAGCCCTTTTTGCGGGAAGCCTCACCTATACTGGGGCACCTAAAATAACAGCCCTTAGTGCTTTTCATAGTGGAGTAGGGCTTGTCTCTCTCTATTGTGATGAGGAGATAGCCCCTATAATTAAAGGAGATTCAATTTCTCTTATTATTCATCCTGTGAAAAAGGGGGATGTTATTTCAAAAAAATCTTTGATTGATTTTTATGATGCCATTGCAGTGGGCCCGGGTTGGCAGATGGATAGAGAGGAGCAGCTGCTTAGTTTATTGAAAGCGTCCCTCCCTATGGTATGTGATGCTGATGGAATTGCAACATGGGCACAATTAATTGCAGACAAGCGAATTGGAATGAAAGAACATTGTCCCCTTATTCTCACTCCCCATCCTGGGGAACTTGTTAGGATGTTGGAAATTCTAAATATGCCCCTTCTTGCTCAAGAAGTACAAGGGATGGGGAATCCAGAATCATTTATAGAATCTCTTACCAAAATTGCTGTCACTTTTAATGTTGTTCTTGTATATAAAAGTCATGTTGTGTGGATTGTAGATGGGACAGAAAACCATTCAATTCCTATTGTTGTTGATGGCTCGAATAATGCAATGGGAGTTGGGGGAAGTGGTGATGCTCTTACAGGAATTATTGCTTCTTTTTTAGCGAGAGATTATAGTCTTGGACACAGTGCATTGAACGGAGTACTCATTCATCAGCGAGCGGGAGTGATGGCAAGGGACGATTTGAGATGGTTTGATGCGATGAGATTAATTACCCATATAGGGCTTGCCTATAAAGAGAGAGAAGGAAAAGAATGATTCAGCTCTATTTTATTACTATGCTTATGCTCATCATAGCCTCTTTTGTGTTTTTATCAGATTATTATGGATGGAAATATGTCATCCTATTAAAAACAAGAAACTATATAGAATCGAAGAGTCTTATTACTGGAATCTTTATTTTCAGTGTGTCTCTCCTTATACTTCTAAATTGTTTTTTTCCAATTTCACCAGGTCCCATTCTTCTTGGAGAATTTTTAGTGTTAATTGCACTTCTCATTTTTCTTATATATCTGATTATCGTTTCTCACGGTCAGATTAGTAAGAAGAAAGAGGAGGTAAAAGAGAAAGAAAATGATAAGAAAAAAAACCATGGTGCTCATATGATGGACAGAACGCATTCTCTCATAGAAACACATAAACGTAATATTGGGTTTTTTATCTCTATTGTGATTTTACTTCATCTCATATTTCCTAAAGGAGTCATTGTGTGATAAACAATAGCGAGCAAAAAGCAAAAATAGTAGGTGTACTTTTTAAAAGTGGGAGCTATTTAGTTGTTCGACCCTCCTCTAAGAGTTCTTGGACTTTTCCTGCTAAGAGCATACATAGAAGTGGAAAAACACCTTATATTATCCCTACTCTGTTTAGGGAAGAATATTCTTTAGAAGTAGAAGTAAAAGATTCATTAGCAAATTTCCTATTTACTAAAGAAGGGAAAGAGACGCTGATCATAGCCTATTGGGTTGATTGTGATGAAGCAGAAGATGTTGTTATTAAGGTTGGTGAATACCGGTGGGTGCCTCTGGAAGAGATGTTGCTACTTACTATGAAAGATGAACATCTATTGATTCGAAATATTATAGAAAATCTTAGTTTTGCTTAAAAAAAGGTGCTCAATTGAGCACCTTCTTTAAGAATATAGTTATTATAAAATAGTTCCGTGAGGAATAATTGCATGTTTATGGATTACAATAACATCATCATGAATAGAGTAGTTTGCATAATCTCCCTCAACACGTTGAATGTCATCAATTCCAATTCTACAGCCATCCCCAATTCGGGCATTTTGATCAATAATAGCTCTTCGTATGATAGTTGCTCGACCTATTCCAATATTAGGAATTTTCAATTTTGCGTTATTGAGTTTTTCTTCTTCAGTTTCATAGTGGCTTGCACCCATACAATAGACTCCATCTAATGATGCCCCACTTTCAATAAGGGTTCTTACACCAATGATAGAGTTAACAATGTATGCATTTGTAATAATTGATCCTTCTGAAGTGAGGGAGCAACTAATATTACAGAAGTTTACTTTTGTTGCAGGGAGGTGGCGACGGTGAGTATAAATAGGGATTTCTTCATTATAAAAGTTAAAAGCTGGAGTGACAGAAGCAAGATCTATGTTAAGATCATAGAATGCTTTTATTGTTCCAATATCTTCCCAAAACCCATCAAATACATATGATGCAACTTTTTCATTTTTTATGACATCTGGGATAATTTCTTTTCCAAAGTCTGCAGAAGGGTTTGTTTCAAGAATCTCTTCCATTCTTCGTGCATTGAAAATATAGATACCCATTGAAGCAAGGAATTCATTTTCAGCTGCAGGTGCTCTATCTAGAGCTTTTTTTAGTAGAGCATCAGATATTTTATAATCGGAGATATCTACATCTGGAGCTGGTTTTTCGTAAAACTTTTGAATAATTCCCTCATCATCAGAGCCAATAATTCCCAGTCCTGTTGCCCCGTCTCTTGTAACTGTTTTTGCAGCAATAGAAAGGACAGCACCACTGTCGATGTGTGTTTGTAACATGTGTTCAAAATCCATTCTATAGAGTTGGTCTCCACTTAGGATAATGTAGTAATCAGCATTTTGGTCTGCAAAGTGTTTTAAGTTCTTTCTTACTGCATCTGCCGTACCTTGATACCAATCATTATTGTGATATGTTTGCTCTGCTGCAAGAATTTCTACAAATCCATTACTAAAGGAGTCAAAAATGTATGTGTTTGAAATATGGTTATGTAATGATGCTGAGTTAAACTGGGTGAGTATGTAAATTTGTTTAAAACCGCTATTAATACAGTTAGAGATTGGAATATCTACTAATCTATATTTACCTGCAAACGGGACAGCTGGTTTCGATCGATCTTTTGTTAGAGGATAGAGTCGAGTGCCCTTGCCCCCCCCTAATACAATTGCAATTGCTTTCCTTTTACCCATTATATTACCCCTTTATAATTGTGTTATATACTTTCATATATTCAAGAGCTGAAGCTGTCCAAGAGAAGTCAACCTCCATATCTCTCTTCCTTATCGCTTCAAACTCTTCTCTATTCTCATAGTACAATGAAATAGCCCGTTGTACAGACTCAAACATGGCACTTCCTGATATTTCGTCAAATAAAAATCCTGTTCCATCCACTTCACCTACATCAATAATTGAGTCGGCAAGTCCCCCTGTTTTTCGTGCAATAACAATTGTTCCATAACGCATCGAATACATTTGATTAAGTCCACATGGTTCATATCGACTTGGCATTAAGAAGAAATCACTTCCAGCTTCTACTAAGTGGGCAGCTTCATTACTAAAAATAAGATTTACTGATAAATTTTCATGAAGTTGACTTAGTGCAATAAGCTTCTCTTCAATTTTACTATCTCCTGTTCCTATAATAATCACTTGTACATTTAATTCAGTGAGTATCTGTTCTAAGGGGCTTGGTGAACCTTGTGTAAGTTCATAAAACCCTTTTTGTTCTGCTATTCGACTTATCATACTGATAAGAGGAACATCGGCTCGTATTGGTAGGTTAAACCTTTTTTGAATTTCTTCTTTTAAGAGAGCTTTGTTCTCCATTTGGTCTACACTAAAGTGGTAATCAAGTAACCCATCTTTTTCGGGATTCCATTCATCGAGGTCTATCCCATTTAATATTCCAAATAAGCGATTGTTTTTATTCTTTAAGAGTGTCTCTAAGCCATATCCTTGCTCTTCTCCTTGAATCTCTTTGGCATAGGTGGGGCTCACTGTGGTAATGATATCTGCATGAGTTAACCCACTTTTCATCATGTTTACTCGTGCATCAATGGTAGTATCATTAAGCATATTGGAGTCACATTTCATATCTGTGATGAGCATATCAAGCCGAGGATATTCCCCTTGATACGCAAGGTTATGAATAGTGAATACAGTGGTAGTATGTTCACTCATCTTCTCACTCCTGGCCATAAATGGAATAAATCCTGTTGTCCAGTCATGGCAGTGGAGGATATCAGGTTGCCAATCAAGCATTTTTGGTAGTGCTAATGCTACTTTGCTCATAAGGGTGTAACGAGTTAAATTATCTGGGTAAGGAGTAAATGATGTCTTTCCATATATCCCTTTTCGCTCACTAAAGATGGGATGGTCGATAAGATACACCCCTACTTTTTTCATCTTTTTGTATAGAATGTCTACTTTCTCTAGAGTCCCGGCCATAGGGACCTCAATGCTTTTTGCGAGTTTTTTGAATGATGAAGAATCAGTTACTCCATAGTTAGGAATAATGAGTCTCACATCGTTATCGAGTTCGCTCAGGGCAATTGATAGAGATGATGCGACATCTGCTAATCCCCCTGATTTTGAAAAGGGGACGGCCTCACTGCTAATCATTAATATTCTCATATCATAATTACACCATTGAACATCACATAAGGTCAAGGAAATTCGAAGTAATTATATGGTAAAGGGTTTAAATGTAAAAATCACCTAGTAAAAGGCACTATAGACTAAAATATTCATATGAAGAGTGGATGAATATAATACGAGCACTTCATTATAAAGTGCTCGTATTATAAGGGAATTCTCGTATCCATTATTCGTAAATTTGTCCCTTTAATTCATCGATGTACTCAGCTGCTGCGTGAGCTGCAACAGCTCCATCACTTGCTGCTGTAACTATTTGTTTAAATGGACCATTGCGAACATCTCCTACAGCATAGAGGCCGGGGATATCAGTTCTCATTAACTCGTTAGTCATAAGAAATCCATCATCGTCTGTTGCTGCAAATGGGACAAGGGCAGTTTTAGGAATTGCTCCAATAAAGACAAATACTGCATCAAATTCTTCTTCATAATCAAGATTCGTTTCAATATTATGAAGGGAAGCAGAAGTGACTTTTGTCCCATCTCCTTTGATTTCATTTAATGTTGTCATAAAGCGTGTTTCAATATGTGGATCATGCTCTACCATACTAGCGAGAGACCTTTGTGCTCTAAAACGATCTTTTCTGTGGATGATGGTTACTTTATCACTTATTTTTGAGAGAAATAGGGATTCACCTACTGCGCTATCACCACCTCCAACAACCAATATTTTTTTATTTCTAAAGAAAGGGCCATCACAGGTTGCACAGTATGAAACTCCGCGTCCTTGATACTCTTTCTCCCCAGGTGCTTGTATTTCTTTCTTTTTTGCACCTGTTGCCATTATCACTACAGGAACGTTGTAATCTTCATCACTTGTTTTTACGTTAAATGAGCCGTCACTATTATGAGTAATAGCTTCAACAGTAGATAATTCAATCTTAGCGCCAAATTTTTCTGCTTGTTTAGCAAATTTATCAGATAATTCAAATCCACTAATTGGTTCATCAAACCCAGGATAGTTTTCTAAATCGTCAACTAATAGCGTTGTTCCACCAGGAGCCATCTCTTCTATTACGTACGCAGTTAAATTTGCTCTTGAAGCATATTGAGCTGCTGATAATCCTGCAGGTCCTCCGCCAATAATAATTATGTCAACTTTTTTGTTCTCTTCACTCATGGGTTTCCTCTTTATGTTCTTGATTTATTATTTTTCATGTTCTCTCTTAAAGATACCTCAGCATCACTCAAACGTACATAGGTAGGACCACTTGAGATATCATCTGCTCCATCTGTTGCAAAAAGAGCTTCTCCAAGGATAATCATCGATGGGCCATATTCTCTATTTTGAAGGTTGTCTAATAGCAGAGTAGGAAAGATAGCAAATTTATCTTTAATTACTTCTATTTCTGTTTTAACTCTTGGTGCATCGGGGCCACTAATAATGAGGGAAGGGTAGTGTGTGACTAAGTTACATATTTCTTCTATTGTGAGATCTAAATCGGCAGTTTTTCTTACTCCCATTTCAAAAATAGCTCCATAATAGCGCTGTTTTTTTGCATCAAGAACCACAAGAACAGGATGTAACGCATGATGTAAAGGATAGGAAAAAGTTTCTAAGGTTGAAACACTTACATAAGGGATACCTAGTGCAAGTGAAATTCCTTTAATTGTTGACATTGCAACTCTCAATCCAGTAAAAGAGCCGGGACCTTTTGAACAAACTAATAAATCAAGATCTTTGAATGTCATTGAAAATGTATCTAATGAGTGTTGAATAAGGGTCATCAATTCTTCAGTATAGCGCCGACCAATAGTTCTAGAGAGAGAGTAGTGAATCTTCTCTCCCTTTAGGGCAAGGTGAATAACATCATGAGAGCTGTCGACAGCTAATGTGTTCATATATCTAATCCTTCTATTGTGATTACCCTCTGGCTGTCTATCTCTATCTCTATTGAAACATAGATGGTATGAGAGGGGAGTATTTCATCAATCTTCTCACTCCATTCAATTAAGGTAACACCATCTTGATACAGGAGCTCTTCTCCTCCAATTCCTTCAAAATCATCTACTCCTTCAATACGGTATAAATCCATATGAATAAGGGGCAGGGTGCCACTGTACTCTTGAATAAGGGTGAAGGTAGGACTTACTATTGCTTCACTAATCTCTAATGCTTTAGCTATTCCTTTAGCAATGACTGTTTTACCAGCTCCTAGGGGACCGCGTAGTGAGATTAATGATCCACTTGTGATATTCCTTCCGATAAGGAACCCAAGCTGTAGAGTCTCTTCTATTGTCTTACAGTGGTGAAGAGATGAGTTAGCCATCAATGATATCCTCTTGTGCTATATCAATGCCACTTTGATTTTTTAGTTGTAACATTAATTGTTCAATTAACGGGTCATTAGGGTCAATCTCTTTTGCTCGTAAGATAAGATCTGCCACTTTGTTGTACTCTTCATCTTGTAATAAAAGAAGGGCAAGGTTACTAAGGATGGTCATGTTCTCTTCTTCGAGTTCTAAGGCTATCTCTAAATAGTCTTTACTTAATTCCCTCATTCCGGTTTCAAGGGCACAAATAGAGAGTTCATTGTAGATGTCTGCATTTTGAGCACCAAGAGTGAGAGCTTTTAAAAATTCTTCACTTGCCTCTTGAAATTCCCCAAGTCTACGCATTGCCCAACCTTTTATAAAATGTCCTGACCAGTTATTTGAGTTTGTTTCTAAAAAAGTGGTAATGAGTGTGAGAGCTGTTTGATCGTTACCAAGTTGCATTTCATCAAATGCTTCTTGCAGGGTTCTTTCACTATCTGCCTGCTGTTGTAACTGGGTTACTTGCTTTTCAATAATTTCTCTTTTTTCATCTTTAGGGGCAATTTTAAGGTATCTATTAAGATATTCAAGGGCAATTTCATCATTAGAATGAAAGAGTTGAACAAGGCCATATTCGCTCAATAAGATATGTGAGAGGGGGTGAGAGGTGAGTCCTTTATAAAGAATCTCTAATTGTTTTCTCGTATATACATCGAATTTTTCATTATCTTCACTATCTTGAGCATTTTTTGCATGTTGGGCATAAAGTGTTGCAAGGTTGACAAAAAGTTCAGGTATTTGATTATTCAAATGAACTGCCGCAAGGGTGAGTTCAATTGCAAAATCAACTTCTCCCATTTTAGCTTTACTTACTGCCCCGAGTTGTAACTCTTGTACAATATCTGGTTGTAATGAAAAAAGTAAATTCTTGTAATAGGAAATATTCTCATGTTCTTCTTGATAAGCAATCACTTTAATAAGTCCTGAGGCAACCATTGCAATAGTGATTCCACTATGTGGGTCAAGAGAATCTTTTCCATCTTGAAGTTGTACAGGGACTGGGATTGCTGGGTCTATAATAAATTCTTTGTTTGCTGTTTCCATATCTGCAGAAATGGAAATAAACACAATATCTTGTAATTGCGGTTGGTAGGTGGATGGGTCGTTAGTAGTATTCATCGTATATTATTCCTAGAAAAAGGACTGCGGCGGCGCTAGGAGGGGGATCTCTTGAACCTAAGGTTCAAGGGGGGAAACTTGGTGATGAGCATCCTGTTCCCTTAAAAGGAAGTTACCTTCCCGGGTGCAATTCAACTCATCTATACCGAATCCCAATTATGTTGGTTGAGCCAAGAGAATTGTCTCTTCGCACACACCGCAGGCCAATAGTATTAGCATGTTTTATCGCTCGTGCACAAGGGCTTTATTTCTTGTGTCCAATCAAATATATCTACATGCTACCATATTGATACAAAAAACGGAACCGGTTAAGGGTTCCGTTCTTTACTTAATTGTAAAAGGTAATTTAACGTATCAAATCTTCTAATGAAACTTCGTCTATCACTAAATTAGCTCCACCAGTAAACTTATCTGCTTCATCAAGGTCGCCAGATAAGGCATCCATAATTACAATATCATCAAGACCCTTAATAGTGTCGAGTTGTTGTAATGCATTTGAAATACTATCTTCAATAAGTTTCGCATCAGCACTGAATGTTTCAGTATATTTCTGCAATTCTATATTGTGTGTAGAGAGTACTTCTACTTCACCAGTTAACTCGTCATGTTTCTTTTCAAGGTTTCTTATCAGTATCGCAGCCTTGATTATTCGCTGTTCTAATAACTGAACTTTGTCCAATGTAGTCATAATGAACTTCTCCTTATAATGGCTTTGCTTGAATTACGAAAGAACTGTTTTGACTTGAGCAATTAGTTGTGAAAATGATTCTTTGTCTTCAATAGCCATGTTTGATAGTGACTTTCTGTTAATTTCAATATTAGCAAGTTTTAAGCCGTGCATAAAGGTTGAGTAGTTAAGTCCTTCAGCCTGTACTCCAGCAGAAATTCTTGCAATCCAGAGAGCTCTGAATTCTCTTTTTCGGTTTCTTCTATCTCGGTATGCATATTGACCTGCTTTGGCCACTGCATCTTTAGCTACTCGGTAGTTGGTACTTCTTCGTCCCCAATATCCTTTAGCTTGATCGAGTATCTTCTTTCTTCTGTCCTTGTGTTTAGTTCCGTCTACTGCTCTTGGCATATTATCATCCTCCCTTTAAAATGCGTACGGAAGTAAGACTTTTACTTTCTTAGCTTCTGGATCGCTTAGAATACCAGTGTGACGTAGATTTCTCTTTCGTTTCGTGGTCTTCTTGGTGAGAATATGACGGAGGCCTTGCTTTTTATAGCGAACCTTTCCTGTCCCGGTAACAGAATACCGCTTAGCAGCGGATTTTCTTGTTTTCATTTTTGGCATATATACCTCTTCGTGCCCTCAAGGAACAAGATTCCCTTGGAGCTACTTTTATTTACATCCCTATTTAAAGGGGATATAGTAGTGTTATTTCTTTTTAGCAGGGCTGATAATGAGACTCATCATCCTACCTTCCATCATTGCAGGTCGGTCAAGGTTGAAACTAACTTCTTCTCTTTGACTTAATAAGTCAAGAATAGCATCAAGAACAACTTTGCCAAGTTCTGTATGAGCGAGTTCTCGACCACGGAAGCGAACAGAAATTTTTACTTTGTTCCCTTCTAACAAAAAGTCACCAATAGCTTTTGTTTTGAATGCCATATCATGGCTTTCAATTTTCGGTTGCATTCTAATCTCTTTCAGTTTTATAACCGTTTGATTCTTTTTTGCTTCTCGAGTTCGTTTTTCCTGCTCATATCGATACTTACCGTAATCAATAATTTTACAAACTGGTGGATTAGCATTTGGTGACACTTCCACTAGGTCGAGCCCAGAAGTTTCTGCCATTTCAATAGCACTTAGAGTAGTAATTACTCCCAATTGATTGCCTTCGGCATCGATAACACGAACTTCTCGTGCTCTAATCTGTCGGTTAGTTCTCAGTTCTTTAGTAGCCAATCGTTCTCCTTGTCTCAAAAGTGAAACAGTTTTGATGGATTTGTGGGGAGAAAAACCCCACTTTTTTTATTATAACACACGGCTTGACTCCTCGTCAAAGGGGGACCGTGTGTATATTGCGAAGTAACTTACAATAATGTAATAATTATGCTTGTCCAGCTGAACCAAGAACGTTCTTATTCTTGTGCATATACATTTTCTTTAATTCTTCACGAGCTGGTCCAAGATATTTTCTAGGATCAAATTCGCCTGGTTTGTCTGTAAATGTTTTTCTGATACTTGCTGTCATTGCAAGGCGTGCGTCACTGTCGATGTTTATTTTACATACAGCAGATTCACTAGCTTTGCGAAGTTGTTCTTCAGGAATACCAACAGAATCTTTTAATTCTCCACCAAATTTATTAATCATTGTTACATATTCTTCTGGAACAGAAGAAGATCCATGTAATACAATAGGGAATCCTGGAAGTTGTTCTTCAATTTCTTTGAGTATGTCGAATCTGAGTGGTGGTGGAATTAAAATCCCTTCAGCATTTTTGGTACATTGGTCTGGTTTGAATTTATTAGCACCGTGGCTAGTTCCAATTGAAATAGCGAGAGAGTCAACTCCGGTTTTGCTTACAAAGTCAATTACTTCAGAAGGTTGTGTGTAGGTTGAATGTTCTGCTACAACGTCATCTTCAATACCAGCAAGAACTCCAAGTTCTCCTTCTACTGTAACGTCGTGAGCATGTGCATATTCTACTACTTTCTTTGTAAGAGCAACGTTTTCATCATAAGGAAGGTGGGAACCATCAATCATGACAGATGAAAATCCATTGTCGATACATTCTTTGCATGTTGCAAATGTGTCACCGTGGTCTAGGTGTAATACTAATGGGACAGCGAATCCTAATTCAGCAGCATATTCTGTTGCACCTTTAGCCATGTTTCGTAGCAAGTTGATATTAGCATAATCTCTAGCACCTTTTGATACTTGCAAAATTACTGGAGATTTTGTCTCAACACAAGCTTGGACAATAGCTTGAAGCTGTTCCATGTTGTTAAAGTTGTAAGCTGGAATTGCATATCCACCTTTTACTGCTTTGGCAAACATCTCTTTTGTGTTTACTAA
>Ga0075111_1000589_pt1 | contig 16859 bp, 8 predicted proteins | sample AntAceMetag02UKK_FD_69787 | JGI IMG/M metagenome (GOLD analysis project Ga0075111, IMG submission 69787) | Saline lake microbial communities from Ace Lake, Antarctica - Antarctic Ace Lake Metagenome 02UKK | ecosystem: Environmental > Aquatic > Non-marine Saline and Alkaline > Saline | place... | reverse complement strand
TATGCCATTGGAAAACTACGGAACAATCGATGGGGAAGAAACAAAATTAGTTATGCTCTTCATCAAAAACAAATTCCGGAGCTAACTATCCAAATTGCTCTAAATTCATTGGATGAAGCAGAATACCTGAAAACGCTGAAAGCCGTACTATCATCAAAGAAAATAGATGATGATAATGAATTCCGCCGAAATAATAAGTTGGTAGCATATGCTCAACAAAAAGGATTTCAGCCCGAGTTGGTTTGGAAAGTCATTAAAGGTGAATTATAGCACATATGTAAGTTTTAGAAACCACATAACCCTCTTTAGTCATACTTCGGTAGGGCAAGCAATTTAACAATTAAACCATCTAACAATAGAGCAGAATGTTTACAACAGAAGGCAGAAAAAAACTTGAAGGAAGGCTTGAAGCCTTAAGGGGGTATCTTTGACATTGACCGAAAAAAAATGGAAATCGATGAGGAGGAAGAAAAAACTCAATCACCACAATTCTGGGATGACCCAAAAGCAGCAGAACAACATCTAAAAAAAATCAAGGTAAAAAAACGTTGGGTAGATTCATTCAACAATGCTCAGGAATCATTTGATGACCTGATCGTATTGGAAGAATTTTTTGAAATTGATGAAGCAACACGTAAGGAGCTAGATGATCAATTCGACGTGAGTAATAATGTCATTGCCAATCTGGAGTTTTTACAAATGCTCAGCAATAAGGAAGATGCTTTTGATGCTATTCTAAAAATAAACCCGGGAGCAGGAGGCACTGAAAGTCAGGACTGGGCAGAGATGCTCATGCGAATGTATATTAGATATGGTGAGCGAAATAACTTTAGGGTTAAAGAGCTTGATTATCACGCAGGTGATGTAGCAGGAATAAAATCAGTCACTTTACAGTTTAGCGGAGAATTTGCCTTTGGATATCTAAAAGGTGAAAACGGTGTTCACCGTCTGGTACGTCTATCACCATTTGATTCAGCTAACCGCCGACATACCTCATTCGCATCAGTATATGTGTATCCGGTTGTTGACGATTCAATAGAAATTAAAGTTAATCCTAGTGAAATAAGTTGGGACACTTTTCGATCAGGTGGTCCGGGTGGACAAAATGTAAACAAAGTAGAAACAGCAGTAAGGTTACATCATGAACCTTCGGGGCTTGTAATTGAATGCCAGGAAACTCGTTCTCAATTACAAAATCGTGAAAAAGCAATGCAAATGCTTCGCTCGCAACTTTATGAAATTGAACTCCGCAAAAAACAAGATGCTAGGGCACAGATTGAAGGAAATAAAAAGAAAATAGAATGGGGTTCGCAAATACGATCATATGTAATGCATCCTTATAAATTAGTTAAAGATGTTCGTACAAATTACGAAACATCTAATGTGCAAAATGTAATGGATGGCGACCTTAACGATTTTATTAAAGCTTTTTTATTAGAGTTTAGTGGGAATAGTTAATATTAGCAGCTATACCAAATAACGTCATTTTCTTCTCAAATCATATAAAACAACAGTAACATAACACCTGCGCCGAGGAAAAACCCACTATAAACTTGTACGGGAGTATGTGCATTAAGTTTTAGACGAGCCGTACCAACAATTCCAGTTACTAATATAATTATGTACAGTAACATGGTTAAGTTAAAATGAAATATAATTGCCATTCCCAGAAAAGTGCCAAACACACCTCCCCATGCTGTTAAATGTAAAGAGATTTTTGTTATATAATTAATTATCAGAGCGATAAGGACAAGCATTGTGGCTCCAATCATAAAAAGAGCCATTATACCGCTTTCGGAGGTTTGCTTAAGCAAATAGTAAGTAGTATAAAATGCAGCTGTAATTATTATCATCGGTAATACACGCTCTTGTTGAGATAGCATTTGCAAACTCTTTATTTTATTAAATTTTAATAAGAAAAATATAATTAGAGATGGTAATACAAACGTTGTGAGAAAAACAATGCCTACAATTATATATCGATAGTTAAGAGGTAATGCAAGTATTGAGTGAGTTTGAAGGTTTATAAGTAATAATAACGCATATGTTGGAACCAGAAGAGGGTGAAATATTATAGATATTATTTTTGCTAAACCTGCTTTCATAGTTGATATTGTAAGGTTGTTATTGCTATCATCTGTCGCTGTGTTATATCAACCTGATAAACATACAACACGATAACTTGACAACAGTTATAGTTCCTTTCGCAATCGTGCTACCGGAATTTTTAGTTGTTCTCTATATTTAGCAACCGTTCTTCGGGCAATTGGATATCCTTTTTCTTTTAATTTAGACGTAAGATATTCATCTGTATATGGTTTTTCTTTGTTTTCTTCACTAATAATCTCTTTTAATATTGTTTTAATCTCTCGGGTGGAAACAGTTTCACCATCCTCTTTTTGCATCGACTCACTAAAAAAGCTCTTAATTAACAATGTACCAAACGGGGTTTGAACATATTTACTATTAGCTACGCGTGATATGGTACTGATATCAAGATTTACTTTTTCAGCAATATCTTTAAGTATCATTGGTTTCAAATTAGTATCATCGCCTGTAAGCAGATAATCGTATTGGTATTCCATTATTGCATTCATTGTTGCATATAATGTATTTTGGCGTTGTTGTATTGCATCAATAAACCACCGAGCTGAATCAACTTTCTGCTTTATAAATGAAGCAGCTTCTCTTTGTTTCTTGCTTCTCTTTTGTTTACCAACAGCATCCATTATACTAGAAAATGAGCTACTTACTCTAAGATCCTGGCTATTCCATGAGTTCAGAGAGAGTTCAAGTTTATCACCATTATTAACAATGGTAAAATCGGGTATTACATAATGATTTTCTTTTGTTGTTTCACTTAACGAATTACCGGGCTTAGGGTTTAGTTTAAGGATTTCATCCATCGCTTCTTTTAGCTGCTCGTCACTTATTTCAGCCCTTTTCATGATTTTTTGATAATGCTTTTTTGAGAAATCGTTAAAATATCTTGTAATAATTTTTATTGCAAGTTCAACCTTCTCAGATGGAGATTCTGCCAATATACGGTTTAGCTGGATTAACAAACAATCTTTAAGATCCTTTGCACCTACTCCAGCTGGGTCAAGCTCTTGAATTATCATTAATACCTTTTCAATATTCAACTTGCTGGCATCAATATTTTGAGCAAAAGCCAGATCATCCACAATTGCATCAATAGATCTATGGAGATAACCGGAATCATCAATATTACCAATAATATATGTGCCAATTTGATTTTCTACTTCGCTCAACTGACGTAAGGTCAACTGTTGTTGAAGATTTTCGTGAAAGCTTGTTCCTGAGACAAAAGGAATTTCCCTCCTCTCATCATCAGAACTGTAATTATTAGTTTTCAGTTTATATGATGGAACATCATCTTCATTTATGTAATCATTAAAGTCGAATTCATCATCCGTAGACTTAAAGTCATCCAGTTCGGTATCACCTACATCATCTTTAACTTCAATATCCTGATCATTATCCTCCTGCTCATTAGAATCTACTTCAAGTGCAGGATTATCTTCTATTTCTTGTTTAATTCGTTGTTCCAAACCAACAGTTGGTATTTGTAATAACTTCATCAGCAGTATTTGCTGTGGCGAAAGTTTCTGAAGTAATTTTTGCTGTAATCGTTGGTTCAGCATTTGTCGTAATTAATATTTCAATGAAGACAAATGTAACAAGATTTTTATTATGGCACAATTTTGGTTAGCAAAATTTTAAAATTGTTATTAACGATAGTGTAATAATCAATTATTCAACTATTCTATTATTCTATTGTTCAGCTTCTTTAAGCCATAGCAAACTACTACCGCATCCCTTTTTCTAACTCCAAATTTCCACTTTATATCTAAAACTCGCAATTCATAGGTGTGCGAGGGAATGGAATTACATCACGAATATTACCCATGCCAGTAATAAACAGGATCAATCGTTCAAAACCTAATCCAAAGCCTGCATGTGGAACAGTCCCAAACTTTCTGGTTTCAAGGTACCACCACATCGACTCCTCAGGAATATCCATCTCCTTCATACGATTGTATAGTTTATCATAGTTTTCTTCACGCTGTGAACCACCTACAATTTCTCCTATCTGTGGGAAAAGAATATCCATAGCCCTAACAGTTTTTCCATCATCGTTTTGCTTCATGTAAAAAGCTTTGATGGAGCTGGGATAATCAGTAAGAATAACCGGCTTTTTAAAATGTTTCTCTACTAAATATCTTTCGTGCTCCGATTGTAAATCGGCACCCCAACCATTAATTACAAACTGAAATTTTTTCTTCTTGTTGGGTTTAGAATTCAACAGTATTTTAATTGCCTCGGTATATGTCAGCCTCTCAAATGGTTGATCTATAACAAAGCGTAACTTCTCAATAAGTTCCATTGAGCGATCATCTGCCTTTTTATTCTTTTCTTCATCTGTTAAACGGTTGCTCAGAAAAGCAAGATCTTCCATACAATGTTCAAGAGCATAAGCAATTACATATTTTAACATATCCTCGGCAAGATCCATATTATCAATAATGTCAGCAAATGCAAATTCGGGTTCTATCATCCAAAACTCAGCAAGATGACGTGCAGTATTTGAATTTTCAGCACGGAATGTTGGGCCGAATGTATAAACCTTCGATAATGCAAGCGCAGCTAATTCAGCTTCAAGCTGACCTGATACAGTTAAGTTTGTAGCTTTTCCAAAAAAATCTTTGCTAAAATCTACTTTCCCGTCATCAGTATGTGGGATATTATCAAGTTCTAATGTGGTAACCTGAAACATTTCACCGGCACCTTCAGCGTCTGATCCGGTGATTATTGGTGAATGAATATTATAGAATCCCCTATCGTTAAAAAACTTATGAATAGCAAAAATCATATTGTGCCTTACACGTGCAATAGTGGCAAAGGTATTAGTACGATAGCGTAGATGTGCCTTTTCACGCAAAAACTCCAGTGAGTGTTTCTTTGGCTGAAGTGGGTATTCATCAGGATTTGCCACTCCCAGTACCTCAACATTCTTAGCATGTACTTCTACATTTTGACCACTACCTGCTGATTCTATTAATTCACCAACTACCGAAAGAGCTGCTCCGGTATTCACTTTTTCCAAAATTTTAGTTGAATTATCGTCAACATCAACAACTATTTGAATATTATTGATTGTGGATCCATCGTTAAGTGCAATAAATGCAACATTTTTACTTCCACGCTTTGTACGCACCCATCCTTGTACAACTATTTCGCTACCAAAATCCTTTGATTGGAGCAATGATTTAATCTCAGTTCTTCTCACTTGACGTAATTTTTAAAATAATATGCAAAAAAACTAAATTTCAGGGATATATAAGCTTATTATTTGTATGAATTTTGCTTTACTGACCGTGAAAGCCATAAGAATAATAAACCCATTGTCATTCTGAGCAAAGCGAAGAATCTCTTATACTCAGATAATCAATGTTTTGAGATTCTTCGCTTTGCTCAGAATGACAAAGACTCGCTATATTAATTCGCATCACTTTTCGCTCATCCGGATTTGTAATCCGGATGCTGTTGATTATGGATTTTAAATCCATTATTTTTACTTTCGGATTTCAAATCCGAAAGAGCAATAGTAGTTAGAGATATTAATAATTAAAAGTCCTATTTAATTCACCATCAATTAGATTTGTAAGTTTCTTTAATTCAAAAAACTCCTGTTGCAATAGATAAACTTCTGATTCATCAGTTGCAGTTTTTAACTGATTTGAAATATCATTTAGTTTTTTGCTTATAAGCCTCGATTTAAACGACATTAAAGTAGAAAGAACAAGATTTGACAAATCATCACCCTCTTGTTTTACAAAAATCTTATTTTTTTCCCAGTTATCACTCAGCTCATATGGTGTAGTAATTAACTCAATTACCAATGTTGAAATTTGTTGATCCGAATGATTTGTAAAATATGATGTGCTTAGAACCCTTTTTTCATCTCGTGCTCTTTTAAACTCATTAAGAATCTTGCAATAAAGATCATTTTCAAATTTTAATTTATCATTTTCAAGATCACTTATAACATACTCAGATATAGAAATATCAACAGTTTCTTCATCTTCTGTGCTTATCTGCAATTCGCTTTCGCCATATAACAACATTAGCCTTATCAAATTATTCTCCAAATGGCTTATATCTAGCGGGTCTACATCAATCTGTTTTAACCTGGTTTCCTTTATATCTTCAGGAGGGATTACTTCGGGAGGGATATTCGATTGCTTTCTAAATTTTTGCCTGAGCAACTTATTTAGCTCATTCATAAGGGTTTGTTCCCCCACATCAAGCAATACACTACATTCCTTAATATATACCGATCGGCTTATTCCATCAGGAATAACTGAAATTGTATGTACAATATCTTTAATAAGCGCGGCCTTCCCTGAGGGATCACCAACAGTCTCTTGCTGAAGTAAATTAGTTTTAAACTTAATAAAATCAACCGCCTTATTAACAATAAAATCTTCTGTTTCGCTAGTACTATGATTTCTGGCATATGAATCAGGGTCTTCTCCTTCCGGGAACAACACAATTTTCACATTCATCCCCTGCTCCAATATTAGGTCAATTCCTCTAAATGATGCTTTAATTCCAGCCGGATCGCCATCATAAAGTATTGTTATATTGGGGGTATATCTGCTAATCAGTTTAATCTGATCCACTGTTAATGACGTACCCGAAGATGATACAACATTTTCAACGCCAGCCTGATGCATCGAAATTACATCAGTATAACCTTCAACAAGATAACATTTGTTTTGCTTAACTATTTCATTACGTGCAAAGTAAATGCCATACAACACCTTGCTCTTATTATAAATATCCGACTCGGGTGAATTAACGTATTTAGCTTTTGATTTCTCAGAAGAAAGAATCCTTCCTCCGAAACCTATAACCCTTCCGGTAAGATTATGAATCGGAAAAATTACCCTTCCTTTAAATCGGTCGAGTAGTTTATCATCTTTATCAATACTTAAACCTGTTGATACAAGGATATCCTCTTTATAACCATTTGCTAATGCTTCTTTTGAATAATCCTCCCACTGATCAATTGCATATCCAAGCTGAAACTTTTCTATTGTAGATTCGCGAAATTCTCTTTCTTTAAGATAACTTAATCCAACAGACTTACCCTCATTCTTTTCAAAAAGATTTTTTGTGAAATACTGAGTAACAAAAGAATTTAGCGCCAGCATACTTTCTTTTTCATCCAGTTGCTGTTGCATTTCAGGCGTAACTTCCTCTTCTTCTATTTCAATATTATATCTTTTTGCAAGATAGCGAAGTGCCTCAGGATAAGTGTAATGCTCATGCTCCATTATGAAGCCAACAACATTACCCGCCTTGCCACATCCAAAACATTTATAAATACCTTTGGCAGGACTTACGCTAAAGGAAGGTGTCTTTTCATTATGAAACGGGCACAGTCCTAAGTAGTTAACTCCCCTCTTTTTTAATGTAACAAAATCACCAATAACCTCTTCAACACGAGCTGTTTCAAATATTGTTTGTATGGTATTAGGATTTATCAAGATATATATTTTTGTACAAAACTAAGGTTATTTTTAAAAATATGAATGTGAAAAAACAATTGTATATTTACAGCAACAAATATTTTGCTAAAGAATATTACAAAAATTAACCCCTATTTTCTGTTAATAATACTGCAAAATGACATTAAAAAATCTCCTATTTATTTTTGTGATATGCGTTTTATTACTTGGATCAGCATGTGAAGAAAATAAGATTCAACAACATAAATCTGATACTCAATATTTAAAAGAGCTCTCAGCGGAATTAATTCCTCAAAAAGTTGTTGCTGATTCATTAATAATAACAATACCGGGGAAAAACGGATTTAAAGAACCAACAATAATTTACAACAATATTCCTCCTCCTGTTGAAATTACTAGCCCTTATGAGGTAGTACCAGGAATATCTTTCTTACAGCAATCTTTTTCAGAAAAACTAGCAGAAGAACCGGCTGTGAAAAGTAAAAAACCTGAAATAATTAATATAGATCGAACTAAAATAAGAGAACAACATTCTAAACAATATAATTCTCCCATTATTACTATTCTTCCGCAAGAGATAAATATAAACCATAACAATCTATCGTCCTATGAAAAAATTATAAATGAAAGCAGACAATCATCAAATCAACATAACGACTCCATATTACCTCCTATTAGCTTACTTGCTGCAAGACCACGTCAGATAAAGGCTTTGCCGATGAAACATAAAGAAAATGCATCATTTAATATCCGTTTTTTAGATGCAGATCAGGAATTGCCTAATTCATTCATAAGAGCTATTGCCAAAGATAAGGATGGAATTCTATGGTTCGGCACTCATACCGGAGGTTTGATTTCATATAATGGTCAGTTTTTTAATCACTACACCACAAAAACAGGACTATCAAGTGATATGATTCTTTCGTTACTAATTGATAAAAATAATACTCTGTGGATCGGCACCCAAGGTAGTGGCGTAAATCGCTTTAATGGAAAAACAATTACCCAATACACTAAAAAACAAGGTCTCCCATCAAATAATATAACTGACATATTAGAGGACGATGAAGGGAATATATGGTTTGCTACACCAAAAGGAGTCTCTTCATATAATGGTAGTACCATTTCTACTTACACTAAACAACAAGGATTAGCTAGTAATAATATTACAACTTTATGTGAAGATGATTATGGCAATATTTGGTTTGGAACACATGAAAGGGGTGTTTCAAAGTACGATGGAAAATATTTCACTACTTATACACGAGAGGAGGGGTTAACCTCAGACACCATATTATCTATTAAAAAAGATCACATTGGGAATATTTGGTTTGGAACATTTGGTGGAGGTGTATCCAAATTCAATGGGCAGGTTTTTACTAATTATACTACTGCCCAAGGGCTAGGCAGCGATATAATACTATCAATAACTGAGGATTCAGATAATAATATGTGGTTTGGGACTTTTGGTGATGGAATCACTTGTTTCGATGGAGAATCTTTTTCATATTATACTACTAAAGAGGGATTAAGCGATAATTACGTACGAACCTTATTTGAAGATGGCAATGATAATCTTTTAATTGGAACAGATGGTGGTGGAGTTTGTAATTTTAACTTGCACAGCTTTATTAATTATACAAAAGAGCAAGGTTTAACAGATAATCTGGTATTATCAATATTACAAGATAATCAGGGCAGATTATGGTTTGGGACTTTTGAGGGGGGTGTAACAATTCTTGATGAGTCAGTAATTCCAGGTCAGCAAAGCACATTTACTCATATTACAGCTGAACAAGGGCTTGCAAACAATATTGTTCTTGCCAGCATGCAAGACACTAATGGTGATTTTTGGTTTGGAACTTATGGAGGAGGAGTAAGTAAATTAGATGGTAGTAGCTTAAATTCAGGCATCCTTAAGTTTACAAATTATTCTACCAAACAAGGGCTTCTTAATAATATTGTAAGATCTGTATTGCAAGATGACGAAGGAAACATGTGGTTTGGTACTGAAAGTGGTGTAACAAAATTTGATGGTAGCAAGTTTGTAACAATAACAGAAAAAGCAGGACTTGGAAGCAGCAAAATTTTAAGCATATTTCAAGACCGGGAAGGATATCTCTGGTTTGGAACTATGGATGGTGGAGTTGCACAATTAAAAAATGATTCAGTTATACAATATACAACTAATCATGGGCTTGGAGACAATACTGTTTGGTCAATAACTCAAGATCATAACGGCAATATGTGGTTTGGCACAAATGGTGGAGGATTAACAAGTTTTGATGGACATTCCTTTAAAACTTACAATACAGAAAATGGCTTGTGTAATAATTATGTGTACTCGTTGGTAAGGGATCATAATAATTCTATTTGGGCTGGTACTACAAGGGGGCTTACACAGATTGATGTGCCTGATAATTTATTACTTGAAGAGGATTCGCTATTAAATAACAAATATGTATTGATTAATTACGGAAAAGTTGATGGCCTTAAAGATATTGATTTTTACACAAATTCTGTATTTCATGACAATAAAAACCGCATATGGTGGGGAACAGGAAAAGCACTATCACTTTTGGAATTAAATACTTTCAAAACCCCTGAAGATGCTCCAAATGTTCAAATTAACGGATTAATTATTAATAATAAAACTATAAACTTTAATGAGTTAATAAGGACTGACAAAGAAATTTCACAATCAGGAATTTACTTTTCAGATGTTTCGCCATTTTCAAACAATCCAATCAACTTAAGCCTTCCTCATAATTTAAACCACCTTACTTTTCAGTTTACTGCCACCTATTGGAGTACACCAAACCAAATTCAATATCAATATAAATTAAAAGGGTTTGATAAAGAGTGGAGCTTGGTTACTAAAGATAATATTGCTGACTATCGAAATATCCCTCCGGGTCATTTTTCCTTTCTTCTCAAGGCAATTAGCAAATCTGGTAATTGGAGTAAAATTACTGAATATCCATTTATAATTCGAAAGCCCTGGTGGCTAGCGTGGTGGGTAATTATACTATATATACTCACCTTTGTTTTAGTTTTTTGGCTTATTATTAAATGGAGAGTTAATATTGTTTTGAAACAGAAAATCATATTAGAAAATTTAATTTTAGATAGGACAAAAGAACTCGACAATGCACTATCCTTAGCCGAGCAAGCCACAATTGCGAAAAGTCAGTTTATTGCAACCATGTCACATGAAATACGTACACCATTAAATGCAATCCTGGGCTTCACACATCTTGCAATAGATTCGAATTTAAATCCAAAACAAAAAGATTATCTCCAAAAAATTGATCGCTCGTCAAATACATTGCTTAGTTTAATTAACGACATTCTCGATTTTTCTAAAATAGAAGCAAACAAAATGCAGCTTGAAAAAGTAAATTTCGACCTGGAAATTGTATTGAATTCTATTATTATTCTGAATTCTCAATATACACGTAAAAAAAACCTGGAATTTATTGTTCGTATAAACCCTAATGTTCCCAGGTTTTTAATTGGCGACCCATTAAGATTAGGACAAGTAATTACTAATTTATGTAGTAATGCCATTAAATTTACATCTTCAGGAGGAATAACTATTAATGTTGAAATAGATAAAAAATTAAATAACCAAGAAATCTATTTGCAAATAGCTATTACTGATACCGGTATAGGTATTAGCAAAGATCAAATTCCATTCCTGTTTGATGAATTTAAACAGGCCGATAACTCAATTACCCGTGAATATGGTGGTACCGGACTTGGACTTGCTATTAGTAAATCGTTAATCGAAATGATGGATGGCCATATATGGCTGAAAAGTAAACCAAATAAAGGTACTACTTTTTTCTTTAATTGTAAAGTTGGTGTTCAACCAGGTTATGAATTCTCTTCTTATGTAATACCCGATAAATTAAAGGAACTTAATGTTTTAGTATGCGAAGATCATCCATTAGCAATGCAGTCAATAGTATCTACATTACAATTATTTTTGTTTAATATAGATGTTGTATCGTCAGGAGAAAAAGTGTTGGAACAATTTGTGAAAAAACCTTATGATCTATTGATTATAGACTTACAAGCATGTAGTTATAATAATATGGATATTATCAACTCAATTCACAAAAACCCAAATTCTTCAAGTACAAAAATAATTACAATTAGTAATGTTGAGCTGGGCGAAAAAGGTTATGAATATAATATTTATAATGTTAACGACTATCTTATAAAACCATTCTTACCTTCGGTACTACTAGATAAAATACTCAGTGTATTTGAAATTAGGGAACTGTCTATTAACGAACAGAGCAAGCAAGAAATAAATTATGATCATCTTAAAGAAACCTTATCAGGTAATCATATTTTGCTTGCAGAAGATAATGAAACTAATCAACAGGTTATCTATGAACTCATGAAGAAAGTAGATATTAAAGTTGATATAGCAAAAAATGGGGTTACAGCTGTAAATATGGCACGTGAAACCAATTATGAAATTATTTTAATGGATCTGCACATGCCTTTATTGGATGGCTACAATGCCTCTGCACAGATCCGTAAATTCAACACTCAAGTTCCAATTATTGCTATTACTGCTGATTCAGTTAATACAGTAGCTGCCAGATGCAACGAAGTAGGAATAACCGATATCATAACAAAACCTATTGATCCGTTATTACTTTATAATACAATATTAAAATGGGCAATACAATATGAGGAACCCCATATTGATACCAACAAATTATCTGATGAGTTTAATAGAAATATAACGGATATTGTTATTCATGATCTAGATATACAAACAGGAATTCACCGTTTTGGGGGAAATAAAAAGCTATACATTAAAATGCTTAAAAAGTTTCTTTCCACAAATAACCAAACTTGCTCAGATCTAAGAAAATTAGTCCAAGCCAAAGAGTTTGAAAAAGCTCATCTTTTAATTCACACCCTGAAAGGCGAAAGTGGCAATATTGGTGCTAACAAAATACATGAACTATCAAAATTGGTAGAGCAAGCCATCTTAAAAAAAGATATTTCCAGCTTTGATAACGAAATACAATTGCTTGAAACCAGCATGAAGGATATTATTTTGGAAGCTCAAAATTATTTTAAAGAAACTGCTGATCTAACAGAAATAGATCCACGTTCAATAAGAGAACTGATAGTAGACTTGCTTGAAGCTCTACATTTAAAAGATCCTAGTACCTTCGACCTACTAGACGAACTTGCGTTGCGCAAAATTGACAAATCAGAATTAGATGCTATTAGTAAAGCTATAAATAATAACGATATTACCGAAGCTTTAACCTTGTTAAAAAATTACCAGATAAACATGAACTAAAAGATTAAAATCTGTTTATTTTACTGGTCAATTTGTATCGTTTTTATTTTTGAATTAAAACGATACAATTCTTTTATGAATTAACCTATGAATTTGATTTAAGTCAATTGATAGATGAAAATATTGATAATCCAATCTTTGAAAATCGAATAAATATCTTTGGTAGAGAAATTTGATAATTTAATGATCGATAATATTTACGATAAATCAATTGAACTTTCTCATATAGTAAAAAAGTTAATTTCTAGGTCATTCATCTTCACGCACCACAGAAATATGTACACATGTTAGCAACCAAGACATATCGAATATAAATAACCACTTGTACGATGATATTTATAATATAAATCTGTGATTTTGAGAAACCCAAGTATTAACAAATACATAAACCCATAAAAAAGATTTTAACTATATCTTTATTGAAGAAAGAACTAATCTTTTTAGCTGAAAAAAATGAAAAAAGCAATTTTGATTTGGACAATCAAATTAAGCAAGAAGAGGCTAATATGAAATGGTATTTTATTATATTAGCATTTTGACCAATCTAAATTAATTCTGATAAAGAAATTTTAATGATGTTATGCTAAATACCAAAAATTATAAAACTGTATTTCTGCTTTCATATTTGCTTTATTTCTCTGTCTTGACAGGTATATCACAAACCCATACAATTGATAGTCTTAAGGTCGTAGCTTTAACTTCTTCAGACAGTTGTAAATCAAGGATTTTGTTATCAATAGCTAAAGAATTTCGCTATATTAATTATGACAGTGTAGTTTTTTATGGAAACAAATCCATTGATCATGCATTATTTTTAGAAGATAAAAACTTGATAATTGAGTCACTAATAGAATTAGCATATATTAATATTAGCATAGGAAACAGGGAAAGATCTCTGATTTTATATAATCAAGCAAAACAAATGTGTATAGAAGTTGGGAATCAGTATCTTCTTGCAAAAATATATTTAGATTTAGAGCGATATTATAGGAATATATCAGATTTTGCTTCGGGTATAAGTTCTTTAGATACAGCATTAAGTATTATAAATAACAACAACATTTCTCAACTAAAACCAATTGTATATAAACAATATGGGAACATATATATATTAATTCAGGATTATTCAATTGCTAAATATTATACTGGCTTAGCAATTAGTTTTTCCCAGAAAGAAACAACCAAAACAAATTATATTAATAGTATTATTATACTTGGTAAAATATTCTTTTATAATAATGAACTCGACTCCTCCTTGTATTATTTCAATAAGGCACTAATTCTTGCAAAAAATACGAATAACAAAAATATGCTACAGAAAGCATATCGAAAAATCTCTGAATATTATATTCAAAAAAAGGAATACAATAAATCTAACTTATATATTGACAGTTCAATAATTTATTGCAATGAATTGTTATTACCAAACGAGCTGGCAGCTTTAAAAACATTTAAAGCACATATATTTTCTTTAAAAGGAAATTACCAAAACTCGCTTACGTATAACTTTCAAGCTTTAGAGTTAAGAAATAAAGTAGGACACAAAGTGTCAATTTGTGCCTCATTATTAAATATTGGAGGTAATTATACTCAATTAGGGGATTACAAGAATGCTCATTCTTATCTTTCGCAAGGTTTAAAAATAGCTAAAGATCAAAATATATTTTCTTATTTAGTTTATGGCTATAATAAATTATCAGTTCTTAATATATTAGAGGGTAATTATAAAAATGCCCTATATTTTACTAATTTAAAAATATCATATAACGATTCGATAATAACGAAGAGAACCAATGAGAAAGTTCTTTTTTTTAGAACTCAATTTGAATTGGAAAAAGAAAAAACAATTGCTGAAAAAGTAAAACTAGAAAAGAAAAACAATGAAGCACTTTTCTTAATTATTACAACATTATTATCAATTAGTATTATTCTTCTTTTAAGTTGGCTTATTTATTTTTTCAAGAAAAAGAATATAGAAATTACTAAATCCCGATTAAACGCTGAAGAAAATGAAATGCGTTTTAGGGCTTTACACAATGCTTCATTCGGTGGGATTGCTATACATGATAAAGGAATAATATTAGATTGTAATCAAGGACTTTCAGAAATAACAGGATATACATTAGATAAGCTAATTGGTATGGATGGCTTAATGCTCATTGCCAAAGATTCGCAAGAATTAGTTATGAGAAATATTCTTGAAAATTATGAAAAACCTTATGAAGCTATGGGTCTAAGAGAAAATGGAGAAGTGTATCCACTTAGATTAGAGGCAAGAATGATACCATATAAAGGAATAGATGCAAGAGTTGTAGAATTTAGAGATATTACAGAAAGAAAAAAAACTGAACTTGAACTTATTAAAGCAAGAGAAAAAGCCGAAGAAAGCGACCGTTTAAAATCTGCATTTCTCACAAATATGAGCCACGAAATCCGTACACCTATGAATGGGATTCTTGGATTTATAACCCTACTTAATCAACCAAACTTACAAAAAACTCAAATTGATCAATACTCAGCAATCATTAACAAAAGTGGTAACAGGCTGTTAAATACCATCAATGATATAATTGATATTTCGAAAATTGAAGCAGGAGAAATGGTTGTTATAACAAATGAAATTTCTATAGATAATATGATGGATGAACTTTATTCTTTCCATTCTCCTGAGGCAAACCTGAAAGGGTTATCATTACATTTAGAACCTTTACGAAACAACGAGGAAGTAAACATAATTACTGACAGCGATAAACTACATGGTATATTAACTAACCTTATTAAAAATGCAATTAAGTACACTGATAGAGGTAATATCATTTTTGGCTGCTTGTTAAAGGAAAATTTTATTGAATTTTTTGTTAAAGATACAGGAATTGGCATACCTGAAGATAGGGCACATGCAATATTCAACCGTTTTGAACAGGCAGATATTGAGGACAGACAGGTGTTCGAAGGTTCGGGATTAGGGCTGGCAATAGCTAGGGCTTATGTTGAAATGCTAGGGGGTGAGATATTTGTTGAATCAGTGGAAGGAAAGGGATCGAAATTTATGTTTACACTTCCATACATCAAAAATGCTAAAAATGAAATTGAGCAAATTACTCCATACATCGATAAAGACTCATCAAAAATCAAAAATTTGAACCTGCTAATTGTTGAAGACGATGAGGTTAGTTCACAATTTTTAGAGACTATTCTACAAGATTCTGTGCGAGAAATTACATTTGCGAAGAATGGAATAGAAGCAATTAAATTATGTAAAAATGAGACACATATTGATCTGGTTTTAATGGATGTCAAAATGCCTGTAATGGATGGTTATAGTGCCACACGAGAAATCAGGAAATTTAACAAAGATTTGATTATCATAGCACAAACCGCCTATGCATTGATTGGTGACAATGAAGAAGCAATTGAAGCTGGATGTAACGACTATATCTCAAAGCCAATCGATAAACAATTGCTGATAGAGATGATTAATAAGCATTTAGGCTAAACTGATGAACTAGCAAACACATGTTATTTATAGTTGCAAGTCAAATAAGACCACATTAAAATGAAAGAACAAATGATAGATAAGATGATAGATAAGATGATAGATATCAATTTTTGGGCCCCCGAATACCTATATTCAAGGTTTGCCTAGGTGATTTTAAGCTATATTTCACTTTTTATAAAAGTGAAATATGTTTCATCCTTGGATAAAGAAACACTTACCTTTCTCAATGATAAATCTAAAACAACCCTAAGTTGATTTTAAGTTTATTCCGAGAATAATTTGATATGTATTTGATATGATATATTCTAACTATTTTAATTATAGTTATCTTTATTGGTATATTGTTGGGGTGAGAGGATTAATTTCATTGATCCATTATGGGGGTGTACAAAACAAAATCTTTGATACGCTTCGCGTCTCCATGTCTTTTTTATATACCAAAACTCAAGCAAGCTTGGGTTTG